>Ga0102593_1001658_pt1 | contig 20493 bp, 10 predicted proteins | sample AraplaCol_mMS_r2_2_FD_76862 | JGI IMG/M metagenome (GOLD analysis project Ga0102593, IMG submission 76862) | Arabidopsis root microbial communities from North Carolina, USA - plate scrape MF_Col_mMS_r2 (SPADES assembly) (version 2) | ecosystem: Host-associated > Plants > Roots > Endosphere...
TCGGCGGCATCGTCACCAACCGCAAAATGTTCGGCACGCTGCTGACCGGCGTCGATCACATGCCGCACACCCATCAGCCCGGCAAGAACAACTTCACCCGCGGCGAACCCGAGCATGGCGGCGACATTGCCACCGAACTGGAGCGCATCGTCACCCTGCATGACGCCTCGACGGTCGCCGCCGTCATTGTCGAGCCGGTGGCCGGCTCCACCGGCGTTCTGATTCCGCCGAAGGGCTATCTGCAGAAGCTGCGCGAGATCTGCACCAAGCACGGCATCCTGCTGATCTTCGACGAGGTCATCACCGGTTTCGGCCGCCTCGGCGCCCCCTTCGCCGCGCAATATTACGACGTCAAGCCCGACATGATCACCGCCGCCAAGGGCCTGACCAATGGCGTCATTCCGATGGGCGCCGTCTTCGTCACCTCCGAGATCCATGATGCCTTCATGAACGGCCCGGAGCACATGATCGAGTTCTTCCACGGCTACACCTACTCCGGCAATCCGATCGCTTCCGCCGCCGCCCTCGCCACGCTCGATACCTATAAGGAAGAAGGGCTGCTGACGCGCGCCGCCGAGCTTTCCGGCTATTGGGCCGACGCGTTGCATTCACTCAAGGACTGCCCCAACGTCATCGACATCAGGAACACCGGCCTGATCGGCGCGATCGAGCTCGATCCGATCGCCGGCGAGCCGACCAAGCGCGCCTTCACCGCTTTCCTGAAAGCCTATGAAAGCGGCCTGCTGATCCGCACCACCGGCGATATCATCGCGCTCTCCCCGCCGCTGATCATCGAGAAACACCATATCGACGAACTCTTCGGCAAGCTGCGGACGATCCTGCAGAACAACATCTGAAGACGCGTTCATAAGCGCTTCGGGCCCGCGGCGGACAAAATCCCCGCGGGTCTTTTCGTTTCGGCGCAGAAAAAACCTCAGGTCACGGAGGCGACGGAAAGGCAGAGGGCGAATTTCTTCAGGAGCCGGCGATCAAAGTGCCCTTCATTGCCGAACATCCACTTCAGTGCCTCGCTCGCGTTCCACGCCGCCTTGTATGACCGCACCGAGGTGATGGCGTCATAGACATCGCAGATCGTGGCAATTCGCGCATGGAGGCTCAACTCTCTGCCGGACAGCCGATGCGGGTAGCCCTTGCCGTCGATGCGCTCATGATGATTGAGGCAGACATCGAGAACGATCTCCGACATGCCCTCCTGCCGCGACAGGAAAGCGTGTCCCTTCTCCGGATGGCCGCGGATCAGGGTGATCTCGTCCTTTTCCAGAGGCCCTGCCTTGTTGAGCACCTCAAGCGGAATTTCAAGCTTGCCGACATCATGCAGCAACCCCGCGGTGCCGAGCAGTTGGACCGTCTGCTCGTCGAGTCCGAGATGGCGGCTGAACAGGATCATCAGCGCGCTCACCGAAATGGAATGGAGGAAGGTCACTTCGTCTTTCGATTTCAAACGCGTGACGTTCAGGAAAACCGAGGGATTCTCCTCCATCGACTTGGAAACCGAAGAAATCACCGGCGCCACATGCGCGACGCTAATCGCATCGCCGTTGCGCAGCCTGGCGAAAGCCTCGTCCAGCACCTGCACGGATTTCTGGACGGTCTCGCGCGCGGCCTGGATATCGATCTCGATGTCACGGCCCGGCAGGCCGTTGGTATCGAGCCCCTTGCTGGTGTTGATGACGACGCTGGCAGTGCCGCATTTGCGAATCTTCGCAGCATCGACCTCGCGCCGCAGCGAAAACCTGCGCTTCGACAAAAGCGCATCCTGCCACAGGCCCTCGACGGCCTCCACAAACATTCCGATACGCACCTGGCTGGCGTCGATACGCTTGAGCATCCAGTCTCTGTTTCCCGATGTGTCTATCTAATTATCTGTCTGGGTCTCTTTTTCAATACTGCGGTATTTTGGGTATCAAGGGATACTACTGCCATCAGCCAAACTAACGGTTAATGGGAAAGATAAAGACAACCCTACGAGGTGGTTTCGCTTAGGCGGAGGCGCTTCCCTTTGCAGCTTCGCCGATGAGAAATCACCGAAAAGCAGAGAAAGTAACCGCCTTCGAACGAGTTTCCGGCCGCATCGATCCCATTTCGCTTCCCATTTGTTATGAACTTGCGCAATCCCGTCAAAATTCCTAGAAATCTCGTCATGAGCCTTCCCGAGTCAAATATGGCCGGCAGCTCACTGATCGCGCCCTTGTCGATCGTCCTTGGCACGGCCCAAAGGGCCGTGGAATGATCGCAAAAACCGGCGCGGCACCTCATCGCGGGTCGAAGGACCCCACCCAAGGAGACAAACAATGACCCTCAAGACATTGACGGCGACACTCGTTGCGTCGCTTGCTTTTGCGCCGCTTGCCCATGCCGATATCACCATCGGCCTGATTGCGCCGCTGACCGGCCCCGTCGCCGCCTATGGCGACCAGGTGAAGAACGGCGCTCAGGCCGCCGTCGACGAGATCAACAAGAAGGGCGGCATTCTCGGCGAGAAGGTGGTTCTCGAGCTGGCCGACGATGCCGGCGAACCGAAGCAGGGCGTTTCCGCCGCCAACAAGGTCGTCGGCGACGGCATCCGCTTCGTCGTCGGTCCGGTGACCTCGGGCGTTGCCATTCCGGTTTCGGACGTGCTGGCCGAAAACGGCGTGCTGATGGTCACCCCGACCGCGACGGCCCCTGACCTCACCAAGCGCGGCCTCACCAATGTGCTGCGCACCTGCGGCCGCGACGACCAGCAGGCCGAGGTCGCCGCCAAATACGTGCTGAAGAATTTCAAGGACAAGCGCGTCGCCATCGTCAACGACAAGGGCGCCTACGGCAAAGGCCTTGCCGACGCCTTCAAGGCGACGCTGAACGCCGGTGGCATGACCGAAGTCGTCAATGACGCGATCACTCCAGGCGACAAGGATTTCAGCGCCCTCACCACCCGCGTCAAATCGGAAAAGGTCGACCTGGTCTATTTCGGCGGCTATCACCCGGAAGGCGGCCTGCTCGCCCGCCAGCTGCATGACCTCGCCGCCAACACGACGATCATCGGCGGCGACGGCCTCTCCAACACCGAGTTCTGGGCGATCGGCACGGATGCAGCGGCAGGCACGCTGTTCACCAATGCCTCCGACGCCACCAAGAACCCGGATTCCAAAGCTGCCGCCGATGCGCTCGCTGCCAAGAACATCCCGGCCGAGGCCTTCACGCTCAACGCCTATGCCGCCGTCGAAGTGCTGAAAGCCGGCATCGAGAAGGCCGGCAGCGCCGAGGATGCCGAAGCCGTCGCGGCCGCGCTGAAAGACGGCAAGGAAATCCAGACCGCTATCGGCAAGGTCACCTACGGCGAAACCGGCGACCTCACCTCGCAGAGCTTCTCGCTCTACAAATGGGAAGGCGGCAAGATCGTCGCCGCTGAATAAACTATCGCTGATCGCCATCGACCGGGCGCCCCCCTGTGGCGCCCGGTTTCGTTTGCGGCACTCGCTTGTGGCGGCAGATCGGCTATAAAGTTTAGGAATCGGTTGCAATGTGAGCAAGGCCATGACCAGCAAACTCGAACGCCTCATCGACCAAGGGGTCGGCCGCGTGCCGGCCGATATCGTGCTGAAGGGCGGCCGTTTCTTCGACCTCGTCACCGGCGAACTCGTCCGCTCCGATATCGCCATGGGCGCCGATCGCATCGTCGGCACCTCAGGCAATTATCAGGGCGAAACTGAGATCGACATATCGGGAAAAACAGTCGTTCCCGGCTTCATCGACACGCATCTGCACATCGAATCCTCGCTCGTCACGCCGCACGAATTCGACCGCTGCGTTCTGCCCTATGGCGTCACCACCGCGATCTGCGATCCGCACGAAATCGCCAATGTGCTTGGCGCCGCCGGCATCGAATTCTTTCTCCAGTCCGCGCTCGAGACGATCATGGACATCCGCGTCCAGCTCTCCTCCTGCGTGCCGGCAACACATCTTGAAACCTCTGGCGCCGATCTGCCGATCGAGCGCCTCCTGCCCTTCCGCCATCACCCGAAGGTCATCGGCCTTGCCGAATTCATGAATTTCCCCGGCGTGATCCACAAGGATCCCGTCTGCATGGCTAAGCTCGACGCCTTCCAAGGCGGCCATATCGACGGTCATGCACCGCTTCTGTCCGGCAACGACCTCAACGGTTATCTCGCAACCGGCATCGGCACCGAGCATGAATGTACGACCGCCACCGAGGCGCTGGAAAAGATCCGCAAGGGCATGCATATCCTCGTGCGCGAGGGGTCCGTGTCGAAGGATCTCGCTGCACTGATCCCCATCATCACCGAGCGGCTATCGCCTTATCTCGCGCTCTGCACCGACGACCGCAATCCGCTCGATATCGCCGAACAGGGCCATCTCGATCACATGATCCGCACGGCGATCGCTAACGGCGTCGAGCCGCTGGCGATCTATCGCGCCGCCTCGATCTCGGCCGCCCGTGCCTTCGGCCTCCGGGACCGCGGCCTGGTGGCGCCGGGCTGGCGCGCCGATCTCGTGGTTCTCGACAGTCTGGAAAACTGCCGTGCCGACATGGTCTTCTCCGCTGGCCGCCGCGTCACCGACGCGCTCTTTTCCACGCGCAAGCCGGTCGCTCCGATCGGCCTCGACAGCGTCAAGGCCAGACCGGTCAACGCGGCCCATTTCGGCGTGCCGGCCAGGGAGGGCGAGACATCGGTCATCGGCGTCATGCCGGGCAAGATCATCACCGAGCATCGCCGTTACCGGCTGCCCGTCAAAGGCAACGAAACGGCGGTCGATCTTGCCAACGACATCATCAAGGTCGCCGTCATCGAGCGCCACGGCAAGAACGGCAATCACGCTAACGGCTTTGTCCAGGGCTTCGGCCTGAAGAAGGGCGCGATCGCCTCCACCGTCGGCCATGACAGCCACAATATCTGCGTCGTCGGCGTCGACGAGGACGACATGGCGCGCGCCGTAAACCGCCTCACCGAAATCAAGGGCGGCTTCGTCGTCGTGGAGGGCGGCAAGGTCACGGGCGAAATCGCCCTGCCCATCGCCGGCCTGATGAGCCTTGAGCCTTACGAGACAGTCCGCGACACCCTGCACCAGCTGCGCAAGGCCGCCTTCGCACTCGGCGCCACGCTGGAAGAACCCTTCCTCCAACTCGCCTTCCTGCCGTTGCCGGTCATCCCGTACCTGAAGATATCCGACCGCGGCATGGTCGATGTGGACAAGTTCGCGCTGCTCTGCTGATCGAATCCTCGGAAAATTCCCCGCCAGCGCCAATCTTGGGATATCGTAACGACCGGCCCATCGGGGTCGGCCGCTTTGGCATTGAGCGATCACGCAAACTGGAAATCTGACGACTGCAGAGTCGACACAGCCACGTTCTTCAGCGTGATGGTGTTATCAGTATCCGCTGTGATGATCGTGTCACTGCCAGAGTCGTTTGATGCGGCAAGAAGTGCCGCCCAATCAGCAAAGACGCTGACATCGATCTTGATCGTGTCATGCGTCATGCCGGCAGCCACGAAGTTTGTGATTGTATCGTGACCCCAGTTGGGCGAATAGACGAAGAAGTCAGCCGCTGCTCCGCCGACGAGTATGTCATCGCCTGCGCCACCCGTCAGCGTGTTCGAACCGCTACCGCCGACGATCACATTATCGAGCGCGTTACCGGTCCCGGCGAAAGCTCCTGTGCCGGCAAAGCTCAGGTTCTCGACATTGTCGGCAAGCGTATAGCTTGCCAGGTTCGTGCGAACTGTGTCGGTTCCCTCATCGGCGGCTTCGGTGACGATGTCGCCGGCATTGTCGACGATATAGGTGTCGTTGCCCGCCCCGCCGATCAAGCTGTCAGCACCTGCCCCGCCATTCAGCGTGTCATTGCCGGCGCCGCCGGTGATCGTGTTGGCGAGCGCATTGCCGGCGCCGGTGAAGCTGGCCGAGCCCGTATAGGTCAGGTTCTCGACATTGTTGCCGAGCGTATAGCTTGCAAGCGCCGTCTGGACCGTGTCCGTCCCTTCGCTCACATTCTCGATCACGATGTCGGTCGCAATATCGACCACATAGGTGTCGTCGCCAATCCCGCCCAGCATCGTGTCGGAGCCACCACCGCCGATCAAAGTGTCGTTGCCGCCGGCCCCCACGAGCTTGTCGGCAGCAACACCGCCCTTGAGGACGTTGTCGAGCGCATTGCCGGTGCCGGTAAACGCGGCCGTACCGGTCGATGTCAGGTTCTCGACATTGCCCCCCAGCGTGTAGGCGGTCAGATTCGTCTGCACCGTGTCGATACCTTCGTCGGCATTTTCGATGACGACATCACCGGCACCGATGACATAGGTATCGTTGCCGACACCGCCGGAAAGCGTGTCGACGCCTGCCCCACCGGTCAGGATGTTGTTCAGCGTATTGCCTGTCCCGGCAAAAGTTCCCGTACCGATATTGGTAAGGTTCTCGACATCGCTGCCAAGCGTATAGCTTGCCAGTGTCGTGCGAACCGTGTCGGTGCCCGCGCCGCTGTTCTCGGCGACGCTGTCGCCGGCATTGTCGACGATGTAGATGTCGTCGCCCAACCCACCGATCAAGCTGTCCGCACCGGCCCCGCCGTTCAGCGTGTCGTTGCCGATACCGCCGGTGATCGTGTTGGCCAGTGCATTGCCGGTGCCGGTGAAGCTGGCGGACCCGGTATAGGTCAGGTTCTCGACGTTGGCCAATGTGGCGATCGAGTAGGCTGCAAGCGCCGTGCGGATTTCGTCGGTGCCGGCGCTGTCCTTGATCACGTCGCTCGCACTGTCGACGATATAGATGTCGTCGCCGGCGCCGCCGTCAAGCGTATCGTTGCCGGTGCCACCGTCAAGCGTGTCGTTGCCGACGCCGCCGGTGATCGTGTTGGAGAGCGCATTGCCGGTGCCGGTGAAGCTGGTCGATCCCGTATAGAGCAGGCTCTCGACATTGTTGTCGAGCGTATAGCTTGAAAGCGCCGTCTTGATCAGATCGGTGCCTTGATTGGCGGCTTCGGTGACCACGTCGCCAACATCATCGACAATATAGGTGTCGTTGCCGGCTGCGCCGATCAGTATGTCGGCTCCGGCGCCCCCGTCCAGGGTGTCGGCACCTGCTCCGCCCTTGATCGTGTTGGCAAGGTCATTGCCGGTCCCGGCAAAGGCTACCGTGCCGGTATAGGTGAGGTTCTCGACATCGCTGCCAAGCGTATAGTTCGCCAGTGTCGTGCGAACCGTGTCGGTGCCCTCATCGGCGGCTTCGGTGACGAGGTCGCCGGCATTGTCGACGATATAGGTGTCGTCGCCTTCACCACCGGTCAAGCTGTCGGCGCCAACCCCACCATCCAGCGTGTCGTTGCCGGCGTCGCCGGAAAGCGTATCAATGGCAGCGCCACCCGTGATCGTGTTGTCGAGATCGTTACCGGTCCCGGCGAAAGTTCCTGTGCCGGCAAAGCTCAGGTTCTCGACATTGTCGGCAAGCGTATAGCTTGCCAGGTTCGTGCGAACTGTGTCGGTTCCCTCATCGGCGGCTTCGGTGACGATGTCGCCGGCATTGTCGACGATATAGGTGTCGTTGCCCGCCCCGCCGATCAAGCTGTCAGCACCTGCCCCGCCATTCAGCGTGTCATTGCCGGCGCCGCCGGTGATCGTGTTGGCGAGCGCATTGCCGGCGCCGGTGAAGCTGGCCGAGCCCGTATAGGTCAGGTTCTCGACATTGTTGCCGAGCGTATAGCTTGCAAGCGCCGTCTGGACCGTGTCCGTCCCTTCGCTCACATTCTCGATCACGATGTCGGTCGCAATATCGACCACATAGGTGTCGTCGCCAATCCCGCCCAGCATCGTGTCGGAGCCACCACCGCCGATCAAAGTGTCGTTGCCGCCGGCCCCCACGAGCTTGTCGGCAGCAACACTGCCGATGATAATGTTGTCGAGCAGATTTCCCGTCCCGACAAAGGCTGCCGTTCCGCTATAGGTGAGGTTCTCGACATTGCCCCCCAGTGTGTAAGCGGCCAGTGTCGTGCGAACCGTGTCAGTCCCGGCGCTGGCCGCTTCCGTGACGATGTCGCCGGCATGGTCGACGATATAGGTGTCGTTGCCAGCATCGCCGATCAAGCTGTCAGCACCAGCCCCGCCATTCAGCGTATCGTTGCCGACACCGCCGGAAAGCGTATCGTTGGCAGCGCCACCCGTGATCGTGTTGTCGAGATCATTGCCTGTTCCGACAAAGGCCGCCGTGCCGATATAGGCGAGGTTCTCGACATCGCTGCCAAGCGTATAGCTTGCCAGTGTCGTGCGAACCGTGTCGGTGCCCTCATCGGCAGCTTCGGTGACGATATCGCCGGCATTGTCAACGATATAGGTGTCGTTGCCCGCTCCGCCGATCAACGTGTCCGCACCGGCCGCGCCGCTCAGCGTGTCGTTGAAGGCACCGCCGGTGATCGTGTTGTCGAGCGCATTGCCGGTGCCGGTGAAGCTGGCAGAGCCCGTATAGGTCAGGTTCTCGACATTGTTGCCGAGCGTATAGCTGACAAGCGCCGTCTGGACCGTGTCCGTCCCCTCATTCGCATTCTCGATTACCACGTCGCTCGCAATATCGACCACATAGATGTCGTCGCCCGTCCCGCCCGACATCGTGTCGGAACCGGCCCCGCCGATCAGCGTGTCGTTGCCAGCACCCCCATTCAGCATGTCGTTGCCGGTGCCGCCGTCAAGCGTGTCATTGCCGGCGCCGCCGGTGATCGCGTTGACGAGCGCATTGCCGGTACCGGTGAAGCTGGAAGAGCCCGTATAGAGCAGGTTCTCGACATTGTTGCCGAGCGTATAGCTTGAAAGCGCCGTCTTGATCAGATCGGTGCCTTGATTGGCGGCTTCGGTGACCACGTCGCCAACGTTATCGACAATATAGGTGTCGGTGCCAGCGGCGCCGATCAGTATGTCGGCTCCGGCGCCCCCGTCCAGGGTGTCGGCACCTGCTCCGCCCTTGATCGTGTTGGCAAGGTCATTGCCAGTCCCGGCAAAGGCTACCGTGCCGGTATAGGTGAGGTTCTCGACATCGCTGCCAAGCGTATAGCTTGCCAGTGTCGTGCGAACCGTGTCGGTGCCCGCGCCGCTGTTCTCGGCGACGCTGTCGCCCGCATTGTCGACGATGTAGATGTCGTCGCCCAACCCACCGATCAAGCTGTCCGCACCAGCCCCGCCATCCAGCGTGTCGTTGAAGGCGCCGCCGGTGATCGTGTTGGCCAGCACATTGCCGGTGCCGGTGAAGTTGGCGGACCCGGTGTAGGTCAGCTTCTCGACATTTGCCAATGTGGCCATCGAGTAGGCTGCAAGCGCCGTGCGGATTTCGTCGGTGCCGGCGCTGACCGCCTCGTTGATCACGTCGCTCGCACTGTCGACCAGATAGATGTCGTTGCCAGCACCGCCTGCCAGCGTGTCGTTGCCGGCGCCGCCGTCAAGCGTGTCGTTGCCGGCGCCGCCGGTGATCGTGTTGGCGAGGCTGTTTCCAGTCCCAGCAAAATTGCCGGTGCCGATGAAGGTCAGGTTCTCGACATTGGCAATATTGGTCAAGGCATAGGAAGAAAGCCCCGTCCTGATCTGATCGGTTCCTTCATTCAGCCCTTCGGTGACCACGTCGGCAACGTTATCGACAATATAGGTGTCGTTGCCGGCTGCGCCGATCAATATGTCCGCTCCGGCCTGTCCGTCCAGGGAGTCGGCACCTGCCCCGCCCTTGATCGTGTTGGCAAGGCCATTGCCTGTCCCGGTAAAAGTTCCCGTGCCGATGTAAGTGAGGTTCTCGACATTGCCGCCAAGCCTATAGCTTGCCAGTGTCGTGCGAACAGTATCGGTACCCGCGCCGGTGTTCTCGGCGACGCTGTCGCCCGCATTGTCGACGATGTAGATGTCGTCGCCCGCCCCACCGGTCAAGGCGTCCGCGCCAGCCCCGCCATCCAACGTGTCATTGCCGACGCCGCCGGTGATCGTGTTGGCAAGCGTATTGCCGGCACCGGTGAAGCTGGCGGATCCCGTATAGGTCAGGATCTCGACATTGTTGGTGAGCGTATAGCTTGACAGCGCCGTCTGGACCGTGTCCGTCCCCTTATTCGCACTCTCGATCACAAAATCTAAGCTGTCGCCGACCACATAGATGTCGTTGCCAGCACCGCCGATCAGCGTGTCATTGCCGGCGGCGCCGTCAAGAGTGTCATTGCCGGCGCCGCCGGTGATCGTGTTGGCGAGGCTGTTTCCAGTCCCGGTAAAAGCGCCAGTGCCGGTGAAGGTCAGGTTTTCGACATTGGCAATATTGGTCAAGGCGTAGGAAGAGAGAGACGTCCTGATCAGATCGGTCCCTTGATTCAGCGCCTCAGTGACCACGTCGGCCAGATCATCGACAATATAGGTGTCGTTGCCTACTCCGCCGATCAATGTGTCATTGCCGGAACCGCCGGAAAGCGAATCATTTCCGGCATTACCCCAAAGCGTATTGTCCGCCTCGTTGCCTATAATCGTATCGTTGCCGGAGCCGGCCTGAACATTCTCGATCAACGATGCAACATTGTCGTGATAAAGAAGGGCGTTAAAAATGTTGCCGCGGGCATAACCATTATTCGGACCTCCTCCCAGGTCGGCCAACTGGCCTTGGGAAAAGACCGAATACCTCCCTGCTCGCAAGTCGATCTTGAGGCCGGTTGTATAAGCGCTCAGATCATAGGTATCGATACCGCCGCCGTCCCAGATTGTCGCGAAGATCCTGTTGGCAGCGGGCGTGATGGCTGCCACTCCATTGACGTAGGTGATGCCCTGGTTGGGATTCCATTTGTAGACGGTATTGCCACTGTTCGTCGTATAGTCCGCACCATACATTTCCTGCAGGGCGGCGATGTCGAGCATCATGAAGGTTTGTGGCGCACTATCATGCTCATACGTGTACCCACTCCCATCGTCTCCGATATAGGTGCGATAGGTCATGATCGTATATTCGAGCGAGTCGTAGGCGCTCGGAACGACCGTCATATTGGGATAACGCCCTTCTTGAGCATGTTTCAGTCCGAGAGCGTGACCCAGCTCATGCGCCAACGTCTGGCCCGCATAGTTGCCGAACCTCGGATAGCGATAATCATCTTCGGTGCCAGCATATCCCGTCCCGAACCAGACATCGCCGGCCGCCTCGTCGACATCTGGCGTGTAGGCCCATGCCGTGTCAGGCAGAGATGATTGAGCGAAGCGCACCGTTGCTGTACCCGCGCTTCCGGCCTCGAAGTTGGCGTTCGTGAACCCCTCAACGGAGAAGCCGTCATTTGCCGTTGTTCCATAGGACTGCTCCATAAAGAACAAGGCCAGAGACTGCTGCTGCGACGAAATTGGAGAGAAAGAATAGTATTTTTCGTAGCCATAGTCATACGATGCCGAGGTGGTGGGAAACGCATAGGTTATCGTTCCGTCCCAAGCAGTCCCGCTGAAGAGCCCGTCTACCTTCTGATCGCCAGTCGAGTTGACGATCTTCGTCGGAGTAATAAGGTCCGTCATAAAATCCCCGTTTGCCTATTCTATTCGGCCGCACCTAATGACAGCTTCCCTCTGCTCTATAAAGAGGAAAACTTCAACCAAAAGCTTCATTTTTATTCAGTAAAAGCGGCGGAGTCGCTAACGCTCATGAAGCGCTTCCTCCGCGACTTCGACCAAAGGCGAGAAAACGTACTCCAGAATTCTGCGCTCGCCCGTTTGAACCTCCGCGACTGCTGCCATACCCGCGCTTAACTTGACGTTACGGCCATCTGCTGAAATCTGATCGACCTCCAGACTCAAAGTGACTGGAAAAACCAGGTTCTGCATCCTCTCGGCGCCGCCGAACGGCGCCTGCGCCTGTCTTGTCGCAGGATCGCCTTCACGGCGTGCGGCATCGGGTTCCGGGATGGCATCTGCCGCAATTTTGGTGACGTGGGCCGCGATCGTTCCGTAGCGGGTAAAGGGAAAAGCTTCGAGCTTTACGACAGCCTCTTGCCCGACTTTGATGAAGCCGATGTCCTTGTTTAGAGCGTAAACTTCGAGCTCCAGCGTACTGCCCTCGGGAACGACACGCATAACGTCCTGCCCGACGGTCACCACTTGACCGACGCTGGTAATCGAGGACGCTTGCACCGTGCCGTCTATCGGACTGCGCAATGTCATCTGCTCACGAAAATTTCTCGCTTTCGCCAACCGCTGCTCCAGCTCTTCGACCCGACGTTCCGCATCGCCCAGCCGAACCAGCTGATCGCTCAGGAACGTCCGTGTGACCTTGTCCTTTTCCCTCGTAAAGACCTCGATGCCCGCTGCGGCATCTGCGAGCTGGCCCTCCTGCATGGCAAGCTGCGTCGCCTGCTCTTTCAAGGTTTGGGTCGCATCGATCACGCTCGCCATCGTTCCGGCCTCTTTCGAAGCCAGCATATTGCGCATCGTCACTCGCTCTTTCAGCGTTTCCACCAGAGAGTTCTGCGCGGCGACCGTCACCGTCAGGCGATCGCGCTCCACCTCCTTCTGGTGCTTCTGAGCATCAAGCGAAGCAACTGCAGCCTGGCGCTGTTCAAGATCGCCCCGGAGGATGCCCTCTTCCCGACGGCGCAATTCATCGGGCACGCTTGCATCCCATGAGATCGTTGGCAGCGTCTGGTTCATTTCCTGTGAACGAACATAGTCCACGGCAGTTTTTCGGCGCCAGACCTCGGCCCTGACGGACGCCAGGCCCTTTACCGCATCCGTCTCATCGGCAATGGCATCCGTCGGATCAAGTTCAAGGAGGATATCGCCCCTTTCGACGTGCGCGCCATTTGGCGGCGGAAGCGCCTTCACCTTCCCGGTCAGCAACGGCTGAACAACCTTGACCCGGCCAGTCGGCTGAATCTTGCCTTGCGCGGCCGCGATGATGTCGATACGGCCGATATAGGACCAAACTAAAGCTGTTGTGACGAAGGAGCAAATAATCAAGATCAAGGCCAAGCGCACCGGCGAAGCGGGTGTCTCCAGGATTTCGATTGCCGGCGCCAGGAACTCATGATCGGATCGCTTTTGCGGGCGCGGCGGAAGGCCGGCATATCGAACAGCTTGGGCAGACGCGCTCTTCATGCGACGCCCCTATCATTCTGCAAAGCCCATAGCCGCGCATAGAGCCCATCGGGGCGCTTAAGCAGATCGTCATGGCTTCCAACCTCCGCTATGCGGCCGTCGGCCATGCCGATGATCCGATTGCAAGGCCGCACAGCTGCAAGCCGATGCGCGATGATAATAACCGTTCGGCCAGCGGCGATCTGGTGCATGTTGGTCTGCACAACGCGTTCGCTTTCATAGTCGAGAGCGCTGGTCGCCTCATCGAAAATCAGGATCCGGGGACTGGTGGCAAGGGCGCGGGCAATGGCGATTCTCTGACGCTGGCCACCGGAGAGGTTCGCGCCGCGCTCTTCGATCATCGTGTCGTAGCCTTGCGGCAATCGCAGAATGAACTCATCGGCGCCGGCGAGCTTGGCGACCGCAATAACCTGCGCGCGGCTCATCGCCGGATTTGAGAAGGCGATGTTTTCATGGATCGTCCGGTTGAACAGCAGGTTCTCTTGAAGAACCACTCCGATATGGCTTCGAAGCCAAGCGGGATCGAGTTGTGATAGATCCATGCCGTCGAGAAGGACCTGCCCCTCTTCGGGAATATAGAGACGCTGAACCAGTTTGGCGATCGTAGACTTTCCGGAGCCCGATGCGCCGACGATGCCGATAACCTCTCCGGATTTGATTTCAATCGATATGTTTTTCAAAACCTCCGAGGAGCCGGGCCGATAACGGAAGGTGACATTTCGAAGTTCAATATTCCCCCTTGGCGCAGGCAACGACAAACGGGAGCCTGGCTGGCGTTCCATCGGCGTGTTCAGAATGTCACCGAGCCTGTCGATCGAGATCTGCACCTGCTGGAAATCTTGCCAAAGTTGAGACAACCTCAAAACCGGCTGCGTGACTTGTCCGGCGATCATGTTGAAGGCAACAAGTGAGCCCACGGAAAGCTCTCCGTCGATAACGGCTTTCGCACCGAAAAGAAGAAGGGCCGCCGTGGCAAGCTTGCTTACATATTGAATGGCGTTTTGTCCGCCGACGCCAAGCAGTGTCGTATCGAAAGCCGTTCGCACGTAGGCTGCGAGCTTCTCCTCCCACTGCGCCTGCATGACCGGTTCCACCGCCGCGGACTTAACCGTGTGAACACCGACGATGGCCTCGACCAGGAACTGCTGGCTGGCCGCCCCCCGATTGAACTTCTCTTTGACGAGTTCCCGCAGCGGCGGTCGAACCACGATTCCGATCAGGATGTAGATCGGGATGGCGGCAATGACGATCAGCGTCAAGCTCCAGGAATAAGCGAAAAGAACCGCGATGAACACAAAAGTGAAAACGACATCGAGCGCTGAGAACAGTCCTTGCCCCGTCAGAAATGCGCGGATCGTTTCAAGTTCTCGAACGCGGGCGACAGTCTGGCCGGCGGATCGCGTTTCGAAGTAGCCTAGCGGCAGCCGTAGCAGATGGTGGAACAATCGCTGACCGAGCTCAACATCGATCCGGTTGGTCGTATGAGCCAATGCGTAGGCTCTCAGATACTGGAGCAGCACATCGAAGAAGCCAATGATCGCGATACCGGCAACAAGCACGAACAGGGTCGAATAAGCTTTGTGAGTCAGAACCTTGTCGACCACGACCTGAAAGAACAACGGTGTGATAAGCGCAAAGATCTGCACAAATAGCGATGCAAGCAATACGTGAGCCAGCGGCTTTCGATAGCGCCAGATCGACGGCAGAAACCACTTGAAGCCGAATTCTCGCGGATCGGACCCTTCGCCTCTTATACGCCGACCCACGAGAATAACACGCGAGCCGATTTCGGCGACGATATCTGATAGGGGTATTTCCCGATCGACGCGCGTTACTGGATCGACGAGCCTATACTTTCCGGATGGGTTGAGCCCCCCAAGCACTTGAAAGGAACCGTTGGCCACTTTGACGATTGCGGGAACCGGCATGGATCGAAGGCGGTGCTCGGTGACCTTCTCCACAAGACGCGCCTTGAGGCCGATGATCTTGGCCGCTCGCTGAATGTCGATCGCTTCGGATGTACGCCCCTTCAACGCCAGGTCGTGTTGGAGCTGCACCGGATCGGCGGCAATACGGTAGAATGCGGCGATACCGCAAAGCGCACGAAGACCGGAGTCGTAATGCTGCGGAACGGCACCGTCCATGTACGAAGTCATTCTCCCTGAAGCTGCAGATTGGCGCGCTTACGGCGGCGAACCGTTCACTTTCGCCATTTGCTCACGATGTAGCTCACTGAGCGTTACAACGCCATGGAGAAATTAGCACTCGCAACATTTCGGGATGGTTGTCACTGAGAAAGCACGAAAGACGGCTAACAAACAATTTTCTTCTGACGACTGCTTATCCTAAGAGCCTCGCCTAATAGCGAGATTTATACGTGCCTGCATGCCACCGAAACCGACAACCTGTTGAAATGATCCTCAAAGCCGCGCACAGAACCCGTCCAGCGCCGCAAGCTTCACCAGCCCCGAAGCCGACACCGCCTCGAACCCGGGCATATCGAGCGGTTCGCCCGGCTCGATGCCTTCAGGCAGATGGAATTCCGCCGGTTTGCGTGTCAGGTTGAAAACGAAGAGCAGTTTTTCCCCCTCCTTTTCCCGAGTGAAGACGAGCAGATCCTGATTGTTGCCGATGAAGGTCATTTCGCCGTCGATCAGTGCCGGATGGCTCTTCCGGAATGCGAGCGTCTTGCGATAGTGATGCAGCACCGAGCTGTCGCTTCCCTCCTGCGTATCCACGGAAAGTGCCGCCTGCTCGTAAGGCACCGGCAGCCAGCTCTTTTCGGCGGAGGTAAAGCCCGCATGCGCCTTGCCCGCCTCCCAGGGCATCGGCGTGCGGCATCCGTCGCGGCCTTTGAAGGCCGGCCAGAAGCGGATGCCGTAGGGGTCACGCAGATCTTCGAAGGCAAGCTCCGCCTCCGGCAGGCCGAGCTCCTCACCTTGATAGAGGCAGATTGAACCGCGCAGCGCCGAAAGAACCGAGATTGCCAGTTTGGCGATGACGGGTCGCTCTTCCTCCGTCACCGCAAAACGGCTGACATGGCGCATGACGTCGTGATTTGAGAAAGCCCAGCAGACCCAGCCGTCTGTCACGGATTTTTGGAAAGCTTCGACGCAGCCGCGAATATGCTCGGCGGTAAAATCCGGTCCCAGCAGATCGAAGGTGTAGCACATGTGCAGCTTGTCGCCGCCGCTCGTATAGGCCGCCACCGTCTTCAGCGAACGCGCGCCGTCGCCAACCTCGCCGACGGTGGTACGATCCTCATATTGGTCGAGCAGCACCCGGAAGCGTTTGAGGAAATCGACGTTTTCCGGCTGCGTCTTGTCATAGAGATGGTTCTGCATGCCATAGGGATTGCTGTCGGGCGCATCGAGGCCTGCATCATCCTCATCGGGCTCGTGCGGCGGATTGCTTCTGAGCTGCTTGTCGCAGAAATAATAGTTGACGGTATCCAACCGGAAGCCGTCGACGCCGCGGTCGAGCCAGAACTTCACCGTCTCTAGCACCGCATTCTGCACTTCCCTGCTATGGAAATTGAGGTCCGGCTGCGAGGTCAGGAAATTGTGCTGGTAATATTGCCGGCGCACGCCGTCCCACTCCCAGCCCGGCCCGCCGAAGATCGACAGCCAATTGTTCGGCGCGGTGCCATCCGGCTTCGGATCGGCCCAGACATACCAGTCCGCCTTCGCATTGGTCCGGCTCGTCCGGCTCTCGACGAACCAGGGATGCCGGTCCGATGTGTGCGAGATCACCTGGTCGATGACGACCTTGATGCCGAGCCTGTGCGCCTCCGCCATCATCTCGTCGAAATCGGCGAGCGTCCCGAAGATCGGGTCGACGTCGCAATAATCGGAAACATCATAGCCCATGTCGGCCATCGGCGACCTGAAGAAGGGCGAAAGCCAGATCGCGTCGACACCGAGACTGGCGATATGCGGCAGCCGGCGGGTGATCCCCTTGAGGTCGCCGAGCCCGTCGCTGTTGGTGTCCTGAAACGAGCGCGGATAGACCTGATAGATTACCGCGCCGCGCCACCAGTCCGCATTCCTGCCTGCCTGCAATGCCATCGGCTACATCTCCTGCCTCGTTAGCGCCCGCCACACTAAAGCGGACGAAACAAAAGACAACATGTGAGACCGTCATGGAGGTGCTGGAGATGTCGCAATGTGTCGTCGCGATCCAACAAAGGGGAGACGTATATAGGCTTGTCCACAACCCGTTTCCAGCCTCCGGATTTGGGGTTGCAACGCGATTCCTTTGCGATAAGGTGCGCACTGACCTGCACGTAAGAGGTCAAAATCTCGGGAACAGATGTCTAATAAAGGCGCAAAGCCTAGAAAGGTGGACCCACCATGAACCAGTTCACGAAAAAATTTCTCGCCTCCGCAATGTTTGGCACATTGCTGGCGTTTTCAGCGCATGCGGCCACGCTGAATATTCACAATGGCGGCGACCCGCAATCGCTCGATCCGCAGAAGCTGTCCGGCGACTGGGAGAATCGTATCGCCGGCGACATTTTCGAAGGCTTGGTCACGGAAGACGCCAAGGACAATCCGGTCCCCGGCCAGGCCGAAAGCTGGACGATTTCGCCTGACGGCAAAGTCTACACCTTCAAGCTTCGCGACGGCATCAAGTGGTCCGATGGCCAGCCGGTAACGGCAGGAGACTTCGTCTTCGCCTTCCAGCGCCTCGTCGACCCGAAGAACGCCGCCGATTATGCCTATCTGCAGTTCACCATCAAGAATGCCGAAAAGATCAACAAGGGTGAGATCACTGACCTCAACCAGCTCGGCGTCAAGGCGATCGACGACAAGACGCTGGAAATCACCCTCGAAAACCCGACGCCCTATTTCCTCAACGCTCTGATGCACTACACCGCCTATCCGCTGCCGAAGCACGTCGTCGAGGCGAAGGGCCAGGATTGGGTCAAGATCGGCAATATCGTCACCAACGGACCTTACAAGCCGGTCGAATGGGTTCCGGGCTCGCATGTCACCACGGTCAAGAACGACCAGTGGTACGGCACCAAGGACCTGAAGATTGACGGCGCCAAGTTCTTCGTGCTCGAGGATCAGGAAGCCGCACTGAAACGTTACCGCGCCGGCGAATTCGATATCCTGACCGATTTCCCCACCGACCAATACGAGTGGATGAAGAAGAACCTTCCGGGCCAGGCGCATGTCGCTCCCTTCTCCGGCCTCTATTACTATGTCATCAATTCGACCAAGCCGCCCTTCGCCGACAAGCGCGTTCGCCAGGCTCTCTCCATGGCGATCAACCGCGAAGTCATCGGCCCGCAGATTCTCGGCACCGGCGAACTGCCGGCCTATTCCTGGGTCCCGCCGGGCACGGCAAATTACGGCGAACCGGCCTACGTCTCCTGGAAGGATCTTCCCTATAAGGACAAGGTCGAAGAAGCCAAGAAGCTGCTGAAGGAAGCCGGTTTCGGTCCGGATCATCCGCTGACCGCCGAGCTCAAGTACAACACCAACGACAACCACAAGCGCATCGCCGTGGCGATCGCCTCGATGTGGAAGCCGCTCGGCGTTAATGTCGAACTCGTCAACGCCGAGACTAAAGTCCATTATGACCAGTTGCAGCGCGGCGAAGTGCAGATCGGCCGCGCCGGCTGGCTGGCCGACTACAACGACCCAGACAACTTCCTGAACCTCCTGGTCACAGGCGTTCAGATGAATTACGGCCGCTGGTCCAATCCTGATTACGACAAGATGATCAAGGACGGCAACGCCGAGACCGATCTCGCCAAGCGCGCCGCAATCTTCAAGAAAGCCGAACAGCTGGCGCTGGATGATTCCGCCGCCCTTCCGATCTACTATTATGTTTCGAAGAACGTCGTCTCACCGAAGATCGAAGGTTTCGTCGATAACATTCAGGACATCCACCGCACCCGCTGGCTGTCGATGAAAGAGTAAGGGAAAACGGTCCTTGCCGCGCTCTGCAGCAAGGACCGGCCCACGATCATGATCAAATACGCCCTCCGTCGCCTGCTATCGACGATCCCGGTTCTGTGGATCGCCGTCACAGCCTGTTTTTTCGTTTTGCGCCTTGCCCCCGGCGGCCCCTTCGATGGCGAAAGGCCATTGCCGCCGGTGATCCTGAAAAATCTCGCGGTTCATTACAATCTCGATAAGCCGCTGATTCAGCAGTACCTGATCTATGTCGGGGACCTGCTGCGGGGCGATCTCGGCCCCTCCTTCGCCAGCGAGGATTTTTCCGTGGCCCAGCAGATCATGATCGGTCTGCCCTATACCTTCACCATCGGTACCGCCGCGTTCCTGATCGCCATCATCGTCGGCATCGCCGTCGGCTGCCTTGGGGCGCTCTACCAGAATAAGACGCCGGACTATATTCTCGGCGCCCTTATCCTGGTCGGTGTCGTGCTGCCGAACTTCCTGATCGCGCCCATCCTGCAATTGATCTTCGGCATCCACCTCGCCTGGTTTCCGGTCGGCGGTTGGGGTGACGGCTCAATCAAATACTTGATCCTGCCGATTGTCGTTCTGGCCCTGCCGCATGCAGGCCGCATCTCGCGCATCACCCGCGGTTCGATGATCGAAGTGATGAACCAGAACTTCATCCGCACGGCCAAGGCCAAGGGCATCGGCCCGCGGCTGACGGTGATGCGCCATGCGCTGAAGCCCGCGCTCATGCCTGTCGTTTCCTATCTCGGTCCGGCGGCAAGCTACCTTCTCACCGGCTCGCTGGTTGTCGAGAGCATCTTCGGATTGCCCGGCATCGGCCGCTATTTCGTCAACGCAGCGCTGAACCGCGATTACGGCATGGTTCTCGGTACGGTCATCTTCTACATGGTGTTGATCGTGTTTCTGAACCTTCTAGTCGACATCGCCTATGCCTGGCTGGACCCGAAAGTGAGAAACCGATGATCCTCAACCCCGCAAAACGCGAACTGCTTGCTGAGGAGCTTCTGGAGGCGGAAGGCCTCGCACCTGAAGGCCGCTCGCTCACCAGGGATGCGCTCCGCCGCCTCGGGCGTAACAAGGCGGCCGTTCTGTCAATCGCCGTCCTGGCGCTGTTGGTCCTCGCCGCCTTCCTTGGCCCCTGGTTCATTCCCTTCAATTACGAGGATCCGGACTGGGCCGCCTTCCGCATCCCGCCGTCGATCGAGACCGGCCATTATTTCGGCACCGACCCGAACGGGCGCGACCTGCTTGCCCGCGTGCTCTACGGCACTCGCGTTTCGCTGGCCGTAGCGCTGACGGCAACCGTCGTCTCGGTCGTCATCGGCGTGCTCTACGGCGCCATATCCGGCTATATCGGCGGCAGACTCGACGCGATCATGATGCGCTTCGTCGATATCATGTATGCGCTTCCCTATATCCTCTTCGTCATCCTGCTGATGGTGATCTTCGGCCGCAACGTCTATCTG
>Ga0102593_1001663_pt1 | contig 20425 bp, 19 predicted proteins | sample AraplaCol_mMS_r2_2_FD_76862 | JGI IMG/M metagenome (GOLD analysis project Ga0102593, IMG submission 76862) | Arabidopsis root microbial communities from North Carolina, USA - plate scrape MF_Col_mMS_r2 (SPADES assembly) (version 2) | ecosystem: Host-associated > Plants > Roots > Endosphere...
GCAGCGCGGCGCCCATGCGGGTCTCGGGCAGGCCGCGGCCGATGGCGGTGGCGGCGAGCGCGGCCTGCACGGTATCGGTCTTCTGCGTGAACGGCACCGCCACGATCGGCACCGTGCTGAAAGTCATGAAGGCAAAACGGTTGTCGGGCCGCTTGGCGACGAATTCGCTCAGCAGATCGCGCACGACCTTGGCCTTGGGTTCGTGCGACATCCGGCCCGCGGTCTGCAAGCCGTTGGTGTGCACGGTCGCGTCCATGCTGCTGCTGCGGTCCATGAGAATGAGCACCTCCGCGCCGCGGCCGGGGCGCTCGACCACGGCGCCCGATTGCCCCGGCCCCGCAAGACCGAGCACCGTAAACGCCATGGCGCCGGCCGCAAACGCGCGCCACATGAAACCGACAAGGCGTCCGACCCGATCGGTTGGCAGCCATGCGAGATACGAGAAGCCGAGCGTGTCGCTGCGCCTGCGCAGCAACGGCAGCAGCGCGAGCGGCAGCAGCATGAGCATCCAGGGCTGGGCAAGGTCGAAGCGCATTGTTCAGGGCCGCCGTCAGTGCTTGTGGCGCTTTTCCGCATTGCAGAGGGCGCGGCACAGCGGCTTGAGCGGATAGGTGGCGTGCGGCTGAGCCGATGCGGCAGCAGCGCTCTCGGCAAAGAAGAAGCGGTGTGTCGACTCGCGGTAGAAGTCTTCCAGGCGCGGCTGCAGCGGCCGGAGGTAAGGCGCCTCGGCCAGCAGCTGCGGCAGGCTGGCGCCGTGCACGACGCGGCCGGCGCTCTTGTTCAACGCGCGATGCACCACGCGCCATGCCTCGGGGCTCGAGGAATCGCCGAGCCGCTTCAGCTCGCGCCAGGCATTGGCGAACGGAAGCTGCTGCGCTTCACGCTGGTTGCGCCACGCCCACCAACCGAGCCAGGCCGCGAACACGGCCAGGAGCGCCAGAAGCGAGAGCTTCAGCTGCTGCTGGACCGCATGGGTCGGAAGCGCCGCAACCGGGCGGTCCGGGCGCAGCGCCTGCAGATCGCCTTGGGCGAGCACGTCGAGCGGGGTCAGCGGCCCGATGCTGATCGGCCAGGCAGGCAGCGCGAGCGGCGGGCCCGAGGCGGTCGCGATGCTGAGCGCCGGCAGCGAGATGGCGGTCAGCGCGCGCGGGGCGTTGACGACCTGGTAGTCGATGGCCAGCCAGCGCCGGCCTTCGGCATCGGTCTCGATGCGCGATGGCCTGCGTTCCAGCCAGAGATCGATGCGCGCGGTGCTGGGCAATGCGGCGGGCTGCAGCGGCTGGCCTGCCTGTTCGAGCAGCACGCGCTGCGTGAGCACGTCGCCGATCACGTGGCCGAATGCGCGCGGCTGCTCGACGGTGGCCGCGGTTGCTGCGGTTGCCGTCATGGCCAGCACCAGCACGATTGCATGGAGCCGCATCATGCCGTCGTCTCCATGAAGTAGCGCGTGAGCGCCTCGGCATCGAAACGGCCATGCAGGTGAAAGGGCGGCATGCCGTGCGCGTTGAAGAGGGCGGTGAGTTCGCTTCGCCGTTTTGCGACTGCGTCGCGCCACCGACTCCGCAGAGACTCGCGCATCCACAGGCTGCGCCGCACACCGGTTTCGGCATCGCTCAGGGCGACCAGGGCGCGCGCATCCGGCGGTTCCGTTTCCGCCGGGTCCCAGACTACCAGCGGAACCACGCAGGCGGGCGAAAACTGCTCGAGCAGTTCACCGAGCGCGGCAGTCGGCCAGTGGAAATCGGACGCAAGGAACACAAGCCCGCCGCGGCCCACCAGGCGCTCAGAGGCGCGGCGCAGCCCCGCCAAAGCGCTGTCGTTCGTGGGCGGCGCACCGGGCGTTGCACGGCAGTCGCGCAGCATGCGCGCCATCAGGCTGCCGTTTCCGCGGCTGTGGCGCGCAGGCACAAAGAGGTCTTCGCGCTCGCGCTGGTCGAAGGCCAGCAGGCCGACCGTGTCGCCGGCGCGGAACGCGCTGTAGCCCAACGCCTCGACCAAGTCGGCTACCACGTCGAGCTTGCGCCGCTCGGCGCCGAAATGCATCGACGCCGACACGTCCACCACCACGTGCACGGGAATGGCCACGCGCAGCCGGTGGATGCGCACCAGCCAGTCGCCGCGGCCGTCGCGCACGCTGGCGCGCAGGTCGAGATGATCGAACAAGCGCCGGTGCGCGGCAAATTCCTGGCCGCTGCCCTGGCTCAGCCCGCGCTGCGCACCGGGCCGCCAGCCGCCGAAGCGGCGCGGCAGCTGGTAGTGAAATTCGTCGACGCGCTCCATGGCCGGCTCGGTACGTCAGGGGGCGGCGATCTTGTCCATGATCTGCGACACCAATGCCTCGGACAGCTCGGCCCGGCGAAGCTCGTACACCGGCGTGAAGAACACCCGATGTCCGAGCACCGAGGGCAGCACCGCCGCAAGATCGGCCGGCTCCAGGTGCGAGCGTCCTTCGAGCCAGGCGACCGTGCGCGCGGCACGCAGCAGCGCGCTCATGCCGCGCGGACTGGCGCCGGCAAGGATCAGGCGGTCCATGTCCACGTTGTCGAGCCGAATGCCGAACTTCTGCGGCGCCTCTGTGGCTTCCCACACGTCGAGCACATAGCGTTCGATGGTCTCGCTGGCGCGCACGCTGCGCTGCACCTCGGCACCGATGGCGTTGAGCCGGTCCCAGGGCAGGATGGCCGGCGCCACCTTGTCGATCAGGCTTTCGGTGTCGTGGTAGGCCGTGTCGAACACCAGCGACTGCCGAATGCCGCGGTCGCTCGGCTTGGGCATGTTCAGCTCAAACATGAAGCGGTCGCGCGCCGCGGAGGCCAGCTCGAAAGTCTCTTCGCGCTCGACCTTGTTGCGGTCGGCAAACACCGTCATGTGCGGAAAGCTGTACTCGCGGTCGAAGGCCGAGACCGTGCGCTCGGCCATGGCACGCAGCAGCAGCGATTGCACCTGCGGGCGGGCCCGGTTGATCTCGTTGAAGAAGAAGGTGACCAGGCGCTCGCCGTGGCGAAGCAGGGGGCCCGGGTCGATGCGTGGCCGGCCTTGCGCGTCGACGTAGGTGTGATAGACCAGATCGCCCGGCATCAGATCGACCGTGCCCTCGACCCGCTCGAAGTCACCGCCAATGGCGCGCGAGAAGGCGCGCAGCACGGTGGTCTTTCCGACCCCCACGTCGCCTTCGAGCAGCACGTGGCCGCGCGCGAACAGCGCCACGTTGATGAGCCGGATCGTCTCCGTCTGCCCGATGATCGCCTTCGCGACCTCGCTTTCGACGCGCAATGCGAGGCGGCGCCAGTCTTCAAGTTGTTCTTCGTTGCCCATGGTGTTGCCTCTTGTCGCGTGGTGCCGTGGGCTACTTCGATTCCATCATCTTCTTCAGATTGGCAAGCCCGCTGCGGTAGACATCAGTCACGGCCTTGAGCGCGGCTTCGTCGTTCTGGTCAGGCGGAGGGTTGTTGTTCGGAAAGGCGCGATAGAAGGCGCCGCGCCACTCGACGACGGACTTGCCGCCGTCTGCCACCACGGTAAGGGTGGAGGTGTAGTTGGTGACCGGCAGCGCGCCGCCGTCCTTCGCGCGGTAGCTGTATTTCTTCTGCGCGTCGTCGTAGCTTTCGAGCGTTTCGACCAGCGTGCCGCCGCCCTTGAGCTTGAGCGTCCGCACCGAGCCTTCGGCGTTGCCCTTGTCGGATGGGCTTTCGGCGACCGCGGGGTGCCAGTCTTTCAGCGCATTGAAATTCTTGACCTTGGCCCAAACGGCATCGGCGGGCGCTTCGATGGTGACCTTCTCGCTCACCTTCTGGCGTGTGGGCCCGTGGGCCAGGGCAGGGGCCGATGCGGCAAGCAGGACGGATGCGAGAAGGACGGAGAGGGCCCGTCGGCTGGAAGGAAGAGTCGGCATGGAAACGTCCGTGATGAAGAATGAGAAAGGTCGGTCGAAAAAAATCAGTGGTCCATCGGCGCACCGATGAAGGCGCCGAACCCGCGGCTGTTCTGTCCCGTGGCAATGGTCTTGAGCTTCTGTCCGCTCGCGGCGTCGAGCACTTGCACGTTGTCGTCCATCCAGTTCACGACGTACACGCGGTCGTCGTGCGCGGCAATGCCTTCTGGGTACGCAAAGCCGGGGAGGGTGCGCAGCACCTTGAGCGAAGCGGCATCGATCACGCTGACGGTGTCCTCATGCTGGTTGGTCACGTAGAGCAGCGCGCCGCCCTGCGCCAGCGCGGCGCCGTAGGGCGCCTTGCCTACCTTCACGGTGCCAATGACCGCTGGGCGCCGGATGTTGCGCATGTCGACCACCGTTACGTCGTTGCTCTGCACGTTGAGCGCGTAGAGCCGGGAGCGCGGGGCGTCGTAGAGCAGCGCGAATGGATGGCTGCCGACCCGTACGCGCGCCAGCACCCGCCGCGCACGGGCATCGACCACGGCCACGCTGTCGTCGTCGCGCTCGGCCACGAACACAGTGGCGCCGTCAGGATGTGCAGCCACGCCGGCCGGCGCGCGGCCGACCGCGATCGAGGCCAAGGGCTTGGCGGCATTGGCGGCCTGTGCATCGAACACCAGCAGCCGGCTGCTGTACCAGTCGGCCACGTACAAGTGCTTTGCGTCGGCCGAGATGTCGATGCCTACCGGCCCGTCGCCGGCCGGCAGCGTGTTCACGACTTTCTGCCTGCGCATGTCGATGATGGAGATCGTCTTGCTGTCGGGGTTGGATACGAACACACGCCCGGCGCGGCTGGAGGCCACCACGCCCGCGGGCGACCGCCCCACTGGCACGGTAGCCACCACCTGCTGCGACGCAACATCGATCACCGAAACGTCGTGGCTGCCCTGGTTGGTGATGTAGGCGAATGGCGCAGCCCAGGCGGACGTGCAGCAAAGCAGGACCGCGGCCATCCCGGTGCGCACAGGTGTTGCGGTACCCGTCATGGCCAAGTGCCGGAGTTCCGGTTCAGCGCGCCGTGGGAGGGCCGATGAAGCAGCCATTGTTCACCTTGGCCTGCAGTGCCTTGTAGCGCTTGATGTCGGCCTGCAGCTTTTCCGAGTCGCGGATGTAGCCGCCGCGCTCGCCGCCGATGGTGGTGGCCTTGGCCGCGGTGCTCAGGTCCACGTATTCCGAGTACCTGATCTCCTTGGCGATGGCGTCGACGGCGCAGGAGCATTTGCTCGTCATCTCGAAGCGGCCCGCATCCGGATGCGCCGCGATGCATTCCTGCACGTACAGCACGCGGTCGATGGTGGGAAAGTCGTTTGCGTGCTGCGGCGCGCCATGCACGGCTGCTGGCAGGCCAAGAAGAGGCAGGCCAAGAAGACACAGAAGGCGGATTATTTTTCTCATGGCGTTCGCGTTGGATTCAGGAAATGGCTGCACTAGCGCGCCGGCGCCTTGGCTCCGTCGATGAGGAGTTCCTCGACGACGAGCGGCTGTGCCGTGGCGCTGTCGCCCGGTATGGAGGTGCGAATGCCGTAGACGCCGCCCGGCACTGCGTCGGACAGCGTGAAGCGGTAGGTCTTGGCCGCGAACTTTTCGTACTTCGGGCGATTCGGGTCATCGAGGAAAGGGCTGAACGCGATCTCCTTGCCCTTGACCGTGCGGCCCTGGTAGCGCAGCGACACGTCGCGCACTTCGGCGTCCTGGTAGATCGCCATGCGGATGCGCTTGCGGAAGTGGTATTCGGAGCCGCGCGTCAGGCGCTTCATCTCGCGCACGTCATGCTCCAGGAAATAGAGGATGACGGGGTTGCCTTCGGCCGCGGGCACGTCGGGCACCGCAATCTTGCGCGCACCGCTCAGGAACACGCCCCTTGCATCGCAGCAGCTGCCGTCGGCCTTGGCGATCAGCGCCACGGTGACGTTGTCTGCAAAGGCTTCTTCAAAGCTGCCGGTCTTGCCGAAGGTGTAGCGCAGCAGCATGGGCGCCTGCAGGCCCTGCAGCTGCGGTGTCATGAACAGAAGGCGTTCTGCGGCCGAGAAGTCGCGCTTGTCGGCCTCGGCATGCGGGGCCAGGGGAGCACAGAGCAGGGCGCAGAGCGAAAGACGAAGCGGGAAGGCAATGGCAAGGCGCATGGATGACCTGGTCAGTTGTTGGGCACTCCGAACGATGCATCGACCAGCGGAACGCCGTACTCCTTCAGGATGGCCTGGATCTCGGGCGCCTTGGATTCGATCAGCCCCTCGATCTGCTGCTTCCATTCGCGTTCGCCGTAGCGCACGCCCATGGCCATCTGGTAGTCGAGCCGCAAGCCTTTTTCGGACCTGAGCGGCACGACGACAAGCGCGGGGTTCTTGACGCGCCGGGCGAAGAAGCCGGCGATCGGGCCCCAGACCACGACCGCATCGAGCTTGCCTTCGGCCAGGTCCTTCTCGACGATCTCGCCCGGGTACTGCGCGGGGTCGGCGCTCATGAGCTTGTAGGGAATGCCCTGTTCGAGCAGGCCGTGCTTGTTGAGCCATTGGGAAGCCGGCGAACGGTCGTAGATGCCGATGCGCAGCGACTTGAGCTTGGCCGGATCGAGCTTCAGGAAGTCCTCCGCCGAAGCCACGTTGTCCATGCCCTTGCCCTTGGGAAAGACCAGTGCGTAGGTCGACCGGTAGTAGGGCTTGGTGACCGAGACCTCGTCGAGGCCGACGGGCACGCCCATCACGATGTCGCAGGGATAGTCTTGCCCCGGCAGCTTGAAGCGCAGCGTGTTGCGAAAGAAAGCCAGCCGCTGCGGAAACGAGTAGTAGACGACCGGAAGGCCAAGCGTTTTGCCGAACAGCTCGGCGATGCGGTTCTCGATGCCTTCTCCCTTGACGTTGGAGAAGGGCATGTTGTTGGGGTCCTGGCAGACGCGGAACTCCTTGCGCGGAGGCGTCTCCTGGGCCATGGCGGGAAGCAGCGCGCAGCAGCATGCCGCGCCCAGGAGGCCCGCCCGCAGGCGAGCGCCAAAGGACGACGCGGGCCAGCCAGCACGCGGCCGCGCGGTCATTTGTTTTCTTCCACGCGTGCGCGCGTGATCGCGCCGTCGGAGCGGCCCTTGAGATAGGCGTAGAGCTGGTTGATGTTTTCCATCACGGCGGGGTTGTTGCCGAAGCTCTGCATGCCCTTGTCGAGCCGTCCATCGCGAACCGTCTTGATGAAGTCTTCCTTCTTCATCGTCTTGAGGCTGTTGATCAGCGAGGGGCCGACCATGCCTTCCTGGTTGGGGCCATGGCAGCGGTCGCAGGCCGCCGAGCGCCAGGTGCGGAAACCCTTCATGGTTTCGGGATCTACCTTGTAGCCGTCGGTCACTTTGTAGGGCGCCGGATCGGGCGCGGCGGCGACGGCCATTGTGCAGGCGACGCCGGCAAGCAGTACGAGGGAAGGCAGCAACGTTGACTTACGAAATTTCATGGCTCCTGGGTCTCCGGTATCTTTTGAAAGTACGGGGGGAGAGCCCTCGATCGAGTGCTCTCCCGGTCCGCATGTTGCGTCTATCTATGATTCGATGACGCCTCGGTCATAACGTATCACTTGGGCAATGCGAAGACAGTCAGCGAGCCGCCCAGTTCGGTGTACTGGCTCAGCTCCTTGTAGCCGCCGACGGCGCCGAGGCCCTCGGTGCTCTTCTCGGGGTCGATGCCCGCGGCCATGCCGATGCCGGCCCAGCCGCCAATGCCAGAGAACACCCCGATGTACTGCTTGCCCTTGTGCTCATACGTGAACACGTTGCCGATGATCCCGGACGGGGTCTTGAACTTGAACAGCTCCTTGTTGATGTCCTTGGCATCAACGCACTTCAGGTAGCCTTCGAGCGTGCCGTAGCAGGAGATCCCGCCAGCGGTGTTCAGCGAACCGCTCCACACCGAGAACTTCTCGGCCTTGGTTTGCACGATCTTGCCGGTGCCCGCATCCCATGCAATGAAGTTGCCCATGCCGCCATGGCTGTTCGGCGTCGGGTACATCGAGAGCGTTGCGCCCACGTACGGCTGGCCTGCCGTGTATTCGACCTTGAACGGCTCGTAGTCCATGCAGACGTGGTTCGTCGGCACGTAGAAGAGCTTGGTGTTGGGGTCATACGAGGCGGGTTGCTGGTCCTTGCTGCCCAGTGCCGCGGGACAGACACCCTTGGTGTTGACGTCGGCACCGTTCTGCGCGGTCGAGTACTTGGCAACCACTTGCGGGCGGCCGGTCTTCATGTCGACGTGCGTGGCCCAGTTCACCTTGGGGTCGTACTTTTCCGCCACCAGCAGCGCACCGGTCACGCGGTCCAGCGTGTAGGCGAAGCCGTTGCGGTCAAAGTGCACCAACGCCTTGGTCGGCTTGCCCTTGACGTTGATGTCCGCCAGGATCATTTCGTTGATGCCGTCGAAATCCCACTCGTCGTACGGCGTCATCTGGTAGACCCAGTTGACCTTGCCGGTATCGACGTCGCGCGACCAGATGCTCATCGACCACTTGTTGTCGCCAGGGCGCTGTGCCGGGTTCCAGGTCGACGGGTTTCCGGTGCCGTAGTACACGGCATTGGTCGCCTTGTCGTAGCTGTACCAGCCCCAGGTGGTGCCGCCGCCGATCTTCCACTGATCGCCCTTCCAGGTCTTCAGCGAAGAGTCCTTGCCGACCGGTGCCATCTTGCCGTCGGTCCAGGTCATGGTCTTGGCCGGGTCCATCAGCATTTCTTCATCCGGACCCGTGCTGAAGCCCTTCCAGGCCAGCTTGCCGTCCTTGATGTTGTAGGCAGCCAGGTAGCCGCGCACGCCGAACTCGCCGCCGCTGATGCCGGTGATGACCTTGTCCTTGAACACGTGCGGTGCGTTGGTGTTGGTGGCGCCGAGCTTCGGGTCTCCGTTCTTCACCGTCCACACCACCTTGCCGGTCTTGCCGTCGAGCGCCACGAGCGTGGTGTCGGCCTGCTGCAGGAAGACCTTTCCTTCCGCATAGGCAAGCCCGCGGTTCACTGTGTCGCAGCACATGACCGCGATCACTGACTGATCCTGCTTGGGTTCGTACTTCCACAGGATCTTCTGGGTTTCGACGTCGATCGCGAACACCTTGTTCGGGAACGGCGAATGCAGGTACATGGTGCCGTCGACCACCAGGGGCGAGCCCTCGTGACCGCGCAGCACGCCGGTGGAGAACGTCCACGCAACCTGCATCTTGCCCACGTTGCTCTTGGTGATCTGATTCAACTTGCTGTAGCGCTGGTTGAACATATCGCCCGCTTGCGTGGCCCAGTTCTTGGAGTTGGCGATGTTTTTCTCTACGTCGGCATTGGCAAGCGCCAAAGCCGGAAGAGCCAACATCGCGACGCCGATATGCCGTACAAGACGGCCGGCGATCTGCCTGGAAAACTTCATAAATGTCTCCTCACATCTCAGTGGGTTTCGAACACGATCATGGCAGCACCCGCGGATCTTTCGATCGCTTTGGCGAATGCTGCGGTCCGCAACATCCATGCCTGCCAGTTCCAGCACGGAGCACTTCGAACCCGCGTGCGCGCTCCATGCGAAGACACTCGGCTTCCCTCGGGAGAAGCGTGCATGAGCCCGCGTTCGCGACGCCCGCGGCGACGTGCCGCAATGCGATCCGGACCTAGGGAAATCCCGGGCGTTCGGCGCATCGTCACGCGTAGGACGATGCCCATTGCCGCAGCCCTGCAACGTGTGCGCATCCAAATTTGACGCAAAGTGTCTCGTGCGAAGTACGGGTGTGCGGTGCAGCAAGAGCGCGAAGGCATTCGCGCGCTCCGTTGCGTGGCAACGCGGCACAGTGAAAACCCTCGTCGTTCAGAGGCACAGAATTTGCGGATCGAATGCGAACCGCAAATACCATTGGAGCTCTATCTGCTCGACACATCCCACCGGCCTACATGCTGCGAACCATCGACTTAACCAAGCGCTATGGCACGCGAACGGCGCTCAAATCGTTGTCGCTGCGTTTGCCCGCAGGCCAGTTCGTTGCGCTGCTCGGACCCAACGGCGCGGGCAAGTCCACGCTGTTCCAGGTGTTGACCGGCATGTTCGCGGCCGACGAGGGCGAGGTCGAAGTGGCGGGCCATTCGCTGCGCCGTTCGGCCACCGCTGCGCTGCGGCACATCGGGGTGGTGTTCCAGCAGATGTCGCTCGACCTGGACCTCAGCATCCGGCGCAACCTGCTGTTCCAGGCCGACCTGCATGGGCTGCCGCGGCGGCTGGCCGAGGAGCGCATTGCATCGGCCTGCGAGCGCCTGAACATCGACGCCGACCTGGACCGCAAGGTGCGCGAACTCTCGGGCGGCAACCGGCGCAAGGTCGAGCTCGCACGCGCGGGCCTGCACCGGCCGGCCGTGCTGCTGATGGACGAAGCCACGGTCGGCCTCGACCCGAAATCGCGCCAGGACCTTCTGGCCGCATTGCATGCCGACGTGCGCGAGCGCGGCGTCTGCGTGCTATGGGCCACGCACCGGGTCGAAGAGGCCGAAGAGGCCGACCGCGTGCTGGTGCTGCACAAGGGCTCGCTGCTGGCGGACGGCACGCCAGCGGAGGTGAGTCAGTTGCTCGGCGGCGCCACGCTGGAGGCCGGCTTCATCGCACGCACTGCATGAAACAAAAAGAATCCGAGCTAAAAAAATGGAGACATCGAATGCCGCAAGTTTCTTTCCCTTCGCTTTCCGGCGCGCACTTTCGCGCGGCCTGCGGACGTAGCGCGCTAGCGCTCGTGCTGGCCGCTGCGGGCGGTGCCGCTGTGGCGCAGGGCACCGCCTATGTGTCGAGCGAGAAGGACAGCGCGCTGACGATGATCGACCTGAAGACCCTGGCGGTGAAAGGCACGATTGCGACGTGCAAGCGCGCGCGCCACGTGCAGCTCACGCCCGAGCGCCTGATCATGGTGGCCTGCACCGACTCCAACCAGGCCGACCTGATCGACCCCGCGAGCGGCAAGTCGGTGCGGCGCATTCCGCTCGGTGACGAGCCGGAGGCCTTCGACCTCTCACCGGACGGCAAGGTCATCTATGTATCCAACGAGGATGCGGGCGAGGCCAGCTTCATCGATGCGGCCAGCGGCAAGAAGCTGCGCTCGGTGAAGGTGGGCGCGGAGCCGGAAGGCGTCAAGGTCAGCGCCGATGGCAAGACCCTGTACGTGACCTCGGAGGTGGCGAGCCTCGTGCACGTGATCGACACCGCGAGCGGCAAGGTGGTGAAGAACATCCGCGTCGGCAAGCGCCCTCGGCGCATGGCCATCACGCCGGACGGAAAGGAACTGTGGGTCACCAACGAGCTGGGCGCGAGCGTCAGCATCGTCTCCACCGCGACGCATGAAGTGACGGACACCCTGAAGTTCGAAGTGAAGGGCGCGCGCGCCGAGGACATCACGCCCGTCGGCATCCAGATAGCCAGCGACGGCAAGCGTGCCTTCGTGGGCCTGGGCCGTGCCAACCATGTGGCCTTCGTCGACGTGCCCAGCCGCAAAGTCAGCTCGCTGGTGCTGGTCGGCAAGCGGGCCTGGAACGTCACGCTCGACAAGGCGCAGGCGCGGCTCTATGTCGTCAATGGGTTGAGCGACGACGTGACCGTGGTCGACGTGGCCGGCGCCAAGGCCATCAAGAGCGTTCCGGTGGGGCGCGTGCCCTATGGGCTCGTGATCGTCGAATGAGGCTGCGCGCAACGGCTTTCCGGTTTTGGGGTGCGGGGGTGGCCGCGCTGCTCGCGCTGCCGCTCAGCGCGGGCGCGGCGGTGCTCAAGGCAACGCTCATCACACCCGCGGACGATCCGCGCCTGGAGCGCACGCGCATCGAGCGGGCCTATCTCGGCCATCCCGGCGGCCCGCTGGCCGAAGGGGTCGAGGTGGGGCTCGACGAGGCGAAATTCGAGCTCGACGCGGCCGGTGCCGAGGTGGCGCTGGCCAGCGCGCCGGCCGCTTCGCTCGATGCTGCGCGCGCCGCGGCCATCGCGGCCGAGAAGGCCGGCGCAGCGGTGCTGCTGACCGACCTACCGGCCGACTGGACGCTGGCGGTGGCCGATGCCGTCAAGCTGCCGGTGCTGAATCTCGGCGACCCGTCCGACCGCCTGCGCCAGCAGGACTGCCGCGCCCGCCTGTTCCATCTGATTCCGAGCGAACGCATGCGCAGCGATGCGCTGGCCCAGACGCTGGTGTCACGCAAATGGAGCAAGCTGCTCCTGCTGGTGGGCGGCAGTTCGCAAGACGCGCTCCGCGCGGCCACCGTGCAGGCTTCGATCAAGCGCTACGGCCTGCAGGTGGTGGCCAGCAAGCCCTTCAAGCTCTCTGCCGACCCGCGTGAGCGCGACTTGGCCAACCCGCTGCTGCTCACGGCCGGCAACAGCTACGACGCCGTGTGGGTGGTCGACAGCGACGGGGAATTCGCCCGCACGCTGCCCTATCGCACCGTGCTGCCGCGGCCGGTGGTGGGCGATGGCGGGCTGGTCGCGCTGGCTTGGCACGCGCAGTTCGAACGCTACGGCGCGCCGCAGGTGTCGCGGCGCTTCGCCAAGGCCGCCAAGCGTCCGATGACCTCGCAGGACTGGGCCGCGTGGATGGCTGGCAAGGCCCTGGCGGCCGCCGCCATCGCGGCGCCCAAGGGTCCGAACGCAGCCTGGGCCTCGGCCCTCGCCAAGGGCACGCTCGACGGCTCCAAGGGCACCAACCTGAGCTTTCGCGCCTGGGATGGCCAGTTGCGCCAGCCCATGCTCTTGAGCGACGGGCAGGGCGTGATCTCGCAGGCGCCGGCCGAGGGCATGCTGCACCCCCGCGACGTGCTCGACACGCTGGGCGCCGACGCACCGGAGAAGCTATGTCCGATCGCACGCTGAAGACCGCAAAGGCGCCCGCGGGCGACAACGCCGAACCCGTCGCACGGCGGGGCGTGGCGCATGCGCTGCAGGCCATGCGCGCCATCATGCTGCGCGAGCTCATCAAGTTCTCGCAGCAGACCGGGCGGCTGGTGTCGGCGCTGGTGCGGCCGCTGTTGTGGCTGGCGGTGTTCGCGGCGGGCTTTCGCAACGTGTTCGGCGTGGCGATCGTCGAGCCCTACGACACCTACATTCCGTACGACGTCTACATCGTGCCGGGGCTCGTCGGCATGGTGCTGCTGTTCAACGGCATGCAGTCGTCGCTGGCCATGGTGTACGACCGCGAGATGGGGTTGATGCGCTTGCTGCTCACTGCGCCGCTGCCGCGGCCCTGGCTGCTGTTCTCCAAGCTATGCGCCACGGCGCTGCTGTCGGTGCTGCAGGCGCTGGCCTTCGTGATCGTGGCGGCTCTCATCGGCACCGAGCTGCCGCTGCTGTCGCTGTCCGGGCTGCATGCGCTGGTGGCGCTGGCCGCCGGCGCGCTCATGCTGGGTGCACTCGGCCTGCTGCTGTCGGTGCACATCAAGCAGTTGGAGAACTTCGCGGGCACGATGAACTTCGTCATCTTTCCGATGTACTTTTTGTCGACCGCGCTGTATCCGCTGTGGAAGCTGCAGGAGTCCGGGGCCGAGTGGGTGTACCAGCTGGCGCGCTTCAATCCCTTCACTTATGCGGTGGAGTGGATTCGCTTTGCGCTCTACGGCAAGGATCCGGGCCTTGCGCCCTATGTGGTGCTTGGCTGCCTCGCAGTCTTCTTCGGCCTTGCGTGCTGGGGCTACGACCCGCAACGCGGCTTCGGCGGGCTGACCAAGCGCGGTGGAGGCGGGCCATGAAGGGGCAGGGCGCTTCCACGCGACGCCGCTGGCTGCGCGATGCGGCCGCGCTGACGGTCGGCGCAATGCCGTTGGCACGCGCATTGGCGTCGACCGAGCCTTTTCCTTCTCGTGCTGTCACGCTCTGGGTGCCCTGGCCCGCCGGTGGCGCCACCGACATCTCGCTGCGGATCCTGGCCGAGCTGGCCTCGGTGGCCCTGGGGCAGCCGGTACTTACCGAGAACCGCGGCGGCGCTGGTGGCACGCTGGCCATGCCGGTGCTGCTGCAGGCAAAGCCCGACGGCTACACCATCGCCCAGATGCCGCAGACGGTGTTCCGCGCGCCACACACGCAAAAGGTGCTGTGGGATCCGATTCGTGACGTGACGCCGATCATCCAGGTCTCCAGTGTGACCTTCGGCGTGCTGGTGGCGGCCGGAAGCGGCTTTCGTTCGCTGGAAGACATGTTCGCGTTCGCGCGCGCCCGGCCCGGCGAGCTGACCATTGCTACCAACGGCATCGGCACCACGCCGCACATGGTGCTGGAGGCGCTGTTCACCGCGCGCGGCCTGCGCTACATCCACGTGCCGTACAAGGGCACGTCAGAGCAGCTGAACGCGATTGCGGGCGGGCAGGTGATGGCCGGCGTCAACTCCACCGGCTTCGGGCCCGCGGTCGACTCGGGCACGCTGCGGCTGCTGGCGATCTTTTCGGGCGAGCGCTCCAAGCGCTGGCCGCAAGTGCCCGTGCTGCGCGAGCTCGGTTTCGACATCGTGGCCAAATCGCCTTACGGTCTGGCCGGGCCGCGCGGCATGTCGCGCGGCGTGGTGGCAACGCTGCACGACGCATTCAAGAAAGCAATGTTCGACCAGCGTTTCAAGGACGAACTGGCCAAGTACGACCAGGAAGTCGACTACCTCGGGCCCGAGGCGTACGCGCAATCGTGCCGCGAGATCTTTGCGCAGGAGCGCGCCATGGTAGAGAAGCTGGGGCTTGCGCGCACCGGCACCTGAGGAGGGGAACCCGTGATCCGATCGAACCAGACGACGAACCGCCGCCTGATCGGCCTTGCCGTGGCCGCTGCGGCCTGCCCAATGCCGGGTCAAGCGCAGGAGACGGCGCCGCAGGCGGGCAGCCTGCCGACCGTGGAGGTGGTCAGCACCACGCCCGTGCCGGGCATCGAGGTGCCAAAGGACCAGATTCCGTCCAACGTGCAGACCGCGGACGACACGCATCTGCGCCGTGCGCAGAGCCTCAACCTGCCCGATTTCCTGGCCACGCAGATGCCGAGCGTGAACGTGAACGAGATCCAGGGCAACCCGTACCAGGTCGACGTGAACTACCGCGGCTTCAGTGCGAGCCCGGTGCTCGGAACGCCGCAGGGCCTGTCGGTGTACCAGGACGGCGTGCGCATCAACGAGCCCTTCGGCGACGTGGTGAACTGGGACCTGATTCCGAAAGCGGCCATCTCGAGCATCACGCTGCTGCCGGGCTCCAACCCGCTGTTCGGCCTGAACACGCTCGGTGGTGCGCTGTCGCTGCAGACCAAGCGGGGCGACACCCACCCCGGCACCGAGCTGGAGTTTCAGGCCGGCTCCTTCGGCCGGGTGAGCACGGAGCTTTCGCACGGCCGCAAGCTGGCCAATGGCGGGCACCTGTTCCTCGCTTTCGGCGGGCTCAATGAAGACGGCTGGCGCAGCTATTCGCCGTCGCGCGTGCGCCAGCTGTTTGCCAAGGTGGGCCAGGACAGCGGCAAGCTCTCATGGGACTTGAGCTTTACCCATGGCGACAACCGGCTGGTGGGCAACGGCCTGCTGCCCGAATCGATGCTGATGCAGGATCGCAAGCAGGTCTACACGCGGCCAGACCGTACCAGCAACCGCATGTCGATGCTCACGCTCAATGGCAGCTACCGCCTGAGCGACCAGCAGACGATCTCGATGACCGCGTACACGCGGCGCTCGCGCTACAGCACGCTCAACGGCGATCTGAACGACGATTTCAGTCCGCCGGACAGCCTGAATTCCGGCGTGGAGAACCGAACCTACACGCGCCAGCACGGCGAAGGCGTTGCGCTGCAATCGACCTACACCGCGGGCATGCATCAGCTCACCTTCGGCGCTTCGATCGACCGCGCACGCACGCACTTCCTCCAAACGGAAGCCGAAGGTTTGCTGGACGCCACCCGCGCCGTGGTGCCGCAGGAAGAAGCCGAGGTGGATGCGCTGCTTGCAGGCAAGAGCCGCACTGCGAGCGTCTATTTTTCTGATCTGGTGACGCTGCGGCCGGACCTGCAACTGAGCCTTTCGGGCCGCTACAACGACACCCGCGTGACCACCCGCGACGACGGGCGCGCGTTGCTCGGGCTCTCGACCCAGCTCGACGGCGAAGGCCACTACAAGAAGTTCAACCCGGCCATTGGCCTCACGTGGCAGGCCACGCCGCAACTCACGGCGTATGCCGGTTGGAGCCAGGGCAACCGCGCGCCGAGCCCCATCGAGCTCGGCTGCTCCGATCCGGCAAACGCCTGCGTGCTGCCCAATGCGCTGCAGTCCGATCCGCCGCTCAAGCAGGTGGTGTCGCAGACCTTCGAAACCGGCCTGCGCGGGACCTTTGCCAAGGACCTGCGTTGGAATGCATCGGTGTTCCGCACGGTCAACAAGGACGATCTGCTGTTCGTCAGCAGCGGGCTTTCGCGCGGCTACTTCAGCAACTTCGGACGCACGCTGCGCCAGGGCGTGGAACTCGGCCTCTCGCAGCAGACCGAAAGCATCGATTGGTCGCTGTCGTACAGCTACCTGCGTGCGCGATACGACTCCCCGGCGTGCCTGGTGGCCGAGGCGAACAGCAGCGCAGAGACGAGCCCCGCCTGCACCGGCGAAGGCGAAATCGCGGTGCGGCGCGGTGACCGCCTGCCGGGCCTGCCGGCGCATTCGCTTAAGTTCAACGTCGACTGGCGCGTAACCCCCAGCTGGACGCTCGGCGCGCAGTACCGCGCCTACTCGCGGCAGACGGTGCGCGGTAACGAGAACGGCTTGCACGCGCCCGACGGGGATCTTTTCAGCGGCAGCGGCCGGATCGGCGGCTATGCACTGCTCGACCTCACGACGCGCTGGAAGCTGGGCCGCAACGTGGAGCTTTTTGCCAAGGTGGCGAACGTGTTCAACCGCCGCTATGCCACTGCCGGCCAGCTGGGCCGCAATGGTTTCGATGCCAGCGGCGCGGTGCTGGCGCCCGATGCATGGCGCAACGCCCAGTTCGTAGCGCCCGGGGCGCCGCGCGCGGTGTGGGTCGGCGTGCGCGTGCAGCTCGGGGTCTGAGGCCGCACGTCCGCAGGGTCAGGCGGCGCGCTTCGCACTTCGCTTCTTTGCGGCAGGACGCGCCGCTGGCAGCGTGCCGAGCTGATGCTTGATCTGCGCTTGGCCATTCGTGCGCAGATAGTCCTCGAACGCCAGCGCCACCTGCGGCAACTGGCGAGACGCGAGGTGCATCACGTACCAGTCGCGCACCACCGGATTGCCCGGCACCGGCAGCACGCCCAGAAGGCCCGCATTCATCTCGAGCACGCAGGTGTGCATCGAGAGGAAGGCGATGCCGAAGCCCGCGGCGCACATCTGCTTGATGGCCTCGTTGCTCGACAGCTCCGAGCCGATGCGCAGCGGCAGGCCCTCGTCCTTGAAGAAGCGTTCGACCGTGGTGCGCGTGCCCGAGCCGCGCTCGCGCACCAGCATGCGCGTGTCTGACAGCATGGCAAGCGTGGGCTTGGCCGCGGACATGAGCGGGTGCGACGGCGCCGCGAGAAAGGCCATGGGGTGCTTGGCGAAGGCGCTCGAATCGGTCTTCAGTTCCGCAGGAGGGCGGCCCATGATGGCGATGTCGATCTCCTGGCCCGCGAGCATGCGCACGATCTCGTCGCGGTTGCCGACCTGCAGCTTCATCTTGACGTCCGGGTGCTGCCCGGCGAAGGCCACCAGCAGCGGCGGCAGCAGGTACTCCGCGGTGCTGACCGCGCCGACCCGCAGCGTGCCCGAGAACAGGCCCTGCTGCGCCGCCATCTCGTCGCCGGCCTCGCGCCACAGCTCGAGGATGCGCGCCGCATAGCCGGCCATCAGCTCGCCCGCCGCCGTCAGACGCACGCCGCGGCCGGCCCGCTCCAGCAGCGGCGCGCCGGCGCTCTCTTCCAGCAGCTTCAGCTGGATCGACACCGCCGGCTGCGTCAGGTGCAGCTCGCCCGCCGCCCGCGACACGCTGCCCAGGCGCGACACCGCATGAAAGGCGGCGAGCTGTCGGAAGGTGGCGTTCTTCAGCATCAGTCGAAGCTTATGGGTTCGCGAAAAGAATTCACTTTTTTCAATGCGTGGCGGTTTCTACAGTCGACTCATCGACAAGGAAGCAGACCAGCAAGGAGAGTGCCCATGGGTGCCATGACCGACGCCACGCAGATCACCGACGCGAAGAAGCGCTATTCGGCCGGCGTGCTGAAGTACGCGCAGATGGGCTACTGGAACGCCGACTACGAGCCGAAGGCGGCCGACATCCTGGCGCTGTTCCGCATCACGCCGCAAGACGGGGTCGACCCGATCGAGGCCGCCGCCGCGGTGGCCGGCGAGTCGAGCACCGCCACCTGGACGGTGGTCTGGACCGACCGGCTGACCGCCTGCGACATGTACCGCGCGAAGGCCTACCGGGTGGCGCCGGTGCCGAACCAGCCCGGCCAGTACTTCTGCCACGTGGCCTACGACCTGAGCCTGTTCGAAGAAGGCTCGATCACCAACGTCGCCGCATCGATCATCGGCAACGTGTTCAGCTTCAAGCCGCTGAAGGCCGCGCGGCTCGAGGACATGCAGTTCCCGGTCGCCTACGTGAAGACCTTCAGCGGTCCGCCGACCGGCATCGTGGTCGAGCGCGAGCGGCTCGACAAGTTCGGCCGGCCGCTGCTGGGCGCCACCACCAAGCCCAAGCTCGGGCTGTCCGGCCGCAACTACGGCCGCGTGGTCTACGAAGGCCTGCGCGGCGGGCTCGACTTCATGAAGGACGACGAGAACATCAACTCGCAGCCGTTCATGCACTGGCGCGACCGCTTCCTGTTCGTGATGGACGCGGTCAACAAGGCCAGTGCCGCCACCGGCGAAGTCAAGGGCAGCTACCTGAACGTGACCGCCGGCACGATGGAGGAGATGTACCGCCGCGCCGACTTCGCGAAGTCGCTCGGCTCGGTGATCGTGATGATCGACCTGGTGGTGGGCTACACCGCGATCCAGTCGATGAGCCACTGGTGCCGGCAGAACGACATGATCCTGCACCTGCACCGCGCGGGGCACGGCACCTACACCCGGCAGAAGAACCACGGCGTCAGCTTCCGCGTGATCGCGAAGTGGATGCGGCTGGCGGGCGTCGACCACATTCATGCCGGCACCGCGGTCGGCAAGCTCGAAGGCGATCCGCTGACGGTGCAGGGCTACTACAACGTCTGCCGCGACACGCACACGGTGGTCGACCTGCCGCGCGGCATCTTCTTCGCGCAGGACTGGGGCGCGCTGAAGAAGGTGATGCCAGTCGCCTCCGGCGGCATCCACGCCGGGCAGATGCACCAGCTGCTCGACCTGTTCGGCGACGACGTCGTGCTGCAGTTCGGCGGCGGCACCATCGGCCACCCGCAGGGCATCCAGGCCGGCGCCACCGCCAACCGCGTCGCGCTCGAGGCGATGGTGCTGGCGCGCAACGAGGGCCGCGACATCGGCCAGGAAGGCCCGTCCATCCTGGCCGATGCGGCCCGGTGGTGCGGCCCGCTGCGCGCCGCGCTCGATACCTGGGGCGAGGTCAGCTTCAACTACACGCCGACCGACAGTTCCGACTACGTCCCGACCCTGGCAGTTGCCTGATCGCAGGAGACCTCGCATGCGAATCACCCAAGGCAGCTTCTCGTTCCTGCCCGACCTGAGCGACGCGCAGATCGCCGCCCAGGTCGAGTACGCGCTCGGCCGGGGCTGGGCCATCGGCATCGAGACCACCGACGACCCGCATCCGCGCAACACCTTCTGGGAGATGTTCGGCAACCCGATGTTCGACGTGTCCGATGCGGCCGGCGTGATGCTGGAGCTGCGCCAGTGCCGAAAGACCTTCCCCGACCACTACATCCGGCTGACCGCATTCGATTCGACGCACGGCACCGAATCGGTGGTGCTGTCGTTCATCGTCCACCGGCCGGCGCTGGAGCCGGGCTTCCGGCTGGTCCGCACCGAAGTCGCGGGACGAAGCTTGCAGTACAGCCTCGAAAGCTATGCCGTGCAGCGCGCGCCGGAAGGCGAGCGGTACGGAATGCGCCAGGAGTGACCGCGCCGTGGACGAAGACCGCGACAGTCTGTGCCAGCCGCCCGGCGAGATGCCGCAGGCATCGGCCGTGCGCGCGCTGCTCGACCAGCTCGACGCCGAGCTGGTCGGCCTCGCGCCGGTGAAGGGCCGCCTGCGCGACATCGCCGCGCTGCTGCTGATCGACCAGCTGCGCGCCGAGCAGGGGCTGCAGTCGCAGCCGCCGTCGCTGCACATGTGCTTCACCGGCAATCCGGGCACCGGCAAGACCACCGTCGCGCTGCGCATGGCCGAGCTGCTGCGCCAGCTCGGCTGCGTGCGCAAGGGCCACCTGGTGGCGGTGACGCGCGACGACCTGGTCGGCCAGTTCATCGGCCACACCGCCCCGAAGACCCGCGAGGTGCTGAAGAAGGCGATGGGCGGCGTGCTCTTCATCGACGAGGCCTACTACATCTACAAGCCGGAGAACGAGCGCGACTACGGCCAGGAGTCGATCGAGATCCTGC
>Ga0102593_1001664_pt1 | contig 20407 bp, 20 predicted proteins | sample AraplaCol_mMS_r2_2_FD_76862 | JGI IMG/M metagenome (GOLD analysis project Ga0102593, IMG submission 76862) | Arabidopsis root microbial communities from North Carolina, USA - plate scrape MF_Col_mMS_r2 (SPADES assembly) (version 2) | ecosystem: Host-associated > Plants > Roots > Endosphere...
TCAGAACCCATTGAAAGCGCAGGTTTAACATGGCACCGAAAATCTTCATCGACGGCGAACACGGCACGACGGGTCTGCAGATCCGCACGCGCATGGCCGGCCGCCGCGATGTCGAGCTTCTGTCCATACCCGAAGCCGAGCGGCGCAACGCCGCCATGCGCGAGGACATGCTGAACAGCGCCGACATCGCCATTCTCTGCCTGCCCGACGATGCGTCGAAGGAAGCGGTGCAGATGGTTTCGGCCAACAACAATGTGCGCGTCATCGACACCTCGACCGCCTTCCGCGTCAATCCCGGCTGGGCCTATGGCTTTGCCGAGATGGACGGCGCGCAGGCCGACAGAATCAAGGCCGCCCGTTTCGTCGCCAACCCCGGCTGCTATCCCACCGGAGCGATCGGCCTCATCCGGCCGCTGCGCGCCGCCGGCATTCTGCCCGACGGCTATCCGGTCACGGTCAACGCGGTCTCCGGCTATACCGGCGGCGGCAAGCAGATGATCGCGCAGATGGAAAACCCGGATCACCCGGATGCGATCACCGCGCCGCATTTCCTCTATGGCCTGCCGCTCACCCACAAACACGTGCCCGAGATGACCGTGCACGGCCTGCTCGACCGCGCGCCGATCTTCTCGCCGTCGGTCGGCAAGTTCGCGCAGGGCATGATCGTGCAGGTACCACTGCATCTCGACGATCTCGCCGAGGGCACGACGATGGAAAGCATCCATGCCGCACTCGTCGCCCATTATGCCGGCCAGGATATCGTCAGTGTCGTGCCGCTGACCGAAAGCAAGGCCCTGCCCCGCGTCAACGCCGTCGAGCTCGAAGGCAAGGACACGATGAAGCTCTTCGTCTTCGGCACCTCAGGCGCTTCGCAGGTGAACCTCGTCGCGCTGCTCGACAATCTCGGCAAGGGCGCCTCGGGCGCCGCCGTCCAGAACATGGACCTGATGCTCGCCTCGTAAGGCGCAGACGACGGCATCGAGGTGATGCCATTCGAGCTTTGTGTCGATCTCTTCATCATGATCTTTCCCCCGCGGCCGCCTCCCTCGGCGGCCGCGGCATCGCTTTCGGCTCGATCATCGGCGACGATTGGGCTATGAGAGCGGACTTTCCTCGCCCGCTATTCCCGAATCACGGAGCCTGATGTCATGACGCTCGATGCGCTGGTCGATGGCGTGCACGCATGGTTTACCGCTGCCCTGCCCGACCATGGCATCTATGCGCTGATGGCGTTTGCCTTCATCGCCGGGCTTGCCCGCGGCTTTTCGGGCTTCGGCGCCGCATTGATCTTCATTCCGCTCGGCGGTGCGATCGTCGGGCCGAAGCTGATCTCGCCGATCCTGCTCGTCATCGACGGCATTGCGGCGCTTGGGATGATCCCTCCCGCCTGGCGCGGCGCCAACCGGCCCGAGGTCTTCGTCATGGCGGCGGGGGCCGCCCTCGGCGTGCCGGCCGGCACGGCGATGCTGGCGCTGCTCGACCCGATGTTGCTGCGCTGGAGCATCACCATCATCGCCATCACCCTGCTCGCGCTTCTTGCATCCGGATGGCGCTACCATGGCGCCCCTTCTGCACCGCTCAGCAGCGGCGTCGGCCTGATCGCCGGGCTTTTCAGCGGCGCCGCACAGCTCGGCGGACCGCCGGTCGTCGCCTACTGGCTCGGCGGCAAGAGCGACTTCACGCGCGTCAGGGCGAATGTCGTGCTCTACTTCTCGATCTCGTCCGTTTTCAGCGCCATCAGCTATTATGTCGGCGGACTGTTCGTGCCTGCCGTCTTCGCGCTGACCGCCGTGATCCTGCCGAGTTATGCGGTCGGGCTCTACGGCGGCTCGAAACTGTTCGGGCTTGCCGAGGAGCGGACCTTCCGCATCGCCTGCTACATCCTGATAGCCGCCGCCGCGATCATCGGCATGCCGCTGCTCGATGGGGTGTTGCGATAGATCCGCCCCGAGAAACCAGCTCGCTTCAATCGCGTTCGGCGATCATCGTCCCATGCGGATATTCGCCGTAAAAGCCGCGCCAATTGGCGACGGCGAAACCGAAAACCACCAGCGCACCGGCTTGGTGCAGCAGGCCCCAGTGAAGCGGCACCTGCATCAGCAGCGTGGCGATGCCGATCGCCGCCTGCAGCGTCACCAGCGCGAAGAGCAGGACGGCGCGGCGTGCATGGGTGGTCCAAGGTGCTGCGCGAAGGGCGATCACCATGTTGATCAGCGTCAATGCGAAGAGGGTATAGGCGCCGATGCGGTGGATGAACTGCACCGTCTTCGGGTTCTCGAAGGCATTGATCCAGAAGGGCTGCTGGATCAGCAGATCGTAGGGGATGACGGCGCCATCCATCAGCGGCCAGGTATTGTAGGAAAAACCGGCGTCGAGCCCCGCCACCAGCGCACCAAGATAGATCTGGAACAGCGCGAAAATAGCGATCGCGGCGGCAAAACCGCGTGAGCTTCGTGCCGGCGCCGGATCGTCGGAATGTCTGGAGAGACCGCGCATGATCCACATGCAGCCGGCAAAGATCAGGCAGGCCATGACGAGATGCGTCGCCAGCCGGTACTGGCTGACGTCGGTTCGGACGGAAAGACCCGAGGACACCATCCACCAACCGATAAAACCCTGCAGGCCGCCGAGCGCCAGGATGCCGACGAGTGGCCAACGCAGACGCTTCTCGATCCGCCCGGTCAGCCAGAAATAGATGAGCGGCAGCGCGAAGATCACGCCGATGCCGCGGGCGATCAGCCGGTGCGCCCATTCCCACCAGAAGATGCCTTTGAACTCATCGACGGTCATGGAATTGTTCAGCTGCTGAAATTCGGGAATGCGCTGGTAGAGGCGGAATTCCTCCTCCCATTCGGCAGCCGACAGCGGCGGAATGACGCCGTGGATCGGCTTCCATTCGGTGATCGACAGGCCGGAATTGGTCAGCCGCGTGGCGCCGCCGACGAGGACGAGACAGAAGAGCGCCAATAGCACGAAACCGAGCCAGAGACGCAAGGCGCGGCGGTCACGATTTTGCCTGCGCACTTCTCTCAGGATCGCCTGTTCCGTGGTCGGGTTTGCGACGGCCATGATATCTCCTTCTATCCGGCAGTTGATTTGCCCCACCGGCTCATGCAAAACAAGCCCCGAACCTTTGCGGCATGCCGTCGCGCCGGTTCGACCCATCCATTGCAAGAGATAGCCGATGCCCATCCGCCTCCGCAAATTTATCGGCACGATCCTGATCATCTTGCTCGTGCTCGTCTATGCGCTGGTGGCGAATACGATCGCGGTGGCAACGCTCGGCAACGCGCCCTGGTGGGGACACTTGCTCTACTTCCTGTTCACCGGCCTGCTTTGGGTGTTGCCGGCGATGGTGCTCATCAAATGGATGGCCGGGCCGCCGCAGAAGTAGGGCCATTAACGGCCGAATAACCGTGATCCGCGGAAAACCTCGTCCATCGCGTGCGGTTAAACCAAATATACGTCTGGCGTACCTACCTTCCCGTTCAGCATTCTTGACCGGAGAAAACCGTGCAGACGCAAAAGCTCGATGTCCATGAACAGCCGTCCGACAAGGCGCTGGCCGAAGCGGCCATTTCGCGCTTGCGCCAGCTGAGCATGAAACTCGCCATGGCCGAAATCGACATCGAAGTCTTCGATACGATGCAGCCGCTGGAGGATGAGTGGCGGGCGCTGGAGCGCGACAATCTCCAGTCCCTGCATCAGAGCTACGACTGGTGCACTGCCTGGGTGAGCGCCTTCCAGCGGCCGCTTGCAATCCTCAAAGGCACCCATGCCGACCAGACGGCTTTCATTCTGCCGGTCGAAATCGTCAAGTCCCGGGGGCTCGCGGTCGCGAAGTTCATCGCAGCCGATCACAGCAACATCAATACCGGCCTGTTCTCCGAGAGTTTTGCAGAAAGCGGCGGAACCATCGACGCCGGCAAATTCGCCGGCCAGCTTCAGCAGGCACTCAAGGGCCGGGCCGATCTGCTGCTGCTGCAGAACATTCCGCTGGAATGGCGCGGGCGACAGACCCCGCTCACGGGGCTGCCGATGGTGCAGAACCAGAATCATGCCTACCAGCTGCCGTTCTTTCCCACGTTCGAGGAAACGCTGAAGCAGCTCAACGCCAAGAACCGGCGCAAGAAATTCCGCGTTCAATCGAAACGCCTCGAGGCGGCCGGCGGCTTCGAATACCTCATTCCCGGGACATCGGAAGAACAGCACCGCCTGCTCGATATCTTCTTCTGCCTGAAGAGCGCCCGCTTCGCCAACCTCGGCCTGCCCGACGTCTTCGCCGACAGGGAAACGCAGGCCTTCCTGCACGGCCTGCTCGACAAGCTGGATGACAGCAAGCAGTATTTCGGGCTGCAGATGCATGTACTCCGGCTCAAGGACGGGCATGAGGGTAAGATCGCAGCGATTTCAGGGATTTCGCGCAAGGGCGACCACATCATCTGCCAGTTCGGCGCGATCGATGAAGAACTCTTGCCGGATACGAGCCCCGGCGAATTCCTCTATTGGCAGACCATTTCGGGACTGCATGGCAAGGGTGTCGCGCTGTTTGATTTCGGCCTCGGCGACCAGACCTACAAGCGCTCCTGGGCGCCGGTCGAGACCCCACACTACGACGTGGTGCTGCCGGTCTCGCCGTTCGGTGTGATCGCCGGCGCCGCGCACCGGATCGTCACCCGCGGCAAGGCGCATATCAAGGCGCGCCCGAAGCTCTACAAATTCGCCCAGGGCATCCGGGCACGGATCGGTTGATCCCGTTCAGGCCGCCCGGCCGAGCGTCTGCTCGGCCCCCTCGCCGCCTGACATCAGCACGACGCGCTCATAGCCTGCGGCCTGGAATTCCGTCATCAGTGCAACGAAAATGGTCTCCTCGACCTCAGGTAGCGAGAGGATGATCTCGACGTCCCGGCTGCGCGTCAGCCGCGAGACGCCAGCGACATCGGCCGAACCGCATTCGACCACCACGAGATCGTAGGCGGCGGCGAGCGCATCGAGCAGCAACGACAGCCGGTCGACACCGCGCATGGCGCGGCGCACGTCGCTCTGGCCTTGAGGGATGAGATGGCCATCGGAAAGGCGGTCGCCGTGGATCGTATCGCCGAAGGCGGCCTCACCGCAAAGCAGATCGGTGACGCCGAGGGCGGCCTGGTCCTCGGCCATCAGTTCTGTGGGGTAGCCGGAACCGGTCATGTCGATCAGGATGACGCGGCGGCCGGCGTCGGCGAGCATGCGGGTCAGCGAAACCGTCGCCGCCGAGCCATTGTCACCAGTCGGAGATATGGCGATTGCCAGCGGCGCGCGGCTGCCGGTGAGATAGTCTGCAACTGAAGCGACGGAGAATTCATTCTCGTCCTCTCGCGCCTCCTCGGCAGCCTCCGCGTCCTCGGTCGTATCCTCTTCGTCCGCGACAACGGCGAGCATGCTCGGCTGAACGGGTTTTCTGGCGGGAGTGGCAATCGGAGCAGCCTGCGGCACATGCTTCTCCTCGACGACCGCTTCTGCCTCGATTGCCTCCGGGGTCGCATCTGCTGGGCGGAGCGCCCGGCCGCTGAAGAGTTCGGTCAGCATAATGACGATGGCGCTCATGATCAGCGTCGCGACAGCAGCGACGACAACGATCGGCACCACCTTCGGGAAATAGGGATCGACCGGCTCAACAGCCCTGGAAACGATCCGCGCATCCGCAGGGCTCGAATTGCTGTCGGCACGGGAGGCGGCCTCGCGGTAGCGCACCAGATAGGTTTCGAGCAACTGACGCTGGGCGTTTGCCTCACGCTCCAGCGCATTGAGACCGACCTCGTCCTCACCGGCGCGCGCGCTAGTGGCCTGCACCGTCTCCGACTGTCGCTCGAGTTCGCTCGCGCGGAGATCCGCGACCTTGGACTCGTTCTCGATGCTCGCCAGGATCTTCTGCGTCTCCTGGCGGATCTGGGTGCGGATATCCGAGAGCTGAGCACGCAGGCTTTTCAGCCGTGGATGATTGTTGAGAAGGCTGGTCTGCAGATCGGAGATCTGCGATTGCAGGCCGGATTCCGTCCCCTTCAGCCGCTGGATCGCCTGTGAGGACATGATGTCGGGCAGCGTATCGAAGGCCTCGCCCGAAGACAGTGCGTTTCGCACCGCCTGCGCCCTCGCCTCAGCATTGGCCTTGTCGCCCCGCACGCGGGTCAGCTCGGCGGAGATATCGTTCAATTGCTGGGCCGGAAAAGTGGTCGTGCCGTTCGTCTGCAACAGCCCGTGCGACGTGCGGTATTCGGCGACCTTCTTCTCGGCTTCGCTGACCTTCCGGCGCAGGCCTTCGATCTCCGGCTCCAGCCAGCGGGTCGCCTCGGAATTGGAATCGAGCTTGGCGCCGCTCTGGGTCGAAAGGTAGACATTCGCCATGGCGTTCGGAATGGCGGCGGCGAGCTTCGGGTCCTTGGAGGTGAAATTGATGCCGATGACGCGTGAACCCGGCACCTGATAGACCTGCAGGCGCTCGACGAAGGCGTCGATGACGCGCTCTTCAGGCGGATTTTCCAGCGGGTTCTTCTTCAGGTGCAGCTTCACCAGAATACTGCTCATGGCCGAGCCGCTGGCGGCATCGTCGAATTCCGGCAGGTTATAGAGCTTCAGGTCGTTGATGACCCTCTTGAGGAGATCGGCCGATTGCAGAAGCTGCACCTGGCTGGCGATGTTCAGTTCATCCATCAGCGGACCGGCGCTGGCGTCATTGATCTGCTGCGTGCTGGCGAAGGCCGGCGCTCGGGGTTCGATGAGGATGCGTGTTTCGCTGCGATATTGCGGCGACATGATTTTGGCGCCGGCAAAGGCGACGCCCGCCCCCAAGAGGGTGATTGTCAAAATCCGCAGACGGCGCGCCCAGACCGCACGGACCAACTGGCCGAGGTCGATGTCCACATCCTGATCACGAGCTACGCCGGACATGCTCTTACTCCACAACAAAGGTGCCGTAAGCGTAAACGACCATGGTAACTCAACGGTTAATGGCGATCTCGCCGAGAAATGAGTGATGATCGATCGAGGAAACCAGGAAATTGCAAGCGCCCTTTACCGGGCATTAACCCTAACGGATCGATAACGACTGCACCGAGTTCATTTTTGTGAGCACAAGCGGATGTCTGTCGTCCAGCCCAAGATCCTTTTGGCCCTGAGCCTTGCAGCCATGATGGCAGCATTGGGCGGCTGCACGACGTACAAGCCGGCGCCGAAGGCCTTCAACGAGGCGACTATTCAGCCTTATACGCTGGACAGCGGCGATCGACTGCGCATCACCGTCTTCGACCAGCAGAGCCTTACCAACACCTATACGGTGGATCAGGCCGGCTATGTCGCCTTCCCGCTCATCGGCCAGGTCCCTGCCCGCGGCCGAACCCTGCAGCAACTCTCGGGACAGATAGCCCAGAAACTGCAGCAGGGCTATCTTCGCGATCCCGACGTCACCATCGATGTCGATCGCTATCGTTCGGTCTTCATCATGGGTGAAGTCGGCCAGCCCGGCCAGTATGCCTATGTTCCCGGCATGACAGTGCAGAATGCCATTGCGGTTGCCGGCGGCTTCACCAGCCGCGCCAACCAGCGCATGGTCGATGTCACGCGCAAGATCAATGGACAGGTGCTGACCGGCCGCATCAATATATCAGGGCCGATCATCGCAGGTGACACGATCTACGTTCGCGAACGGCTTTTCTGAGCGATGGAAAAACAGCAGCCGCTCCGCATCCTTCATTGCTTCAGGTCACCGGTCGGCGGAATTTTCCGCCATGTCCGCGATCTCGTCGAGGAGCACAGCAAGGCCGGCCATGAAATCGGCATCCTCTGCGACAGCTCGACCGGCGGCGAGTACGAGGACAGCCTGTTCGATGATATCCGTCCCTATCTCTCGCTCGGCCTGACACGCGTGCCAATCCGGCGTTCGATCAGCCCGTCCGACATTGCGACGATGTGGGACACATACAAGAAAATCAAAAGTTTGCGGCCGGATGTGCTGCACGGACACGGCGCCAAGGGCGGCGTGCTCGCGCGACTTGCCGGCTCAGCGTTGCGGGTGAACAGGTATCGCGTAGCCCGCCTCTATACCGCGCATGGCGGAAGCCTGCATTATTCGCGCTCCTCCCTCGGAGGACAGTTCGTCCTCAAGATGGAGCGCCTGCAGGAATATTTCACCGATGCGCTGGTCTTCATCTGCGAATATGAGCGCGATACCTACGCGCGCAAGGTCGGGCGGCCGCGGACGAAGACGAGACTGATCTACAACGGCATCGGCGAGCGCGATTTCGAGCCGATCCCGACCCGCTCGGATGCCGTGCATTTCATCTATGTGGGAATGCTGCGGGACCTCAAGGGTCCCGATCTGTTTGTCGATGCCTTCGCCAAAACGGAACGGCTGCTCGGCAGGCCACTGTCGGCGCTGATGATCGGCGACGGGCCGGATCGCGACCGCTACCGCGAAATGATGGTCGAACGCGGCCTTGGCAAACGCATCGGCATGCTGCCGGCAATGCGGGTCCACGAAGCCTTCTCCATGGCGCAGAACCTCGTCGTTCCCTCGCGCGCCGAAGCCATGCCCTACATCGTGCTCGAGGGGCTCGGCGCCGGCAAGACGATCATCGCAAGCCGTGTCGGCGGCATTCCCGAGGTGCTTGGCGCCGACAGCGCAGCCCTGGTGGAGCCCGGTAATTCCGACGATCTCGCCCGCGTCATGGCGGAAACGCTGAGCACGCCCGATTGGCACGCCAGGACGATGCCGAAGCCCGAGGCGGTGAAGGCGGTGTTTTCATCCGCCGTCATGGCACGTGATGTCCTGAAATTGTATCATGAGCTCGTCAACCCGGCTGCCAGCCAAGCAATGCCCGTCGCCTCGTAAATATTTCTTAGGGGCTTTCTGGTACTTCGCTTGCTGACAACGAGCGACGATGCCCCATGAACAAGCTGGCCCCATGAACAAGCTGGAAAAAGGCGATCAATTCGACGTCGAAGCGCTGCGCAAGCAGGTCTCCGACATCGAGGTGCGCGGCGACACGGGTGAGGAGAAGCCTTCCGACCCGACCGAAATCAACCCCTATGCCCGGCAGATTGCCGAACAGTTCCGCGACGGAACCAATTCGCCTGCCATCATCATCGGGCAATTGCGGCTGCTGGAATTCCTGGCGCTCTTCGCGATCGCCCTGATCGTCCACTATTTCTGGCCCGGCGACGGCAGCGATTCCCTGCTGATGCGGACCGGCATGGCGGCGATCGCTTCGGCCTTGACCGTCATCAGCCTGCAGCTTGCCGACACCTACACCATTCCCGCGCTTCGGGCGAAGCTGCGGCTGATGCCGCGCATCGTCGCCTCGTGGACATTCGCGCTTTTCCTCACAGTCGGGCTGTTCGCGCTCATTCGCGGCACCACATGGGCGATGGTCGGCGCCTATATTCCATGGTTCGCCGCAGGCGCGCTCTTCCTTGCGGCCGAGCGTTTCCTCGTCGCCTACGGCATCCGCAACTGGGCGCGCAACGGCCTCATGGAACGCCGCGCCGTCATCGTCGGCGGCGGCGAGCCGGCCAAGGCCCTGATCCGCGTCCTCGAACAACAGGCCGACAACGACATCCGCATCTGCGGCATCTTCGACGACCGCGGCGAGAAGCGCTCGCCGATCATGGTCGCCGGTTATCCGAAACTCGGCACCGTGGCCGAACTCGTCGAATTCGTACGGCTGACGCGCATCGACATGCTGATCATCGCCCTGCCCCTGTCGGCCGAGGCCCGTATTTACGACCTTTTGAAGAAGCTCTGGGTTCTGCCGGTCGATATCCGCCTTGCCGCGCATGCCAACCGGCTGCGCTTCCGGCCGCGCGCCTATTCGCATGTCGGCTCGGTGCCGATGCTCGATATTTTCAAGAAGCCGATCCGCGACTGGGATTCCGTCGCCAAGCGCGGTTTCGACATCTTCTTCGCGCTCGTCGCGCTTGCGCTTCTCTGGCCGATCATGGTCGCGACCGCGATCGCCATCAAGGCGACATCGGAAGGCCCGGTCTTCTTCATGCAGAAGCGCCACGGCTTCAACAATGAAATCATCAACGTCTTCAAGTTCCGCTCGATGTACACCAACATGGCCGATCCCACGGGCAAGGCCGCGGTGACCAAGGGCGATCCGCGCGTCACCCGCGTCGGCCGCTTCATCCGCAAGACCTCGATCGATGAACTGCCGCAGCTCTTTAACGTGCTGAGAGGCGATCTCTCGCTGATCGGCCCACGCCCGCATGCCGTTCTCGCCCAGGCGCGCGACCGCGCCTTCGGCGACGTCGTCGAGGGTTATTTCGCCCGCCACCGCGTCAAACCCGGCGTTACCGGCTGGGCACAGATCAACGGCTGGCGCGGCGAAGTGGACAATGACGAGAAGATCAAGTTCCGCACCGCTTACGACCTCTATTACATCGAGAACTGGTCGCTCTGGTTCGATCTCAAGATCCTGTTCCTGACGCCGATCCGGCTGCTCAACACGGAAAACGCCTATTGAGCGCGATCGAGGCGACATATTCCCGTGTCGCCCAGCCGCAGCGGATGACGCTGCGCCTGATCGGCTCGGCCTTTGTCGCCTTCGGCGTCTTCCTTTCCGGCTTCGTGATCGACGAGCCGGCGCCCTATGAACTCTGGATGGCGGGGCTGATCGGCCTCTGGTTCATCCTGGGCTTAAGGATTTCGCGCGGCGTGGCGCCGCTGCTCGCCCTTTTGCTCACCTTCAATATCGGCGGGATGCTGTCGCTGACGCAGATGAAGGACCTGGCGACCGGGCCGATGTATATCGCGGTGTCGACCTTCCTGGCGCTGACGGCAGTCTTCTACGCGGCGATCATCGAGGACAGCCACAAGCGGCTGCCGCTGATCTTCAACGCCTGGACCTTCGCCGCCGTCGCCACCTCAGCGCTCGGCATACTCGGCTATTTCCATGCCTTTCCGGGCGCGGAAGTCTTCACGCTCTACGACCGCGCCAAGGGCGCCTTCCAGGACCCCAACGTCTTCGGCCCCTTCCTGGTGCCGCCATCCCTTTATCTCATCCACGGCATCCTGGCCGGCGACCTGAAGAAATCGCCGCTGAAGGCCGCGGCCCTGCTCGTGCTTGCGCTCGGCATCTTCCTCTCCTTTTCCCGTGCCGCCTGGGGACTCTTCGCGCTTGGCGTGGCGCTGCTGATCCTCATCATGCTGCTGAAGGAGCGCAGCGGCGCCTTTCGCTTGCGAGTCCTGGTCCTGTCGCTGGCGGCGATCATTATGTTGGTCGCCTCGCTCTTGGTGGCACTGCAGATCCCGAAGGTCGCCGAACTGTTTTCGGCGCGCGCCCAGTTGGTGCAGCAATATGACGGCGAACATCTCGGCCGTTTCGAGCGCCACCGGATCGGCTTCACCATGATGATGGAGCGCCCGTTCGGTATCGGCCCGCTGGTGTTCGGCACGATGTTTCCCGAAGACGAGCACAATATCTGGCTGAAATCGCTGACCACCTATGGCTGGCTGGGCTTCGTCAGCTATGTCGGCATGCTTCTCTGGACGCTGGCTCTCGGCTTTCGAAACCTGCTGCTCGACCGGCCGTGGCAACCCTTCCTGATGATCGCCTGGATCTCGGTTCTCGGCCATGCGACAATCGGCAACGTCATCGACATCGACCACTGGCGCCATGTCTATCTGCTGCTTGGCACGGTCTGGGGCTGCGCGGCACTGGAAGTGCGCCACAAGCGCGAGCGAAGAGCGAGGGGCGCGGCATGAGGTCTTGCCGCCGACAGCATCGGCTGTCTATTTCGTCGCTCCCGCTGTCAGGCCGGCGATAAACCGTCGCTGGAAAACCAGATAAGTCACGATGAGTGGGAAAATCACGATCACCGCGCCGGCGGTCAAAACCGGCGTGTTGACGGTATAACGCCCTTGGAAAAACAGCATGCCGAGGGGCAGCGTCCGATAAGCGTCGTCATTGACCAGAATGAACGGAATGAGAAACTCGTTCCAGGTCCATATGAACAGAAACAGCGCCAGCGTCGACATTGCCGGCACCATGAGGGGGATAACGATCTTGCGCAGGATATAGAAGCGTCCGGCGCCATCGAGAACCGCCGCTTCGAGAACTTCTTCCGGCAGCTGCTGCATCGCGCTGGCGAGGAAGATCGTTGAGAATGGTATCGACATCGCGATCTGCGGCACAATCAGAGCCGCATAGGTATTGATCAGTCCGAGATACCGCATTTCATAATAAAGCGGGATGATGAAGGCTTCCGCCGGCACCATCATGCCGAGCGTCAGGATAGCGAACAGCGTACGCCGCAGCGGAAATGACAGGTATGCGAAGGCAAAGCCGGTCAGCAGGCCCAAAAAGACGCTTGCAGCGACGACGGGTATGACAACGATGATCGAATTCCAAAAGTAAATGTTGAAATGTCCGGCATTCCAGGCATCGACGTAATTTTCGAAATGTGGATACGCCGGCAACGCGAATGCACCCTGCAGAACGTCAGCCTTGCTCTTTATTGAGGTTAGAAGCAGGAGCAGGAAGGGGATGATCGTGACGAAAGCAAGAAGCCAGAGGACAATACGGAGGAATAGCGGACCGGCGGAAATGTTAAATGAACGGCCCATCAAGCCAATCCTTTATGCTGCGATCCTACAAATCGGTGAATTGCATAGTTGATTACGAATGTGAGTATCGCGCCCACAATGGCGATGGCCGCTGCGGCGCCGAACCGATTAAGCTCGAAGCCGAGCTGATACATGTAGATATTCGGCACAAGCGTAGCGTTGGCTGGTCCACCCCGGGTCATTGTAAAAATCAGGTCGAAGCTTTTGATCGAGGCTATGACCGTCAGAAGCAAAACCACCCTTATTTCAGGCAATAGAAGCGGCAGCGTTATCCAGAAAAAGGTTTTTCGCGCCGAAGCGCCATCGACCTTGGCAGCGTCGAAAAGAGACGGGTCGATGCGCTGAATTCCGGTCAGGAAGATGACCATGCAAAAACCGAAGAAATACCATGTGGCAACGATCCCGACCGCGGGGAGCACAAAATTGAAATCGCCCAGCCACGGCAGCGCGAATGCGCCCAACCCCACCGCTCTCAGAAACTGATTGAACGGGCCAAAGGCAGGATTGTAGAGCCATGCCCAGATGATGCCCAACACGGCAGTCGGCATGATATAAGGCAGGAACAAGAAGGTCCGCAGGGCGAGTTGTTCGCGTTGCTTCAGATTCCAGACGCAAGCAGCAAGAGCTATACCGAGCACCAGCGGCAGGACACAGTAGAAGATCATAAGCTCGGCATTGTTACGCAAGGCAATATAAAAACGACTGTCAGAAAAGAGATCGGCGTAATTGCCCAAACCAACCCACTTGGGCATGCTCAAGCCGTCCCAGCTGGTCAGGCTCAAACCCAAAGCCGCGAGGATCGGTCCAAAGACAAAAGCCGCGTAGAACAGCAATCCAGGCAATAAATAGATAAAATTGGTATGTTGCGAGCCATCAAGTGCGGAGCGTTTCATCCAGTACTCCATAAAGCCAAAACTGTGATCATCACGCAGCAAGCCGATCACAGTGCTCATTTATTTGGATCGACGAGACTCAGGCCACGACCGCAGGGGACGGCCGTGACCTGCGCCCGCAGTCTTTATTTCTTGTCCTTCAGGTACGCCTGATAATCCTTGTCCATGGCATCGACAAAGGCTTCGGGGGTGATATTGCCGGACAGAAGAAGCGGCGTGTTGTCGTCTATTGTCTTCAGCATCGTTGGGCTCGACCAATCGGGGTAATGGCCGAGAGCGTCGTTTGCGTTGAGTGTCTTCCACATTTCGATGCCGGAGCTGAGGAGCGGCGTGAGCTTTGGCTTTGCGTCAGCCGCGAGCGAAGTTGCCGGGAGATAGCCAGCATTGGCCCAGGTTTCCGCAGCCTTCTCTGAAACCATATAGTCGATATATGCGCCGGCTAGGTCCTGTGTTGGCTTAGTTTTGGCAAGGCTCGTTATCGCCCAGGCAAGATCCACACCCCCGACACTCATGGGCTTGGAAATGCCTTTCGGGGCGGGGATGGCCATGAAGCCGATATCCGGATTGTGTTGCATGTCACCGAAATACCAGGTCCCGGAGATAAGAAACGCGCCCTGTCCGGAAATGAAAAGCTGGACGGCGTCGTCACCCGAGATGCCTTCGAAACCAGGGAAAAAATAACCGCCCTGTGCCCACTGCTGCACGAGTTTGGCGGATTCGATGTTCCCCTTGGTGTTCCAGGAGCCGCCTCGGCCGTAGATCAGATCGTCAAGTTCGGCGCGATTGCTCGCGTCGATATGCGCTTGGTCGATGGCGCCGATCATATGCAGGGCCAGATGCTGCTTTGCCGAGCCCATCATGAAGGGCGGAACCCCCTTTTCCTTCAGCTTGTCGAGATCGGCCAGGAACTCCTCGAAGGTTTGCGGCAGCGCTACTCCTGCATCGGCGAGGATCTTTTTATTGTAGAAGAGGCCAACGATCTCGCCGAGGCCGGAGATGCCGTAGGTCTTACCGACCCCAAATTTTCCATCCTCCCAGCGGTCTCGAGCAAGCACGGAATCCGACTGGAGCTTATCCCAGCCATATTGTTTGATGTAGTCGTCGACCGGCAGGAGCAATCCTTCCTTGACCATCGCCCCCATGTCACCGGCACCTTGGTTGACCTTCGTGATGACAGGGCCATCACCCGCTGAAACCGCAAGCTTCAGCGTCAGCTTCATGTCATCAAAGGTGCGGGCAGTGCGTTTGATAGTGACGCCGGGATGGGCAGCTTCGAAGTCCTTGTTAAGCTGCTCTATGACCGCACTCTGGCCTTCATAGGTTTGGTCATCCCACACGGCCAGGTCGTCAGCGCGCGCGGCTGCCGAAAGGCCAAAACTCAGAAGCGCCGCGCCAGCAAGCGCGACAGCTGCTTTCAATCCGTATGCCGGCAGTATGCTGATCGATTTCACAGTTCTTTTCATCTGCTCCACCTCATCTGGTTTATTCTCCACTCTCCGCTCAGGCCTTGCGCCAAGCACCGGCCGAACGTTTTCTTCCCCCAGAGCTTTGCCTGGCTGGCGAATCTGAGGTAATCGTCAATGCATCCGCACCTCTCGCGACCTAAAATGACAAAGCGCCACGCAGGAGGTGGCAAAGTGATGGACACCAGCTGCTTCATCCGCCCCGCGATTGAAGCGGATATCGACGCCTTTTTCGACATCTGCCTGAAAACCGCGAATGGCGGTCATGATGCCAGCACGCTTTATAGCGACCCGCATCTGCCCGGCTACATCTGGTCGGTACCCTACCTCAAGTTCGCCCAAGACTTTGCCTTTGTTCTCGTTCAGGACGGCCAGCCGGTTGGCTACGTCGTGGGGGTACCGGACACCGGCGGGTTCGACAGAGACTTGCAGACAAACTGGTGGCCGTTCGTCCGCCAGCAGGTTGCGGGACTGGCACCCACCCGTCCGCGCGACGCCGACGTGATGGAACGAATTCAAAATCCGCGCAGCGGAACGGCGTGGCTTCAAGACCAGTATCCGGCGCATCTTCACATCAACATCCTTCCCGGACTTCAGGCAAGCGGTTGGGGACGCAGGATGATCGGCACGGAGCTTCAAGCGCTTCGAAGCCGCGGGGTCGGAGCCGTGCATCTCGGGGTCGACCCAAACAACGAACGCGCCAAAGGTTTCTACCGTCACATTGGCTTTTCCGAATTCGAGCGCGATGGCTCCGTCGCCTTTGCTATGCGGATTGACCAGGCATTGGGTTGAAGTACTTCCTGGTTTCTGCGAGGCACGGCAAGGCCCTGTCTCGTAGGTATAAGGACCCTTGATTGGAGAAAATCTCACACGCCCAGAGCTGCCTGCTCCCCACAAGGCGAGATCAGCGTACCTATCTGGATGAACGTTCGCCTGAAGGCGTGGTGCCATCATTAGAACAGGTTGCTCGGCGGAAAGCTGTCCATCAATCGAGGGCTTCATCATGAACAAATCCTCGGCAGCCAGGTTCAAGGAGTCGGGGGAACGCGAAAGAGGAAAGAGCTAGCTAAACCTAGCCTAATTCTTCTTCGGGCGATCTTGACGGGCGCACGGCTAACCAGACGATACGTATGGCGCATACTTCTACTCGACCCTCTTTATTTCATCGCGCATTTTCATCGCACGTTAATCTCAAGCCTACAGCTGGCCTCCCATTTGTCAAGGACATAGACAAATTGCCTTATTCGATGTATTGAATTCCGGTTAGTCGCGATAATTGCCAACTCAATACCGCCCCCATTAAGTATGTGCTCCGAACTAATTGGACTGAGCTAGCCGGATGGCAATGACATCTTCTGTCGCACAGACTCCGATCGCACGAAAAATTTCAACCAATGCCGTCATCCGAACCGTGTTCGCGAACGGATCGATCTCTCGCGCCGATATTGCCAAGCTGACCGGCTTGTCAAAGCAGACGATTTCCGATGTCGTGCGCGACCTCGAGGATGACGGATGGCTGAAACCAGTCGGGCAGACTGATGGTCGCCCGGGCCGGAATGCGATCACCTATGAAATCAATGCCAGGGCGGGACTGGCCGTCTCTATCGATCTCGGGAGCACCAAGATTGCTGCGGCTATTTGCGATCTGCTAGGGAATGTGGTTGCTGAAACCAAAGTATCCACCGATCCGCGCGGCGGAATGCATCTCGTCAATCAGTTCAGTGATCTTATCGTGGAACTCGCATTTGCGGCCGGGACGACTGCCGACAAACTTCGTCTCGTCGTTCTCGGCAGTCCCGGCGTGCTCGATCCGGCCACCGGACATATCAACGTAGCGCCAAGCATCCCCGGCATCGACGCAATAAATCTGCGGCAAGTCTTCAGCGACAGAATGGGGATACCCGTGATCGTTGAAAATGACGTCAACCTGGCCGCGCAAGGGGAGAAATGGCGGGGACACGGTGTCGAAACCAGCAATTTTGCTTTCGTTGCTCTCGGCACGGGCGTCGGCATGGGCATCATCGCCAACGGAACTCTGTTGCGCGGCGCGCGTGGGGCGGCCGGTGAAATCGCCTATCTTCCGATCGGTGGAGATGCTTTTGATCCTGGTGGTTTTACGCTTGGAACCTTTGAGAGTGCGGTCGGCAGCGTCGCTATGTTGCGCCGCTACGTCGGTTTCGGCGGGCGTAATGCATCCACCGTGGCCGATCTCTTTGCCGCGTTTAATGCGGGAGAAACAAGCGCCGTGGCCGCAATCGAAGAGACGGCAAGGCTGGTCGCAGTCGCCATTGCTGCGATCGGAGCGGCACTCGATCCTGAACTGGTAATCACCGGTGGCAGCATCGGCGCAAGACCGGAACTCGTAAACGCCATCCGCGGTTTCCTGCCGCGTTGCACACCTTATCCGCCGCGCATCGAGATCAGTCGCTTTGGGAACCGGGCCGCCCTCATGGGAGGAATGGGAATCGCGGTCGAGCGCATGCATGACGATCTATTTGGGGTAAAATTGAGGGAAGTTTGAAGAGTGTGTGCCTTAGGAAGCGAAACCGGCCAACGTGACAGCGCGGCCACTTGAGAAGCGCTGGAAATGCGCTAGATTTTCGATCATGATAACAGCAACGCAGATACGCGGCGCACGCGCCATGATCGGAATGAGCATCGAAGAGCTCGCCGCCGCTAGCGGGCTGCCGGTCGAGACCGTGACAGCGCTGGAAAACGGCGAATTCGCGGGCGAGCCGCACGCGCTGTTCGATGTGCGCAGCACGCTCGAGGCGAACGGCATTATCTTCCTGTCGAGCGGCAATCAGGATGAAGGCGGCCCCGGCATCCGGTTACGCGCACGCAGTTCCAGCGATGACGGCATCCGACCGGAAAACCTCAACGCCGCCAACGACGACTGACGGAACCAATCGGTCGCCCGAGCGTTTTGCTGTCCCATAACATATCGGGGGCAATCTCTTGAATCGCAGCAATGGTCTCTACGTCATCATCGGCGTTCTTGTCGTCGCCGTCATCGGCCTCGGCGCCTATATCTTCCACGAGGAAAACAAGCCGCAGGGGATCGAGATGAGCATCGGTAAGAACGGTGTCTCGATCGAACAGAACTGATCTTCAAAGATAGGTTTTTGCAAGGTCGGCGAGTTTGCCGCCGTCCTTCACGCCCTGCCTGTAGAGCTGAATGATGACCGCACCAATCCGCTCGGCCTCCGGCGTCGTTTTGACCAGGCCGCGTTCATCGCAGACCTTATCGAGCACTTGTGAAAGCAGATCGAGATCTTCCGAAAATAGCGGTAAATCATGCGGATGAATTGATGACCGTAACATCATGCCGCAATCCTCCGAGGGCAAACGCATCCACGCTTGGATCGCCGGCCGCCCTCCGCAACCGTCATAAAGTCATTATGCGCGAGGGCCTGAACTTTAGCAACTGCGCAAATTCCCGTGGGACAAAATTTGGAACAAAATTTTGTCCCACGCGTTGTGGCCGCGTTTTGTAGCAGGAATCCATGAGTGCAGATGTGAGTGAAAAACGCTTTCCCTCCCCCGTCCGGGTCGTTTCTCCAAACAGCAGCCTGATCGTTTCCACCGTCTGGGAGGCCGCCGAATATCTGAAACGGTGGCCGAGCAAGCGTGGGCGCGATTATCGAGTTGCGCGCCAGCACTGCCTGGATGCGCTCGACGGATTGTGCAGCCCGCGCGCAGCACAGACTTCCTTTATCACGGCAGCGAAAACGGCAGGATTGCTGGTGTAACAGGGGTTAGCTGTTGCGGCCGCCCGCGGCGACTCGTTGAGGATGGATGGAGCCTTCCATGATCACCTTGGCGGTAATCTCAATCACCCGTTCCTCGGCGAGTTCGGCAAGCGCGAGGGCGACATCGCCTTCCGACCAGCCGGCTTTGACGGCCTCGTCCGACAGTGCCTGGAACGCGCTGGCGAGGCTCTGCCTGCAAGTTAGATTGTGCTTCATATCCGCCATGCGCTCGACTAGGCTATCTGTGATCGGGATAATGTTAATCTACACATATTCGCGAGAATGCGAAGAGGTTTCAGATTTTTTTCAATCCAAAATTGGGTTGATAACTTCAAAACTGGGTATAGCCTTAACAAAAGGCAACAAATACCGCCTCCCCCACTGAGGGAGTACCAAAAAGAACTAAAGGATTTATTTGCGATGCACTCTCAAAGAGTATTTCATCGCCTTATTTATTTTAAATGGTCGACGCGGCCGGAGCCGATGCAGCGGCCCCTTGGGCCACGAGAATGCGGAAAACCCGAATGCGGCCCGTTTTCAGCATCTTCTCGGCACCCTGTCAATCAGCTTCGGGATCCCGATGGAGCGGGCGTCGGGCGCGTTGGAGGATGTCGCGCGCAGTCGGTACAGCCAAACGGCGGGCGCTCCCTTAGCCTAAGTAGCCGCGAACGCCTTCGGTGTTAATCACCTTAATACCACAACGACACCACACTCCCGTCAAAGTCCGCCCTACCATTGCGGTGGCGGCTCACTTCTTCAGATTTTCAGGAGGTAAAATGTCTATCGAACTAGACGCGACTACCTATGTACACGCCAAGCCGGCGACAGCCCATTCCTATATTTTGCCGGCCGTTGTCGATGTTCTCGAGAACAGTTTCCAGGAGGCAAATGAAACGGCAGTCTTCGACCTCGGTTGTGGCACCGGCGGTGCTGCCGCCGTGCTTGCGGAAAAAGGCTATGACGTCGTCGGTGTCGATCCCTCCCAGGACGGCATCGCGAAAGCGAGAACGGCCCACCCTGATCTTTCGCTGGAAATCGGTTCCGGTTACGAAGATCTTTCCAGCCGGTATGGAACCTTCGATGCGGTCATCAGTCTCGAGGTGGTGGAGCATGTCTATGATCCCAAGGCCTTCTCGACCACCATTTACGATCTGGTGAAGCCTGGCGGCATCGCGGTCGTATCGACGCCTTTCCACGGCTACTGGAAAAATCTGGCTCTGGCCGTGAGCGGAAAGATGGACGACCATTTTATGCCCCTCAAGGACCATGGCCATATCAAATTCTGGTCTCCCGAAACGCTCAGCACGCTGCTGGTCGAAACTGGCTTCGAAGACGTCGAATTCGAATATGTCGGAAGAATTCCGTTGCTGGCGAAATCGATGATCGCGATCGCTCAGAAACCGCACTGAAGGCGGCCCCAAGGCCCGCCGCCGTTTGCAATGGCGGCGCTATAGCTCGCCTGCAACATGAACAAATGACATTGTCGTTCGGGACGTTCGGTTCCCGTTTCAGCATTTCTGCCTATGTCTCGTTCCGTTTCCGCCGCCAGCGGGACGCAAAAAAATGAGATTCTGACTGGGATTTCAAGGGGATAAATGGTCGGGGCGACTGGACTCGAACCAGCGACCCCTTGACCCCCAGTCAAGTGCGCTACCGGGCTGCGCTACGCCCCGACCTGCCGAAACGGCTTGCTTC
>Ga0102593_1001666_pt1 | contig 20381 bp, 10 predicted proteins | sample AraplaCol_mMS_r2_2_FD_76862 | JGI IMG/M metagenome (GOLD analysis project Ga0102593, IMG submission 76862) | Arabidopsis root microbial communities from North Carolina, USA - plate scrape MF_Col_mMS_r2 (SPADES assembly) (version 2) | ecosystem: Host-associated > Plants > Roots > Endosphere...
TTTTTTTTGTTTTTGTTTTTTTTTTGGGTTTGGTTTTTGGTTTTTTTTTTTTTTTTTTTTCAAGTTGGTGGTGCTGTAAGATCCTCATACTTCGCATATCATACATATCCACTTAGGATTCGGAGGAATATATATCATGATGATAATCCAACAACTCCACGAAGTTCAAACCGCCTTCTCACCAAAGATATATTCACTATCAGTGCGACTCAATATGGACTGTATCTTTCATAAAGTGATAAATTTTGGTCTTAAAGGGTTGTTGGGTGGTCAAAGTGGATGTAGTAAAATAACAGCGAGTGCATTATGCTTCAAGTCCAAATTGAGGCACAACAGAATATACCACTCACACAAACAACTAGTGTAGCTATCCACCTAGTACGCAATGTCTGAGCCACGTGGTACCTTTCAAGATGTGTACTGGTGTAGACTTATGTTTGCATGATGGCCTTTGTCAGGCGTGGACGATACGATATACAACTGGGAACTTGAACCTATATTAACTTGGAAGTTAAATGACATGCCCCAGTCACTCTGGCTACCTGGCACCTCGATCTAGTGCAGATCATTCGAGGCACTAAGCTTCTACTATTTACCCTAGGGCGACAAGGTCTCCTGGGGTCATCCCTACTTGGAGCCAGCCGGAACATCAAAGATTACCCAGATGAACTCAAGTCTACAAGATGTATACAATCGATGATCAGCAGAATGCAAAAGCAACCGATCACATTTTGTAACACACAAGCGCCATGCCAATAGGGAGAACATTTTTTAAGTTTTTGTTTTTTTGAAAAAAGATTTCCTTTCGCCTTCTCGTTATCAACAAGAAAAGGTTGAGTATCACATCATCATCGCATCTTCCAATATGACCCCCCACAATTTTCCCCAGAGATCCCAGTAAAGTCCGTAAAAGCCCCCCCACATAAGATCAACCGAGGAAAAAACAAATGGAAATAGGAAAAAGAAGGGGGGACCGTTAAGAAGGATTCAGGGTAGTCCGGCTATGAAGGGAAGAAAAAGGAGGAAAAAAGATTTGGCCGACCTAATAATTCCATAGATTCGATTTGGGGGGACATAAATGGGACAGCCGTCGAATCCCGGAATAATTTAAAACCCAGAAGTTCAATAACCGCTTTTTCAACCTCCGCACCGCCGAACGAGTAAAAAATCACAATATTTTAACGGATTTACTCCTCAGCAGCCAGAGCGTTGCGCTTAGCCTCAACACGCTCAGCCCGACGCTCACGGAGAGCCTTGTTCTTGGCACGCTTAGCGTCCATCTCCTCCTTGAGGGTACGCTCACGGAGGCGCTCAGCCTTGGCCTTCTGGATCTGTAGTGGTGGAAAGAAACCGAGTCAGCTTGAATGTTCTTCACTTCGGAAATTGTGGTATGTGTTCGATGGGGGGGGTGAAAGTGGTGTGGGAATCGGGTACGTATATGTTCATTCGGGGAATGACTTACGTGCTCAACGAGGGCACGCTTGTGCTTGAAGGTGTTACCCTTGCTCAGGTGGTAGAGCTCGTGGTACAGGTGCTTGTCGATCTTGCCGGCGGCACGGTAGCGGACGAGGAGACGACGGAGAACACGCATGCGGCGCATCCAGAGGACTTGGCTGTAAAGAGGAAAAAGCGAGTTAGTAACTTCTTTTCTCTCCAATTCCACCAGATCACACCTCTCCATATATCAGAGGGGGATCTGTGGAGAAACACGGCAATTCGAGATTTGTTGCATACCTGGGCATACGGGCGTCCTTGGTACCCTTACGCTTACCCAGACCGCGGTGACGACCGATGCGGCGAGCCTCGTTCAGCTCGCGGGCGCGGGAGCGGGAGTGCATGGTGACAGGCTTGCGGATGATGAGGCCATCGCTGACGAGCTTGCGGATGGTCTGGCGGGAGTTGGCGTTGGAGATCTCGGTCATCTCATTGGGGTCGAGCCAAATCTTGCGCTTGCCGCAGCCGACCACGGAGGCGGCGAGGCGCTTCTGGGTGCGAAGGTTGACCCTAGATGGGAAAAAAAAGTCGAGGTCAGCCTCTGCACACACACAAGAACTTCATGAAGTTTCCATTTCTTCCATCGCGGGGGAAACTCTGGGGGTCGACGACGGAGGGAAGACGATAATATCATAGGTCGAGTATTCTCTGGAAACGAGCGTAGGAGATGGCACTCACATCTTGATGTCGGCGTATCGACGGTCGTTGGCGGATGATGTTCGTAGCACTCAACGTGGAAAACCAGACGGTGAGGAGTTTGGGGCGGGCGCGATTAGCTAATCTGCCGTAAGCGAGTTGTCCACATTAGGGCTGCACCCCTAGCCCTAGTGCCCAATCGGGTAATCCAGTTAAAGATGAGTTTAAAGGATTTCCGGGGGTCAAACACTAGGAGGACTATACATTGTATGTTCGACAGACGGATGCTCATACCTGATTTCTGGATCTGAGGTTTCTCTTTTGCTGTCCTCAGAGTATCACTAGAATTGTCATTCCAAGGCGTATTCGGGAGACTCCCGGCTATCAAGAGGCACGTGACCAGGAAACCTGTCAGCGTCACATGACATCAAGCCCTACCCGATTAGGAAGACAGAACTATACAGCTGAGGAATAGATATGAACCCCAGATCATTTGTATTTCTCTGACGTGGTCTCTTATTCGACTTCCAATGATGGTCACTAATAGGAAAAAGAACTTGGCCCACTTGAGAGTATTTTGAAAACCCTCAGCACAATATTTCTACTACAAATTCTATATTTCGCCTCACGAAAGCGATTCATCGTTATAAACTCTTGAAACTTTTGTACGATAGAAGTAAGTAAATACGTAGGCCCAAGGGTATATCTATCTGTACAGACACTTAGATGCAACCTTGGGATGCTGAATCAATCATCAATCACTCATCACCTAATGTATCATCCCCCAGGTCCACCTTGCCAATACTCCACAGTTCCTTCTCATCATCTACCTCATCATTCGACAAGCCCAATCCACCCTCTCCACCTTCAGCATTACGACGCTCACGAGCTTGGCTGGCAAGACGCATACCAATGCGCTTGAAGTACTCAGCCATGCTGCGCTTCGGACCAGGAGGTAGCGAAGCACCGGGTCCAGCCATGTACTTGTCAAAGACGTCGCTATCAGACTCCACGACCGAGAAGATTGACAGGAAGGCTGCTTCCGCGGCAAGCTTGACGGGAATAACAAGGTCGCGCACACTGGCGAATATCGGAGGCGCGAGAAGAGCCAGGTGAGGGCGGGTCAGCTCGGGGTGGAGGCGGCTGACTGTTCGGATAACAACCAGAGTCAAACGACGAGTATCGGATGGGCTACCGGGTTGAATGACGGGGGCCAGAGCCTCGAAGATCATCTTGTTGGTCTCGAAGCTGTGGTTTCCGTCATCTGCAAGTAGGAATTTACCAGCAGCCAGCACACTGTTGTCAGAAATGAAGGGCTATTTCCAGTTAGTTTCGACACTAGAAGATGAAGGCAGTCTTGCTTTCGTATTTCTTACATCCTTGTTTGCAATACCCTGGCAGATAGCCGAGGGTGTTTCTTCCGCAAAGTGCTCGAGCATGGTGTTGGGTGTCTCAGCCAGAAGAGCGTTCAGGCCAAGAACAGAGGCGTGCGAGAATTGGCCGCTAAGTACACGGTTCTTGATGACAGGAGCAGCAGTAGCGGCGGGAAGAACCTTGACGAGCAGACCAAGCAGGCGAGCATTGGTAATAGCGACAGAGTCTAAGATAAATGAATTAGCATTATTGTAGAAAATGCCGGCGTTGGGGATATAGAGATTACCGGTCTGGTCGCTGGAGTCATCATCAATGAGACCGAGAATGGCAGTCCGCGATGCTTCGCTCATGTTACCACCGGCTTTGCCAACGACCTCTTGAAGAGCCTTCATCATAGCGTTCTTCACGCCAAGATCAGAAGTCTTCGAACCGGTGATAAGCTCGGCGATGAGAGGGTCAACTCTGGGAGTCAGGGTAATCAAGATACCAAGACCCTTAGCAGCGCGGTTACGCAGAGTCTCACTTGAAGAGTCCGCCAAACCACGGGCAAATGTACGCTGCAGCTGAGGCAGGAAAGGCTTGACAGCCAGAGGAATTTTCTCCAAAAGCTTGTTGAGAGTGTAGAAAATAGCACCTGAAACCATCATTAGTATTGATTTCCTGTGAATATTTGTATTCAAAAGAAGTGTCGTAGACTTACATTTGATGTCAACCGAACGCTCCGAAACGACACGGATGAGAGGACCAGTGATCTGGGTGACAAAAGGCTTGAGGGAGTTCGAGCCTGTACGATCGATGATATCGGACATGGCGAGAGCAGATTGAGTACGCTGCTCGACACTTCCGTTGAGAAGACCTTGCAGGAAGATAGGCAAAACAGCCATGATACCCTTGGGCAGACTGAAGCCAGGCAAGTCCGCACCGGCAACACCAACTTGTCGAAGAATCTGGCGGGTGGGAATGGCCAATACTTCCATCTCTTCCTTGCGCAAGTGCGAGGTGAGACCACTGAGTGCGGTCCATGCTGCCTTGACAACCTCCTTGTCCCGATCGTCGAACGAGATGAGCAAGACGCGGATAAGATCTTGGTGATAACGCGAGTAATCGAGATCGGCCTCCGAGAAGAACTTGGTGAGATGGAGAGCAGCCTTGGCTCGGCGACGGTGGTCATCATGCTTCAGGAGGGTAATCATCACGTTCATGGCCACGTTAAGACCATCGAACTCATCAACAGAGACCAACACGGTATCGAAGGCATTCTCAAGCTCTGACTTGAGTTCTTCGTCAGTGGTCTCGATAATGCTATCCATGAGTGAGTTGAGGATGCTGGGCAAGCGTCTCGTCATGGCAGCACCAGCAACCTCGGCCAATGACGCCAACGCTCTGGAGTTGAACGCGGTAATAGGTGGCGTGAGCAAGGTAGGGATGAGGTTGGGGAGAATGATGTTTGCGCGGGTCTGCTCTGTCAGCAGAGTCAACAGAGCAGACAGAGCCTGCTCGGCCTCATCATCGTTGCGAAGCAGGTGGAGGAGATAAGGCAGAACCTGATCGACAGCCTTCTTGCCCAGGATCTGCTGGAGGGCGTCGAAGGCTTCGGCGGCAGCCTCACGGACATCCTCGTCGTGATCAACCAGGGCCACGCGGACAGTAGAGATAAGAACCTTCTCGTAGTCTTCCAGACCCTCCGGAGTCGCGGATGTGATGAGCTCACGCAAGGCGATACAGATACCCTGCTTGACGTCCACATCGGGCGATGTTTGCAATCCCTCTTCGAGCAAAGGTAGTAAAGTGGAGAGCACAGACTCGCCAGCCTTCTTGATAAGATCTCCAAGGGCATTGCTGGCAATAACCTTCTGTTCCATGTTTGAAGATCCGAGACGGCGGATGATAAGTTGGGCCAGAGTTGGCAGCATATCCTTGAGAGTTCTGGGAGAGGCAACGAGAGCCTTCCAGACGGCCATGGCGGCACTCTTGACCATGCCGGAAGTATCGCAGCGGCAGATAAACAAAGCCGAAAGAACCTTGTCTCTGCGCTCTTCGCCGAGAACCTCGAGCAAGGACTGGCCAGCCTGCTGGGCTTCCTCCTCCTCTTCGTCGGCTTCGGCCTTGCCGGAAACACCTGTAAGGCTGAACAGGAGATCTCCAACAAGCTCGACGGAACTGAGACGGATGCGGTAGCTGTCGTCGGCAAGACCACGCTCCAACTCGGGAAGAAGGAGGTCGATAGCCTTGGTGGCGAAGTTCTTGACAAGCAGACGACCGGCACGCAGAGAAGTCTCACGGATCGAGTCGATGTCATCAGCCAAACCAGCAAGAATAGGTGGAATGATCTTGCTGAGGTAGTTTGCGAAGCTGGTTCCGAAGCAAGCGGGCAAGAAAATGAAGAGAGTCATGAAACCCTCGCGAACAGCGGCCTTGGAGCTGGAAACGTTCTGGAGGATGGTAGGCAGAGTCTCCTCGAGGCGGGTTGTACCCAAACCAGCGAGCACCTCGGCAAGGGCCTGGGCAGATCCCAGTCTGTCGCCGGCACCTGTATCCGACTTGAGGGTGTTCATGAGGTTGGGAATAAGGTCGGGCAGAGCATCTTCGCCAAGCTTTTCGATAAGAGAGCCCATGGCCTTGGAGGCAGTTGCGCGAGTAGTAGGAACGGGATCGACGATAGCCAGGTTGAGGCCAGCAATGATAATCGGCAAATGTGTAATGAGATCCTTACGCTCAGTAAGATGTGCCAAGCTACCAATGATCTGGGCCGATTTCCGCTTGGTGTTGGAACGATCACTCAGACCACGCTCCAGAATACGCACCACAAGGGCCAGCGATGGAGCATCGAGGTAATGCACGAACGACACCTTGATGAGAGAATCCAGGGCCTCATCGGTATACTTGGTCGGGTCACTGAGAGCCTTCAGGAGCACGTTAACCAGGCTCTTGACTTCAGGGTTGCCGATGACTTCGCCGAAACGCTGGAGACTGCGGTTCGCCGCATTGCGAACCTCCTTGTGTGTATCGTTAAGGACAATAGTAAGAGGGGGAATAATGGCTGGCAGACTGACAGCCAGCTGCTGTGGATCGAGATAAGCCATGGCTCCCAAAAGCTCACAGGCTCCCTTCTGACTGCGCCATTGTGTATCGTCCAGACCGTCCAGAAGTGTAGGCAAGATTTTCTTCACACCATAGGAGCTGAGGTTCTGGAAGCAAGCCTTTGAGGCATCCAGACAAGCGTCACGGACATCAATGCTCATGTCACCAAATCCTGCAAGCAACTGTGGGACAATTTGAATGACATAGGGCTCAAAAGTACGTCCCAACACAGTAGCAAACAATTCATAAGCCAAGACGGCACCTTGACGTTGATGAGGCTCCTTCTTGTTGTCAAGTGCATCCGTGAGCATGCTCATGATACGGAACTCGCGCAAGGTCGAGACACCCTTGCCGCTCACAATACCAGCCAGACCGTATGCAGCACCGCGCTGGGTGGCATAGCTTTTGACGTTGAGCAGCTGGTCGAGCATTTCCTTAACGTACTCAGATGTCTTCGGACCAGACAGTCGGATAAGAGGAGGCAGGCACTCAGAAACGGCTGACTGCACAGACTCGGACGGAGTCGGGAGAGTGGCAAGAAGTTTCTTGATGACTGTTTGCAAACGAGGATCATCGGCCTTCAAGTGTCTGGCGAGCGATCCATAAAGCACAACAACCGCTTCATTGAGAAGATCGGAGCTTTGAGTGGCCTTATCTGAAGTCTCCAGGACTGTTTCAAGCAACTTCATGAGGTCTTCGACCTTCTGCTGACCTCGCTGGGCGATGACAGATTTACCACTCTCCGCCATTTGGGCACGGACGGAGGAGTTCTTGTCTACGAGAGGACCTCTCTCAATTAGGAATTGCAAGAAGTCAATGATCTGGTCACCTCCAAAGAGGCCGGTCATTGCGTTGAATGCAAGTGCGATACCGCTTCGGCTTTCCCAGTTATCAGCATTGTCGACCTTCTTGGGCATACCATAAGCATCCTTCTCAGGTGCCTTAGGCTTAATTTCCTCGGAGTATTTGGCTTCAAGCTCTGCAATAATACCGGTGAATTGGCCCTTTTCGTATTCAATGGCATGGGCCAAAGCACGAGCAGCTGCGCCTCGCAATTGAGAGTCCTTGGAATCCAAGTACTTTGTAATCTTGGCAAAGGCAGAGCCGTCCACTTCTAGAGCATTGTCTTCCCAGATAGTCTCGGCAATCTCAACATTCTCCTCCACATGATCATGGCAGCCCAGCCAGATATGTTCAGAGAAATCAAGATCGGTCAAGTCAATCTCGTCGTCAATAACCTGGAGGACCGAGTTCCTGACAGACGAGTCGGTGACAATAGTACCCTCTAGGAGAGTCTGCAACTCCTCGCCGTTGATATTAGGCGAGATGCAGCGGCAGAAGTTGAACAGGATATCCTTGATCAACTTATAGTGCTGGGTGTATCTTTGCATGGCGGAAAGGAGCTGCTGCAGAACTTCGTTGCGGGGAAGACGGGTGTCACTGAATAAGCTAGTATGGAAGGACAAAATATCGAGTGCAAGAAGGACTTGCTCGCCTTCTTGCTCGCCCTTGACTTCCTCGATCCCATTGTGAGTCAGAATTAGAGAGAGTAGAGGGAGAACGTAAGCAATAGATGGAATGTCCAGTGGGCGCTGCTCGGACGTGAATCGTAGCTTGTACAAAATTCTGGTAACAAGCTCACCCAAATTCTCCAATTCCATTGAAGGGGGAAGATTGGTCTTTCCGATAGCTCGCAGGGTGGCAACACCAACGAATGGTCGGATGTGGCCCAGTCGAGATGTCAGTTCATTGGCGCAGGTGACATATGCTTGAGAAACAATATCACCGACAAACAAGCCGGCGCCAGCGCGAGAAAGAGACAAAAGACATCCAACAGCACTGTTGATCCAGCCTTCGGCATCGTTGGCGGGTCCTGTTGCCAGGCCATGAATAAGTCCAGCACCTCGCTCAATTCGCTTCACTTCAGCGAGAACCTCTTTCCGAATATCGGCTTCCTTCGCAAGCTGTGCCTTGACCTTGGATTGTTCTTCGGGAGTGAGCTTCTTAGGCTTCTGTCCCTTCTTCTCCGCCAGCTGGGCCTTGAGCTCCTCTTCCCACTTGAGGGTATCATAGTCTTTGGTATTCTTGTCGAAGGTGGGCTGCTTGGACTTGCTGCTTAGCACATCGATAAAGGTGGTTCCCTCTGGAGTACGAGCGATGGCAGCATCTGTCGCAGAAAATTTTGCAAGACGATCACCGTTCAAATCTTCCTTGATTTGATCGACAAGACGCGGAATCATGACCTCAGGGGCAACAAAAGCCAAATCAGCTGCGGCGCCCCAGACGGCAGGGTTAACATCGGGCACAATGGACTGAACGGGATCGGCGTTGACATTAACCAATTGCTCGATGCACTCGGTTTGGTGAGCACGGACGAGGTTTCCAGGATCGATACCGGCCTTCAAGCACAAGTCAATCCAAGAGGCATTTGGCACCAGTTCCGGCCTGCTGAGGATGAGAATCCGGATCATCTGAGTTTCAAGATCCGGAACACTCTCCGATCCTTCCTTGTTAACCGACGAAGGGCAAAGAGCCCTCAGGGCGTGGTGAAGCTGACGTTCACTTCCGGGTCCGGCGAAAACCGCAGCCGATTCCTTCTCCTGGGTACGCGAAGAAAGAATCCAAGCCCACAGAGCATTGACGAGGATGCCACCGACAGATGCAACATTCTTGACGTGAACACCGGACAGTGTTTCCACCGCATTTTCACGAAGGCTTGTGGGCATTGTAGGGACAGTGATAGTGTAAATGAAGGATTGGCCCCAAGAAATCTTGGCCGCATCTTCGGCGGCATCGAACTTAGAGCTCGAGGTAACAGCAGCCAGAGATCGAACGAGCCATTGCATCTCGGCCTTGGTGGTCAACTTTGAGTAAGCCCGGGGGTTTAATAGGAAAGAGGGCTTTGAACCCATAGTCATGGATTGTGAGACCTTTTCTTCCCAGGTAGGCTTTTCCGTCCCTTCAATATCAGCGATTCGCTGGAAGAGAGCGAGGAAAATGTATGCGGATGACAATGCACCGCTCTGAGCTGATGGCAATGGGTTAGAGGCGACCTCACCAAACAAGTCCTTCATCTTAGACAGGAACTTGGAGACGAATGGCTCAACCTCGGAGTTCTTCAAGGAGGCAATATCGGCCGTCCAAAGCACCTCTCCAACATTAAGCTGCCAAAGCTTTCGGAAGGGGACCTTCTTATCGGCAACACCCTTAACAATAGTATTGACAATGTCATCGCTAACCTTGACAGTAGATTTGATCAAGAAAGAAAGATGCTTTCCGAAAGCCTTGAGCTCCTCTTCGAGTGCAGCCTCGTTCGACTCTCTGCTGAAAAGTGGTCCGAATCCATGAACAATCTCTTTCGAGACATCAACGGAAAATGGAATGGCGGCAATTGCCTGGGCGTAAGCAACTCGGTGCTCGGGGGCAGTCAACTTTTGCGATTTCAGAGGACCAACGATTTCACTCGAGATCTTCAAGACCAAGGCATCGGTCTTGCACCGCGAAAGCAATGATCCGAAAGAATCAGCGGCTCCTTGTCGAATAGCCGGATTGTTTGACTTCATACTAGTGAGAAGATGCTTTGAAAGGCGAGACTGGACCACTTCGGAGAGGTCAATCTCCTCAGGAAGTGAGGCACACCAGGGCGGGATAACACCTGTAAGAATGACCTCTGGTGCTCGCAGCATAGATTTCTCCATAGGAGGCACCAGTTCAGTTGCGACATCTTCCGATGTAACAAATGAGGCAAAGAAATCTGATAAGCCCTCAGCAATGTGGGACGGAACCACTGCTTTTGAGCTAATGATCTCCTTGACGTAGTATTCAAGAATGGATTTCTTGGACTCCTCCAGAATAGGCTTCCTAGCAGGGAGTCGTGCGCATACCCCAGAGATGACACCTAGAAAGAGTGCATTCTTATTCCCAGCAGCTGAGTCCGTTGTCAATTGATTGACTGACTGGCGGACAGCATCTTCACCAAATGTCGGAGACGAGAATACAGCCCGTAAAGCACGACGAGTAACCCGAAGGGCCGATTGCTTTACCGGAATCCTTGGTGTATGAGCGAAGCAATTCTCCAAAGCCTTGGCGTCCACAGCAATCAAATCCAACACAATCGCCAAAGGTGTGGCCTGATCTTCGCTGACCTGCTGCAAGACAATGCAGCACCACTCCAGCAGGACAAATGAGGCCGCCGCTGCCAGTCCCGGTTTAACAGCCTCCGTCTTTAATCTTTGTGTGATATATGTCACGGACTCGGTCGCATTGGGTGTTTGGATGAGTGTACGGATACATTGTTGAACTGCTTGTCGTGATGGCCGATCGACGTAAAGAGGATAGGTTTGAAATAGTAAGGCGAGGACATCCTGGTGGAACTCCACAGGAATTTCAGTCCCTAAATCAAAGACAAATCAGCAATCTAGTCTTTCCCCTGACTCATATAAACAGGCCCAAATTTACCGCTCTTGTCGCGAAGTTCTTGTAGGGCCCGGAGCCTGCGCGAAGTCGAACTTGAGAAAAGTGCGACCCGCAAGGCATCCAGGTCCCCAGTCTTGACCTGATCCCATGGAATTGGATCCATTCTGGGAGGTCAACAACAGGGGAAAGGATGAGAGGGGTGAATTAGAGGGGGGAGGAGGGGAAGGGGAGGGGGAGGAGGAGAGGAGGAAGAGAAGGATAGAAAAGGTGAAGTTGAGAAAGGCGGAAGTGGGCTGAGATCGCTGGGAATGCTGTCATAAGAGTTTTGTGTGGGGGGGAAACTGTGAGTTAAGTCCTCCGCCATTTCAACCCGTTGCTTCTCGACACTCTCTTTTATCTTTCTTCCTTCTCTCTCTCTTTCTCCCTCTTTATCCTTCCTCTACCTTCACTTTGTGAGTCGAGGATTTTCAAATTGGTTTCTAATTGTTGCTTATAAATGTGCTAATTTGTGAATTGCATTGACTTCGTGCTGAAGTCCCCCCTCCTACAATGCCACCCAACAATAAGAAGAAGAAGAAGCCTATTTCGAACCCTGCTCGTGGCTTTGCGACTGTCTCAGTACCCTCGAAACCGAAACCAGAGAATACCGAGACACCTGCTTCAACTCCCGGACAAGCAACACCTACGCCGCAGAATGAATCGCAGGCTACAGTCGCCGAGAATAGCCCAGCACCGACAGCTGCGGGCGCAACACAAACTGATACTTCATTACAGAATCTGTCACCCGAGGAACTCGAGAAACATTTAGAAGAATCGGAATTGCAGATTTTGGTGGACAAATTTGCTGCAAGATGCAAGAGTGATGCTGCCCGGCAGGTTACGAAGCTTGATACTGAGAAGCGGGTCTTTCGACAACAGGCGTTCACATTGAGTCTGCTTGAGTGGCTTCCATCCGAAGTTCAGGATAGGATTCTGGAGCTGGCAGATGGAGAGGAACACGAATATCTTACCTCCGGTACACGAGGCGCCGGTGCAAAGCAGGCCGGTGCCGAGGAAGATCTATATACCAAGCTCTGGACATTAAAAGAGACACTTCTAAAATTGGGTTTCCCTGAAAGTCGAACAGAGGAAGCATTGAAGCATATAATTCAATACTTTGCTGGAACTCCAACTAGTGCCAGCCGAGAAGTGGTATGGAACTTGGACGAGTCGCTAGAATGGTTAGCGATGCATAGTGAAAAGAAGGAGCTCCCTCCATACACCCAGACTGGTTCACGACCTCAGAAAGACGCGGATAATGTTACTTCGTGGATGACTGGTAGGTTTGAGTTGTTAACTGCTCATTTGAACGAAGAGTAAAAGTGCTAATCAAGCCTTCAGAGTCGGAACCATCGCGATCTTCCACCCCAAAGGGCCAGAAAACTAAGCAGGACAAGTCAAAAGACAATTGGAAATCTGCTAAGATTACACCTGCACCGATACCTTCGGCTCCTATTTCCTACGATTCAGATAGCTCGATTGACCCCGATTCGATGGTCCCGGAATGGCTCGATCTTCAAACACGTCTTTATACTCTCCAGCCAGACCTATTCGATCGCCCAGGAAAGGGAAAGAAAGGACGCGGTGCTGCACCTGGTCAATCGGAGGACCCAGAAGCTGCCAAGATTCAGCGCAAGATTGCAAAAATTGAAAGAGATGTTCTCTTCGAACGTCGAGAGGCTGAATACATTTGGAAAGATAAACTGGAGGAGCTCAGAAAAGATGCCGCGTTCCAACGCCAGGCATCTGACCGAAAGAAGCAGCAAGACGCACCGCCTGTGCAAGAAGAAGAGGAGGAGGAGGAGGAGCAAGACTTGAATCTGACCGTCCCATCATTAGAAGAAATGGACGGCGGACTTCTTGGAGATATGTTCCAAGCAGAGCCGGAGGATGGCTCAATATTGGGCCTGCCTCCTCCTGTTGTTGAGGCTGCTGTCACTATCCGGGACTTTGGAAAGTTTACTGGCCTCAGCCCGAGACGCATCCTTGAGGAGACTTGCAAGGCGAGAGACTCTGCGTGCAAGATCGTGTTCCAGGATATCTCAGCGTCAAGCCATCAAAACAGGAAGGCTGTGGAAGTGCGATGGTCAAAGCCTCAAGAGGAGCCATTCTTACTGGCTGTGGATGCAGTCACCCACAAATCCAATGCCTTTGCCACTTTTGTATCGATGGACGCTCTCGCAACACCTGATTCACAACAGGCCGAAGGATATGTCTCGACCCTTGCTCTCTTCATCATTTCACCTCAAAACTCGAAAGAAGGCAAGGCTTTCTTAAGGCTTCCCGCCGTCTGGAGAGATCTGTGGACCGAGTTCTCTAATTTGAAGAAGACGCAAGAAGATGAGATCGACAAAGGAGTGGTTAAAGACCTCAAACGCCTAGTCCAAGAGAATCAAGGTAGTTTTGAAGATGATGTTGTCCTTTTAGACAACTTCCGCAAGAGGAATGGAGTTGGCAGCAAGCCAGGCAGTCCTCACAGGGGACCTCACCGAGATGTCGGTCATATTGACCAGGATGAGCAGTTGCGGGAGGCATGGGCAGCAAAGTCTTCTACTCCTTCTTTCCATCGCATGATGCAAGGCAGGAAGAATCTTCCCATCTGGAACTTCAAGGATGATATCCTCAACACACTGGAAACTCATCGGGCTCTCATTATTTGCAGTGAGACGGGAAGTGGAAAGAGCACGCAGATTCCATCATACATTCTCGAGCATGAAATGCTTCAAGGCCGTCCCTGCAAAGTCTATGTGACAGAACCTCGTCGTATTTCAGCAATCTCCTTGGCAAGACGAGTCAGTGAAGAGCTTGGAGAGAGTAAAAATGACGTGGGAACCACACGATCTCTCGTCGGTTTTGCAGTGAGATTAGAGAGCAAGATCAGCTCAACGACACGTCTTGTTTATGCGTAAGTTATATTCTCATTGTACTGCAATGCGCGGCTGGCTAACTCGACTTAGAACCACTGGTGTGGTTGTGCGGATGCTGGAGCGGCCAGACGATTTCCAGGATATCACTCACGTTGTACTGGATGAAGTGCACGAGCGAACTATCGATAGTGATTTCCTCCTCGTCGTTCTTCGCAGATTGATGCAAAAGCGACCCGATCTGAAGCTTATCCTCATGTCCGCGACTCTCGAGGCGCAGCGTTTCTCCAATTATCTCGGCGGTGTTCCCGTACTCAACATCCCTGGCCGAACCTTCCCGGTTGAAATGAAGTATCTCGAAGACGCAGTTGAGATGACTGGTTATCGACTGTCTGAAGATGATAAGTATGGAGCGCTCGATGACGATCCAGACGAGATTTCAGATAACACCGGCGACAACAACACCGGGGGACTTCAAGCCAGTCTTGAAAGCTATTCCAAGCAAACCCGGGAGACTATCATCAATCTCGACGAGTATCGGATTGATTACCAGCTGATCAAGAAACTTTTATTGAAAATTGCGACTGCGCCGGAGATGGAGCATTACAGTAAAGCAATTCTGGTCTTTATGCCCGGTCTAGCTGAAATTCGTCGCCTGAACGATGAAGTCTTGTCAGAGCCGACGTTCCAAAAGGGATGGATTGTGCATGCCCTGCACTCTTCTATTGCCAGTGAGGATCAAGAAAAGGCCTTCAACATACCTCCTGAGGGCATGAGAAAGATCGTCATTGCCACCAATATTGCAGAGACCGGTATGGATTGTTTACAGCGATGTTGAAAATTCATGCTAATACTATCTAGGTATCACTATTCCCGATATCACGGCAGTTGTTGATGTAGGAACTGAAAAGACAATGAGGTACGTTTCGAACCGATGTTATGTTGAGCACAATTAACATTTGCATCTTTAGATTCGATGAAAGGAGACAACTCTCACGACTTGTTGAGTCTTTCATCTCTCGTGCCAACGCTAAACAACGACGTGGTCGAGCTGGTCGTGTACAGAATGGTATCTGTTTCCATCTCTTCACCAAACACCGCCATGACAAACTGGTATGTACATTGCACCGTCCACTAGAGAGACTACGCTGACAATGGTAGCTTGCCGAACAACAAACGCCAGAAATGCTGCGTCTGTCTCTGCAAGACCTCGTGCTACGCGTCAAGATTTGCAAACTAGGCGAGGTAGAGCAAACGCTTCTTGAAGCATTGGACCCGCCATCTTCAAAGAATATTCGACGTGCTATAGACTCTCTGAAAGAAGTCAAGGCTCTCACCAGCAATGAGAGCTTGACGCCTTTGGGATCGCAGCTTGCAAAACTCCCACTGGATGTTTTCCTCGGAAAATTAATCATTCACGGAGCTTTCTTCAAATGTCTTGATGCGGCAGTCAGCATTGCAGCTATTTTATCGTCTAAGTCACCTTTCATCAACACAATGGGTTCCAACACACAGCGTGATGCAGCGCGCGCATCATTCCAAAGAGGTTCGTCGTTTAACTCTCCGTCAACTTATATCCGTCAAACAACATCATACTAACTCATCCAGGTGATTCGGATCTCCTAACAATTTACAACGCATACTGTTGCTGGAAACGGGCAAGAAGTACCCCCGGCTCAAGCGAGTTCAGCTTCTGCCGCAAAAACTTCCTCAGTCCACAAACGCTTCAAAGTATCGAAGACGTCAAGATGCAACTCATTGTCTCAATCGCAGATACCGGATTAATCAATCTAGACGGATCTCAAAAGACAGCCCTCAATCGGTACTGTTCTTCCCCTCACCTCTTCTCTCTTTGCGTGTCCAAACTAACGAGATACCAGCGCACGATCCGGTGGTCGACAACGACAATTCTTCACCATCCCCGAGGAACACGATATAAATAGCTCAAACGACACTGTCATCAACTCAGTCGTGGCTTGGAGCTTCTATCCGAAACTCCTCACCCGCGAAGGAAAAGGTTGGCGAAACGTCTCGAATAATCAAACCGTCACACTACACCCAACATCCATCAACAAACAAGCCGATTATAACCTGAAATGGTTATCATACTATCACATCATGCAAGCGCGAAATCGAAATCTAAACGCTCACGATACGAGTGCCGTGGATGATTTCGCTATTGCTTTGTTGTGCGGTGAGGCTGAGTTTAAGGTATGTACATTACCGTGTAGATGTCGATGCAAACGAACCGGTGTAAATCGGTGCAAGCCTCAGCAAATAAAAAGAAAAATTCGATGATGAGAATCAAATTACTGACTGACTGATTTAGATGTACTCGGGCGTAATTTCCATTGACGCAAATAGAATTCGATTCAGTGTACGAGATTGGAAATCGATGCTAGCACTGAAAATCCTAAATACTCGTCTTCGAGAAATACTCGCCACGACATTCAGGAATCCACACCGTCCATTGTCTTATAAGCAGCAGCAGTGGTTGGATATTTGGCAAATGATCTTTTCTCAAGCTGGGAAGCGTTGAGCATTGCTCAGCATCGATGTTCACTTTGTCGATTTCTGAAGATCTTATGGTATGGTATGGGTATCTTGATGAATGAATTAGGGTATATAGGTACTTCTGGTTGTGTTTTGGAGGTGGTGTATATTGATCTGATTTTTGTTTATATGTCTGGTTGGTCTTGTGTTTGGATGGTTGGGTTTGTGTGGGTGGTTTGGATGGGGCGTATACACAATGACTGGATAGGGATAGACTTGGACATAGACGCGATTGGATATGATGTGATTTTTTCAGCCCGATTTGTCTAATTAAGTATTGATATGATAGGGAAGTAGATATGTGGTGGCCAATACTACACAAGTAGTCACTGGACAAGGGCAGATCTACAATCGTGGACTCACTTGTCCAGCCCAGGAGTTACAATTTTCGTTTCCAACGTAATATCTCTAGCATTGAACCAGTCACCCTTACGTACAATCTACTACTTGATTATTTCAAATACAATCTACCCAAGAAATAATAAAATAGGCATGAGGACAAAATTGTATATCGCTATGAAATTGAAAAATGTCCATCAACCCTATAACCAGATACCAGATACCAAAACCAGTAGTGCAGTGCAGAAGAAAAAAAAAACCCCAGAAAAAACACAATTCATGATCATTCATTACCATCATATCGTCTCTCTAAAACATAACCAAAAGTTTCGGGTAAATATAAAATAAACCCCCAAGGAATGCCAGGAAAGACACACACACACACACAACCCCTTTTCTTGCAATTATTCGTTTTCTCCCCCAATCACCCTTCCACTCCCAGGCCCAACATTGCTCAGCGACTCAACGAGGGTAAGGATGATGGGAAGAAAAACAAATTCAGAAGCCAAAACCAGAACCAAAACCAAAACCAAAAACAGGAGGAATGAAATGCGATGAATCGCATACATAGAAGATTCGTTATAAGAGATTCATTACATCATTGTCGTAAGTGCGAGAGGAGAGGGTTTCGAATCATTGAAAATGAAAATGGAAAAAGGGGAGGGAAACAACCTCTCGAGCCCATTCATGCTGGAAAAGACGCTAGCAAAGCTCCATTATTCTTTTGATGGCGGGAAAAAATGTCGATAAATGGAGCAGTCGTGTCGAACGCAATGATCGGAGAAAGAAAAATGATTATCTTTTTCTCTCCGGAGAATTTGAAAAATATGGGCATCGCGGAATAGGCGGATGATGACCAGAAGTGAAATGAAGCAGAATGTAGCGATGCACAGTTAAAGCAAAGCTTTTTTGAGATGGTGTTGTTTTTTTTTTCTTTCTTTTTGTCGGCTTCAAATCAAACCCAGTTCGATGGGTTCCAGGCAATTTTTTCATGCAAATGGCAATCAGATTGTTTGAATCTGTCTTGGAGGCTTGTGGATTTCATCGAAGGCAGTTGCAGAGGTTTATCGACGACGACCCATGACTGCACCGGTCTTCATGGGTTGAAGGATCGGAGCTCCAACAGGACCACCGAGACTGGTATCAGTGATAGTCTTGCGACGCTTGCTCTCGAATTCGGCGCTTTCGGGTCGAACCACTTCGTCTTCTTCGCGCATGCGTTTGTTGCCTGAGCCTAGAGATCCGTTCATCGCGGTCGAGTAGACAGGGGTAGTGGTTGAGGCCATGGAGTAAGGGTCTGATGCCGCGTTTGCCGGAGTCCCACGAGTATCGCTGACAGCATTGTAAAGGGTCGTTGCTGCTGGAGGACGGGGCGGGGTGTTATAACCTGATGCCCAGTGTGGTGGAGGTCCACCACTAGTTCGCGGTGTCATACGACCTGATCCATTTTGTTGCGGGGATCCGGTCATTTCTGGTGTTAACTGGGGATGATCACCGGTGAGAGAACCGACGGAGGGATTAGTGCTGTAGGTGTAAGATCCGCGGTTGGCATTATAATTTGTGCCTTGATCTTGCAGATACTCCGATTCCTGCTCCGGTACTGATTCACCGGGACCATTGCTCTGGGAGTAGCGGTCAGACTTTAGATCAGGGGTTTCGGTCTCAGGAGCACCAGGAGCCCGACCTGTCGGTGGCGCCATTTCGTTCTTCAGATAGCTCACATTAGGTAGAGTTTGGCCGTAGCTGGAGAGGCCGGATTGGGTCATTGGCGTCTGGGGTGCGTATTGAGAATGATTTGGCGGGGCCGCGGAGTAGTACGGCTTGCTATCGTAGCCTGACTGAGGTTGGTAAGGCGGCATAACCTGCATGTTGCTTCCAGGAGGGGTGGTCGCAGGCGTGGTCGGCATGGAACGTTGGTTGCTCAATGTGGTGTCAATGGAGAGAGGCTGCTGCGACTGCGGCACACCTGAATTCATTCCCTGGCCGCCCCATTCGTATGAGCTGCCTTGGCTTGTGACCCCCATCAAACTGGATGCACTGGCAGGCGGGGTGGGGAAGGTGTTGGCGCGCTCAATACCAGGTCGAGGTCCACCACCCATGGACGATGGTTGAGACATGTGGGAAGACATGGGGGTCTGCATGGCGTGATGCAGGGTCGAGGGCTGTGGTGCTGTCGGGGTACGCTGTGGTCCTGTTGGGGGACCTTCCAGACGGCGGTTCTGCGATTCTTGCACGACCAAGTTGGTGCGAGTCTGGTTGGCTGGGTGATACAGCAGACCACCAATGTTATGCACGAAGAGAGGATACAAAAGATCGGTAATCTTCTCCTTGTTGGCAAACTCCAATGCACGTTCGAAGGGAATCCTATAGGAACAGGTTAATAGGGAGAAAGCTTTAAAAGAACTAAAGGTTGAGGGTAACATACCAGACACCTTTCAAATGCATCGGGCCGATCTTCACCACATGGCGTAATTTCTCACTCTTGAGGATTCCATCACGACGACCACGGGTCATACCTGCGACATTCAGCAGCTTTGTGCCGTTGATCATGTGGTTATCTATTAGTGTAAGTCAATGCTGCTTTGGTATCGATTTGTTTCGTCTCAAAAACACTCACCCTCTCTCCGAGCCACGCAGACACCTTTCGACTCCACTTGATAACAAAGACTGCCCTCATCCTCCCACAGAGTAGCTGTAACGCGAGGTTTGGCGCCAGGGGGAGCAACCTGGCCTGTTGAATCATAGACAAACCCTTGCAATGGGGCACCGGTGTTATTTCCGTATCCCGGCGGGGCAACCGAGTGATTGACTGAGAATAATTAGTACTGATCGTTCGGAATTTGGTTGTCTTTTGGATGAATTACCTGGAAGAGGCAACAGTTGAGCAGGCATCTGTCCCGCCATAGAGCTCGGTGGCGGTGGATGTCCTGTGGGCGGCGAAGTCACTCCATTGGGATAACCATACTGCGAGTACGAAGCCGGGCCATAGGAAGAGGCAGGCTGTAGCACCGACGGTTGCTGATGATAATTATAATGCGGCATAGCGCCAGCGGTAGCGCCCTGTGAAGCGTACGGTTGAGCGGAAGACATATGGGAATGAACATCCATATACGGCTGAGTCTGATTCATACTGCCGAGCGAGGTTGGGCTGGGATAGTAGCCCTCTTGGGCGACGTACTCCGAATCCAGAGGGAGACGAGGTTGAGTCCCCAATTCGGAGGGAGGGGGACTTCTCGGTTCCTGAATTGCCGCTGCAGAGGCGCTGGACAGACTTGTGCGCGCACTTGAGCTTACAGAGCTTGGGTCTGGATAAACGTAGCGCGATGGAATCTGGGAAGCTGTCGGTAGGCTGAGCGCGGGGAGCTTATCACCTGGTAGCAACGGACGTTCTGCCGCGTGGTGGTTGTACCAAGGGGTATCAGCAGGACCGCGGGTGTAGACCTGCGAGATCGACGGCAGCTCCAGCTTTTCGGTTTTTGGTTTCACGGGGGGAAAGAAGTGTAGAGTTGGAAGGTTTGGGGGGGGGGGGGGGGAAGGAAAAGAGGGAGGGGGGAGGGGGAGAAGAGGGGGGGGGGGAAGAGGTGG
>Ga0102593_1001670_pt1 | contig 20352 bp, 17 predicted proteins | sample AraplaCol_mMS_r2_2_FD_76862 | JGI IMG/M metagenome (GOLD analysis project Ga0102593, IMG submission 76862) | Arabidopsis root microbial communities from North Carolina, USA - plate scrape MF_Col_mMS_r2 (SPADES assembly) (version 2) | ecosystem: Host-associated > Plants > Roots > Endosphere...
ATCACCGCGGTCGTGTTGTTGATGCGTACGAACTGGCCGTTGATGGTCGGTGGCCGGCACACCATGGTCGGCTTCGCGTCGGGCACGGCCTGGTCGAGCGTGAACTTCTTGCGCCCGGTCACGATGTCCAGCGCGTCGAGCCGCGTCACGCGCTGGCCGACCACCGCGCTCCCGGAGCCCGAGGGCTGTCCACCCAAGCCGCCGAGCAACGGCATGCCCGCATGCAGCGAACGCACGCTCGACGAGCCTCCGGTGAGCTGGTTGTAGAACAGCTCGGGGCTGGCGTCGGCGGAGCCGACCTCGATCGCGTTCAGCGGCAGCCCCAGCTTGTCTGCCAGCATCATGGCGGCGGCGGTGGCGATGCCCTGGCCCGATTCGAAGCGCGGAAGCTCCAGCCGCACACGGCCGTTCCCGATGTTGCTGACCTTGACCAGCGGCATGGTCGGCAGTGCGGTCACCGTCACTGCGTCGCCGATGTCGAGCTGGTCGGTCGTGTCGGGTGGCGTCATCGGCAGTATCGCGGCATCGCCCGACGAGGGCGCCGCCAGCCCGCCGAGTCCTGCGACGGCCGACAGCAGGGGCGCCGAAGCCGCGTAGCCCAGCAGGTTGCGCCTTCGCATGCCCTGCGATTCGTCATCGTGATGCGGTGCACTCGCGGGGCCCGTAGTGGATTCCGGATGTTCCATCCTTGTCTCCTGTCTTCTGGTTGTGGCGAACAGGAGTCAATATGTCATGATCGCCGCGGCAAAAATGTCGTTTCAGAGACATTACTTACGGGCGTGTTCGCAGGCCTTCCACGCAGGCCCGGCGCGCACAGTGGAGCGAGCAACCAACAACTGAGTGGGGAAGCACGTATGCCGTCGAAGGCCATGGAGACCATGCTCCGCGAGAGCTTGTGGGCGCGGACGCTGACCGCCGAGGAGCTCGACCGCGTGGTGCGCGAATCGCACGTGCGCGAGGTACCGATAGGCGGCTTCGTCATGTGCCAGGGCGAGCCGGCCGATCTCTGGATCGGCGTTATCGAAGGCCTCGTGAAGATGTCGGTCTCGCAGGCCGACGGCCGTATCTCCACTCTCACCGGCGTGACCTCCGGCGGCTGGGCCGGCGAAGGCTCGCTGCTAAATCCCGGTCCGTGGCGTTACGACGGCGTCGCCATGCGCCCGACGCGCGTGGCCTGCGTGCCGCGCCACACCTTCGAGCGTCTGGTGTCGACGAACCTCGGTTTCAATCGGTTCCTGCTGTCGCACATCAACGCTCGCCTGAGCCTGTTCATCGGGCTCATGGAATTCGACCGCTTGCTGGGCCCCGACGCGCGTGTCGCACGCTGCCTGGGCAGTCTGTTCGATCCGATCCTTTATCCGCAGGCGAGCACCTTCGTGCGCCTGAGCCAGGATGAGATCGGGCTTCTATCGGCCGTCTCTCGCCAGCGCGCCAACAGGGCGCTGCATGAACTCGAGCGCGCAGGTCTGCTGCGGGTGGAGCATGGCGGCGTCGAGGTGATCGACCTTGGAGGTCTGCGCAGCTACCTTGGGGAGGAGGGCAGCCTGGCGCCGTCGCCTCGCCGCTGAGAGTCGGAGCCTCACGCTTCGTGATGATTTCCCGCGACACGGTCGCTCCACCCCGGCTTCGCGCATGCGTGGTGTGGCGCCGGATGCCCGCGGATGGCCCTATGTCCGTTTGCGCATCGCGAAGCAAGCTCCCGCCACCAGGATGAAGGCACCGATGATGACCTTCTGCCAGGTGCTTGGCACGCCCGCCAAAATCAGCACGTTGTTGATCAGCGTGACCAGCACCACGCCGAGCAGCGTGCCGCCCACGGTCCCGCTGCCGCCGGTGATGCGCGCGCCGCCGAGGATCACGGCGGCGATCACGTCCAGTTCGTTGCCCACCAGGTCGAAGGGATTCGCCAAGCGCGTGCTTGACACGTGCACGATGCCCGCAAGCCCTGACAGGAAGCCAGCGTAGGCGAAGACGAAGACGTGAACGGTGCGCAGGTTGTAGCCCAGCCGCTCTGCGATCGCTAGGCTGCCGCCGATGGCGTACACCGCGCGGCCCATCAGCGTGCGGTTCAGCAGCCACCAGGTCAGCACCGCGGCGCCGGCCAGCACCAGCACGGTCGCCGGCAGCACCGCATGCAGGCCCTGCGGCGTATCGAAGCGCCAGAGCGCGAGCTTGCCGAAGGCGTCCATCGGCAGCGGCACGTTCATGAAGAACACGGTGCCGACGAAGGTCAGAAGAATGCCGCGATACAGGTACTGCGTGCCGATGGTCACGATCAGCGAAGGCGCCTTGAGCCAGTGCACCAGCAGGCCGTTGAGCACGCCGAGCAGGGCACCGCTCACCGCGCCCGCCAACAGCAGCAACGCAATCGGCGCTTCCGGAAAGTAGTTCAGCACGAGCTTGGTGATGCTGTACATCGTGAGTGCGGCAATGGCCGCAAACGAGACGTCGATGCCGCCGGCCGCCAGCACGATCAGCACGCCGAGCGCGAACAGGCCGAGCACGGTGCAGGCACGCACGATGTCGAACAGCACCGGCAGCTGGAAGAAGCTGGGGTTGATCGCGCCCACCACCAGGCTCACGAGCACGATCAACGCCAGCGTGAAGACCGAGGGACGCTGCGCGAGCCAGTGGCGCCAGGTCGTGCGCGTGCGGGGCTTGGGCGCCACGGGCACAGCGGTGGTGTGCGCTTGCATGGTGGAAGCGGTCATGAGAATGCGGGAGAGGAGGTGTCGGAAACCAGCGCGCGGTACAGCTCGCTTTCGGCCAGCCCTTGCGCATCGAAGTCGTGGGCGATGCGGCCTTTGCGCATCAGCAGGATGCGGTCGCAGTTCTGCAGCAGCTCCTGCAGGTCGTCGCTGACCAGGATCACGCCCAGCCCCTGCTCGGCCAGCCGCTGCACGATGCGGTAGATGGTGTCTTTCGAGCCGACGTCCACGCCCACCGTCGGGCCGTGCAGGATCAGCACGCGCGGATCGATGGCGAGCCAGCGGCCGATCAGCACGCGCTGCTGGTTGCCGCCCGAGAGCGATTGCACCGGCCGGTCCACGTCGGGCGTGGCGATCTGCAGCTCCGAAACGGTGCGTTCGGCCAGCGACTGGCTCTGGCGCGCGTCGAGCGCGCCGAAGCGCCCGCGCAGGCGACTGAGCACGGCCGTGACGATGTTGTCGCGGATCGGCTTGTCGAGAAAAAGGCCTTCGCTGAGCCGGTCTTCCGGCACATAGCCGATGCCCTGGCGGATGCCGTCGGCCGGCGTCTTCAGCGTGATCTCCTTTGCGGCGAGCGAGATGCGGCCGCGGTCGGCGGCCTGCACGCCCGCTAGCGCCATCGCGAGCTCATTGCGCCCCGAGTCGAGCAGCCCGGTGATCCCGAGGATCTCCCCCTTGTGCAGCGTGAAGCCCACGTCGCTGAACTGCGTGCCGCGGCCCAGCGCCTCGACCTTCAGCAGCACGTCGCCGTCGTGCGAGAGGTGGCGATAGCGTGCGCCGTCGAGCTGCTTGCCGGTCATCCAGTGCGAGAGCTCGGTCTTGGTGAAGTTCTTGATCGGACCCTGTGCGACCTTGGTGCCGTCGCGGAACACGATGGCCTGGCCGCCCATGGCGATGCACTCGTCGAGTTTGTGGCTCACGAACAGCACCGCCACGCCCTGTGCACGCAGCGTCTCGACGACGTGCACGAGGTTGTCCACCTCCTTCTGGGTGAGCGAGGTGGTGGGTTCGTCCATGATGACCATGCGTGCGCGCGTGGCCACGGCCCGCGCAATGGCCACCAGCTGGCGCGTGGCAATCGGCAGTTCGTCGACGCGGCGCGCCAGGAAGGCAGCGTCGGTCGGCAGCTTCACCGTCTCCAGCGCGCGCACGGCCGTGGCCGCCACCGCCTTGCGGTCGAATCGGCGTGCCAGCTTGCCGCCGGTGGTCACCAGCTGCTCGCTGAGTGCCACGTTTTCGGCCACGCTCATATTGGGCAACAGGGACAGGTCCTGGTAGACCGTCTCGATGCCCAGCGTGAGCGCCTCCAGCGGCGACAGCGCGTCGTGCGGCGTGCCGTCGATCACGATGCGGCCCTGGCTCGGCGGCTGCGCGCCAGAGACGATCTTGATCAGAGTGCTCTTGCCGCAACCGTTCTCGCCGAGCAGGTGGTAGATCTCGCCGGCCTCGATCGTCAGGTCGATGCCGCGCAGCGCGTGCACGCCCGCGAAGCGCTTGTGCACGTCCTGCACTTCGAGAAAGACGCGGCCCCCCGCCGGCGCGGCCGGAGCGTGCGTGATGGGCGCTGCAAGCGTCATGGTTCGCAGGCTCAGAAGGCGTACTTCTTGTAGTTCTGCTTGTCGACCTCGACCCAGGCCTGGCCCGTGACGATGACGCCGACGCCCGGACCCTTCTTGACCGAGACCTTGTTGTAGCCCGGCACGCCCATGTCGGCGCCGTCGGCGATGGTCTTGCCGTCGATCAGCATCTTGGCCGCCTTGTTCATGACGAGGCCGGCGTCCTTCGGGTCCCAGAAGGCGATGCCGCCGACCGCGCCCGATTCGAGAAACTTGGCCGCCTCGCTCGGCAGGCCCGTGCCGAAGACGCAGACCTTGCCCTGCAGGCCCGCTTCTTCCACGGCGCGGCCGATGCCCAGCACGTCGAGCGACGACGAGCCCTGGAAGCCCTTCAGGTCGGGGTGCTTGCGCAGCATTTCCTTGGCCTTGCCGTAGGCTTTCTCGGCGTCGTTGAGCGATTCGTTCTTGGCGTCGACCAGCGCCATCTTGGGGTACTTTTTCGCATTCGAGGCGCCGCCGTCGGCCCACTGCACCTGCGACTGGCTGCCCAGCGAGCCGACCAGCGAGGTCCACTTGCCCTGTTGGCCCATGCAGGCCGCCAGGCGCTCGTTGATGCGCGCGCCGTAGGCCGTGTTGTCGAAGGCCTCGATGTCGACCATGGTGTTCTTCTGGTTGTCCGCCTCGTGCGTCACGACCTTGATGCCGCGCTCCATCGCGCGCTTGAGCACCGGCTCGAGGGTGGGTGGATCCATCGAGACGACGGCGATGGCGTCGACCTTCTTGGCCACCAGGTCTTCCACCAGGCGTTGCTGCTGCGCGGCGTCCGACTGGGCCGGGCCGATCTGGCGCGTGGCCACGCCGGGCGTGCTCGCACCGAACTCCTTCACGCCCACTTCCATGCGGTTGAACCAGCTGATGCCCGTGATCTTGACCACGGTGACGATGTCTTGCGGCTTGCCCTGCGCATGCAGCGCGGAGGCGAAGGCCACGGTGCCCAGTGCCAGCACGGTGCAGGCGATCTTTGTTTTCTTCAGCATGTCTTTTGTCTCCTAGCCCTCGGAATTTCTTTGCGCCGCGCCAGGAGGGAGCTGGTGCGGCGGTGCGCTGGTGCGCGTGGTGGAAAGAAAGACGCGCAGGTCCTGCAGGCCGAAGCGCCCGTACGCCAGGAAAAACAGCAGCAGCAGGCCCCAGGCGCAGTCGCGGAAGAAGTTGGAAATGCCCAGCAGGTTGAAGGTGCTCGACAGCAGCTGCAGCGCCACCGCCGAGAAGAACAGGCACACCATTCGTCCGTAGCCGCCCTGCGGCCGCACCCCCGCCATCACCGTGATGAGGATGGCGATCAACAGGTAGGAGTTGCCGTAGTCCGACTTCACGCTCGCGGTGCGCGCGGCGATGATCACGCCCGCCACGGCCGCTAGGAATCCGCACAACGCATAGGTCGCGATCAGCATGCGGGCCTGCGAGATGCCGGCGTAGCGCGCCGCCTTGGCGTTGGTGCCGAGCAGGAAGAGGCGGATGCCGAAGGGACTCTGACGCAGGAGCCAGCCGACGGCCAGCAGCATCACGAAGAAGATCACGAATGGAATCGGCACGCCCAGCACCATCTCGTTGCCGATGGCGGAGAGCGCCTCGGCATTGCCCACGCGCAGGCTGGAGCCCCCCGTGAGCACCACGGCCAGGCCGGTGTAGAGCAGCTGCGTGCCCAGCGTGCAGAGGATCGGCGTGAGGCCTGCCTTCGCGATGAGCACTCCGTTGAGCAGCCCGCCGGCCAGGCCCGTCGCCAGCGCGATGGCGGCGAACCAGCCGGTGTAGAGCCATGGCGACACATCTGGCGAAGCCAGCTGCGGTGCGAGCGTGGCGGCCACCACGCCTGCGACGTTGGCCAGCGCCACGCCCGACAGGTCGATGCCGCCGTTGCCCGAAATCATCGACAGCGCCACGCCCATGGCCAGCAGGCCGAGTTCGGGCAACTGGCCGCCCATGGACTGGAAGTTGTAGACGTCCAGGAAGTCGCCCTTGGAGAGCACCGTCGCCACCACGAGGATGAGGACGTTGATGCCGACCAGGAAGTTGAGTTCGCGGTCTGAAAACGTGAGCTTCATGAAGAATCCCGTCAGGCGGCGCGGGCCAGCAGCGCATCGACTTCGGCGCGCGTGGGCATCGAGGGCGCCGTGCCGGCACGCGTCACCGAAATGGCTGCCACCGCCGCGCCGAAGCGCGCTGCCTCGCCAGCGGTGGCGCCTTCGGCGAGCGCGGCCGCAAAGCCGCCGTTGAAGGCGTCGCCTGCGCCGGCGGTTTCCTTCACCGTGCCGGCGCGGAACACCGGAATGTGCTCGGAACCGTTGGCGCTGTGCAGCAGGGCGCCCTTGTCGCCGAGCGTGATGAGCGCGCAGCCCACGCCTTTGGCGAGGAAGAAGTCGCCCGCGCGCCGTGCGTCCTCGAGGGTTTCGACGGGCATGCCGCTCAGGGCCGCGGCCTCGTGCTCGTTGGGCGTGATGTAGTCGCACAGCGCGTAGATCGCGTCTTCGAAGGGCAGGGCGGGCGCGGGGTTGAAGACGGTGACGGTGCCGGCCTTGCGCGCAATCTCCAACCCACGCCGCGCGGCGGCGGCCGGCTGCTCGAGCTGGGTGACGAACACGCGCGCGCCGCGGATCGCATCGGCGGCCGCATCCACGTCGGCCGCATCGATCAATGTGGCCGCGCCCGGCACCACGATGATGGCGTTGTCGCCGGTGACTTCGTGCACGTAAATGAATGCGGCACCGGTCGGTTGCGCCGTCACCTGCGGTGCGCGCGGCGTGATGCCCTCGCGTGACCACAGGGCGAGCGCGTCGTTGCCGAAGGCGTCCTGCCCCAGCTTCGAGATGAACGTCACCCCGGCACCCGCGCGCGCGGCCGCCACGGCCTGGTTCGATCCCTTGCCGCCCGGGCCCATCGCGAAGCCGGAGCCGGCGATGGTCTGGCCCACGCCCGGAAGGCTGGCCGCGCGGAATGCGAGGTCGGCGACGAAGATGCCGAGCACGGCCACGCCGTGCTGCCTGGAAGTGACGTCGGTCATGGAGTCAGTCCTGCGGCGCGAGCACGCCCTTTTTGAAGATGAAGCAGCCGTAGAAGCGGCGCTCGCCGGTGGCGATCACGCAGTAGGCGCGGCGCGCGGCTTCGTAAAAGGCGAAGCGTTCGATCGAGCCCAGCGGGCGCACACGCCCCTCGGCGGCGTCGATCTCGCGCTGCATTTCTTGCTGCACCGGGGGAATTTCGTTCGGCTGTCCCATGATTTCCATCCGGCGCGCCGGATCATCCACGGCGTTGTCGAGCGGCAGCACCGACAGGATGGCCCGCGCCGCCTCGGCAGTGCCCACGCCGTCGATGCGCAGCAGCCGTCCGAGCGTGGTCTCGCGCGCGACCGAATCAGCCGGAAAGTTGGCATCGCACAGCACCAGTTCGTCGCCATGGCCCATGGCGCGCAAGGCGTACAGCACGTCGGCATTGAGCAGCGGATCGATCGACTTCAGCATGCGGACTCCTCGGAATGGAACGGCTTGGCAGAGCGCGATCTTAGGGAAGGAAAACGTTTGCGCAAACGTTTGCTATTTGGGGATTTCCCTTGGTTTTGAGAAATTGGGCGGCCCTGCCGACGCTCATTCGCCATAAGGAATCCAGATGTTCTTGACCTGCGTGGCATGCCGCAGGAACAGCGGGCCTTCGGCGGCCGAGACGTCGTGCCAGTCGGTGGCCAGGCCGTGATCGACCAGCGTGCGCTTGAGGTTGCCGGCCGAGAGCCGCTCGGCCATGCGCGACAGCTCCTTCGCGCCGAAGACCCACAGCGCATCGACGTCGTCGTGCTCAGCCAGCGTCTGCGCGAGGCCGGCGGCAGGGCCGGTCACGAGGTTGACCGCACCGGCGGGCAGGTCGGAGGTTTCGAGCACCTGGTAGAAGTCGGTGGCGATCAGCGGATGCTTCTCGCTCGGCACGATCACCGTGCGGTTGCCCATCGCGAGCAGCGGGGCGAGCAGGCTCACGAGGGAGAGCAGCGGCGCCTCGTCGGGGCACACCACACCGACCACGCCGATGGGCTCCACCGTGGCGAGCGCGACGCCGCGCAGCGGCGGCACATGCACGGTGCCTTCGTACTTGTCGGCCCAGGCCCCGTAGGCGAAGAGGCGGCTCACGGCGGCGTCGACTTCGGCCTCTGCGGCGCGCGCGGCCACGCCGGTCAGGCCCGAGAGCCGCGCGGCGAATTCCCCGGTGCGTGCCGAGAGGTTTTCGGCGAGGTAATAAAGCGCCTGGGCGCGGCGGTGTGGCGTGGCGCTGGACCAGCCCGCGGCGGCGCGCGCAGCGGCGACGGCATTGCGGATGTCCTTGCGGTTGCCGGTTCCCACCTCTGCGATCCGATGCCCGGCGGCCGAGAACACGGGTTGCGACTGCTCGCCGTCAGGGCGCACCTGCTTGCCGCCGATGAACAGCTTCGCCGTGCGGTCCATGGCTGGAAGCGTGCCGGCGGCCGCTGCCGTGCCGGCTTCGTTTGCCGCAGGGGCAGGCGCAGTGGCCGGACGCGGCTTGCGCCCTGACCACGCGCGCGGCTTGAGGTATTCGTAGCAGCCTTCGCGTCCGCCTTCGCGGCCGTAGCCCGACTCGCGGTAGCCGCCGAAGCCCACGCCCGCGTCGAACAGGTTGGTCGCGTTGATCCACACCACGCCGGCCTGCAGTTGCGGCGCGATGCCCAGCGCAAGGCCGATGGTCTCGCTCCACACGCTGGCCGCGAGACCGTAGCGCGTGTTGTTGGCCAGTGCCACGGCCTCGTCGGGCGTGCGGAAGGTCATGGTCACCAGCACCGGGCCGAAGATCTCCTCGGTCGCCACGGTGGAGGCCGGGTGCACGCCCGTCAGTAGCGTGGGCGGAAAGAAACTGCCGCCCGCGGGCAGCGCACCCGGTGGCTGGTAGCAGGCCGCGCCTTCGTGCACCCCCGTGGCCACCAGCGAACGCACGCGCTCGAGCTGCGAAGGATCGATCAGGCTGCCGATGTCGATTGCCTTGTCCAGCGGCAGGCCCACGCGCAGGCTCTGCATGCGGCGCTTGAGGCGTTCGATGAAATCGGCCGCAATGCCTTCCTGCAGCAGCAGCCGCGAGCCGGCGCAGCACACCTGGCCCTGGTTGAACCAGATGGCATCGACGACGCCTTCCACCGCGGCATCGATGTCGGCGTCGTCGAACACGATGAACGGCGACTTGCCGCCCAACTCCAGCGTGAGCGACTTGCCTGAACCCGCGGTGGCCTCGCGGATCAGGCGGCCTACGTCGGTCGAGCCCGTGAAGGCGATCTTGTCGACGCCTTCGTGCGCCACCAGCGCCGCGCCCGTGGCGCCGTCGCCGGTCACCACGTTCAGCACGCCGGCGGGCAGGCCGGCCTCTGCCGCGAGCTCGGCGAACAGCAGGGCGCTGAGCGGCGTGAGTTCCGCGGGCTTGAGCACCACCGTGTTGCCCAGCGCGAGCGCGGGCGCGATCTTCCAGGCCAGCATCAGCAGCGGGAAGTTCCACGGAATGATCTGGCCGATCACGCCCAGCGGCACCTGGTCGGCGAACTCGCGCTCCTGCAGCTGGGCCCAGCCGGCGTGGTGATAGAAGTGGCGCACCACCAGCGGCACGTCGAGGTCGCGCGTCTCGCGGATCGGCTTGCCGTTGTCCAGCGCCTCGACAACCGCGAGGAGCCGCGCATGGCGCTGCACCATGCGCGCCAGGGCGTACAGGTGCCGCGCACGGCCATGGCCGCCGAGCGCCAGCCAGCCGCCCTGCGCGGCGCGCGCCGCGGCAACGGCAGCGTCCACATCCTGCGCGGACCCTTGTGCGATGCGGGCGAGCCGCTGGCCGGTGGCCGGCTCGGCGGTCTCGAAATGCGCGCCGGCCGAAGCAGCAGTGAAACGGCTGCCGATGAAATGGCCGAAGCCTTCCGAATGGCGCGAGAGCCATTGGCGCGCGTCGGTGTCGCTCTCTGGCGCGGGGCCGTAGTCCATGGTGTCGAAATAGCGTGCGACGCTGCTGTTGCTGCTCATCGGGTCATCCGATCGGGTGGCGGTGGAAGGCCGAGTAGCGGCCCGTGACGTGGTGTTCCAGCTGGCGCTCTATGTCGGCCAGCAGGGTGGAGGCGCCGATGCGGAACAGCTCGGGCTCGAGCCAGGCGCGGCCCAGCTCTTCCTTCATGAGCACCTGGTAGTCGAGCGCGGTTTTGGCGGTGGAGACACCGCCGGCCGGCTTGTAGCCCACGCGAAAACCCGTGCGGGCCTCGTATTGCCGGATCATGCGCAGCATCACCAGCGTGACCAGCGGTGTGGCGTTCACGCCTTCCTTGCCGGTGGAGGTCTTGATGAAATCCGCGCCGGCCATCATGCAGACCATCGAAGCCTTGGCCACGTTGCGCAGCGTCTTGAGTTCGCCCGTCGCGAGGATGGCTTTCACATGCGCATCACCGGCCGCGAGGCGGAAGTCGCGCATCTCGTCGTAGAGCTTGCGCCACTGGCCGGTGAGCACGTGTTCGCGCGTGATGACGATGTCGATCTCGGCCGCGCCGTCGCGCACCGAGGCTTCGATTTCCTTGAGCTTGAGCTCGTGCGGAATCAGCCCGGCGGGAAAGCCCGTGGACACCGCCGCCACCGGGATGCCGGTGCCCGCGAGCGCATCGACGGCCGTGGCCACGAAGCGGTGATAGACACAGACTGCGCCGGTGTGCAGCGTGCGGTCCGCGAAGCCCAGCGCGGCCAACAGGTCGGAGCGCACCGGAGTGAGGGCCTTGGCGCAGAGCCTGCGCACACGCTCGGGCGTGTCGTCGCCGCTCAGCGTGGTCAGGTCGATGCAGCTGAGGGCCTTGAGCAGCCAGCCGGCCTGCGCGTCCTTCTTGACCGAGCGACGGCCGGGCAGCGTGCCCACGCGGCGTTCGGCGGCCGAGAGATTGACGCGGAGGTTGTCGAACCAGCCGGCATCGAAGGGCTGCGCCGTGTTGCGCGCGGCGGGGGGCGGTTTGTTGTCGGGCACCGGCGCGGCCGCGTTGGCGGCAGCCGAGGCCAAGGCGGCCGGGACAGGGCGTGCACGCACCGTGCCACTGGCACGAACGAGGGAAGTGGAGTTCATGGCGTGAAGGGCACGGGGGCGCGCAAGCGCCGCATGAGCGGCAGGCAGGCAGTGGACATGTCGTTGTCTCGGATCGGTTGTGCATGCCGACGATGCAGGACACGGGCGGCGTTCACGCAATGTTATTTCAATAACATTTAATGGCGCAAGATGTTTTTGAAATAACATTTGCAATACCCGATACTCAGGTCGTGGACCAGAGGAACCAGATCATGCGAAAGACCGCCGGCGCCGAGGCCCGGACCTTGCGACTTGCCAAGATGCAGGAGTTCGTCGAGGCCGGCGGACCGTTGCCGATCAAGCAGGCCGCCCAACGCCTGGACGTGACGGAAATGACGATCCGCCGCGACCTGTCGGCGGCCGATTCACCGCTCACGGCCCTGGGAGGCTACGTGCTGGCGACCATGCTGCAGGGCGGCGACAGGTACTCGCTCGACGAGGCCAGCGACCAGCACGCGGCGCACAAGCGCGCAGCCTGCGAGCGCGCCGCCGAATGGGTGCAGGCGCACGACAGCCTGTTCATCGACTGCGGCACCACCATGGTCCATTTCGCGGAGGCTTTGCCGCCTGACATACCGCTGAGCGTGGTGTGTTACTCCACGAACATTGCGTCGATCCTGAGCCGCCGGCCGAACACGCAACTGATGTTGATGGGCGGGCTCTACCACGCATCGTCAGCCACGTACTTCTCCGACGAGGGGCTGCAATATCTCAACCGGCTGGGTGTGAACAAGGCCTTCATTTCAGCCGGCGGACTGGACCTGGAGCGCGGCGCGAGCTGCTCCAATTTTCATGAAGTGCCGGTGAAGCAGGCCGCGATTCGCAGCGCGTCCGAGAGCTTTCTGATCGTGGACGAAAGCAAGCTCAATCGCTTGCGGCCGGCCTTCTTCAGTCCGCTCGTCGCGTTTGCACGCATCGTGGTGGGCGGGGCGCCTGCGCTGAGTGCGCGCAAGCAGTTCAAGGATTTGCCGATTGAGTTTGCGCGACCCGTGCATTCATAAGTTGCGATGCTTCAGCTATGGGACCACAGCTTGAGTCGGAAACCGGGGCTTGGGCGGGGCAGGTACCGTCGGCGCCCCATTGTGCCCACCCTTGATCGAGCGATGGTTGGGTGCCCTTGGTTCAATGTGCTGCGACAGACTTGCGACGACGGCTTTGCATCAGCATCACCGCGCCGGCCGGTGCGGGGCCGGGCCCCGTCAAGGTTGCGGTGCGCCTGGAAGCCTGGACCATCAAGCCGGTGGCGAACGACGGGCTTGCCGCACGCGTGCTCAAGAGAACCTACGTCGGCAGCACCGTCGAGTACACCTTCTCCAGAAGCTCGGAGAGAGCTTCGTGGTGTCGCCGAGGTCAAGCAGACGCTGGCTCAGGGCGCGCCCATGAGCCTTCACCCGGCCGACCACGGAGTTTCCGAGCGTGCCTTCGTCGGCGGCGAGGTGTACCGCCTTGCGTCGGCAACGTGGTTCCGTTCGGACCTCGTGTGCCGCACAATTTCGAGTTCGTCGCTGCTTCGAAATGTTGTCGAGCGGTTGGAGATCGACAGATGCTTGCAGCTCGAGGGTCGGAAGCCACAGGCTGACCGTCGGCTTGACATCCGGCCATTCCGCGGGTTCGATCACAATCTGTCTCGTAAATTGTTCCGTCATTCCGAAACAAATGCCTCTAGCGACGCGTAGGGCTCATTGTTCCGTAATATCGAAATTAATGTTGGATTTTAGGGTTTCGGTTTATAGTTTCGGAAAACCCGAAACAATATGGCCCGCACACTTCCTGAATTCCAGCACAACCTGAGTCCAACCGCTGCATCGCTCGAGCAACTCGGCAAACTCGTGCGAAATCGTCGCGCCGAGTCGCGCATGCGCATCGACGACGCTGCATCCCTCAGCGGAGTCTCGAGTGACGTGCTTTCGCGTTTGGAGAACGGCAAGCCGGTGACCGCGGACAAGCTCATGCTGGTGCTGGAGAGTCTGGGGCTGCGCATGCTCGTCGTGCCCAAGACCGACATTCCTGCCCTCGAAGCAGTGCTTGGCCTCGCTGCGAGCGAAGGTCGGTGATGGAAGGGTACATCCTGGGCGTGTACGCGGGAGCCGTGCGCGTCGGCACGCTGGGCTATGACCAGGCTCAGGACGCCTTCCAGTTCGACTACGACGCTGCCTGGCTGGCGTTGCCCAGCCGGTACCCACTCTCGCCGCTTTTGTCCTTGGAGGGCGGCGCGGCGCCGCAGGCCATCCGCCGTTTCCTGGAGAACCTGCTCCCGGAAGGCGAGGCACTGATTGTGGCGGCCAACGATGCTCGCGTGGCACGCAACAACGTCTTCGGGCTTCTTCGTCACCTCGGACACGAGACGGCTGGCGCACTGAGTTTCGTCGCTGCCGGCCAGGTGCCGGCTGAGCAGGAGCCACTGCGCCGGCACCTGCCATTCGAAGAGCTGCAGGCACGGATCGACAACCGCGCGAACGAACCTTTCAACCGGTGGGACGGCAAAGTGCGCATGTCCATCGCGGGGCACCAGGACAAGCTTCTGGTGGCCATCGAAGAAGACCAATTGTTCCTGGTCGACGGGGTGCAGTCGTCTACGCACATCCTCAAGCCGGAGCCTGCGCGCGAGGGAGCGAGGTTCATGGTGGCCAACGAGCATTTCTGCATGCAGCTGGCCAATCGCATCAGCATGCGGCGCTGGAAGGCGCCTAGTGCCGCGCACGTGAGCATCCTGCGGGTTCCGTCGCCGGTCTTGTGCATCGAGCGATTCGACCGCCGCAGGACGCCGGACGGTGTCGAGCGGTTGCACATCATTGATGGGTGCCAGGCGCTGGATTTGTCGGTGAGTGCAAAGTACGAGCGTAACGTGGGGGATCGACCGGAGGTACGGCACATTCGCAATGGAGCCAGTTTCGAAAAGCTCGGCACGCTCAGACGCGGTTTCGTCGAACCGGCGCTGGGGATGCAGCGCCTGGTCCTTTGGGCGTTCACGACTCTGCTCTTGGGCAACAGCGATTCACACGGCAAGAACATCTCGTTCTTCGTCAACCGCACAGGGCTGACTCCGACGCCGCTGTATGACCTGGTGAGCGTCGTGCAGTACGCGGCGTTCCATCACGACCTGGCGATGGCATTCGGGGATGAGTTCGAACTGGAAGCAGTGCGCTCGTTCGCGCTTGCAGACTTCTGCGTGCGCATGGGCATTGAGCGCAGGTACTTCGCACGCGAGCTGACGCGACTCTGTGAATTCGCACTTCAAGAAGCGCCTGCGCAAGCGGCGGACCCCGCGTACATGGGCGAGGAAGTCGCTTTCGTGCAGGGCCTTGCTCAGTTCGTGGCCACCCGAGCGGAGGCCTTGTTGACCATGGCGCGCGACATCCCGAAATTCACTGCGGACAATTTTTAGTCGTCGACCTCGCAAGACTTAGCGCAGCCGCTTTTTGCAGCACTGCCAGTGGGCAGAATGCGCGCGCGGCGGGCCCCGGAGTGAGGATGAATGAGCCCGAACTGCAAGAACTAGAGAGACAGTCCATCTGAGGCTTGGACGCTTCATGCTTCGAGTGCAGCGATACGAGATGCTGCTGAAGGCCTTGGTCATCGAGCCCACCGAAATTCGTGAATAGTCCGCGAGAACGTTGCTTGAATCACTTGCAAGAGCGTCAGCAATTCGTCGACCCGCCTCGGTCCCTGCAAGAGCGTGACGGACGAGCGTCTTTCTGTCGGCCTCCCTGGCTGCCGATGATCGCGAGGGTCAATTTTCGGCGGCAATCACTCTGCTTGAATCAAACACCGAAGGCGGCAGCGTGACGGGCTACATTGCGCACCATGGATCGCCTTGAAAACATAGAGACATTCGTACGCGTCGCCGAGACCCAAAGCTTCGCGGAAGCGGCTCGGCAAATGCGTGTTGCAAAGTCGGTCGTGACGAGCCGGATCAAGCAACTCGAAGACTACGTGGGCGCGCCACTGTTTCACAGGAGCACGCGGATGGTCCGCCTGAGCGACGTCGGGCAAGCCTTCCTGGGTGATTGCGTCGGCCTCATCGGGCGCGCCAACGATGTGTTCGACCAGATGCGAGGTGCGCGTGCGGGGCCGTCAGGCGTGCTTCGCATCCATGCGTTGACGGGCTTCGTATTGGGTCACTTCGCCTCCTTGCTCAAGGAGTTTCAGGTGACCTATCCCGACATCCGCCTGGAGCTGATCGTCAGCGATGTGGTCGTCGACCCCGTCAAGGCAGGGGTGGACTGCGCGCTCCAAATCTTTCCCGCCGCTTCCACCGAGTTGGTCTCGCGACCTCTGTTTCCGGTCAGGCGCGTGTTTTGCGCCACCGCGCAATACCTGCGCGCGGCGGGTTCGCCCGAAAGCCCGCGTGATCTCCACAAGCACGCCCTTGGCCTCTACTCGGGCTATCCGACGCGGGATCGCTGGACGTTCCGCCATGGCGAGGAAGAAGTGACGCTCTACATGAACGCGGCACTGTTGAGCAACAGCGTGCACCTGCTGCGCGAGTACGCGCTCGAGCATGCGGGAATCGTCTGCCTGCCCACGCTGGTGGCCGGCGAGGCGATCCTCAACGGCGAGTTGCAGGTCGTCCTGCCAGATCATCAACTGTCTTCGTTCTCGCTCAGCGCCGTCTACGCGAGCACGTCGCGCAATGCCTTCAAGCTCAAGCTCTTCATCGAGCACATCGCTGCCGCCTTCAGCCGCGTGGCGCCATGGGATGCACGCTTGATCGAGCGCGGCATGCTGCCGCCGACGTTCTTCTCCGACTGAGCGTTTCCGGGGGTTTACCCGCACCATTGACCGGATTTTCCGAACAATGCGGCGGGCGTTTGGTGCCTACCGCGACGCTTCGTTGCTGCCTACAGTTCATACATCCGCAGCACATGCTGCGTCCTTGGACTTCAGCAGGAGACACCCACCCATGACTGCCACCGCCTACCAGACCCGGTTCGGGTCGCTCAAGAACTTCGAGAAGGGGCGCGTCGAGCCGATCGCCGACGACGTGCGCCACTATGCGTTCTCGAACTGTTTCGAAATTGCGAGCAACAGCAAGCCGTACGAAAAGGTCGTGTTCGGGCAGAACCAGATCTACGTGCTCGAGACGCTGCGCGCCGAGGGCAACTCGCCCTGGTACACCTGCGCGCATGACGAGTTCGCGCTCGTGATGGACGGGACGGTCGAGGTGCACCTGGTGCAACTCGACGCGGGCCAGGCCGTGGCCGACGCCGACAAGAACGGTGCGGTGCTCGTGCGCGGTGAGCCCAAGGGCAAAAAGATGGGCTGGATGAAGCTCTCGCGTGGCCATCAGGGGCTGCTGCCCAAGAACACGGCCTACCAGTTCCGCGCGCCGGGCGAGCCCGGTGTGATCGTCCTGCAAAGCTGCAAGGGCGACCTCTCGGTCGAGAAATGGGCCGACATCTGCCAGACGCACTGAGCCACCAAATCCTGGAGACGCCATCATGAACGCACCCGCAGAACTCGCCAAGGTCATCGCATCGCAGCCGAATGCTTCGCTTGGCTACAAGGATTTTTCGCTCGGCAGCTTCGGCTTTCGCCGGGACGAGTACTTTGTCCACATCACCTGGAGGACGCGCGACGGCCGGCCGATGAGCCACACCATGGACGCCGGCAGCTACCTGCGCGCGCTGATGCGCGACGTGGCCTGGGGCTTCTTCTACGGCTGGGTCAATTTCGACCATGTGTTCGGCACGGTCAACCACTATCAGTCGGTCGACCTGTATGCGGGCAGCTTCAACGGCACGATGAAAGAGGCCGGCATCGACCTGCTGGAGAACTTTCCGACCGCGCAGATCCGCGCCACCTTCGAAGCCATGCTCGACGACTGGACCAACGAGACCTTCGATCCGTTCGCGGCGCCGCAGGAAACCGGCTCGCCCTACGGGCGCAAGAATGGCAACAACACCGCCAAGGTGACGCGCGCGCGTGAACTGGCCACGCGCTGCGTCGGCCTCAAGGGGGACTTGAATCTGCGCAGCGACGCGAGCGGCGCGCCGGTCAACCGCGCGTTCGCCGATGTCTCCCAGGAGCAGCCCGAGCTGCACCCGGAGCCCGGCTTCGAGAACGAGGTGCATGCCTTCAGCCTGTTTGGCTTCCTGAGCCGTTCGCAGGTGACCTGGAACCCGAGTTTCACCTCGGTGGTGAAGCACAGCTTCATGTGCCCGACCACCGAAGAGCACATCCTGCCGATCATCCATGGCAACGACCGCGTGGAGTGGTTCTTCCAGATGACCGACGAGATCCACTGGGACTGCGCCGACAAGAACACCGGCAAGCCGATGGCCCGCGTGATCATGAAGGCCGGCGACATGTCCGCCATGCCGGCCTATTGCCGCCACCAGGGCTTCAGCCCGAAGCGCTCGATGCTCCTCGTCTGGGAGAACGGTTCGCCGACGCTGGTCTACGAGATCCAGAAGGGCGAGAGCCCCGAGGTTCCGGTTCAGTTCTGACAAGCCCGCGGCCCAGCCGGCCGCACCACGAAAGCCATTCATGAATCTCGCGGACCTCCAGGCCGCGGTGGGCATCGTCACGCCCATTCGCCACCAGCTCTTCATCGACGGGCGTTTCGTCGACGCCGAATCGGGCGAGACGCTGGCCACGCTCAATCCGCACGACAACTCGACCATCGCCGACGTCGCGCTCGCAGGCAAGGCCGACGTCGACAAGGCGGTGGCCGCAGCGACCCGCGCTTTCCCGGCCTGGAGCCGCATGGCGGCGGCCGACCGCGGCCGCATCCTGCTGCGGCTGGCCGACCTGATCGAGGCCAACGCCGAAGACCTGGCCCGCCTTGAATCGCTGGACACCGGGCATCCGGTGCGCGATTCGCGCGCGCTCGACGTGCCGCGCACCGCCGCGTGCTTTCGCTACTTCGGCGGCATGGCCGACAAGTTCCAGGGCGAGACCATCCCGGTCGAGGCCGGCTTTCTCAACTACACGCTGCGCGAGCCGGTCGGAGTGGTCGGCCAGATCGTGCCGTGGAACTTCCCGCTGATGTTCACCAGCTGGAAGATGGCGCCGGCGCTCGCCGCCGGCAACTGCATCGTGATGAAGCCGGCGGAGATCACGCCTTTGACGTCGCTGCGCATCGCCGAGCTGATGCAGGAAGCCGGCCTGCCCGATGGCGTCGTCAACATGGTGCCGGGCATCGGCAGCGTGGTGGGCCAGTACATCGCCGAGCATCCGGGCATCGCGAAGGTCGCGTTCACCGGCAGCACGGCCACGGGGCGCCGCGTCGTGCAGGCCAGCGCGGGCAACCTGAAGAAGGTGCAGCTCGAGCTCGGTGGCAAGGGGCCGAACATCGTGTTCGAGGATGCGTTCCTGCCGGCCGCCATCAACGGCAGTGCCTGGGCCATCTTCCACAACCAGGGGCAGGCCTGCATCGCCGGCTCGCGGCTGGTGTTGCACGAGAAGATCGCCGATGCGTTCCTCGACAAGTTCATTCCGCTGGCGCAGTCGATCCGCCTCGGCAACCCGCTGGATCCGGCCACCGAGATGGGCCCGCTCACCAGCGCCCAGCATAGCGAGCGCGTGCTCGCCTATGTCGATGTCGCCACCGCACAGGGCGGCGAGCTACTCGCGGGCGGCAAGGCGCCCGGCGGTGATCTTGCGCGGGGCTGCTACGTCGAGCCGACCATCGTGCGCGCGCGGTCGTACCGCGATCGTGTGGCGCAGGAGGAAGTGTTCGGCCCGTTCGTGACGGTGCTGACCTTCAAGGACGACGCACAGGCCCTGGAGATCGCCAACGGCACCGAGTACGGCCTGGGCAGCGGGCTGTGGACGTCCAACCTGCAGCGCGCGCACAAGATGGCGCACGACCTGCACGCCGGCATGGTCTGGATCAACAGCTACAAGCGGGTCAATCCCGGCTCGCCGTTTGGCGGCGTGGGCCAAAGCGGCTATGGCCGCGAAATGGGCTTCGACGCGATGCGCGAGTACACCCAGGTCAAGAGCGTGTGGGTCAACGTCGACGCACAGATTCCGCCGCACTTCAAACGCTGACATCTGAAACGAGACACCTATGATCTCCAGCATCTTTCGCTACCTGACCACCTGCGCGCTGCTTCTTTGCGCGGCGGCTCCGATCCAGGCACAGACCTGGCCGATCAAGCCAGTGCGCCTCGTGGTGGCGTTCCCGCCCGGAGGCATCGTCGACAACGTGGCGCGCCAGATCCAGCCGCGGCTGCAGGCGGCGCTCGGCCAGCCCGTGATTATCGACAACCGCGGCGGCGCCGGGGGAACGGTGGGCTCGATGGAGGTCGCGCGCGCCGCACCTGACGGCCACACCCTGCTGATGGTGTTCGACAGTTATGCGACCTATCCGCTGGTCTATCCCAAGCTCGGCTTCGATGTCGCCAAGGATCTGCAGCCGGTCACGCAGATCGCGAGCAACCCGCTGGTGCTGGTGGTCAATCCCAAGGTGCCTGCCCCTGATTTCAAGAACTTCGTGGCGCTGCTCAAGTCGCAGCCCGGGCGCTACAACTACGCCAGCGTCGGACCCGGTTCGAGCAACCATTTGACCGCCGAACTGTTCAAGGCCGTGAGCAGCACCTTTGTCACGCACATTCCTTACCGCGGCGGTGGCCCGGCCCAGCAGGACCTGCTGGGCGGGCAGGTCGAGATGATGTTCCTGTCAGCCGTGCTGGCGCAGCCGAACGTCAAGGCCGGCAAGCTGCGCGCGCTGGCGCAGACCGGGGCACGGCGCGTGAGCGCCTACCCGGACACGCCGACCGTCGCCGAAAGCGGCTACCCCGGCTTCGAGGTGAACTCGTGGGTCGGCCTGCTGGCCCCGGCCGGCACGCCGCGCCCGGTCATCGACCGTCTCCAGGCGGAGGTGCGCAAGATCGTCACCGATCCGGCCTTTGCCGCGCACCTGCAGGAGCAGGGCCTGACCGGCATCGCCAGTACGCCCGAGCAGTTCGCGGCGGCGCTCAAGACCGAGCAGGACAAGTGGACGCGGCTGGTGCGCGAGC
>Ga0102593_1001679_pt1 | contig 20280 bp, 16 predicted proteins | sample AraplaCol_mMS_r2_2_FD_76862 | JGI IMG/M metagenome (GOLD analysis project Ga0102593, IMG submission 76862) | Arabidopsis root microbial communities from North Carolina, USA - plate scrape MF_Col_mMS_r2 (SPADES assembly) (version 2) | ecosystem: Host-associated > Plants > Roots > Endosphere...
CTTTTTAATTAACGTCTTGATTATTTGATAAATGCACCAAACGGCTTGCCCACCGGAAGCACAACTCGACCGTAGTGAGTATTTAATACAGCCGCTGCAGATCCATAGAATGAAAACAGAGCAATCAATAGCTCTGACACTGCTGCTAGTAAGTGCGTGTATTCATATGCCACACCAAATGTACTTAGCGATAATCCAATGAATAAGAAATCAATTAACACAAAAATAATAAATAATACTTTATGAGTGCCCATTGCTCCAACTGTCATAAAAACGCTGAAAATCAAGTAGCCGACAAAAGCAAATGCGAGCTGCTTCGGATCCGCTTCTTTTGCGAGCGCTTCCCCAAATGCTCCAAGCTGAATAAGCCATGTCATAGCTACACCTAGCCAAAATAACCCGAAGGCACCAAAAGCAGTTGCGCCGAAGGTATTATTATGTTTGAAATCTTGCATAGACGCGATTAACTGCCCTATCCCGCCTAAAAAAATCGCCCATGGCAATACCAATGAAACACCATCGGTTACCCCAAGCTTTTGAAACGATGCAACAAGTGTCACCATGGCAAGTCCGAATAGACCTAGCGCTGATGGATCCGCTGTTACAATTTTAACGTGCTGCGTGCTGTTGTTACTCATGTTGTACCTCCCTGATTTTAAAAACACCTTTAAAAAGATACAAAAATGTAGGGGAAGTGTCAATGGATATTTTTGGCCTTTTAAAATCCCATAAGAACAAGCAGTGTAGCGGTTACACTGCTTGTTCTTTAATTTCTTATCATTAAACGTTTTGTAATAAATTTTGTCTGGTTTGTTTTGCGGACTCAACCATGACTTTTAAAGCTTCAACCGTCTCGCTGATTCCTCTTGTTTTAAGGCCGCAGTCGGGATTAATCCAAAATAATGCAGGATCAAGTACCTGCAGAGCGCGGTCAATGTTTCGCTGAAGCTCTTCAAGCTTCGGTACGCGCGGACTGTGGATATCATACACGCCAAGTCCGATTCCTTGATTGTACGTATGTTTTTCAAACGCATAAATTAATTCACCGTGGCTTTTAGACGTTTCAATGGAAATCACGTCGGCATCAAGCGCTTTGATGGCATCAATAATCTCTTCGAATTCTGAATAGCACATATGCGTGTGAATTTGCGTCTCGTTTTGCACCGATACCGTTGCTAGTTTAAATGCATACACCGCAGCGTTCAAGTAGCTGTCCCAGTTTTCTCGTTTTAACGGCAATCCTTCACGCAGTGCCGGTTCATCTACTTGAATCATTGAAATGCCCTGACTTTCAAGTGCTTCTACTTCTTTTCTAAGAGCAAGCGCAATTTGATTTGCCACGTCGTAGCGCGGGATATCATCACGCACAAACGACCAATTTAAAATCGTAATCGGACCCGTCAGCATTCCTTTAACCGGCTTATTTGTTAGAGACTGTGCGTAGACCGTTTCTTTGATCGTCATCGCCTGCTCATACGATACATCTCCGTAAATAAGCGGCGGCTTCACGCAGCGAGAACCGTAAGATTGCACCCAGCCAAACTTCGTAAACTGAAAGCCTCCTAATTTCTCACCGAAGTATTCGACCATGTCCGTACGCTCAAACTCTCCGTGCACAAGGACATCTAAGCCGATGTCTTCTTGAATTTCAATCCATTTTTTTATTTCCTCGTTAATGTACGCTTCATATGCTTCATCGCTTAACTCGCCTTTACGCCATTTTAAACGCTCTTTTCGCACTTCTTTTGTTTGCGGAAAGCTTCCAATCGTTGTCGTTGGAAGAAGCGGCAGTTGAAACGCTTCTTGCTGAACGCGTTGACGTACGTCAAACGGCGCTTGTCGCGCTGCTTTATAGCTGTGCAGCTGCTTCAGCTCTTTTTGCACGTCTTGATGATTTCGAAAAGATGAACCATTTAATGCTTGAATCGCCTGTTTGCTTACGTTTATTTCTTCTTCTATCGACTCTTTTCCTTGCTGCACTGCTTTTGTTAAAAGCGTGATTTCCTTTAGCTTTTCATCTGCAAAAGAGAGCGCATTTTTCAATACTGGATCAATGGTTTCTTCATTTTTCACCGTGACAGGAACATGTAATAAACTTGATGAAGGCTGCAGAATCAAACGGTCTTTTGATACGGCTTCTTCAATTTCACTAAGCGTTAAAAGCTGTTCGTCCAAATTTTCACGCCAAATATTTCGTCCGTCAATCACTCCCGCAGCCAGCACTTTATCAGTTGGAAAACCATATTTATTAAGCACAGTGAGATTTTCGCCTCGGTCATGCACAAAGTCTAAACCGATTCCTTCAACAGGAAGAGACACAACTTCTTTGTAGTGATCAACGCTGTCAAAATACGTTTGCAAAATGACTTTTACATTCGGTGCCGCTTCCTTCAAAGTTTGATAGACTTCTGTGTAAAGCGCCAGGTCTTCTTTTGATAGCGTTGTAGATAAAATTGGCTCATCTATCTGCACCCACTCTACTCCTTCTGCCTGCAGCTCCGCTAAGATAGTTGCATAAAGCGGAACAAACTGTTCAACTACTTCTTTAAACTCACTTTTTTTATATCCTTTTGACAGCTTCACAAATGTTACTGGACCTAGAATAACGGGCTTTCCTTCAATATTCAGCTTTTCTTTTGCTTCTTTGTAAAACTGAAGCGGGCGATTTTCTACAAGTGCCGGCGTACATTCCTCAAGCTCCGGTACGATGTAGTGATAATTTGTGTTAAACCATTTTGTCATCGTAGAGGCTACCGCACCTTTTGTTCCTCGGGCGATGTCAAAATACGTTTCAAGCGATACTGGTCCTCCGTTATACTCAAAGCGCTTTGGCACTAGACCGAACATAACAGCTGTATCTAACACGTGATCGTATAAGCTAAAATCGCCGACTGGAATCAATTCAATTCCTGCGTCACGCTGTTTTTTTAGATGCGCTAGACGAAGAGCTTTAATTTCTTGAAGAAAGATACCTTTCTCTAGCTTTCCTGCCCAAAACTGCTCAAGCGCTTTTTTCCATTCTCGTTTTTCACCAATTCTTGGATAACCTAAGTTCGAACTTTTTACACTGCTCATTTTTTCCACTCCCTGTATATTTTTTTATCGGTAAACTAAAAAATCTCTCTTTTCGAAATGAAAAGAGAGATAATACGCATACTTAACTAGAGTTGAGACAGCCTGTTTTTCTCAACACGTATTCCTCACTCCTCTCTATATCCCGTAGAGCTTAAGTGCATACAACAGGCAGGTCTCCTGACTTAGGTTCATCGCTTCCTATCCCTTCCCATTTCAACATGAAACAGTGGTTAATAAGTTGCTCCCCATTACAGTGGCGGGACCGCGCCGGCTTTTCACCGGTCTTCCCTTTTAAGCTGCGTACATTCGTTACACAGCACCTGATGCATTTTTATAAAATTGTCCATTCAAAACATATTCACATAAAATAAAAAGCCTCTCTATCACGAATAGAGAGGCATAGTATCTATGAAATCCTCTCTTATTTTTCAAAGCTGTACGCTTTGCAGGATGTAGCACCTTTTCAACAAGAATGTTAAATGGTTGCCGGGCTTCACAGGGCCAGTCCCTCCGCCTCTCTCAATAAGAGTTTTAATTGTTTATAATATTTTGAATGTAGAGTCATCTTAACACCTTAGATTTATGTTGTCAAAAGAAATTTCAAAAAAATTAGTTTTTAGGAGGCGTTGACGCTAATTTTTGCCTTAACAATTTGTAATCGTCTTTTCGGTGCGTTTCAATTAAATCTTTGGCTCCTTGGTGATATCCTGACGAATAAATATACTCTACCGCTGTTTCGATAAGCTTTCTTTTTTCTTCGGCACACTCCCGGTCCATTAAGGGGAACAGTCTACCTAAAAGGTCATTTAAATCTTCCTTGATAAAACGATCAAGTCCTTCTTGCATCTTTTCGTTTGCCATGATTGCTCCTCCATTTGCTGTGTATGTTCTAAGCCTCTATAAACAGGCATTTCACTGTAAATTTTAAGATAAAGTTAAGTCATTAAACAGTATATCAAGTGAATGTTTTTCTTCAATTACATATGTAATACAAATATATGACAAATATAGAGAATATATCATCATTCATTATCTATTATAACGTTTGACTGAGCCTTCTGCTACAAGGTTTCTGTAAACATTATGCATAATCTTCCAAAAGTCTGCCTGTGAATTACGGGCAGGCTTTTGGCTAAACATAGCTTTCTATTCTCTTGTTTTTACAAACAATTTCTTCGAGGTCGTCCAAAATCCTTCCAAAGAAGAGGTCCTAATATGTTGTACCTGCTTACAAAAAACTCCGTAAAATTATAATTATTTAAAATTAAAGGCTGCTCAAAATCAAGAGGAGCACCGGCGCCTCCTGACAATACAAAATCAGTGCCTCTTCCAAACATAAACGACCCGTTTCTATTTTTTCTAATAAACTGCTCGTCATATGCATGCACGTGGCTAACGAGAACTTTTTTCACGCGGTGTTCTTGAATTAAATCAAAAAATTCTTGACTTTGAGGAGTCGTTACAGGAAACCCTTCAAGATTTGACCACCGGCCAATATTTGGCTGCGCATGCATGGCTACGACGGTATTACGAGGAGCATCCTCTAGCTGCTGCTCTAAATAATTCAGCTCTCTATCTGTAAATCCATATATTTTATTCTTGGGACTGATGACATTATTTAATGCGATGCACCGAAAGTTGAAGACAGGAATATCAATGACCCAGTGTACTTTTCCGATAGTGGCTCTGAAGTTTTCGAGATTGCTTTCATCAAGGTACAGTTCATCATGATTCCCTACGCATACAAACATAGGAATGTTTGATGCGATTTTTTCGACAACCTTAACAAAGTGCTCCAAATACTCTTTTTTCCCTGTATAGACGGTGTCTCCCCCATGAATAATAAACAGCGGGTTCAATTCCACCGCCTTTTTTAATACAAGCTCGAATTCACCGCTCATCGTGAAACAATTATCGTTTGGTCCGTCACCTCTGCTGTCTCCCATAAAAACAAAGTTAAATGGATCTCTCGGATTTAATTGTTTAATTCTTTGCTTTAATAACTTTTCAGAACGTTCATGAAGCGTCAAATTCATCAACTAGTTAATCCCCCTATTAATAAATAAATTTAGTTAAAAGTAAACAAGCTTACTTGTTTATATGAGAATTTGTTGACGAAGGTCACTACCTTCTTGTAAGCAGAACGCACATTTAGCTTTCGTTTTAGAAATTGCTAGTTATGAATATCTATTAAAGTCCACTCTATGATAAGCTAACCTATCTTTCCATTTTATTAGGCACTAATATGACAGTGTAAAAGCTGAAATCTCTATATCTACTAATAAGAAAGAGGCTGGGGACGAACAAAGGCCGACATGTGCTGAACCGCTTGTTACCCCACAGTTGATTTCCGTGCAAGGCTTCACTTTCCGCGGGCGTCCGATGAGCCTCCTCGTCGCTTGTGCTCCTGCGGGGTCTCATCTGTTCCGCTTTTCCCGCAGGAGTCTTCGCCTTGCTCTCCAATCAACTGCTAGAAGAAACGAAACAGATGAAACCTGCGTTCACCATAAAAAAACGAACCACTAATCAAACACTTTGATTAGTGGTTCGTTTTTCACTTCAGCTAAAATACTTTTATCTCAGCACCTTACATTTAAAACATTACGACAATCAAACATATTTATTACGCTCAACCGGACTTAAAGACTTCCTTGCAGAACGAGCTGCCATGTCCGTTTCAATTTGCTCTAGGCTGCGTCCTTTTGTTTCAACAACTACAAAGCGTATGAAGAATAATCCGAGAATACAAATGATCCCGAACGTTGAAAAGATCACGCCTAAACTAAACTGGTCGGCTAAAATTGGGAACACAAGCCCTACTGCAAGCGATCCCGTCCAGTTAAAAGCAGATGAAATCCCAGCACCGATTCCGCGTACAGAAAGCGGGAAAATTTCTCCTACAATGATCCACGTAAGCGGCGCCCAAGAAAACGCATAGCAAAGGATAAAGCAGCAAAGAGCAATTAACGTAACCCAGTTTACGACGACTTCATTAACGCCTAATGCTCCTAGAATAGCCGGTGTGAAAAATGAAAGAGCCATACCCGCGCCGCCAATCGTAAGAATGGTACGGCGGTTGAATCTATCAACAAACTGCAGAAAAATAAGTGTTGTCACAACGAAGATTACCCCAACGATGACCGTAAAACCAGCAGCTACCTGCGGCGCTAAACCAACTTGACGAGCAATGCTTGTTGCATAATAAACAATTGAGTTTGAGCCTTGAATCTGCTGAAAAGTTGCCATTCCGACACCGATAATTAATGCTAAACGAAACTTTTTATGAAACAGCTGTTTGATGCCTGATTGTTCATGAACAGCTATGCTTTCAATTTCAGACACTTCAGCTTCTACTTCAGCTGTTGACCGGCGAAGCGTACGCAGTACTTCACGCGCTTTATCTGCCATTCCGTTTTTAATTAAGTAGCGAGGCGACTCTGGAAGCTTGATCATACCGATGCATAAGACGATCGCAAAAATACCGGCGCTGCCAAGCATTAATCGCCAGCTGTTTGGAACCGGCTCAAAAATAAAGGCTACGATATAGCTTAATAATAATCCAATTACAATCATTAGCTGATTCAAACCTGAAAGCTTCCCGCGAATATGAGCGGGTGCGATTTCTGACATATAAGCAGGAACTAACGAAGAAGCCGTTCCTACTGCTGTACCTAAAAAGACGCGCGCAATCGTTAACGTAATTTCCTCTGGTGCAATCGCTGAACCGATGGAGCCTAAAAGAAAGATGATAGATGAAATTAAAATTAACTTTCTTCGTCCAAACTTATCTCCTAATAATCCGCTTAAAATGGAACCGATAATTGCTCCTCCCATTAGCGACGAAACCACAATCCCCAGCCAGAGCGGACTTAAATGAAACGCTTCACGGATATGACTTTCTGCACCAGCAATAATCCCAATATCATAACCGAATAAAATACCGGCAAATGAGCCGAAGAAGAAGATAAACTTACTTGATACTTTACTCATGATTATATATCCCCTTTGTATTGTCTTAGTTTTGCTTCCTACCACACTTATTTAAAACGCTTTCATTTATTTCTAAAAACGGCGTTCTTTTACTGACGCTATATTTTCACTTCCAAGGAAGCAGTGCTCCCTCGGAAGTAGTGGTGCTTACTTAATAATGACGTACTCTAGATCAACAAGCTTTGCATAGCTCACGATTTGATCGGTCGTTAAATTTAATGAAAGTACCGTATGATGGCCGCCTCCGTTTTCAATCCACGCTTTAACGCCGTCTTGGAAGTTCGGCTTAATGTTCCAAAGCACGCGCGCTACCGGAAGATTTGGAGCTGGAACTTCCGGCTCAAATGCGGATACTTCGTTAATTAACAGCTTGTAATGCGTACCGAAGTCAGCCATGGAAACCACTACGCCTTCTCCTTGTTTACCGTCAAACACTAAGCGGGCCGGGTCTTCGCGGTTGCCGATACCTAGCGGAGAGACAATTAGTTTTGGCTTGTTTACCGCTAGCGTCGGGTCGACTTCAAGCATGTGAGATTGAAGCACAGACTCACGTCCGGGAGCTAATTCATACGTGTAGTCTTCCATAAAGCCCGTTGACTGATTGTGGCTCATTACTTTAAGCAAGCGGTCAAGCGCCGCTGTTTTCCAGTCTCCTTCACCAGCAAAGCCGTAGCCCTGTGCCATCAAGCGTTGTACGGCTAGACCAGGAAGCTGTTTCATACCGTATAGAACTTCAAAGTTAGTCGTAAAAGCGCTGTAGCCGCCTTCGTCTAGAAAACGTTTAATCGCAATTTCATAGCTTGCTTGTACTTTTACGCTAGACTCCCATTCTTCTGCAGAATAATCACCGTAGACAAATTCGTACGCGTCGGCATATTCAGCAAACAAATCATTGATTTCTTCTTCCGTAACGGCATTTACATATTGAACAAGGTCACCGATTCCAAAGTAGTCAACCGTCCAGCCAAATTGAATTTGCGCTTCAATTTTGTCTCCTTCCGTTACTCCGACGTTGCGCATATTGTCGCCGAAACGCGCGACTTTAATGTTGAAGCTTTCGTTATAAGCAGCGGCTACGTCCATCCATTGTGCAATTTGCTGCTGTACTTGGGGGCGCTCCCAGTAGCCTACTACAATTTTATTTTGCTTGTTCAAACGCGCGTTGATAAAACCGTATTCTCGATCACCGTGAGCGGATTGATTCAAGTTCATAAAATCCATATCAATCGTTTCCCAAGGAATGCTTTCGTTAAATTGTGTCGCCAAATGAAGCAGCGGTTTTTGCAGTAACTTGGTACCGCGAATCCACATTTTTGCAGGCGAGAACGTATGCATCCACGTGATTACACCGGCAACTTCATCTCGGTAATTCACTTCTTTCATCATGCTTGTAATTGTATCAGCACTCACAGCTAAATCTTGCAGAACAATCGGATAAGGCAAGACACCGCTTTCATTTAAAGCATCAGTCATCGTTTGCGCGTGTGCTTTTACTTCTGCTAGTGCTTCTTTTCCGTAAAGATGCTGTGAACCAACAATAAACCAAAATTCTTTTTGAGCTGTTTTTAACATGATAATCCCCTTTTCTGTATGTAAGTCTTTTATTGTCCTTGCCCGTAATACGCGTTTTGTCCGTGTTTTCGTAAATAATGTTTGTCTAATATACGCTGCGGCAGCTCTGCAGCCAGTCCGTTTAATTTTTGTGTAAAGAAATTCATTTTGGATACTTCGTCTAGTACGACGCTGTTCATTACCGCCGATTTGGCATCTTTTCCCCACGTAAACGGCCCGTGTCCTTGCAGTAAAATGCCAGGAACCGCTAGCACATCTAAGCCGCGCTCTTCAAACGTTTCGATAATCACTTTGCCCGTTTCCACTTCATATCCGTCATTCACTTCTTTTTCTGTCAAAAAGCGCGCGCACGGTACGGAACCATAGAAGGTATCGGCATGAGTCGTTCCCATTGCCTGCACATCAAGTCCTGCTTGAGCCCAAATGGTCGCCCACGTTGAATGCGTATGGGCAATACCGCCGATTTGCGGATAATGTTTATAGAGTACGGCATGCGTCAGCGTATCCGATGACGGATTAAGCTCCCCTTCTACCACGCGGCCATCTAAATCAACGACTACCATGTCTTGCGCCGTCATTTTCTCGTACGTCACACCGCTTGGTTTAATCACAAACAAACCGCTGTCTCGATCAATGGCACTTACATTTCCCCACGTGTACTTAACCAGTCCGTGTTTTGGCAAATCGACGTTTGCTTGAAATACTTCTTCTTTTAATTTATCTAGCACACTAATTCCTCCCGTTCTTCGCTGTGGTGCTCTGCAGCTGCTTTTTCAATCACTAGCCCTTTTTTATATCTTTTAATAAATGCTTCAAACCCTTTTACATCGAGTTCGTCAGGATAAATTTCTTGTGCGGTTACTTCTTTAAAGACTTTATCATCCAAGAAATCTTCTAAACTTTCATTCTCATTTTTATTAAGCATATAAGAAGAAAGAATAGCCATTCCCCACGCGCCGCCTTCTCCAGCTGTGTCCATGACGGAAACCGGGGTATTAATTGCCGCTGCCATCATTTTTTGACCAACTACCGGCGTTTTAAATAATCCTCCGTGCGCTAAAATACTGTGAATCTTTACGTTTTCTTCTTTGACTAAAAGATCCATCCCTATTTTTAAAGCGCCAAAAGCTGTAAAAAGATGCGTTCGCATAAAGTTTGCTAGATTAAAATTACTTTTTGCTGAACGAACAAATAGCGGACGTCCACTTTCTACTCCGGTAATATTTTCACCTGAGAAATAGCCGTAGCTAAGCAAGCCTCCTCCATCAGGATCAGCTTCTAGCGCTTTATTTAACATCACTTCGAATAATTTATCCGACTCTACTTTTTGTCCCATCGCCTCCGAAAATTCGCGAAACAATCCGAGCCAGGCGTTTAAGTCGCTTGAGCAGTTATTCGCATGAACCATTCCAACTGGACTGCCGTTTGGCGTAGTAACCAAATCAATTTCCGGATAAACGTTTGAAAGCTTTTTATCTAGTACAATCATCGCAAAAACGGACGTTCCTACTGAAACATTTCCCGTGCGTTTTCTTACGCTGTTTGTCGCCACCATTCCCGTTCCCGCATCTCCTTCTGGAGGACAAAATGGAATTCCCGGCTGCAAATTTTTTGATTGATCTAAAATACTAGCCCCAATGGCTGTTAATGTACCTGCTTGCTCGCCTGAAGTATGGACTGCAGGCAGAATATCTGATAGTTGCCACGGATACCCTTTATGAGAAATGAGATCATCAAACTGCTTCATCATCGCTTCACTGTAATTTTGCGTGCGTTCATCAATTGGAAACATTCCTGAAGCATCTCCAATGCCAAGCGCCTTACTGCCTGTCAGCAGCCAGTGAATATAGCCGGCTAGCGTTGTCATGTAATCAATGCGCGGCAGATGTTTTTCTTGATTTATGATTGCCTGATACAGATGCGCAATGCTCCATCGTTCAGGAATATTAAATTGGAAATGTTCAGTTAATTCTTTTGCTGCTGCGCTTGTTGTTGCATTACGCCACGTTCGAAACGGAACAAGCAGCTCACCCGTTTTATCAAATGCCATATATCCGTGCATCATAGCTGAAACGCCGATGGAGCCAACTGTTCGAATCGTGATCCCGTAGCTTCGTTCCACTTCTTGCTTCATTTCACGGTAAGCACTTTGCAGACCTGTAATAATATCGAGTAAGTTGTACGTCCAAAAACCGCCTTCTAAGAGATTTTCCCATTCATAACTGCCTGATGCGATCGTTTCAAAGTTTTCATTAATCAGCACCGCTTTAATACGAGTAGATCCAAGTTCAATTCCAAGGGACGTTTTTCCTTTAGCAATTGCTTGTTTTATGCTTTCTTGAGTTGTTTTCACGTTTAATCTCCTTTCTGATAGCTATAAAGATACCTATAGCAGTAAGGAAGCGCTTTCCGTTTTATGTAACGCTGTTTGAATTTGTTAACAACTTAAGTATATTTATTTGTACGTACATTTGTCAATATAAAAATTATATATACACACAAATATTCAAAACACCCTACTATTTCCTTCTCAAACTTTAAAAAAATCGGTATCCAACCCTTAAATCATTCTCCTTTCGATTAAAAATCAAGGAAATCTTTTCATTTATTCACGTTCATGATAAAATATGTCCATACAAATTTTATACATAAAAAAAGTTGAATGTATACAACTACGAAAGAAGTGAAAACATGAAGCCAAAATATCAGGTGATTATTGAGGATATAAAAAGCAAAATTCTTTCAGGCGATTACAGCATGGGCGAACAAATCCCTACTGAATCGGTTATGCAAGAAACGTATGGTGTCAGCAGACATACGGTTCGAAAAGCCATTTTAGAGCTGTCGAATGAAGGTTTTTTAAGAAGTGAAAAAGGCTCTGGCACCTATGTGAGCAATCAGTATCAATCCAAATCTAGCGGGGCTTCTGCCAACAAAACAATCGGTGTAATTACCACGTATATTTCCGACTATATTTTCCCTTCTATTATTCGCGGAATTGAAAGCAGATTAAATAAAGATAATTATTCGCTGCTGCTGGCGAGCACGAATAATGATGTAGAACAAGAAAAAAAAGCATTGGAAATGATGCTTTCCTACGGAGTAGACGGTCTAATTGTTGAGCCTACAAAAAGTAATTTGTACAATCCAAACATCTCGTATTATTTATCATTCAAAGAACAAGACGTTCCGTTTACGATGATTAACGCCTACTACGAAGAATTGGACGTTCCGTTTTTTTGTCTAGACGACGTTCAGTCAAGCTACCTTGCCACAAATGAATTAATTTCAAAAGGTCATACACAAATTGGACTCATCGCAAAAATGGATGACCTGCAAGGAAAGTACCGAATGAAAGGCTACATAAAAGCGCTTGGTGAAGCAAAGCTCCGCTTTCAGCCTGAGCATATTTTGTCTTTTAACACCGAAACAAAGCTTGATTTGTACGCTAATTTAAAGACGTTTCTTACTGAAAATCAAGACGAAATGACGGCTCTTGTCTGCTATAACGATGAAGTCGGATTAGAAGTTGTAAATGTATGCAGACAGCTTGGCATTTCTATTCCGGACAAGTTGTCAATTATTGGTCAAGACAATTCATACATCGCTAAAAATGCGACGATTAATTTAACAACTTTAACCCATCCGCAGGAACAAATGGGACACGACGCGGCGGATTGGATTATTAAAAAGCTGCAGGGCAAAAAAGAGTTACCAACCGAAACCTACTATCAGCCTGTATTAGTTGAAGGTGAAACGATTAAAGAGTTAAATGCGAAGCGTGATGAAGTTCGTTAAGAGAAGGCTTGCTTAGAGGTCTATAAAACTTCTTATGAGAGAAAGGGATGCGCGTTATTATGCATCCCTTTCTTTATGTACTAATTCCCTTTATAACGGAGCCTGAATGTTGAGATATACTCCTTTTTCTATCTTTTGTTTTGCTTCTTCTATTACTCTTTTAGCGGTAAGTGATAACTGAGATACAGGAACCGCCCCACCTGAACCAATAACAAGAGGATCAACCCAGCGCATTTTTGTCGTTTGGTGAACATCATGACAAGACGCTGTTCCTTTTTGTACTTTGCTGTTAAAAAGAGCAGATAACACCCCTTCAATGCTGCTATCTCCAGCATTTTTCAGCAACCGAACCACATCGTCATCCTGCTTTAAAAAATCTTCTATAGATAAAATATCTTTTTGCAAAGCGAGCTTGATAATTTTCGTCAGCTGATAGTTGCCAAACATATTAAGCGGATTCATAAAAAAGCCAATTACTTCTCTATAATAAGCATCCACAAACCATTCTGCCGCTGATAAATTACTGCATGCCATTTGTCCATTAAATACGACAAGCTGATCCAAAAATGTATGCACTTCTTGTAAAGTAATCTCCCCGCATACGTACAAATCCCGCAGCGTATAATCCACGCGGTCAGCGCATAAGTGCGGAGCGTTCTGTTCGAGCAGCGTCCATTGGCTTTCATCAAGTAAGATATCTCGCCAGTTTAAACCGGCGCTCTTTAAAACAGGAGGAATAGACGACTGGGTCACAATTTGTTCGTAAATCATTTCATGATAATTTTCTTCTTTTTGTTCCAAAACATAGTCAATCACATGAGAAAATGCCGTATGTGAAACATCATGTAATAAAGCCGCTATTTGCTCTTCCAAAGAGCCTCCTAATCTGTTGACAAGCATCATCGCACCAACGGAATGATCATATCGAGTAGTATTCCAGTTTCCATTTACAAACCGGCTCGCTCCGCCTTGGTAAATTCCTTTTAAACGCTGTACGGGATCACTTTGAATGAGTTCTAAAAGAACGCCGTCTATTTCAAATTTCCCGTACAGCTCATCATAAAGTATGAGCATATTTCTCTCTCCTTTTCCTAGCTTATTATGTTTAATCCTAAACGTATGGCACAATGCTGTAAAGCACCCCTTCTCGCGTTGTAATAGCAAACTATTTTTTGTAACAAAATGTTCAATTTCCTTGGCGTCACAATCGTAAAAAATCACTCATTGTGATGATTTTATTTTATGACTTCAGTGATAAAGTTTTATAGAGAAATTTATTTACTAACAAGATAGAAAATAAAAAGGAGATATTTATGAAAAAGCTTAGCATGCTGCTGCTCGTTTTAGTCATTGCCGTGGTCGGCTGTTCAAAAGGAAATGAGCAACAGTCACAGGAAGTAAAAGGAACAATTGAAGTGCCGCAAACTATTAAAGCAAACGAAAAAACATCTATTAACGTACTCGTTACACAAGGAGATAAAAAAATCGAAAATGCAGACGCCGTACAGATTCAAGTTGAAAAAGAAGGCTATATTAACCAGGAAATGATCGATGCCAAACATCAGGATAACGGCGCATACAGCACGGACTATACGTTCAAAGACGACGGCGAATATACGATTACCGCTCATGTGACGATAAAAGGCGACATGAAAATGTTTACGAAAAAAGTGACGGTTGGCGAGAAAAAGTAAATAGCCTATCAAAAAGCGACCTCTGCTTGTCAAAGGTCGCTTTTATTATTTCTTTGATTCTTTAATACGGTCAAGATACTGCTTCGCATGAAGCAGACCAAGATTTTTTTCTTTTCGTATGTATTTAATAGCCTGCACATCACTTCGGCCATTCATAACCATCAAATTGACTCTGTTTTCAAAAGCCTCGTCTTTCTCTATTTCTAGCTGCTTCCACTCTTCATCTAAATCACGTTTAGGTGTTTTGAGCAGGAATATCACTAGTATAACAAGAACGCTACTTGTGGTGATATAAAGCCAAAGCCAATCGAGAAACCAGCTGTTAATCACATTCACTATTATCAGAATGGTGAAACAAGAGTATAGCCTTGTTTGATACTTATTAGCTTTTTTTGAATCTATTTTATTAAAAAATATCCCCACCGTCAGCCTCCTTTTAGCATTTCATTGGCGCTTTTTTCTATTAATCTCTCGTGGTGCAAACAGCAGCTTTTTTTACCTAATGATGATGCTTTCGGTTGTACCCTCGCTTGTCTGATAGCTTCCTGAACTGTTGCTGCCAATCACTTGTATGCTGCCGTAATTACGATAATCTTTGTCCAAAGAATGAGAGGTTTGTAGTTGTTTTAACTCCGTTCCCTCTAAAATAAAGTAAGGGCCGTCATAACTCGTATTCTCGTACTCACCGGAAGAATGAAGGTGCGTGTACGCATAGCGACTAGTTGTAAAGAAATGCTGGTTGTTAAGGGTTTCTACCTTCAAAAAGAACTCATCTGCGGTCATTAATCGGTCGTATTGAGCAGGCTTTCGATCAACTTTGTCACTTGTAACCGTCAACCGATCCTCTCCTTTGTCTTCACATAAAAAACAAGAGCTGTAATCTAGCATTGTATATGAGTTATCATCAGAAGGATCTATCACTGTAAACCGCATAGAAGATATGTTTTGATCCCTATCTAGCGTCAAACGAAAATCTTCTATTTTTGCTTTGTGCTGTGACAGCTGCTGTTCTTTTCGAAATGATTCCCAGCTTTTGCTTACTTCTCCAGACTTCAGCTCATCTCTTGTAAATAGAAGCGTTTGTTTTGTACCTTTATAAACGACATTTACAATACTGAGAATAAGGAGAGCAAGGATTGCCAGCCAGCAGATGGTTTCTATGACCTTGTTTTTCACCATAGTTGTTCTCCCCCAGAAGTTACATGTATGTGCATCATGAACGAAGCACATATCATACAAATTACCATTTCCCCTAAAAAATATCAATTAATCTTACATTATAAAACTGAAAATCTAGTTAATTAACAACTCATAAAAAAAGCAGGGCTCTTTTCAAAGCCCTGCACTTTTATTTCATATTTAAATAAGGTTAAACGCTTTTACCACTTGCGCAACCGTAAACGTAACGCCAATCGCAATCACTGTTGGTATTGCAAAAGCAAGAAACGTCCACTTTGCATTTTTGGTTTCTTTATAAATATTCACAAGCGTCGTTCCGCACGGAAAATGCAGGAGTGAAAACAACATCATGTTAAGAGCCGTTAGCCACGTCCAGTGGTGATCAAGGAAAATTTGTTTCAGTCGAGTCGCATCTTCAATTTCAATTAATGAGCCCGTTGATAAATACGCCATCAGTAGAACCGGTACAACAATTTCATTAGCTGGCAAGCCAATGATAAAAGCAGCTAGTATATACCCGTCTAGTCCTAGCGACTTAGCAAATGGGTCAAGAAACTGAACAAAGTGCATTAAAATACTTGTGTCACCGATATAAATGTTGGCCAATACCCACGTTAACACCGCTGCGGGTGCTGCAACAATAATCGCGCGTTTTAACACGAACAGCGATTTATCCAGCGTCGCGCGTACAATTGTATCTACAAATTTTGGCTTGCGGTAAGGCGGAAGCTCTAGCGTATAGTGTGTCGGAACTCCGCGCAGCGCTGTTTTAGACAGTGCCCACGATACAAACAGCGTCACCACGATCCCAAATAACACCGTTCCAACCACAACAAGCGCCGTTACGAAAGTTTTAGCACTCCCTGTAAAGCCTGTTGCCATAAATAAAGAAGCTAACAAAATCAGCGTAGGCCACCTGCCGTTACATGGAACAAAATTATTTGTTAAAATCGCCATCATACGTTCACGAGGCGATTCAATAATACGCGTTGACATAATCGCTGCGGCGTTACATCCAAACCCCATCGCCATCGTCAGCGACTGCTTGCCGTGTGCGCCTGCTCGTTTGAACAAACGATCCATATTAAACGCTACGCGAGGCAAATATCCGTAGTTTTCTAAAAGAGCAAAAACCGGGAAAAAGATGGCCATCGGAGGCAGCATCACGCTAATGACCCATCCGGTACCGCGAAACAGCCCTAATACAAGAATTCCGTGCAGCCATTCTGGCGCATGCATAGCTTGAAAGAAAGCTGTTAAATACCCTTCGGCCCAGCCAAATCCTTGTGCGATTAATCCAGAAGGAACATTTGCGCCGGCTATTGTGATATAAAAGATGACCGATAAAATACCAAGCATAATCGGAAAGCCCCAAATTGGCGAGGTAAAGACTTTATCTAACTTTTCTGTACGCTGAAGCTTTGAGCGGTCTTCGTACACAACTGATTTTTTACATATTTGCTGTGACGACTGATAAATACTTGCGACCATATTGGAACGATGATCTTTTTCTTTTGCCTGCTGCGCATAGCGAGTTAATTGTTCCATCGCTAATGAGTTTTCAGGAGTTAACGGATTTCCCATATGCGCTGTTCCTCCTTTCTGTGTGACTGATACCTTGCTGCTGACGCTGCTGAATGGTTTCTAAAAATGACGTGTCTCCATCAAGAACCCGTAAAGCAATCCAGCGCAGAGGAAATTGATTTCCAACAATAGAAGCGACTTGAGGTTCTAGCTCCTTTAATGACGCTTCTATTTCTTTTGTGTACTGCACCTGGTAAGGGTTAAGTTTTACCTGCCCGCGTACGACTTGTTCAATTGCATCTAGCAAATTCGTAATCCCTTTTTTATTACGTGCTGATATAGGCACAACCGGTACGCCTAACGATTCAGCCAGCTTTTTTTCGTTAATCACAATTCCTTTTTTCTTTGCTTCATCCATTAAGTTCACGCAAATCACGACGTTTTCAGTCATTTCCATCACTTGCAGCGCTAAATTAAGATTTCGCTCCATCGCCGTTGCATCAACCACCACTACCGTAACGTCAGGTCTTTCAAATAAAATATAGTCACGCGCTACTTCTTCGTCCGCCGAGTTTGAATACAGTGAATACGTTCCAGGTAAATCGACGATTGTGTAGAGCTGCTGGTGATGTTCAAACGTCCCTTCTGCTTTGGCTACGGTTTTTCCCGTCCAGTTTCCCGTGTGCTGCTTAAGACCGGTTAAGCTATTAAATAACGTACTTTTTCCTGTGTTCGGATTTCCTGCTAATGCAATACAATACTTACTCACCGTCGTCACCTACTTTTTTCACATAAATTTTTGAGCTCTCTTCTTTTCTGAGACCAATCGTTGTATGACTTACTTGATAGGCAACAGGATCTCCTAACGGGCTTTTTTGAAGCACTTTGATAATTGCTCCTGGAATAAATCCTAAATCTAACAAGCGTCGCTTTAAGGCACCTTCGATTTCGATTCGCTCTAGCTGCACCGTTTCACCTGTCGTAAATGTAGACAATGGATAATTATTTACACTAGCCATCTATTTTTCGTCCCTTCTCATTTTTTATCTAAGGTTATATTTTTTTCGTTAGACCAACTTTTAAGGTAAAAAAATATGCTCGTTGATTTTTAATAGGGTATTCTGCTAGTGCAGAAAAATGAACATGTCAGCATGATTTATTTAAAATTTTCAGTTTTCACTTGTCATGATATCGAAAGTTTACCACAGGAAACTTTTTTAGTCTAGGATAAAATACTGTGTTTTTTTCTTACTTACAGCCTGTGTTCGTAAATATTTATGAAAAATCATACTGAAAATAAATCAGTAAAAAAGAAACAAAAAAACAGTAAAAACCTGTAAATCCTGTGCTATACTAATAAATGGGTTTTTTTGAAAATAAAGTATTGATTAGTTTTAAAACCTACAAAAATCACTTTAGGAGGCTTTTATGAAAAGGTTCAAAAGGGTTAGCGCAGTTGTTTTAGGTTTGGCTTTGTTATTCTCACCGCTTGCTCCGCAAACAGTTGCAGAAGCAAAAGTCGTGTGGGGGAATCAAGAACTGGTTAAAGGGCAAATAGGACGCGTTACCGTTTTAAAGAATACTAATCTTTACAACATTAAAAACAACAAGTTAGTAGCAGCTAGAAAAGTGACAAAAGGGCAAGTATTTCGCGTGTATTCTGAGTCAAGTAAATTTGGTGGTCTGTATGGGGTATCAAAGGGTACCTATGCTCAAAAGTCATCAAGTATTAAGTATGAAAAAGCACCTAGTGACAAAATTCAAGCACTAGGAGTAACGGTTACGAAGAAATCTTTAGCAAGCAACATTAGCTATCCGCAGGTATCCGGCCTTATCAATAAACCATTTGAGGCTAGCTATAATCGAAAGTTTTTAAACATTGCGAAAGAAGCACAAAAAGAACACAACGAGCTAAAAGAACAAGAAAAGGAAGACCGCAAAAACGGCTGGGCACCAGGTCCTTATTCTCGTAATATGACATACTCTGTACCTTACAACCAAGATAATATTTTAAGTGTTGCTATTACGAATGATGCGTACGCTGGCGGCGCTCACGGCAACGCTTGGATTGATACTTATAATTACGATTTGTTGAAAGCTCGACAAATTAGCTTAAAAGATATTATTAACAACAACACTAAGTTGAATAAAGTTAATAACTATATTCGCAATGAAATGATTGCTCGTATTGAACTACCCCCACTCAGCAAGCTTGAAGTGGGGGCTTCCTAAAATCTCCAAAGACTTAGGAACCCTTCCCGTTCAACGGGGGCGGTTAGCCATACAAATTACAGAAGTGTCCCTTGGGAACAACCACACATACAGCTCTTTCTATGTAAGCAAGTGCTTGTAGCGGGTACACCAACCTTCATTTGTATGGAATCGTTTGAACATCCTTGTAATGCGCCCAAACCCTAGAAAATCGCTATCTGCTCCGGTAGCGTTAGTAAGTATTTGGTACAAGAAGTTCAAAGTATATTACTTATGCAAAAGCTTTCTTTAAATGTTTACTTTCTTTTTCTGTTAATTCCTTATGTGTAAGATTGATGTTACCAGATGGTTTATTTACATCGAACAGTTGATAGAACATTTCCGTTCGTACATGTAACTTTTTATTTAGCGCCCACCACTGCTTCCAGTAGGGTAATGGATGACGTACAATATGATGACGAAGCACCTGTGGTGCTTTTTCTTTGTAGCCAAGACCTTTTCGCCCAATCGTATAACTGGCTGCTTGATGAATAGAGATACCAAATTTACGCATATATTTAAGTTTTCCCATAATCGATGTGTACGCTGGATTCACTACCAGTACAGCTACCGCCAGCTTTTGAGCACGACTTTTAATAGCTTGCGCCATTTTACGATAAGCAAACACACTTTTTAAACGGTTTGCCTTTTTATTTCCGTATGCATCACCAGTCTTGGAGAGTGTCGTATTGATGTCTTCCATTACAATAGGTTTGTTCTTACGAATAGCTAAGTCTACAAGTGCTATTGCTTCTGCTTCAAGGATCTTTGTTGATTGACCGTTTGTTTTTTTATCTAACGGAAATGAGAACGTTCCACTTCCTAAAAAATTGCCGTCTTTTGAAACATCTGTCCACGCAAAATGATTCACGTTGCAGTCTACACCAATGACACCATCAGACGTAGAGAAGTTCACTAGCACTTCTTCTTCGACATCAAGTAAACATTTAATAATATAATAGTCGCCGTGATCTTCAACAGACCAAGAAATAGGCTTGCCGTTCGCTTTTTTGTCCTTACACTTCCGTTGGCGAAGAACCGTTTGATTAACCTGTTCTTGCCCATAAGGGAATACCACATTTGAAAACGTCACAACTTTCCCTGAAAGGGAAGTCATATGTAAGTCATGTGTGTCCGACTGATAGGTAAAGACAAAATTGCCAGCTGCGGCATCTTTGCGTCCCGAAATCAACACTTG
>Ga0102593_1001680_pt1 | contig 20240 bp, 20 predicted proteins | sample AraplaCol_mMS_r2_2_FD_76862 | JGI IMG/M metagenome (GOLD analysis project Ga0102593, IMG submission 76862) | Arabidopsis root microbial communities from North Carolina, USA - plate scrape MF_Col_mMS_r2 (SPADES assembly) (version 2) | ecosystem: Host-associated > Plants > Roots > Endosphere...
CCATGGCCGAGAACAACACGGACACCAAATCCTCCAACCAGATGTGGGGTGGGCGCTTCGCCTCCGGCCCGGACGCGATCATGGAGGAGATAAATGCCTCGATCGGTTTCGACAAGAAGCTATTCGCCCAGGACATCCGCGGTTCGATCGCCCACGCGACCATGCTTGCCCATCAGGCGATCATTTCATCAGACGATAAGGACAAGATCGTTCACGGGCTAAACACGATCCTGTCAGAAATCGAAAGCGGCAATTTCGAATTCTCGCGTCAGCTCGAAGACATCCACATGAATGTCGAGGCACGCCTGGCGACGCTGATCGGACCGGCCGCCGGCCGCCTGCACACCGCCCGCTCGCGCAATGATCAGGTGGCGCTCGACTTCCGCCTCTGGGTGAAGGAAGAGCTGCAGAAGACCGAGCAGATGCTGACCGGCCTGATCGCGGCCTTCCTCGACCGCGCCGAAGAACATGCCGAAAGCGTCATGCCGGGCTTCACCCATCTGCAGACCGCCCAGCCCGTTACCTTCGGCCATCACTGCATGGCCTATGTCGAAATGTTCGGCCGCGATCGCTCGCGCGTGCGCCACGCCATCGAGCATCTGGATGAAAGCCCCATCGGCGCCGCAGCCCTTGCCGGCACCGGCTATCCGATCGACCGCCACATGACAGCCAAGGCGCTCGGTTTCCGCGAGCCGACCCGCAACTCAATCGATACGGTCTCCGACCGCGATTTCGCCATCGAATTCCTGTCGATCGCGGCGATTGCGGGCATGCACCTGTCGCGTCTGGCAGAAGAGATCGTCATTTGGTCGACCCCGCAATTCGGATTCGTGCGTCTCTCCGACGCCTTCTCGACCGGCTCGTCGATCATGCCGCAGAAGAAGAATCCGGATGCCGCTGAACTGGTGCGCGCCAAGACCGGCCGCATCAACGGCTCGCTGGTGGCGCTGTTGACGATCATGAAGGGTCTGCCGCTCGCCTATTCCAAGGACATGCAGGAAGACAAGGAACAGGTCTTCGACGCAGCCGAGAGCCTGGAACTGGCAATCGCTGCCATGACCGGCATGGTGCGCGACATGACCATCAACACCGCGCGCATGAAGGCGGCGGCCGGCTCCGGCTATTCGACGGCGACCGATCTTGCCGACTGGCTGGTGCGCGAAGCCGGCCTCCCCTTCCGCGATGCCCATCATGTGACCGGCCGCGCCGTAGCACTCGCCGAAAGCAAGGGCTGCGACCTTGCCGAACTTCCGCTTTCCGATCTGCAGGTGATCCACCCCGACATCACCGACAAGGTCTACGACGTGCTGACCGTCGAGGCCTCGGTCGCCAGCCGCAAGAGCTTCGGCGGCACGGCACCGTCCGAAGTGCGCAGGCAGATCGCCTTCTGGCGGGCCCGCAACTAAGAGATATCAGGCGTGGCGAAGAGCCGCCACACCCTTCCTGCAGGTGGAAAGACCGTCCAACAATCAGGGTGCACAAGGCGGATAAACTTCGCTATGAAGATGTCCATCATTCGATATGAATGATGCCAGCACATGCCGCAGAAGAGGATATCCATGAAGAGCTTGCCGCATCTCATCCGCCTGACGGCGGTTCTCGCCGTCATCGGCCTTGCCGTTGCCGGATGCGGGCGCAAGGGCGACCTCGATCCGCCGAGTGCTGCGGCAACCAAGGAAGGCGACGTTTCCAAGCCGACGAAACAGCCGGGAACTGTCGACAAGCCCTTCCTTCTCGATCCCCTTCTTTAAGGCATAAGCCCGTGAACCATTTCGAGTACCGTGACGGCGTCCTTCATGCCGAGAACGTTCCCGTTCCCGAGATCGCCAAGGCGGTCGGCACACCTTTCTACGTCTATTCCACCGCGACGCTGGAACGCCACTACCGCGTCTTTTCGGAAGCCTTCGCCGACATGGACTCCATGGTCTGTTATGCGATGAAGGCGAATTCGAACCAGGCGGTGCTGAAGACGCTGGGCCGCCTCGGCGCCGGCATCGATGTCGTCTCGGAAGGCGAGCTGCGCCGCGCGCTTGCCGCAGATATTCCGGCGAGCCGCATCATGTTCTCAGGTGTCGGCAAGACGCCGTCCGAGATGGATTTTGCGCTTGAGGCCGGCATCTACTGCTTCAACGTCGAATCCGAGCCCGAGCTCGAGATCCTCAATCAGCGCGCCGTCAGCGCGGGCAAGAAAGCGCCGGTCTCCTTCCGCATCAACCCGGATGTCGATGCGAAGACGCATTCCAAGATCTCGACCGGCAAGAAGGAAAACAAGTTCGGCATCTCCTGGGAGCGCGCCCGCGCCATCTATGCCCATGCCGCCAAGCTGCCGGGCATCGAGGTTACCGGCATCGACATGCATATTGGCAGTCAGATCACGGAACTGCAGCCCTTCGACGACGCCTTCAAGTTGTTGCACGACCTTGTCGCGACGCTCCGCGCCGACGGCCACACCATCCACCACGTCGATATCGGCGGCGGCCTCGGCATCCCCTACAAGGACGACAACAATCCGCCGCCGCTGCCGGATGCCTATGCGGCAATCGTCAAGAACCAGCTGCGCGGCTTGGACTGCAAGATCATCACCGAGCCCGGCCGCCTGATCGTTGGCAATGCCGGTATCCTCGTGACCGAAGTCCTCTATGTGAAGGATGGCGGCGAAAAGACCTTCGTCATCATCGACGGCGCGATGAACGACCTCATCCGCCCGACGCTCTACGAGGCCTATCACGAGATCCGGCCGGTAACAATTTCAGCGGCCAACGCCCCCCGCATCCGCGCCGACGTGGTCGGCCCCGTTTGCGAGACCGGCGATTATCTGGCGCTCGACCGCGAGATGGCGATGCCGAAGCCCGGCGACCTGATGGCCGTCAGCACTGCCGGCGCCTACGGTGCGGTCCAGGCCGGCACTTATAACAGCCGCCTGCTGGTGCCCGAAGTTCTGGTCAGGGGCAGCGATTTCCATACGATTCGACCGCGCAGAACCTATGCCGAACTGATCAGCCTCGATTCCGTTCCGGCCTGGCTCGACTGAAGCATGTCGCGCAAAAGTGCGCGGCGGTTTTCCGATCACGACATGGGTAAAACAAAGACCTAAAGCGCGCGAAGCAATCCGAAAGATCGCGACGCGCTTTAAGTCGCATCACTTTTTGGCGAATAACCGTGAAAAGCCAGTATTACTGGCCGCTCGCCCTCGCCTTCGCCACAAAGAGTGTTATCCTTTCGTTCATGAGCGTATTGCCCTGCAATCGCCGGAAGCGCCCTCTGTTCCAGAACGCCAGATCGCGGAGACCGGACCGATGACAAGCCCCTCGAGGCAGAAGAAAGGTGCATTTGCGTTCCGGCCCTCGCTTGCCCGGCTGGTGACGACGAAACGCCTGCTGGCGCGCATCGTGCTCTTTTTCGAGCAGCTGCTGCCGCCTCTGATGCCGGTACTATCCGTCATCGCCTTTTATCTCTCCGCCTCCTGGTTCGGTCTCTTCCGCAGTGTGCCAGACTGGCTGCGCATCCTGCTGCTCATCGCCTTTGCTGGCGCTTTTCTCGTCTCGCTCCTCCCCTTCCGCACCCTGCGCTGGCCGAGGATCGCGGAAGCCGACCGCATGCTGGAGGAGCGCAACGGCCTGCCTCACCAGCCGGTCACCGTCCAGGAAGACGAGCCGGCCTTTGATACGCCCTTTGGCCGAGCGCTCTGGCGCGAGCACCAGACGCGCATGGCCGAAAAGATCGCAGCACTCGATGCCGGACTGCCGCGGCCTGACATCGCCGCGCATGACCGTTTTGCGCTGCGCGCCGTCCCGGCGCTGCTGCTCGTCACGGCCTTCGGTTATTCGCTGTCGATCAACGGCGGCTCGATCCGCGACGCGTTGCAGGCAGCACCCGAGCAGGTGGTCAGCGATCCGGCGGTGCGCATCGACGCCTGGGTGACGCCGCCTTCCTATACCGGCCGCGCCCCGATCTATCTGACGGCTGACGGCAGCGAGCAGGCGCCGATCGGCATTCCGCAGTTTTCGGGCCTTACCGTACGGGTCAGCGGCGGAAAGACGGCCGAAAAAGTCGTGTTCCGCAAGGCCAACGGCGAGGCGCAGGATATATCAGTACAGGCGGATACCAAACCGCAGCAGACGGCGGCATCCGGAAGCGAGCAGCCGACGGCGGCACCTGCCAGCCAGGCTCTCGTCGCGCAGACGCATATGATGAAGCTCCAGGAAAACGGTGCACTTGAGGTCAACGGCCGGCGCTGGAGCTTCGAGGTGCTCCCCGACAAGGCGCCAGAAATTGCCTTCGACGGCCTGCCGAAGCGCAGCGTCAACGGCGCGCTTGAAATCGCCTTCACGGTCAAGGACGATTACGGGGTCCAGGAGGCGCATGCGGAGATCGTTCCCGTCGACACCGATCCGACGGCAACGCCGCTCTATCCGCTGCCGGAATACCGGCTGGATATTCCCCGCCGCAACGCCCGCGACGCCAAGGGTGTGACCAGCCGGAACCTGACCGAACATCCGCTTGCCGGCAAGCGCGTGCGCATCACGCTCGTTGCCAAGGATGCCGCAGGCCAGACCGGCCGCAGCCCGCCGTATGAGATGGCGCTGCCGTCGCGGCCGTTCAACGAGCCGCTTGCCGCGGCTGTCGCCGAAGAACGGCAGGTTTTCGCGCTCGATACGCGCAAGATGCCGCAGGCGATCGCGCTGAACGAGGCACTGACCATTCGTCCCGAGGAGACGATCCCCAAGCTCACCAACTATCTGCTCTTGGAATCCGCCTTGACGCGCATGAAACTTGCAAGGGGCGAGGATGCGCTGAAGGATACGGCCCAATATTTGTGGGAGATCGCCCTCGGCATGGAAGATGGCGATCTTTCGCTTGCCGAGCGCAAGCTGCGCGAAGCCCAGCAGAACCTCGCCGACGCGTTGGATCGCAACGCCCCGGACGCGGAGATCAAGAAGCTGATGGACGAGCTTCGCAAGGCGATGCAGGACTATATGACCGAGCTTGCCCAACGCATGCAGAACGCGCCGATGCAGCCGAACCAGAACGCGCAGAATATCCTGCGTCAGCAGGATCTGGAACGGATGATGGACCAGATCGAGAATCTCGCCCGCTCCGGCAATCGTGACGCCGCCCAGCAGATGCTGTCGGAATTGCAGCGGATGATGAACAACCTGCAGGCGGGCCGTCCGCAGCGCGGCCAGCAGAGCCAGGAAAACAGCGAGGCCCGCAAGCAGATCGACAAGCTCGGCGAGATCCTGCGCGACCAACAGAAGCTGATGGAACAGACCTTCCGGCTCGACCAGCAGCTCAGGGACCGCATGCAGCGCGGCGAGCCCGACATGGGCGAGAACGATCCGCTGCTCGACGAGATGAACCCCGGAGAGAACGGCGAGCCTCAGGATCAGCAGCAGGGCCAGCAAGGCAAGGAAGGCCAGCAGCCCTCCGACCAGATGACGGCCGAGCAGCTGCGCGAGGCGCTAAAACAGCTGCGCGCCCAGCAGGATGCGCTCGGCAAGCAGCTCGGCGAATTGCAGAAGAGTCTCGGCGAGATGGGCATGAAGCCTGGCCCGGGCTTTGGCCAGGCGCAGCGTGAAATGGAAGGCGCCGGCCGTGAACTCGGCCAGGGCCGCGGCCAACCGGCCGTCGAGGGCCAGGGCCGCGCGTTGGAAGCGCTTCGCCAGGGCGCCCGCGACATGATGAACCAAATGATGCAGGCGCAGCAGGGCCAACAGGGTCAAGGTCCGAACGGCCAGGTTGGCCAGGGCGACCAGAACGGCCGCGACCCACTCGGCCGGCCACGCCGGCCCCAAGGGCCGGATTTCGGCGACAACAGCGTGAAGGTGCCCGACGAAATCGACGTTCAGCGGGCGCGAGAAATCCTTGACGCGATCCGGGAAAAGCTCGGCAACAATCCGCCGCAGGAAATGGAACGGCGCTATCTCGAGCGGCTGCTGGACATCCAGTAGCACCGCAACGCGATGGACAGCAGGCGCGTTAGAACAAGATCATTCCAAGCCGAACCGGCCTAAAGCATGTCGCGCAAAAGTGTGCAGCGGTTTTGCGATAACGACTTGCGTAAAAACAAAGACCTAAAGCGCAAGGCGCGAATCTGAAAGATGGCGACGCGCTTTAGAATCTGAATCGTGATCTCAATCAAAGAAATGGAGCATGATTTCGCCCGAAATCACGCTTTCAGCATCCTGGCTCTAAGCGACAAGCGCTCGGGCGACTGCCTTGCGGATATCGGGAAGCGCGAATGGCTTGGCGACGACGTCGATGATCTTTTCGGCAAGATCGTCGGCCCGTTCGCGCTGTTCGGCATAGCCGGTCATCAGCAGGATTTTCAAGCTAGGAAAAGCGTCTTTTGCCTGATGGGCGAGTTCAATGCCGTCCATCACGGGCATGCGGATATCTGAAAGCAGTAGATCGTAGACCCCGTCTTTGAGCTTCTCCAAGCCCTCGGCCCCATCGGCCGCCTCATCGGTCTCGTGGCCATCAAGCCTAAGGGCCCGGGCTACGAAGGACCGCAGGGAGTCCTCGTCTTCCGTAATCAGAATTCTTGCCATATGTGCATCGCTCCGTATCAGCCCCGCGACGGAAATCACCAGACTTTCCTTTTCGATCGGTAAAGATGACGAAGCGATGGACGAGATGGTTAACAACCCGTCTTGAAGGCAACAGTTCAGGCGTCCCCGGTAACCACGCCGACGAAGGGCAGTTCGCGAAAGGCATAGGCGACATCCATGCCGTAGCCCACGACAAAATAGTCGGGGCATTCGAAGCCGACATAGTCAGCCTCCAGCTTTTCCTTGCGCTTGACGCGCTTGTCGAGCAGCACGGCGATCGTGACGTTGCGCGCGCCACGCTCGAAGAGCAGTTCCTTGGCAAAGAGCAGCGTTCGGCCGGATTCGAGGATATCGTCGATCAGCAGAACGTCGCGGCCATGGACGTCGCTGTCGATATCCTTGACGATGCGCACGCCCTGCGAAACCGTGCCGATGCCGTAACTCGACAGTGTGATGAACTCGACCTCCGGGGCAAGCCCGCTATCATGCAGGGCGCGGATCAGGTCGGCGGCGAAGATGAAGGAGCCCTTCAGCACGGCGATGACGAGCAGGTCCTTGGTCGGGCCATTGGCGATCTCCCGCGCCATCGAATGATTGCGCTCGGCGATCTGCTCGGCGGTGAAGAGCGGCTCGATGTTTTTTCCGCGCACGACAGGCATAAGGGCTTGCTCCATGAAAAGAAGGGTAAGCCGTTAGCACATATGCGAGCCTGAAACAGCCTCGTCGGCTATGAAATTAACGCGATTGGCGCGACCTGTGGCGGGAAAGTCGGCCATTCCATGTCCTGTTACATCTATGGCAGGAAGGAAAGCCGGACCTCCGGCATTTTTCCGCCGGCATGCTGGACGCGAGCCGAGAAGCCCCGGCTCTGGCCGCTATAGATCACATCCGCCGGCGGGTTGATGACGATGCTTGCGGTCAGCCGCTCGTCGGTCACGAGATCGGCACGGATCGGATGCACCGTCTGCGTCGTGCCACTCTCATTTTCGATGATGCCGTTGATGACGAGAACGCGCATGCCGTTCGCATCACGCGGCGTCACCGTGACATGGGTGAAATGCAGCGGCGCTCCGGAAGTGGCTCGCTCGCCGGAAAAGCCGGAAAAACCACCTGCAAGCCCGAAGACGAGCACGACGAGCGCGAACACCAGCGCTGCGAAGCTCCGCATCGACGCGCGCTGCAGCCAGGATTCCACTGTCCTCAGAACGGAAGCAGCCATCGCCGGCATCAGCGCCGGCTGTGCGGCCTGTGCGGCAGCCATGCGCTTGCGGTTGTCGTTATAACTCCTTGCATTGAATTCCCTGGGCCGCACATTGCCGAGGGTAACGAATTCGGCGTCGGAGATATCGGCAGGTCGCGCCGAGCGGTACGGGCGGTTGGCGGGTTCCGGCGGCAGGAAATCATAGGCCTGGCCCGGCGTCCGGCAACTGAAGGAGGATGCTTCCATGGTGGCTGCCTCGCAGATGTCCACATGGTTTCGTTGCCAGGAGAAATCTGGCATTGAAACGAATCCTGCTCAGTCGTAAATTTTAATGGTTAATGCTTCGCAAAGATCGCCATCAAACGAGCGTCTTTCCAGCAAAATTTACCGGCTGTTAACGGTGTTGGTTAACAAGTCGTGCGGTGAAACCCACAACAGACTGAGCTGCCCGTTGATCCACTTCGAGAATGTCGGTTTGCGTTATGGCATGGGCCCGGAAATCCTCCGGGACCTGACCTTCGACATTCCGAAGAAATCCTTTCAGTTCCTGACCGGCCCATCGGGCGCCGGCAAAACGTCGCTGCTGCGGATGCTTTTCATGTCGCTGCAGCCGACACGCGGCCTGATCCGCATGTTCGGGCGCGATATTTCCGAAATCCCCCGCCCCGAACTGCCGCTTCTGCGCCGCCGCGTCGGCATCGTCTTCCAGGATTTCCGCCTCCTCGACCATCTCACAACCTATGAGAATGTCGCTTTGCCCTTACGGGTACGTGGCAAGGATGAGAGCTCCTACAAGACCGATGTCCTGGAACTGTTGAAATGGGTCGGCCTTGGCGAACGCATCAATGTGTTGCCGCCCGTGCTCTCCGGCGGCGAGAAGCAGCGCGCCGCAATCGCCCGGGCGCTGATGGACCGGCCGGAAGTGCTGCTGGCCGACGAACCCACAGGCAATGTCGATCCACCGATGGCCAAGCGCCTGCTCAATCTTTTCCTCGAGCTGAACCGCCTCGGCACGGCGGTCGTGATCGCCACCCATGACCTGGCGCTGATGGAACAGGTGGAAGCCCGCCGCATGATCCTCTCAGAGGGGCATCTCGATATCTATGACTGAGCCCCCGTCCAGAAACCCCGAGAAGGCGTCGGCCAAGATCCAGCAGAAGCGGCCGGAACTGCGCGTGCGTCCGACGGCGCCGATCCTGCCGCCTTCCAACATCCAGGGCAGTGCGTTGATGGTGGTGATATCAATCATGGCCTTTCTCGCCTGCCTGACGCTCGGCGGCGTCAGCATGGTGCGCTCGACGGCGGCAAGTTGGGAGAGCCAGATCTCCCGCGAGATCACCATTCAGATCAAGCCGGACGACAATCTCGACATGGAGAAGGCGCTGACCCAGGCGCGCGACCTGGCGCTGACCTTCGTCGGCACCAAGAGCGGCCAGATCGTCGACGAGGCGGCGACCGCTCGCCTGCTCGAACCCTGGCTCGGCCCCGGTCTCGATCTCAAGGATCTGCCCGTTCCCCGTCTCGTCATCATTACCATCGACGAGAGCAATCCGCCGGATTTCGATTCGATGCGAGCGCTGCTCAAGGACAGTATCCCGCAGGCCAGCCTCGACGATCACCGCACCTGGGTCGACCGGCTGGTGTCCATGGCGCACACGACTGTGATGATCGGCACCGGCATCCTGCTCCTGGTTTTCACGGCGATGGTGCTTACCGTCGTCTTCGCTACGCGCGGCGCGTTGTCGGGCAATCGTCACGTCGTTGAAGTGCTGCATTTCGTCGGCGCCGAAAGCTCCTTCGTCGCCACCGAATTCCAGAAGCATTTTCTGAAGATCAGCCTGAAGGGCTCGGCGATCGGCAGCGCGCTTGCCGCTCTCTTCTTCGCCACCGCCGGTTTCTGGCAGAGCCGCACCCTCGCCACCCCGGAAACGGACCAGGCGACCGCGCTTTTCGGCACCTTCTCCGTCGGCGTGCTCGGTTATGCCGGCATCTTCGCAACGATGATTGTCATCGCGCTCCTCACCACCTTCACCGCGCGGCTGACCGTCATGCGGACGATCTACGAGATCGATACACTACGCTCGGACCCGACACGCACCGACGGCATCGGAAGTTGATCGTGACCGGGCCGTTTTGCCATGAAAGCGTCTGTTCTGCGCCGCAATCAGCGTATAATCACGATTCATGACCATGGGACATACGACACCCAACCCGATTCATCAGGGCCCGGAGCTTGATCGCCCGGTGGGTCTGCCGCCGCGGCGCGGGCCGATCCGCCGCCTGCTGCGCTGGGGCGGCTTTGCCTGCCTGCTGGCAATCGCCCTGGTGTTCGGCGGTTTTCTGCGTTTTGCTGATTCGGTGACGACGCTCCGGCCGCCGGCCGAGCCGAAGGCGGATGCGATTGTGGTACTGACGGGTGGCTACCAGCGCATCGACCAGGCGGTGGAGCTGTTGCAGAAGGGTGCCGGCAAACGCTTGCTCATTTCCGGCGTCCACCCGACGACGACACCGGCACAGATCCGCAAGATGACGCAAGGCTCGGCCGATCTCTTCTCCTGCTGTGTCGATATCGGCTACGATGCGATCGACACGATCGGCAATGCCGAGGAAGCTTCGAACTGGATCCACGCCAAGGGATACCGGAGCGTTCTGATCGTCACCAACAATTACCACATGCCGCGAAGCCTCGCCGAACTCTCCTATGTCGATCCCGACATCGAGTTCATCGCTTATCCCGTGGTCAATTCGGATTTGAAGAGCAGCAACTGGTTCACCGACCCGAATGCGATGCGCGTCATGCTTGCCGAATATGCGAAAGTGCTGCTGGCGGGCGCCCGCAACATCACCGGCTTCGGCCGCCACACCGGGCTGCGCTCGGCAAATGCGTCCGGTCAGCAATAGAGCCGCGCGTCGGATAGGACGCTCCATCGATTTAAAAGTTGCGCATAATCCTTTCGGAAAATCGATTCCGATTTTCGGGGTCATGCGCAATCTTTTGCGTTTGCGCAATTCCGGACGTAAAACCGCTGCGCACTTTTGCTGGAATTGCTCTAGGCTTTTACATCAGGGCGTCATCAAATGCTTTTTATGACCGGCAATATCGTGTAGGCCGGTCGCGTGAGCATGCCTCGGGAAAGTTTCATGATCGCCCTGCGTTCCGTTCTCTTCAACACGATCTTCTATGCCAACCTCATCATCCGGATGATCGTGCTCTCACCCTACTATTTCGTGGTGCCGCGCAAGATCGCCTATGCGATCCCGAAGAACTGGGCGCGCTCCAACCACTGGCTGATGCGAGTGATCGTCGGCACCTCCTTCGAGATCGAGGGCCTGGAGAACCTGCCGGATGGCAGTTACATCCTGGCGCCGAAGCACCAGTCTTTCTGGGATACCTACGCGCTGCTGCCCTGGTTGAAGGATCCGGTCTATATCCTGAAGCGCGAACTGATGTGGATTCCCCTCTTCGGCTGGTATGCGAAGAAGCAGCGCATGATCCCGGTCGATCGCGGCGCTCGCGGCAAGGTGATGGTGGAAGTGCTGAAACGCACGAAGGAAGAGCTTTCGACCGGCCGCCAGCTCATCATCTATCCCGAGGGGACCCGCCGCGCGCCGGGCGCGGAGCCGGTCTATAAATACGGCATCGCCCGCATGTACCGCGACCTTAACCTCCCCGTCGTGCCGGTCGCCATGCATCCCGGTCTCTTCTGGCCGAGGCGGAGCATTCGTCGTTATCCCGGTCATTTCAAAGTGAGAATCCTGCCGCCGATCATGCCGGGAATGGATCCGGACGCCTTCTTCGCCCATTTGATCGAGGTATCGGAGCGGGCAAGCGACGAGCTTCTGCTCGAAACCGTCGAGCGAAATCCGCATCTGCCGCTCCCGCCGACGGCGATAGAAAGGCTGGCGGAGCTGCGAAAATTGAACGCTGCGACGGCCTGAGATTGCAGCGCCACGCGTCTCTTCGAGAGCCGCAAAGGATCCTGCAGCACTTTGAATGGCTGCATAACTCCTTAAATCGATACCGATTTAAGGAGTTATGCAGACGGCGCGCAGCCGCTCCACTTCGTTGACGACCTGCTCCAGCCAATGGTCGCGAATGCCCATCTCTTTCAGATGCGTCAGCGTATTGAAGACATAGGCATCATTCGGACCTGACTGGCCTTCTGCTTCGTTCACCACCCGTGCCGCCGCAACCGCATCCAGCGCGCCGGCATATTGCTCATGATCACGATCGATGATGTAGGCGACCGCTTCCACTCGGCGCCGGCCGGCAAGCTGCAGCCGCACCCGGCGTTCCAGGTAGACATTGGTGACCAGCTCGCGGGCGCGAAGATAATCGATCACCTCATCCCATTTTTCAGGCGAAATGCGGAAAGCCATGCCGCGGCAGGCGCCCCCCCTGTCGAGGCCGAGAACCAGGCCCGGATTGTCGCGGGTGCCGCGATGGACAAAGGAGCGGACGCAAAGCGAACGCCTGTAGCCGTAGACCAGGGCCTCTGCCCGCTCCATGAACTCGAAGCCCGGATTCCACATCAGCGAACCGTAGCCAAATACCCAAAATTCGTCCATATCGCACGCCAGACCGGGAATCACATTTGCGATTCACCATTGGAGAACATCATGGCAGCGTCAAGCCAATCCGGCAGCAGCCAATCCGGCAGCGGTAAGAAATTCTGGTTGCTGGGTGGAGGCGTCCTCCTGGTGATCGCGCTTTATACCGGCGGCTGGTTCTATGCAGCGTCAGCATTGAAGACCACGGTGCTGAAGGCGATCGCGCCGCGCGATCAGGCAGGCGTCAGCGGCGAATGCTCCGATATCGAATTCCGCGGCTATCCCTTCCGTATCGGCCTGTTCTGCTCCAAGATCGACGTCGACGACAATGTCAACGGCGTCTCCGCCACCTTCGGCGCGTTGCGCTCGGCAGCACAGGTCTATGCGCCCGGCAATATCGTCTGGGAGCTCGATTCACCGGCCGAAATCCGCACCACCAACGGGCTTTCGATCTCGGCCCAATGGACGAACCTGCAGGCGAGTCTTGCAACCAGGCTGCAGGGCGTCGACCGCAGCTCGACCGTCATCGAGGGTCTGAAGGCGATGGCCGTCTCCTCCTACACCGGCCAGACCATCAGCTTCGATGCCGCCCGCACCGAAATCCATCTGCGCCAGAACGGCGCCGATCTCGATGGCGCGATCTCCGTGCAGGATGCGAATACAGCCATCAAGGACTGGCCGCAGATCTTTCCGAAAATGTCTGCCAGCATCGATCTGACCGTCGCCGGCAAGGCCGGCCTGATCGACGGCAGCGACCGAAGCGGCCTCAATGGCGCCACCGGTGAACTGCGCCGCATCGTCGCCGACATCGGCGATGGCAAGGTGATGACGCTCACCGGCCCCTTCTCCTTCGACGAACAGGGCTTCCTCTCGGGAAAATTCAAACTGGAGATCGAACAGCTCGGCCCCTGGGGCGACAGCCTGAAACAGGCCTTTCCGGATATCACCTCGACCGTCAACACGGCAACGAAGCTCTTGAAGGCGCTCGCCGGCGGCGGCGACAAGGTCTCTGTCGATCTCGTCGTCGATCGTGGCAATGCCACCGTCAGTGGTTTTATCCCGCTCGGCCGGATTCCGCCGATCTGATGCATCTCGCCCAAAAGTGTCCAGCGGTTTTGGGATAACGGGATGCATAGGAAATAGGAAAAAGCCTGAAGCGCGTCGCATGATTCCGGTTCGACGCGATGCGCTTCAGGCTATTCGCTTGATGAAGAAGACTTCCGGCACCGATTGCACGCCGGGCAGCTCGATCGCGCCGGTTTCGCAAAATCCGTTGCGGCAATGCCAGTCCTGAGGTCGGCTTTCGTCGCATTCGCTCGACGTCATCAGCAGGCGGGCGCCGTCGCCGCGCATGGCTTCTTCCCAGGCGAGAAACAGCGCCGTTCCAACGCCCGACCGGCGATGCTCGGGCAGGACGCGGATCATTTCCATATAGGGAACCCTGCCCCAGAAGCGGGAGAAGCGCAGGAAGCCGACGATCTCGCCGGCCTGCCAGGCAAGGAGATATTCGCCGAGCGCGACGCAGCGCGATACCCATGCCTCACCGGAGCTGGCGTCCTCGCGAACCAGCCAGTCAATATCCGCCCGGCCGGCACGTGCCACCTCCACCATCGCGGCGGCTACTTCTTGTCCAGCGCATGACGACCGAAATCAGGCGCGTCGACATCCTGGCCGGCCTGGACGATCGAACGGCGGATGGCGCGCGTGCGGGTGAAGAGTTCGAAGATCTTGTCGCCCTCGCCCCAGCGGATGGCGCGCTGCAGATAGGCGAGATCCTCCGAGAAGCGCGCCAGCATTTCGAGGATCGCATCGCGGTTGTGCAGGCAGACGTCGCGCCACATGGTCGGGTCGGAGGCAGCGAGGCGAGTGAAATCACGAAAGCCAGAGGCGGAATATTTGATGACCTCAGACTCCGTCACCGTCTCCAGATCGTCGGCTGTGCCGACGATATTGTAGGCGATGATATGCGGCAGGTGCGAGACGATGGCGAGCACCTTGTCGTGATGCTCCGCATCCATCTCGTCGACCTTCGAGCCCAGCGCTTCCCAGAAGCTGCGCAGCCGCTTCAGCGCCGTCTCGTCGGTGCCGGCGACCGGCGTGAAGATGCACCAGCGGCCTTCGAAGAGGCCGGGAAAGCCGGCATCCGGGCCGGATTTTTCGGTGCCGGCCAGCGGATGGCCGGGGATGAAATGCACATTATCAGGCATATGCGGCAGCATCTGCGCAATGACAGAAGCCTTGGTGGAGCCAACATCGGTGACAACAGCCCCGGGCTTCAGGCTTCCCGAGATCTCCTTCGCCACACTTTCCGAGGCGCCGACCGGCACCGAGACGATCACCAGATCGGCATCCTTGACGGCATCCTGCGAAGACGTCGTGTAGCGGTCGCCGAGGCCGAGTTCTTCCGCGCGCTTCAGCGTATCGGGGCTGCGTGTGGCGACAACGATCTCCCTTGCAAGACCAAGCCGCCTGATGTCGTAGGCAAGCGAAGAGCCGATCAGGCCGATGCCGATCAGCGCAATCCGATCGAACTGCACGCTCATGCCTGATGTCCCATGAATTCGGTGAGCGCGGCAATCACGCCGCGATTTGCCTCCTCAGGACCGATGCTCATGCGCAGCGCATTGGCGAAGCCATAGCCGCGCACGGCGCGCAGGATGTAGCCGCGGCTCGTCAGCAAATCGTCGGCATCCGCGGCCCGCTTGCCGTCGATCTCGGGGAAATGGATGAGGACGAAATTGGCGACGGATGGCGTCACCTTCAGCCCGATCGCTTCGAGCGCCTGGGTCAGCGTCTCCACCCACATCTGGTTGAAGGAGACGGTCTGCTGGACGAAGGCCTGGTCGCGGATGGCAGCGGCAGCGGCGGCGATTGCCGGCGCGTTCAAGTTGAACGGCGCACGCACACGGTTCAACGCGTCGACGATCTCAACGGGCGCATACATCCAGCCGACGCGCAGCGCCGCGAGACCATAGGCCTTCGAGAAGGTGCGGGTCATCACCACGTTGGCATTGGAGGATACGACCTCGATGCCGGCTTCATAATCGTTGCGGCGCACATATTCGGCATAGGCGGCATCGAGCACGAGGACGACATGTTTCGGCAGTCCGGCCTGCAGGCGGCGGATCTCGCTGACGGAAACATAGGTGCCTGTGGGATTGCCGGGATTGGCGATGAAGACGATTTTCGTCTTCTCGGTCACCGCGGCAAGGATCGCATCGACATCGACGGTATAGTCCTTCTCCTTGACGACGACAGGCGTGGCGCCCGCGCCCAGGATCTGGATCTTGTAGACGAGGAAACCGTGCTCGGTGATGATGCCCTCGTCGCCAGCACCGAGGTAGACATGGCAGAGCAGGCCGAGCAGCTCGTCGGAACCGTTGCCGCAGAGGATGTTTGCCGGATTGAGACCGTGCACGGCGGCGATCGCCTCGCGCAGTTCGATCGCCTGCCCGTCAGGATAACGCCCCAGATTGTCGGCAACCGTCTTGAAGGCCTCGATTGCCTTCGGGCTGGCGCCGAGCGGCGTTTCGTTGGACGAAAGCTTGTAGACGCGGGCAACACCCGGCGCATGTTCCTTGCCCGGCACATAGGCTGCGATATCGAGAATACCGGGACGCGGAACGGGCTTGCTCATCTCAACGCTCATGGGTTCGACCTTGGAATTGCCGGAAATCCGGGCTGAAAAACACCAAGTGGCATTAAAGCGGAATGCGATTGTTGTCGAGAGGTATGGGCGTGACACAAGCAGTTGGAGACCGCCGGGAGCGACGTCATCTACTGCATAATTCCTTAAAATCGGAATCGATTTAAGGATAAAATTATGCAGCAATTCAAAGTGCTACAGCGTCCTTTGCGCGTCTCAAAAGAGGCGCGGCGCTGTAGTGCGTGTGGTCGGCACGCCATGCGGTGCGAGCACCGGCACGAAGACGCGGCGGGAGGCCCGCGCCGCCACCGGCAGGCCCTGATAGAGCCGCTTCTGCGCTTCGACGATGATGACGCCCGAGAAGGCCGGCCACAGTGTTCGGCCGATCCGCTCGAAGGCGCGGCGAAGGCGCAGGATGGTCCTGAGCTTCGAGGGCGGGAAGAACAGCGCTTCAGCCGTTGCGCCCGGGGTGAAGTTCGTCTCGCGCAGCAGATTTGTTAACTGACCGCGGGAATAGGGCCGGCCCGAACCGAAGGGCGTATGCTCCATGCGCGCCCAGACGCCGCGCCGGTTCGGCACGACGATGACCAGCCGTCCGCCCGGCGCCAGCACCCGCCAGAGCTCCTTCAGCGTCTCGCGCGGGCTTTCGGCGAATTCCAGCGAATGCACCATCAGCACCCGGTCGATCGAAGAATCCGGCAGCGGCAGTTCCTCGTCGAAAATCAGCGCCGTCGTCGAGAGCGAGCCCATCGGCCAGTTCACCGCGCCCTGCCCGGCCGGCATGAAAGCGAAGGTGCGCTCGGTATCGGCCTGGAAACGGTCGAGGAAGGGCACGGCATAACCGAGCCCGATCAGACGCTCCTGCGGCAGCCGCACCCAGAGCGATGACAGCGCCATGGCGATCGACTGCTCGGCAAGACGTCCAAGCTCGGAGTGATAGAATTGGCGTAGGTCGACGATATCGGCGTGCATTTGCGACAAATGTTATCAGCGGGCGGTTGGACTTCAAGGCCGGAACCTCTACATTTCCGCGAGACTCCTGGGATAAGGGATTATTGGACGATGAAACCTTTGGAATTAGACGTTTTTCTCTGCCGCACCGACAATTTCGGCGTTCTCGTGCACGATCCGGAGACAGGTTTTACCGCGGCGATCGATGCGCCGGAGGAGGCGCCGATCCTGGAAGCGGCGACACGTCGCGGCTGGAAAATCACCCATATCTTCACCACTCATCATCACACCGATCATGTCACCGCCAATCTGGCGTTGAAGGAGCAATTCGGCTGCGAGATCATCGGCCCGATCAACGAGGCTATCGCCATTCCCGGCCTCGATCGGACGATGGCCGATGGCGACAGCTTTCATTTCGGCGATCACACGGTCAACGTCATCGAGACGCCCGGCCACACCGCCGGCCACATCTGCTATCACTTTGTCGACGATAAGCTGCTCTTTGCTGCCGACACGCTGTTTGCGCTCGGCTGCGGCCGGCTGTTCGAACGCCCGGCTGCCGACATGTGGCATTCTCTGCAGAAGCTCGCCGTTCTGCCCGATGAAACCGCCGTCTATTTCGGCCATGAATACACATTGTCCAATGCCCGTTTCGCGCTGACCGTCGATCCCGACAATGAGCGCCTCAAGAGCCGCGCCGCCGAGATCGAAGCCTTGCGCGCCGACGGCAAATTCACCATCCCGACGACATTGGGGCTGGAAAAGGAAACCAATCCGTTCCTGCGCGCCGCCGATCCGGCGATCCGCCGCAATCTGCTGATGGAAGGCAAGACGAACGAGGAAGTCTTTGCCGAGATCCGCAAGCGCAAGGACAATTTCTGATGTCGCCCGAGGACATCATCCGCGAACTCGGCATGCAGCCGCATCCCGAAGGTGGCTGGTACGTGCAGACATTCCGCGATACGGCGGGCGGAGAACGCGGCCACTCGACGGCGATCTATTATCTGCTGACCAGGGGACAGCGCTCGCACTGGCATCGCGTCCATGACGCGGCCGAGCTCTGGCATTATTACGCCGGCGCGCCGCTCTCGCTGCACCGCTCGGAAGCCGGAACGGCAAGCGAGACCCTGACGCTCGGAACGAATCTTCCTGCCGGCGAGCGGCCGCAAGCGATCATTCCCGCCAATTGGTGGCAATCGGCCGAAACTCTCGGCGATTTCACCCTGGTCGGCTGCACCGTCTCGCCCGGCTTCGAATTTTCAAGCTTCGAGATGGCGCCGCCCGATTGGAAGCCCGGCAGCTGAAGCCTATTCCGCGGCCGCGGACTGCGCCGGAATTTTACGGCGAAACATCTCCTGGGCAGCCAGCACCGCCCCGCCGGTCACGAGCAGGCAAGCCAAGGCAATGCGCCAGCTCGGCTCGGCAAATCCGAACAGCACCAGAATAAGCGTCGAAAGCAGCGGTGCTGCGTAACTTGCCGCGCCGAGGATCTGGATGTCGCCGTTCTTGACGCCATAATCCCAGACGTAGAAGGCCGACCCGACCGGAAAGAGGCCGAGCCCGATGACGGCGACCCATTCGAAGCCGGTTTCCGGCCAGACGGTCGTCTCCAGGCCGAGATGGCAGAAGAGCGACAGGATGGAGGTCGCAAGGCAGAAGCCGGTGACGACATCCGTGGAGACGGCGTCGAAACGGCGCGTCAGCAGCGAATAGCCGGACCACGTGAAAGCGCTGAGAAAGGCCGCCCCGTAACCGACGGCATAGGCGCCGTCGAAATCGATGCCGTTGCGGCCGACGATCAGGAAGGTGCCGCAAAGCCCGGCAAGCGCACCCGCCACATGATACCAGCGCAGCCGTTCGCCCGGCAGCAGCGCCGAACCGACGACGATCAACAGCGGCCAGAGATAGGCGACCAGCCCCGCCTCCACCGCCGGAGCGTTCCGGAGCGCAGTGAAGTAGAGGAAATGATACCCGAAAAGCCCTGAAATACCTGTCACCCAGACCTTGGCCGGCTGCTTCAGCAGCGCCAGCCGCGCGGGGTTGAGGATAAGCACGACGAGCCCGGGAATGCTGCCGATCGCAAAGCAGATGGTTGAAAGTTGGAACGGCGGCATCTTGCCGGAGGCAGCCGTCAACAACGCCAGGAACGACCACATCAGGATGGCCGTAAAACCGATCAACGTCGCGCGAAGCTTCAACTGTCCCCCTTCACGGAGACAGAAGCCCCGTCAGCTGTTGCTGCCGTATTTGACGGCAGTGATCGTCACCATTCCATATTCGGTTGGAATGCGCACATAGACAGGAGCGTATACATTTGCCGCGTCCGACTTGGCAAACCAGATTTCCATGCGGTCGCTCTTGCTGAGATAGTCGATGTCCTTGCGGCCCTTCTTGTAGCCCGAGCGCGGCACGAAGCGCACGCCGCAGACAACAGCCTTGCCCTTGAAGCCATTGGTGGAAAAATCCTCGTCGCCCTTCGGCGACAGCACCAGATCCATGCGTGTCTCGCCGTCGAAGATCGGCAGCGTCTGCGAGCAGACCTTGGTATCGCCGGTGAAGACCAGGCCGGAGATCGGATCGAGCACCGAGCGCATGTCGCGTGGCGTGACGTCGATCCAGTTCTTCGGACGCTTCGGCATCGGTGTCGTCGTCGCCGAGATGATGTTGCCGTTGCGGTAACTGACCTCGTAGACGCGGGCCTTCCTCTTGCCGCTCTTGTAGTAGAGTGAGTACTTCAACGCCTGCAGCCTGTCATTGCGCACGACCCCGGTGACGCTGGTCTTCGCCGAAATCGTCGTGATGAGATCGGCAAGACCGGAGGAATTGATGTCGCCGGCGATCTTGTAGCTGTGATCGTCCTCGATCTGCGTCAGGAACGCCGCGCGCGCGATCGGCAGGCCGGCAAGCGCCACACGGTATTCCGTCCGATGCTGGATTTCGGCCGCAGATGCCGGTATGGCAAGAAGTGCGGCGATGGCCGAAATGAAAATCCGTCTGCCCGAATGAGCCATGGAAAAAAGCCTTGTCTTGCTGCGCGCTGGCAGGCCACTGCTGAGCGCTCTATACTCCTGCCGTGAAGGGAAGAAAACAGCAGCTTTTTGACAGAATTGCGGGAAAGGCCAAGGTTTGGCTTGACGCGCGCGGCCTGTCTGACTATAGAACCGCAACTTTCCAATCATGCCCGTTGGATTGCGCGCCTGGCTTTGCCGGGAATGGCAATTCGATGGCCCGAGAAAAACAAGAATAGGTGTTCCATGTCCCGCGTGTGCGAATTGACCGGCAAGGCCGTCCTGACTGGTAACAATGTCAGCCATGCCAACAACAAGACCAAGCGCCGGTT
>Ga0102593_1001681_pt1 | contig 20233 bp, 19 predicted proteins | sample AraplaCol_mMS_r2_2_FD_76862 | JGI IMG/M metagenome (GOLD analysis project Ga0102593, IMG submission 76862) | Arabidopsis root microbial communities from North Carolina, USA - plate scrape MF_Col_mMS_r2 (SPADES assembly) (version 2) | ecosystem: Host-associated > Plants > Roots > Endosphere...
GTCCATCAACCAGCCGACCGAACGGCAGCGCGCATCGTGGTCGCCGCCGTTGAGACCGGCGAGGAAACCGTCGTTGAGCAGCGCCGCGCGCACGCCCGCGGCTTTCAACGACTGCGTGGCGACGTTCGCGTCGTAGGGCTGGCGCGGGCTTTGCGCGGCGGCGAGGAAGAAGTTCGTGGCGGCATCGGCGAATCGCATGCGGCTTTGTTCGCTCAGCTGCGAGGCGATGCGGTTGTAGCCGTCGAGGCTGCGCTGCGCGTCGGGGTCGAAAAGCGTGCACAGCGTGCTCGCATCCTGCGGCGTCTTCGCGCTTTCGTGCACCGCCTGGAAAAGGCCGTCCACGCTGGCATCGGGCGCGCGCATCAGCAGTTCGCGGCCGTCGGCGAGCAGTGCGCCGGGGTCGAAAGCGTTCGGATCGAGGCTCCAGCCGCCGAGGTCCTGCGCTGCGGCGGGTGCTGCGGTCGTGACGAGCAGCAGCGTTGCGGCGAGGGTGAGTGCGGTTCTGGCCATGTCGTTGCGATGCCGGCGGGAGATGGGGCGATCGTAGGACGTGGTGGCTGAACGATGCTCGCAGCAAGGAGCGAGGGCTTTGGAGCGACGCCTGAACGCGAACGGTGAATGACGGTGAAGGAGCTTCGCCGCACACACGGCGCCCAAACGTTACCGCCTCACGCCCCGCGATCCCCCGAAGCCTCATCCACCGCCCGCGCATCCCCCGCACTCGCGCGCGCCGCGACGATGCTGAAGACCACGATGCCGATCACCACCAGCACCGCGCCGGCCAGCGCGCGTCCCTGCGGCCACGCTTCTCCAAGCCACAGCACGCCGATCAGCGTCGCGAACAGGATTTCCGCCGCCTGCATCGCCTCCGCCGCGGCCAGCGCAGTCGGGTTGTTGCGCACCATGCCGGTCGCCTGGAAGAACAGCACCGTCGCGATCACGCCCGCACCCAGCGCGACGCCGCCGGCGAAGGTCACCTGATCCAGCGGCGGCGGACCGACCTGCGCCAGCGTGACCGCCGCGACCGCCCACCACATCGGCTGGCTCGCCAGCGTCATGCCGAACACGCGTTGCGTTGCGTTGAGTTCGACGCCGCTGCGCTCCAGGTGCAGCAGCAGACCGCGATTGCCCAGCGGATAGGCGAACGCGGAGATCGCCACCAGCACCAGCGCGATCCATCCGTCGCGATCCAGCGAACCGCCACCGTGTCCGAACTGCAGCAGCAGCACGCCGGCCACCACGAACAGTCCCGTCGCCAGCGCCGGCAACGGCACGCGCCTGCGTTCGTCGCGATACAGGAACGGCGCACACAGCATTCCCGCGATCACGGTCAGCTGGAACGTCCCGGCGACCAGCCACGACGGCCCGCTCGACGCGGCATAACTCAGGCACAGGTAGAACAGCACGAAGCCGATGCCGCTCCACAGCAGCCACGGCCCGGGATGCGCGCGGATCGCCCGCCACACCGGCGCGACGCCGCCCTGCCACGGCATCACCGGCAGCAGCAGCGGCAGCGTGATCAGGTAACGCAGGCACGCCGTCCACGCCCAGTAGCCGCCTTCCACCGCCGCCGCGCGATTGAGCACGTAGGTGCAGGTGAAGAAGAACGCCGAAGCGAGCGCGATCGCGACCGCCGTCAGCGCCGTGCTGCGCGCTTTCACGAGCGCTTCCGCACCGGGATGCCGTGCGCCGGCACGCGCACTTCGTCGACGCCGCCCACGCGGATCGGCGTGCCCGGCTGCGGACCCCATGCGTGTGCGTAGATGACTTCCCACGTCGCCGGCAGGCGGCCGTCGCGACGCCACGGTTCGTACGCCTGCGCGGCGCGCGCGAAACGCGAACGGCCGGTGAGGCTGCGACGGCGATCGTGCATCGCGTTCGTCGCGCCGAGCGTGCGCAGCTCGCGCATCAGGCCGGCGAGGTCGTCGTGGCCGAGCACGAACTCGTCGCGATCGAGCACGGGATTCCTGAAACCCGCCGCGATCAGCGCATCGCCGAACTGCGCGATCGACGCGAACGGACTCACATGCGGCGCGTTGTCGGCCTCCGCGAAGGCCTCGCGCAGTTCGTGCAGCGTGTACGGGCCGAAGGTGGAAACCAGCAGCAGGCCGTCGGGCTTGAGCACGCGACGAAAGCCCGCGAACACGGCCGGCAGGTCTTCGACCCACTGCAGGCACAGGTTCGAGAACAGCACGTCGACGCTGGCATCGCGCAGCGGCAGCGCACGCGCGTCGGCGCACAGCCAGTCGGGACGTCGCGCGACGCCCGGCAGGAACGAAGGCAGCCAGCCGCCGGCATGGCCGCGCGCTTCGCGCAGCATCGGCTGGGCGAGGTCCAGCCCGACCACATGCGCCTTCGGCCAGCGTTTCTGCATCGCGGCGGTCGCGTGGCCGGGGCCGCAGCCGATGTCGACGACGAGCTGCGGCGGCGCGCGGTTCAACGCGGGATCGTCGAGGTAGTCGAGCTGTTCCATCAGGCGCGAGGCGACTTCGCGCTGCAACGCGGAGGCGTCGTCGTAATGGTGGGCGGCGCGCGAGAAGGCGCGGCGGACCTGGCGGTGGTCGAAGGTGTCGGTCATCGTTCCATTGGACCCGCGCGGACTCGCGGCGGGTCTTCCGTTTTTTCTTCCTCCCGTTGCAGGGGAGGAAGGGTGGAAGTGTGGCGCTGGCGGTGGCAAGGCGGGCCGATCAGGCCGGCGCCGTCACCGCGCGCATGAAGGCATCGATTTCCGCGGCGACCTCATCGGCCGCACCGAGGAACGGCGCGTGGCCGGCATTGCCGATCACCACGCTGCGTGCATCCGGCGTCATCGCCGCGGCGGCGGGCATCGCGCCGGCGGGAATCAGGCGGTCGCGGCGGCCGGAAATCCACAGGCTCGGCACGCGCAGCTGCGGCAGTTCGTCGCGCAGGTCGAGCCGGTCGAGCAGCACCAGTCCTTCCTGCAGCGCGCGCGCCGACGGCTCGCCGCGTTCGAACGCCTGCGCCTTCAGGCTGCGCAGCTCTTCCTGCGCATAGCTGGAACCCAGCGCTTCCAACGCGAGGAAGCCTTCCAGCGTGCCGCGGAAGTCGCGGCCGAGCGCTTCGCCGAAATCGCCGAACAGGCTCGGCTTAGCGCCGTGCGGCCAACCTTCGTCGGTCACGAACCGCGGCGAGGAGGCGATCATCACCAGCCCGCGGACTTCTTCCGGGAAATCCAGCGCGGCGCGCAGCGCGAACTGCCCGCCCAGCGACCAGCCCAGCCAGACGGCGTCGGGTACGCGTGCGACCAGCTGCGGCGCGAGGGCTTCGGGCGAGAGCGTGGTGGCATCCTCGCGCGCGCGGCCGTGGCCCGGCAGGTCGATCAGATGGAGCGTGTAGCGATCCTGGAGGCGCTCGACCAGCGGCGCGAACAAGCCGCCGTGCATGGCCCAGCCGTGGATCAGTGCCAGCGCGGGACCCTGCCCGCGCGTTTCGATGTACATGGGTGCAGCCGATGGGGGATGGAGGTGCGTGTTGCCGGTGTCGCTACGGCTGGCCGTCCCGGGCGAGGTCGGCCAGCACGGCCAGTGCGTCGTCGCGGCGGTCGGCCGGAACCAGCAGGTGATCGTGGTGGAAGCCGGCGAGCACGTTGCAGGCAAGGCCGCGGCGCGCCAGCGCGGTGGCGAAGGCGGCGGTCAGGCCGACCGCATCCAGCGCCGAATGCACGCCCAGGGTGAGCCAGGCGGCCCGGAAATCGTAAGGCAGGCCGCGCGCGTCGGCGACCTCGCAGGGCAGCACGTAGGTGATGCCTTCATCCTCGGCGACCATCGCCAGCGCCACTGCGGCGAGCGCCGGGTCGGCGGCGGGCCGCGCGACGAAGGCGAATTCGCCCTCGCGCGCCGTCACGTTCAGCGTGGCGAGCAGGCGGACGAGGTCGCGCTCGCCGCTCATCGCGCCAGCACGGCCTCGCGCCGGGCAGTTTCGACCAGGCCCAGGCGGATGCGCTCGCGCGCCTTCGCCATCGCTTCGACCAGGCCATCGACGTCGGCCACGCCGTGCAGCGCGGAGAGCGTCACGCGCAGGCGCGCGCGGCCTTCGGGCACGGTCGGCGGGCGGATGGCGGCGACCCAGTAGCCGGCCTGCTCCAGTCCGGCGGCCATCGCCAGCGCGGTGTCGTCGTCGCCACAGATCACCGGCTGGATGGGCGTCTGCGAATCCATCAGCTCCAGGCCCGCACGCTGGGCGCGGTCGCGGAAGCGGCCGACGAGTTCGTCGAGCTTGCTGCGGCGCCAGTGTTCGGCGCGCGCCAGCTTCACCGCCGCCAGCGACGCGGCGGCCTGCGGCGGCGGCAGCGCGGTGGTGTAGATGTAGGTGCGGGCGGCCTCGGACAGGTGCTGGATGAGGTCGGCATCGCCGGCGACAACCGCGCCGTAGCCGCCCAGCGCCTTGCCCAGCGTCGCCAGCTGCAGCGGCACGTCGTTAGCGCCGAGCTTGCTGGCCGCGACGCTGCCGCGTCCGTCCGGGCCGACCACGCCGATGCCGTGCGCGTCGTCCACGTACAGCAATGCCTTCTGCACGCGTGCGACCAGCGCCAGTTCGCGCAGCGGCGCGATGTCGCCGTCCATGCTGAACACGCCGTCGGTGGCGAGCATCGCCGCACCTTCCGGCATGCCGCGCAGCTGGCGGATCGCGCCTTCGGCGTCGCCGTGCGGGTAGCGGCGCAGGCGGCAGCCGGCCAGACGCGCGGCGTCGATGAGGCTGGCGTGGTTGAGGCGGTCCTGCACGCAGACGTCCTCGTCGCCGAGCAACGCCTGCACGACGGCCAGGTTCGCCAGATAGCCGCTGCCGAACAGCAGCGCGCGCGGCGCGCCGAGCCAGTCGGCGACCTCGCGCTCCAGCGCGTCGTGCACCTGATGATGGCCGCAGACCAGGTGCGAGCCGATGCCGCCGGCGCCTTCGCGCGAGGCGGCATCCTGCAACGCGCCGACCACGGCGAAATGCTGCGACAGGCCGAGGTAATCGTTGCCGCAGAAATTCAGCAGGGAACGGCCGTCGACGAGGCAGCGCGCGCCATCGCGGTGGGTGACGCTGCGACGCACGCGCACGCGCGAGGTCGCCTCGCGCTGCAGGCGCGCGGCCTCGATGCGCTCACGCCAGCCCGGGCGGCTCATGGCTGCACCGGCAGGCCATCACGCGGCGCAGTGGTGCGCCGCTTCGACGATGTCGGCATGGACGGTCTCCCCTTGTTCGACCACGGGCATCGGACGCAAGCCCAGTCGGTCGAACAATGCCATATCGCGCTCGGTGTCGGGATTACCGGTCGTCAGCAATTTCTCACCGTAGAAGATGGAATTCGCCCCGGCGAGGAAACACAGCGCCTGCAACTCGTCGCTCATCGATTCGCGACCGGCGGAAAGGCGAACCATCGAACGCGGCATCAGGATGCGCGCAACTGCGACGGTGCGCACAAATTCGAAGGGATCCAGCAGCTCGGTGCCCGCCAGCGGCGTGCCTTCGACCTGCACGAGCCGGTTGATCGGCACCGAATCCGGGTGCGCCGGCAGGTTCGCCAGCGTCTGCAGAAGGCCGGCGCGCTGGTCGCGGCGTTCGCCCATGCCGACGATGCCGCCGCAGCAGGTCTTCATGCCGGCGTCGCGCACGTGCGAGAGCGTGTCCAGGCGGTCCTGCATCTCGCGCGTGTGGATGATCTGGTCGTAGAACTCCGGCGCGGTGTCGAGGTTGTGGTTGTAGTAGTCCAGCCCGGCGTCCTTGAGCGCGCGCGCCTGGTCGCCGGAGAGCATGCCGAGCGTCGCGCAGGTCTCAAGACCGAGCGCCTTCACCTCGGAAATCATCTGCGCGACCTTCGGAATATCCCGATCCTTCGGCGAGCGCCACGCCGCGCCCATGCAGAAGCGGCTGGCGCCGGCGGCCTTGGCCTGGCGGGCCTTTTCCAGCACCGCCTCGGTGCTCATCAGCTTCGTCGCCTCCACGCCCGTGTGGTAGCGCGCGGCCTGCGGGCAGTAGCCGCAGTCTTCGGGGCAGCCGCCGGTCTTGATCGACAGCAGCGTGCTGACCTGCACTTCGGCAGGATCGAAGTTGGCGCGATGCACGCTCCCCGCGCGATGCAGCAGCTCCGGGAACGGCAGGTCGAACAGCGCGCGGACCTCGGTGCGGGACCAGTCGTGGCGGAGATCGGCCGCGGACGACGACTCGACGGCAGGCACCTGGCTGACAACAGACATGGGGGATTTCCGATGTTTTCGGCGAGACAGGCCGGGCAGTCTGGAAACCATGCAAGTGCCTGTCAACCAAACTGGAGCGCACGGAGTTTACGGATATGCATCGCGCCTGCTCGATCGCGTGCTCGCGTCGCGATGCCTGGTCTGTAGCGAACGCGGTGGCAATGGCATCGATCTGTGCGGCTTCTGCTGGCAATCCCTCCCCTGGCTGACGTCGGCCTGCCTGCGTTGCGCGTTGCCGCTGGGTATCGGGAGCGACCTGTGTGGCGACTGCCTGCGCCGCCCGCCGCCGCAGGCGGCGACGGTGGCTGGCTTCGTCTATCGCGCACCGCTGGATCGTCTGCTGCCGCGGGCGAAGTTTCATGGCGACCTCGCGGGGTTGCGGCTGCTTTCGTCCCTCATGGCCGAACGATTGTTGGGCGCGGCCCGGCCGGATGCGCTGGTGCCGATCCCGCTGCACCGCAGCCGCCTGCGACGGCGCGGCTACGACCAGGCGCTGGAACTGGCGCGGCCGCTGGCACGACGCCTCGGCCTGCCGCTGCGCGACGACGTGCTGCGGCGCGTGCGGGCGACGGCGGCGCAGTCGCGGCTCGACGCCGGTGCGAGACGGCGAAACCTGCGAGGGGCGTTCACTGTGCGCTCGGGCGTGCCGTTGCCGGCGCATGTGGCGCTCGTCGACGACGTGATGACGACCGGCGCGACGGCCCGGTCGGCGGCGACGGCGTTGCTGCGCGCGGGCGCGCGACGGGTCGACGTGTGGGTGTGCGCGCGTGTGCCCTGAGCAGGAGCGGAGCTTCGGCCGCGCGACCGCGCTACTTCCCCTTGGGCGGCGCGATGTCCGCCCGCGCCCGCGCACCCGATCCGACGATCGCCTCCGCGCGGATCTCCATCGGCGCGTCCTTCGAATACAGCGCCGTCGTGCCCACCGCCGTCCATGCGGGGTAGTGGTCCTTGAAGAACTCCCGATGCACCTTCAGCACCGGTTCGATGCGGCGGCGGAACTCGTCGTGGTCGCGCGCGACATGGAAGCTCTGCAGCTCGACGACGTCGTCCATCGTCGCGCCGGCTTTTTCCAGATGCGCCTGCAATTGCTGGAACGCCCAGCGGATCTTCGCCTCCTCCGTGTCGCCTTCCAGCGCGGGAATGCCCGAGACGATCACGCGATCGCCGATGCGCACCACCGGCGTGTAGTGCAGATCGGTGTACGAACCTTCCCAGCCCGAAGGCGCGAAATGCTCGCGCGTCGGCACCGATTGCGCAGCCACATCGGCCGCGAGGAGGCACAGGAACAGCGACAGGCACATACGGCGCATGACCGACTCCGGGCGGGAACGAAGCGCCGATTGCAGCATCGGGGATGGCCCGCGACGAGTGCCGTTCGGCGGAACGCTCGATGCAGCGCATGCCGCCGCCCGCGACGGCTCGCCGGTGCGCACCGGCGAGCCTTCAAAGCCCGTAGGCATCGGCCTTGGATTCAGGCCGTCACCCTGCCTTCACCTCGCGACGACTTTTTCACGCTCACTCTCCGTCAGAACCCGCACTACGGTGGCCGGAACGGCCAGGGAGCTCGGCATGAACGCAGGTCTGTCGCGGATGGTGGGGCGCAGTTGGTGGGTGCTGGTGCTGTACGGCGTGATCGGTGTGCTGTTCGGCATCAGCGCATTCCTATGGCCGGCGAAGACGGCCATTGCCATGGCCTGGGCGTTCGGCGTGATGGCGATCGCCGAGGGCGTGCTCAGCCTGTTGGCACTGTTCGACAAGAGCGTCTCGGTGTCGAAGGGCTGGCTGGCGCTCTATGCGCTCGCGTCGCTCGTGTTCGGCGTGCTGGCCGTCGGCAATCCCGTCGCGACCGCCGGCGTGCTGCTGCTCATCCTTGCGGCGTGGCTGCTGGTCGCGGGCGTCTACCGCATCGTGCTCGCGATCCGCATCCGCAAGGCGGTCACCGGCGAATGGATGATCGCGCTCAGCGGCGTGCTCGCCATCGTGCTGGCGGTGATGTTCCTGATGCGCCCCGCCGCCGGACTGGTGACGGTCGCGCTATGGATCGGCGTGGCCGCGCTGTTCTACGGCGTGCTGCAGATCATGGCCGGCCTGCGCCTTCGCAAGCTGGCGGTAGCGCTCTAGAACGCTGGCGCCGCCGGCCCGCGCAATGCGAAGTCGGCGGCGATGCCGGCGAAGATCGCCAGCCCCACCCAATGGTTGTGCAGGAACGCGCGGAAGCACGCCGCGCGCTCACGCGTGCGGGCGATGACGAACTCGTAGGCCACCAACACCACCGATACGGCGAGGCCGATCCAGTAATACATGCCCATCTGCGCGCGCTGCCCGACGAACACCAGCGCCACGAAGAACAACGCGTACAGCACGCCCTGCGCGATCAGGTCCATATCGCCGAACAGGATGGCGGTGGACTTGCTGCCCATGCGCAGGTCGTCCTCACGATCGACCATCGCGTACCAGGTGTCGTACGCGGTGGACCAGATGATGTTGGCCACGTACAGCAGCCACGCCACGGCCGGCACCTCGCCCTGCACCGCGGCGAAGCCCATCGGGATGCCCCAGCCGAACGCCAGGCCCAGGTACACCTGCGGCAGGTGGGTGTATCGCTTGAGGTACGGATAGCTCGCCGCCAGCACGACGCCGACGAAGCTCATCAGCACCGTGAGCCGGTTCAACGTGAGGACCAGTCCGAACGCCGCCAGCATCAGCACCGCGAACAGCGCCAGCGCCTCGCGCCCGCGCACCGCGCCGGTGGCGAGCGGACGGCCCTTGGTGCGTTCCACATGCGGATCGAGCCAGCGGTCGGCGTAGTCGTTGATCACGCAGCCGGCCGAACGCGTCAGCCACACGCCCGCGCTGAACACGAACAGCGTCCACAGCGGCGGCATCCCGCCCGCGGCCAACCACAGCCCCCACCAGGTCGGCCACAGCAGCAGCAACCAGCCGATCGGTCGGTCGCCGCGCACCAGCTGCCAGTACAGCGCCAGTCGCGTTTTCCACGGCGAGGCCGTCGGGGTTTGGAAGCGTTCGTAGCTCATTTCGGGGGAATTCGGGAGAAAGATGGAGCCCAGCCGCTGCGACAGGCCGCGCGTTGGCGACATTGCCGCAGGTGCCCGGAAAATCCGGCCGCCGCACGCCGCCGCGCTTTGCCGCTAGAATGCCAGCCCCGCACGGTGCGACGTGATCGCCCGATCAGGCCGTATCGCGGGACATCCAGGCGCCCGTAGCTCAGCCGGATAGAGTAGTGGCTTCCGAAGCCATTGGTCGGGGGTTCGAATCCCTCCGGGCGCGCCATCTTACGCACCGTGCCGTCGTGGCCCGGTCGCGACGCGGAACCGGCATCGCAGCATCCGCCTTGACCCCGCATACGAAAACGGCAGCCTCGCGGCTGCCGTTTCGTCTTTCCGCCTTCGAAAGCGCGGTTACCAGCTCAGCATGCCACCGGCGCCGAAGGCGAACTTGCCATCACCCGCGGTGCCGCCGTTGACGCGCAGCTTCAGGTTTTCATTGGCGCGCACGACGAAGGCCGCCGACACGGCGTTGCGGCCGTCATAGGAGCCCACGCCCACGCCCAGGCCGGCGGTCTTGCCGGGTTCCAGGTCCGGAATGGACGCCAGCGAGGTCGCGATCGCGATGCCGCGACCGGCCATCTGGTCGACGTGTTCGATATCGTCGTTGAGCTTGCGGACGTTGGTTTCCAGGTCGGACACGCGGCCCGTCAGCGCGGTGGCCATGCCGTAGGCGTTCAGCGCCGTGGTGTTGGCCGAGTTCGCCACGGTCAGCGCCTGCGCCGAATTGCCGATCGCGGTGTTCGCGGTGGCCTGCGCGGTGTTCGCCGTCGTCTGCGCGGTGGCGGCGTTGGCATTGGCGGTATCGGCGACCGAGTGGGCCGTGGCGGCTTCGGTGGCGGCGGCGACGGCGGTGGTCTGCGCCGTGGCGGCGTTCGTCACGGCGGTGTCGGCAGTGGTCTGCGCCGTGGCGGCGGCCGTCTGGGCCGTGGCGGCGGCCGTCTGGGCCGTGGCAGCGTCCGTCAGCGCGGTGTCGGCGGTGGTCTGCGCGGCGGCAGCGTTCGTCACGGCGGTGTCGGCCGTCGTCTGCGCCGTGGCGGCGTTGGCCAGCGCGGTGTCGGCGGTGGTCTGCGCCGTGGCGGCGTTGGCCAGCGCGGTGTCGGCCGTCGTCTGCGCAGTGGCGACGAGCTGCTGGGTGGCGTACAGCTGCGAACCGTTCACGTCCTCGGTCGAGGTCGACGTCACCGCGCCCTTGGTCACACCGGAGATCACGCCTGCATTGGTGATGCCCGCGCTCTGGTTGTCGATGCCGTTCAACGTGCTCGCACCGGTGACGGACAGCGTGCCGTTCAGCGCGGTGTTGCCGATGATCTGATGGCCGTTTGCATTGCTGGTGATGGTCGCGACTTCGACGCCGTTCTCGGCGTAGCCCATCTTCGTGCCGGTGGTGCCGGTTTCGTAGAACGCCAGCGTGCCGGCGTTGGTGTCGCGGGTGCGCAGGAAGCCCGTCGTGCCTTCGAGCTGGATGGAGGAATCCTGGTTGGAGGTGTTCTCGCCGGTAGCGACGAACTGTCCGCTATTCAAGCCGGTGATCGAACTGGTGCCCACCTGGGTGGCCGCAGCGGCATAGCCGATGGAGGCGTCCTTGCTCTCCAGCGCGGTGCCCGCACCCGCGATGTTCAGGCTGGAGCGGGTAGCGCCCTTGTACGTCTCGATCCACGTCGAGGCGGTGGTGGTATTGATCTCGGAACTCTGGCCAGCGCCATCGTCCACAAGCGTGTCGATCGTCGGCCTTGTGAAAAAGCCGCACGGCGCGGCACCGCCGGCCTGGTAACAGGTCGCGGTCGAGCCGTCGTTGACCTCGATCTCGGCGGTTTGCGCCTGCGCGGCGCAGGCGGCCGAGAGCAGGAGCGGAAGGGTGGCAAAACGAAGCTTCATGGGTACTACGGGTCCTTGCATGCGTGGGTTGGCCGGTCGTCGAAGCTCCGTTGCACCTGCGTAATCGGGCACGGCGACAGACACCGCGGTTGCCGGAAACCCGGCCACGTCCAAAGGTGAGTGCTGTAAGGCGCTTCGATCGACCGGCGCCCATTACGTCGCGAAGGCCTCTCGGGCTGAATCAGAGAAATCTGATCACGCCAACAAGAAAGACTTTTTCTGCAAAGAGATTTGGCTCAGGTCGCGAACGGTCGTCACACGGGGACATTCGCCGGCGGGCCCGTTCCATCCCGCGACCCCACCATCGCGGCCCCGCCACGTCCGCATCGCCCATGTCCGAACCTAGTGGAGCAGCCTAGCGGGCCGTATACTGGCGCGCGGCCGCTTGGGGCGGTCGTTCGTCGATGGCTTCGCGTGACCCGCAAGGGCGCGCCATAGGTGGGTTTGTGCGCAATTACGACCTCGAATTCCTGAAGAAATTCTCGATGGTGATCGGCTTCCTGATGCTGGTCACCCTGGGCCTGATCGTCGCGGCCATGTTCGTGCACAGCCAGATTCCGGCGGAGATCAACCCGGACGTCGCCAAGCGCACCGAGCAGCGCATCGCGCCGGTCGGCGCCGTGTACGCCGGCAGCACGGGCGCCGCGGCACAGCAGGCCGCTTCGGCCGCCGCCGCTGCCAAGGCCGCCTCGCAGGTCGCCTACGGCGGCACGACCGACGGCTCGGTGATCTTCAACAACCTGTGCACCGGCTGCCACACCTCCGGTGCCGGCGGCGCGCCGACGCTGGACCAGGCGCACTGGGCCGCGCGCCTGCCCAAGGGCAAGGACACGCTGCACAAGCACGCGATCGAAGGCTTCACCGGCACGTCCGGCGTGATGCCGGCCAAGGGCGGCAACCCGGCCCTGACCGACGAGCAGGTCATCGCCACGGTCGACTGGATGCTGGCGAACCTGAAGTAATCGCAGGTCCGATCCGCTCCGCACGACGCCGCCTCCGGGCGGCGTTGTCGTTTCCGCGCCCTGGAAGTCCGCCTCCGGAACCCTTCTCGCCGGCCGCAGGACGATCCCGCCTCACCGCGCCAACCCGCCGACATCCTCCGGGCACGCGGCCTCGCGATAATGCGCGCCTCCTTTACGGCGAGCGCGCCATGACCCGTTCCTTCTTCCCGCTCCGGCCGGCCCTGTTGCTGGCGCCCTGCCTGCTGCTCGGTTGTGCCACGCAGTCCGGCCTGCGCGCCGGCGATGTCGTGTCGATCGGCGCCATCCAGGGCCACGGGGCGCGCAGCGCGCGGGTCGGCGAAATCGTCACCGTCGAAGGCGTGGTCGCGGCCATCGGCAACGGCGGCTGGTACCTGCAGGACAACGGCGACGGCGATGCCGCGACGTCCGACGCGATCTTCGTGCAGGACGCCACGACCGTTGCGCCCGGCGATCACGTACGCGTGCGCGGCACGGTGGCGGAACTGGCGACCGGCCGCACCTCGCGCACCGCGCTGTCGGATGCGACGGTTCGCCGACTCGGCAACACGTTGCTGCGGCAGCCGGTCGCACTCGACCAGGCACCCGCCGACTGGGAGTCCCTGGAAGGCATGCAGGTCCGCGTCGATGCGCCGGTGCTGCTTTCGGATTACTTCGCGAAGAAGGACAACGTGCAGGTCACGCTGGGCCCGCGTGCCTGGCAGCCGACCGAACGCGCCCTTCCCGGTAGCGCCGAAGCGCGCGCGATCGTCGAAGACAACGAACGCCGCACGCTGACGCTGCACGCGCCGAGCTGGCCCGCCGGTCTCGCCCAGGCCCGCACCGGCAGCACGCTCGAAAGCGTCGCCGGCACGCTGGAAAACACCGCCGACGGCTACACGCTGCAACTCACCGCCGCACCGACATTGAACGTCGTCGAACGTCCGGCGGCGCCCAGCGTTCCCGGCACGCTGCGCCTGGCCGCGCTGAACCTGGAAAACCTCTTCAACGGCGACGGCCACGGCGGCGGCTTCCCGACGCTGCGCGGCGCGCGCACGGCGCAGGAACTCGCCGCGCAGCTGGCCAAGCACGTCGCGATCATCGATGGCCTCAACGCCGACGTCGTCGCGCTGATGGAACTGGAGAACGACGGCTACGGCGCCGACTCCAGCATCGCCTCGCTGGTGGACGCGCTCAATGCCGCCGGCGGCCACTGGCGGTTCGTCGATGCGAAGCAGGGCCCGGGCGAGAATCCGATCCGCGTCGGCCTGATCTACCGCGCCGATCGCATCCGCACGCTCGGCGCGCCGAAGACGCTGGAAGGCGGCCCGTTCGGCGAACACAGCCGCGTGCCGATGGCACAGGCGTTCGCGCCGATCAAGGGCGATGCGAAGAAGCAGGCCTTCGTCGTCGTCGCCAACCACTTCAAGTCGAAGGGCTGCAAGGACGCCGAAGGCATGGATCGCGACCAGCACGACGGCGCGTCCTGCTACAACGCGATGCGCACCGAATCGGCGCGACGTCTGGATGCGTGGCTCGCCACCGATCCCACCGGACACGGCGCGCGCACGCTGGTGGTTGGCGACTTCAACGCCTATGCGCAGGAAGAGCCCGTGCGCACGATGCGCGAGGCCGGCTGGCAGGACGCCTTCGTCGTCGCCGGCAACGAGGCGCCCTACAGCTACGTCTACGACGGGCAGCTCGGCCGGCTCGACCACGCGCTGCTGAGCCCGGAGTTCGCCAGGCGCCTCCGCGGCGCGGCCGAGTGGCACGTCAACGCCGACGAGCCGGAAACCTCGGGCTATCGCGCCGGCGGCGCGGGCCCGTGGCGCAGCTCCGACCACGATCCGCTGGTGCTGGGTTTCGATCTGTAAGCGGCGCACCGACGAGGCCTGAATGCACCAGCCCGTATCATTGCGCCCATGAGCAACCCCGCCTTCCCGACCGACGCCACCGCCACGCTGACGCTGCAAGGCCCGGCCGGTGGACTGGAAACGATAGTGGAAGCCGCCGAAGCGCCCGTGCGCGACGCGGTGGCCATCGTCTGCCATCCGCTGCCCACCGACGGCGGCACGATGCACAACAAGGTCGTGACGATGGCCGCGCGCGCGCTGCGCGAATCCGGCATCGCGACGGTGCGCTTCAATTTCCGTGGCACCGGCGCATCCGAAGGCAGCTTCGACGAGGGCCGCGGCGAAGCCGATGACCTGCGCGCGGTGGCCGCATGGGTGCGGCAGACGCGCCCCGACGCGCGCCTGTGGCTGGCCGGTTTCAGCTTCGGTTCGTACATCACGCTTAAATGCGCGAACGAGCTGCATCCGGGGATGGTCGTCTCGATCGCGCCGCCGGCCGCCGGCCGCAACTGGGACTTCAGCACCATCGCACCGCCGGAATGCCCGTGGCTGGTGATCCAGGGCGAGGAAGACGAGATCGTCGATCCGCACGCCGTCTACGCGTGGCTCGACGGCCTGAAGCTCGACCAGCCGATGGAGCTGGTGAAGATGCCCGAGACCAGCCACTTCTTCCATCGCCGCCTGATGGACCTGCGCGGCGCGATCAAGAACGGCATCAAGCCGTATCTTCCGCCGGAACATCCCACCGGATCCGAAGGCGCCGCGTCGGCATGAGCGCGCAAGCTCCTGCCGTCGCAAACGCCGCAACGCCTTCGACGCTGTACGCCAACGGTGTCGCGCGCGGCGACTGGAACGAAGACCCCGCGCAACGTCCCGCGCTGCGCGAACTCGACCGCATCCATGCCGCGTTGCTGGATCCGCCGAAGCGGGGCCTGCTCGGCGGATTGTTCGGGAAGAAATCCGAACCCTCGCGCGGGCTGTACCTGTGGGGCGGCGTCGGGCGCGGCAAGACGTTCCTGATCGATCTGTTCTACGACGCCCTGCCCTTCGAGCAGAAGCGCCGCACGCACTTCCACCGCTTCATGCGCGAAGTCCACGCGCAGCTGCGCGCGCACGCGGGCCAGAGCGATCCGCTGGCGACGATCGCGCGCGAATGGGTCCGCGATCTGCGCGTGCTGGTCCTCGACGAATTCTTCGTCAACGACATCGGCGACGCGATGCTGCTCGGCCGCCTGATGGAGCGTCTGTTCGCTGAAGGCGTGGTGCTGGTCACCACGTCCAACACCGAACCGAAGAACCTCTACAAGGACGGGCTGCAGCGCGCGAGTTTCCTGCCGGCGATCGCGCAGATCGAGAAGCACTGCAAGGTGCTGTATCTAGACAGCGCGCAGGATTACCGCCTGCGCGCGCTGACGCGTTCGCCGGTGTATCGCGCGCCGCTCGACGCCGCATCCGACACCTGGCTGGGCGAACGCTGGCACGAACTCACCGCCACCTGCCCGCGCGAGGAAGGCCCGCTGGTCATCGAAGGCCGCGAGATTCCCGTGCGCGCGCTCGCTGAAGGCCACGCGTGGTTCGACTTCGCCGCGCTGTGCGAGGGCCCGCGCGCGGCGAGCGACTACATCGAGATCGCCACCGAGTACCACACGGTGCTGGTCGGCGGCATTCCGCTGTTCGACGGCCGCAACGACGATCCCGCGCGCCGCTTCGTGCACCTGATCGACGAACTCTACGACCGCCACGTCAACCTGGTCTGCACCGCCGCCGCCGCGCCGCCTGCGTTGTATGGCGGGCAGAAGCTCGCGCACGCGTTCGAACGCACGGCGTCGCGGCTGATCGAGATGCAGTCGGCGGAGTTCCTGGCGCTGGAGCATCGGGGCTAGACCGGGGCGCCTTTCCTTCGGCGGCCGGGCCCCTATATGCTCCGGCGCATGGAAACGGACTCCGATCGACCCAACCCCTACCAGCCACCGCAGTCCAACCGGTCGGAGCTGACCTGGAAGGACGAGCCGCTGACGTTCGCGCAGACGCCACAGCAACGCAATGCCGGACCCGAAGGACTGGGCGGCTGGCTGATCGTCATCGCCATCAAACTCATCATGACGCTGCTGACCGCTGGCGGCATGCTCATGACGATCGTGCCGATTTTCGGCGGGGACGCGTGGACCGCGATCACCACCCCCGGAACCGATGCCTACCATCCCTTGTTCGGGCCCCTGATCGTCTTCGAGCTGGTCGGGAACCTCGTGCTCGTGAGCGGCACGCTCGCGCTGCTGGTGATGTTCTTCCGCAAGTCGCCCAGCTTTCCGCGCTGGATGATCGCGCTGCTGGTCTTCGGCCCGCTGCTCACCATCGCCGACCTTTACTGGGCCAGCCAGATCCCGAGCGCGGCGCTGGAAGTCAACGCCGGCGAAGCCGGGGACCTTGCCCGGTCGATCGCCGGCGCGTGCATCTGGGTGCCGTACATGCTCGTGTCCAAGCGCGTGCGCAACACCTTCGCGCCGCGCCGCCGTCCGTCGCGTCGCATCGAACCGGTGATGGAAGCATCTGCTGCGCCGGATGCCGGCGCCTGAGCGCTGGTTCCACCGCACCACCCGATGAACCTCGCCCTCTTCGACTTCGACGGCACGATCACCACGCGCGAACTCATGCCCGACTTCGTGCGCATGGCGACGACGAAGCGGCGGCTGATGGTGGGGCGCGTGGTGATGGCGCCGGTCTTCGTGGGCTACAGGGCCGGTCTCGTCAGCGGAAATGCCATCCGCGAACGCATCACCGATTTCGCGTTCCGCGGCCTGCCGCAACGCGATCTGCGTGATGCGGGCGAGCGCTTCGCGCGCGACATCGTGCCCGCGCAGCTGCGTCCCGACGCCATGGCGCGCCTGCAATGGCATCGCGAACAGGGCGACACGATCGTCGTCGTGTCCGGCTCCTTCGACCTCTACCTGTCGCACTGGTGCGCGCAGCATGGGCTTGAGCTGCTGTGCTCGTCGCTGGAATCGCGCGAGGGCGTGATGACCGGCCGCTACCTCGGCGCGCAGTGCGTCGGCATCGAGAAGGCACGCCGCGTGCGCGAACGCTACGACCTGTCGCGCTATCCGATCGTCTATGCCTACGGCGACACGCACGAGGACCGCGACCTGCTCGCACTCGCACATCGTCGCTGGTATCGCGGGCGCGAGATCGACTGAGCGGTTCCACTCGCGACGCCCACGTCACGGTACATATCCCGCGTGTTTCGTAGGCTTCGTAGGATGGGTTTCGCGGCGCGAAACCCATCATCAGGCGCACGGGCGATGGGTTTCGCAAACGAAACCCATCCTACGTCACGCTCGACAACGCATCGCCGCGCAAGCGGGGCGCGCACTCAAGATCAGCGCCGCCACACCAGGCAGCGATTGTTCGCCGGCATCGCCACATCTTCGACCAGTCGCAACCCGATCCGCTGCGCCAGCGCATCCACCGCTCCGAAATCGCGGATCGCCGACTGCGGATCGCGCGCCTTCAGCCATCCGTCGAAATCGCGGTTGCTGTCGCTGGTGTAGTCGCCGCCGTAATTGAACGGGCCGTAGACGACCAGCGTCGCCTCGTCGGCCAGCACGCCATCGAGCCCGGCGAAGAACGCCTCGACCTGCGGCCAACCCATGATGTGCAGCGTGTTCGCGCTGAAGACCGCGTCGAAACGGCCGTCGCCGGCATCCGGTCGCGGCCACGGACCGCTGGCGACATCCAGCTCGACCGCCGCCGGCGTATTGGGCAACGACGCATGCTCAAGCCACGAGGCGATGCCCGGCAGGTTCTCGGCGCGATCGCTGCACTGCCATCGCAGCCACGGCATCGCCGCGGCGAAGTACACGGCGTGCTGCCCCGTTCCGCTGCCGATTTCCAGCACGTTGCGCCGATCAACGAACGTGCGTTGCAGCACCGCGAGGATGGGATCGCGATTGCGTTCGCACGACGGCGCGTTGGGCAGCGCGTTCATGGCGGAACGGATCGCTTACCGCCCCGGGCCCACGTCGATGAACTGCAGGAACTCCGCACGCGTGCGCGCGTCCTCGCGGAAGCTGCCGAGCATCTTGGAGGTCACCATGCTCACGCCGCGCTTGTGCACGCCCCGCGTGGTCATGCATTCGTGCGCGCCTTCGATCACCACGCCGACGCCGCGCGGCTGCAGCACTTCCTGGATGACCTGCGCGATCTGCGCCGTCATCTTCTCCTGCACCTGAAGGCGGCGGGCATAGGTTTCCACCACGCGCGCCAGCTTGCTGATACCCACCACCTTGCCGTCGGGCAGGTAGCCCACGTGCGCCTTGCCGATGATCGGCGCCATGTGGTGTTCGCAATGGCTTTCGAATTCGATGTCGCGAAGGATGATCATCTCGTCGTAGCCCTCGACTTCCTCGAAGGTGCGCTTGAGATAGTCGGCCGGGTCCTCGCCGTAGCCGCTGAACCAGTCCTGGTAGGCCTTGGCCACGCGCTTGGGCGTATCGAGCAGCCCTTCGCGCGCCGGATCGTCGCCAGCCCAGCGCAGCAGCGTGCGCACGGCGGCCTCAGCCTGTTCGCGGGAGGGCTTGTCGTCTTGCGCCATGGCACGGACTCGGTGTGTCTGGGGGAGGGAAATGCTACTCCACCGCGCGCGAGTGGAGAAAAAATGCGCCGCCGGACGGGATGAAGACCAGCGGCGCAAAGGGCTGACAACAGCCATGGATCTGGAAAAACCGAACAACCGGCGACGCCATGCGGGGGAGGGAAACGTGGCGTCACCGGCCGTCGGCTGGGGGAGCGATGGAGCTTGGTGCGTCGGTTCTGAGCAGGGATCAGCGTGCGGCGACGTCCTCGCGCAGCGGCACCCGCGTGGGCCAGCCACCGGCCAGCGCCTTGTACAGCGCGACGGCCGAACTGGCGCTGCGCGTGCGCGCATCGGCGAAGGCTTCCTCGGCGGTCAGGCGCGTGCGCTCGGCGTCGAGGACTTCGAACAGGTCCGCCGCGCCCGCGTCGTATCGCACGCGGGCCAGGCGCGCCGCGGTGGCGCTGTCGGTGGCGGCCTGCGCGAGGTGCTGGTCTTCCACGCGCGCGCGGGCATAACGCACCAGCGCGTTCTCGGTGTCTTCCAGCGCGAGCAGCACCGACTGCTGGTAACGCGCCAGTTCGCCGGCGGCGTCCGCATCGGCCGCCGCCATGCGCGCACGCACGCGGCCGATGTCGAGGAACGACCAGTCGATGCCGAGGAACGCCAGCCGCGTTTCGCTGTCGCGTTCGAACAGCGCGCTGGTATCGACGGCCTGGCTGCCGATGAGCCCGCCGAGCGTGAAGCGCGGGAACAGGTCGGCGGTGGCCACGCCGATGCGTGCGGTGGCCGCATGCAGGCGATGCTCGGCGGCGATCACGTCGGGACGGTGGCGCAGCAGTTCGCCGGGCGAACCCGGATCCAGCCGTGTCGGCAACGCAGGCAGCGGCTTCACCGGCGTGAGTTCGCCGATGAGCGCTTCCGGCGTCTGGCCGGTGAGCACCGCAAGACGGTGCATCGTCACCGCGACCTGCGCTTCCAGCGCCGGCACGCGCGAGAGCGTGGCTTCCAGCTGCGCACGCGCACGCGAGGTATCGAACTCGGTGCCACGGCCCGCATCGAAGCGCGCGTTCACCAGGCGCAGGGTTTCGCGCTGGTTCTCGGCGTTCTCGCTCGCGACGCGCAGGCGCTCCTGCAGGCCGCGCAGTTCGACGTAGCTGCGCGCGACTTCGCCGACGATTGCGACCTGCAACGCATCCAGATCCGACGCCGTCGCCCAGGCTTCGGCGCGCGAGGACTCCACGCTGCGACGCACGCGACCATACAGGTCGAGCTCCCAGCTCACGTCGGCCTGCACGTTGTAGCTTTCGCCATCGCGATCGGCGCGCGACGCGCCCGGCGCCTGGTCGGCACTCGCGCGCGAATCGCTGCCGGTGGCGCTGGCGGTCACCGTCGGGAAACGATCGAGCTTGGCGTTGCGAAGCAGCGCGTTGGCGCGATCGTAGCTGGCCAGTGCGATGCGCAGGTCGTGGTTGGACGCGAGCGCGTCCTCGACCAGCCGCGTCAGCAGCGGATCGTTGAAGCTGCGCCAGAACTCCGCGTCGGCCTGCGGCGAAGGCGCCGGTGCGGCGTCGGCTTCGACGCCGGTCGCAAGGTCGGCGGCACGCGCATCGCTTGCGGCTTCATCGCGTGCGAACTTCGAAGGCGTGTCGATATTCGGACGGACATAGTCCGGGCCGACGGCGCACGCGGCGAGCAACGCCGCCGCAAC
>Ga0102593_1001685_pt1 | contig 20226 bp, 17 predicted proteins | sample AraplaCol_mMS_r2_2_FD_76862 | JGI IMG/M metagenome (GOLD analysis project Ga0102593, IMG submission 76862) | Arabidopsis root microbial communities from North Carolina, USA - plate scrape MF_Col_mMS_r2 (SPADES assembly) (version 2) | ecosystem: Host-associated > Plants > Roots > Endosphere...
CTCGCAACCCCCTTCCTCTCTTTCTCTTGTTTGTCCTTTTTTTTTTTTTTTTTTTTTTTTTTTTTTATTTTCTTTTTCTCCCATCTCTCTCGCTCTCGTGGGATGGTCCACCAAATGAAGATCAATAGGGTCTTACGGTGTCTTTTCGGTTTCCGCACTATATAAGATAGGCAATGATTTCGGCATATTACAGCATACCTGCGTTGGAAAACGCTATAAAGGGTTAATGAGTCGGGTTTAACGCCAACCAAGTGCGTTTCAAGTGCCACTTCTTCGCCCGCAAACACCCCCATTGGTAGACTCGTTCTAGAAGCCCTGCCATGGTGTTGGTTATGGTGGAACCGGGTTGGAAAAAAAAGGTACCCAACTGGATCATCGATCTATTGTTTGCGGGGACTCTTTTGTAACGCCCTGTCCATCTTGTTTAGAGATTTATTTTAAACACTCATAGGTGCGCCCGTTGATAGTCCGATTGTATTTCCCCAAGAATCAAAAACCTCAGGCCCGCCAGATATTTGCCGGATTTACGCGCACTGTATGTACATTGCCTTTCGATTACTACATCTCTTTTCCTGCCACAGCCACTTAATCACACATTTCCCCTTATGAATTGCTGGCCCCTTTGGCCCCCCTTGTGCTTCAGTGTACTAGTGTAGTTCAAAGCGGTTTACGACGCTCATGAACTCCTAATGTCGTCCGGCGCTTCTCGCTCACATGATAGTTCATCTCATTTCAGGGACCAAGAGGAAGAAGTTGAACCTAAAGATCCAGCCTCGCAGTTGGACATTGGACTTGTGCCTCTCATCGAGCCAGCGCAGACCCAGAGTTACCCATCTGGCTTTCAAGATCAGACTACAGGCTGGTCCTTTAATGGTCCAGCCTCGGCCTTAAATAGCTCTCCGGAGTCAGCACAAGCGTTTTCGACTGTTTTGCAAAACCCCCAAGACTCGACATTATCACCCGAGTCAGCTTCTGGCCTGTCTTCTAATATTCTGGATTCCGACACGTCTCTCTCTGGACAGGGTGGGCAGCTTTCTTTTGACGACGTCAATTGTAAAGAACAATTGGCCGACGACCAGGGAACGTGAGTCTTAACATTGTCTCCCAATCCTGATCGAAATCGAGCATTTTCATTGACTAGATATTCAATCCCTATCAGTGACCTTGGGATATCACCGTGCCCTATGTCTGTAGCATCAGAGCCATACTTTGCTGGCCCAATGCAGCCAAATTCTCAACGTAAGATGGCCTTGATCTTTCCAGGGCGAAAGTTAGCCAGATGGAGAGGGAATCAATACTAAAAGCTCAGCAGAATATGTTTGGGCCAATCGCCCTTTTCACCCGTTACAATCGCCACCTGGGCATTTAAACCAACAGTTTCCACCTCCACAACCATATCCACCAGCAGGCTACCCAGTCGGATACAGTGGACAGGCCAGCGGCGCCCTCTCAAATTACCATCAAGAGCTCCCCGCCCCATCTTCATACATTCCAAGAGGCTCTGGAAACGCTCAAAAACAAAATGAATCTCACAGGTGCGTGGATCATCTAAGAGGGGAAGGGAATCATGCCATTGTCGAGAATGAGTGTTAACATTATCTTTAGTTCTTCGATATCCCGACCTTTCCCTCCTCACTCAACAGCCAGTGCTATCCCCGATCAACCAAATATGAACTCGTAAGTTTGTGCTCGAGTCGTAGGCAAGCCTCGCCTGGGAACTCCTACTCGTTTGCATATTGGAATAGTTGCTGACAGCCCGGTGTTAGTTCTCCCCCTTATAATATGATGAGCCAGCATCCATACTACCTCCCAGATGCACCTCCAGTCCCGTGAGTAGATCTCTGGAACCCTTTCATCATTTTCATGCTCATTTGATGATTTAGATCCCCTCACCAATCCTCGATCAGCTCGCACACATCTTCAATGCTCCACGAACCCATCTATTCCCCAAATTCAATAAACACCACCTCAAGCAAGGAACAACAACTTCATGTCATGAGCTCGCGACCAAGGCCACAGTGCTGGGATCACGGTTGTAATGGTCGGGAATTTTCAACATTTAGTAATCTGCTACGGCACCAACGCGAAAAGTCAGGAGTGGTTGCCAAAGCAGAGTGTCCTGTTTGTGGAGCAGTGTTTACGCGCACGACAGCACGCAATATTCATGTTGCGCAGGGCAAATGCAAAGGTGCTGGACGGGAGTCCTCGGCTGATTGAGTCAGCCTTGTATAGTAGTATTGGCCCTAGTAGGCAGCTTGAACTGGACATATCAAAACAGTACTATCATTCGCTTTTACATATTTAATAATACATATATTATCTAGGTATAAATTTGGTCGTTTCGGATTGAGCCTTGTTCTGAATATACAAGACGTGTGATAGAGGGTAGCTGGAACCAGGATGATCTCAGGGCTGAGATCATCCTGGTTTGTAAGAGGCTGGTGCCTCTTACAATATTTAACAGTGATCTCCAGAGCAGGGAACTCGAAAAAGTGGGTTTGCTGGGATCCTATATCCTGCAGAAGTACATATGAAATGCAATACATCCAGAATATACAGCACCTGGACTCAAGGACACTAGTGTATAGTCCAGGGCTGCGACATTGGGATCGGATGTCAATTCTAATTAGATCGTAGTAAAGGCCCCGGCTCCTCTCTCTAACTTGACTTCTACTGGCTTCACCAATCCACGATTATTTGTCCCCAGGGTTCATCTCCATACCGTTGCCGAGTTGCACGATCTTAAATATCTTCCCCTAAACCGTAAATATCTTGAGGTTGTTTGGAATTATAGACCGATATAGTTGGAAACTCTTAATACGAGGAACTTCCACGGAAGATAAGAAACAAGGCGCAAGACCCATTGTGAATGTCTCAGTCTTCAGTTCAAATTCTCGGCATACGCCACTCCTGAGTTCGTATTAGCTCGTATTCCCTTGGCGGCGTTGATATACGAGCGTTGGAATGGCCGCAAACGGAAAATCTTTGAACCAAAATGTAATAAAAAAGAGGAAAGCTTCGTATTTTATGATTTCAAGGGTTTCATGTCTTAGAAGGTAGTTGTCAAATGACTGAGCTGGAGCAAAGCAGGACGGGTTATAAAATCACAGAACGTCTACCACTGCCGCATTAGTAGTTGATTCATCCAATACTACCAATTAAGTCGATATACAATTTAATAATATATAGTACCACCATGCACTTCTCTAATATTTTCATCGGATTCTCGCTTGCTTCACTTGGTGGTAAGTATTTATCTTCGCCACAAAACAGATAGCTGAAACTCACAGCGGCGGGATGCGGTGATGCTGATGCGTGTGTGGGTACCGAGTTCTGTACAACGGCAACCTTCACCAGTCCCAGCTCGACAGTGGTTACTACTTGTGTACCTACGGCAACCTGTCTAGGCGTCTACTGTAAGTAAAATCTTCGCGGCTAGTAATATGAAAATGAATAATCAACCAGGACCAGCGCAATGCGATTTTGGAAGCACGCTGGGAAATTGTTGCTCGGGTTACTGTGCAGCAACAAAGTGCCGGCCCACCGATGATGATTGGCCTGGGTGTAATGAAGACAATGGTCCGTGTCTTGCTGATGAAAATTGCTGTTATGGAAACAAATGTGTTGAGGGTCTTTGCAAGAAGCCTGAGGGTGGTCGATGTAATTCTGTCTAGAGTGCAAGTCTTGTACCTATCCAGAAGAATGAAACATAATTGCAATTTGTGCTGTATTTTGGCCTACTATTAGCTATCCGAATAACGTAGATTGTATTTCTTCATGATTTTGAGGAGAATATATCATCGGATATAGTGACTTGATATAGATCATCTATATTGCTGCCTGAGGTGTCAACATTATTCCCAAATTATCCCGACACCGGAATAACCATTTCCCGATCAACGCGCCCTGGCGAAATGCGCGGCCGCTGGCTGATCAATTTGGTTGATCGCAAAGTCCCAGCTCTTTCAGCCCTCGAGGGCCCGCATATTAGGCATTGACGATTGTCAACCCTGTCACTTCTGTCGCCGCGCCTATTTACCCCTCTCGCCCCTCGACACTACCGCACATTTGCCGGATACACCAGCATTTCATCTTCATCGGCGCATCCCTCTAAAGCCTGTGCCTCGAACGCGCCCGCACTGTAACTTGTCCCGGTCATCCACCCTTTCTACGACTGAGATTGCTACGACTTGTGCTCATCGAGATATACTGTCGAAATTCTTCCAACCAGGGTCGGAATCGCCAAATTCTCCTACAATCTGTCTTTGAGGTTGCTTGATTTTCGCATCCAAGTCCAACTTCAAAGGCGTCAATCATCTACCGGCGCAGTTTGACGTTTGATTTCGACTGTTCAGAAGAAATCTTTTGGAGCCGATATACGCGTCGAATAGAGACTGGCCGGACTGTTTGCAAGGGGCACACATCACAACCTATCCCCGGACGAACTCAATACCAAGCGCTCTTGATCGTCGCGTTCACTGGCAGAGCTTCAAGATGTCTGCCACAACACCACAGAGAACCTCCCTGCGACGTATGTATCCCTGATATCGAACGAGAACTGAACTTTGCTAATATGATACAGAGGGTTTGCGCCAGGCTCCTAAGGTCAATCAGCCCTTCATCCCCGACACAGCACCAGCTCGTCGTTCGCACCACCAGAACTTTGCATCACCACAACCGCAAGTGTCTCCGAATTTGACAATGAACCCTGCAGCGAATCCGCAGAGTGCGCATTTTGCCGTTGACAGCTGGGAAGGGAAAGGCCAAACACAATTGCCGATGTCCATGCGGGAGGTTCCGACTCCAGGAAACCGACCTGGGCTTTTTGCGAGTCTGTATGATGTGCGAAACAAAGCAGCCAAAGCCCCTGATTTCTATGATCCATATTTCCCTCTCCGGTTCCTCGAAGTGCCGAGAAGTAAGTCCCCATCTCTCCTTCTGCCCCATTAGAGGTTGTGCCGCTGACAATTTTCGCTCCTCAGCCGATCATATTTACAAGCGCGCCCACTATGGCCTGCAATCTGGGATTCCAGACGAAGTCGACTTCGCCCTTTATCATCTAGTTCAGATATCCAATCAGAGATGGGATAAATTCAAGTTTGAGGGATTTCCGCTTTTAGCGGAAACTCTCATGCAAAAGGCATTAGACGTCACTTATCTCTGCACAGGGGTCAAGTGGGAATTCGAATACGATCCCCTCAAGCCGGCTGACCGAGTCAATGTCCTGAACTCGCTATATGGAACTCGAAATATTCTTGATAAGATTCAACAAATCCCAAAAATTCTCCCATCTGATACGCTGGAGACATCTGAATTTAACCACCAGATTCGAAATGTCAAAGAGGCAACGTTAGTCTTACGCAATATGGTGCTTCTTGCAGAGAATGCCATTTATGTTTCCCGATATGCCAGTGGTCTCCTGCGGGACTTCCTCGTGATCCTGATGAATCTACCAAACCAACCTCGATTTCTCGAGATTAAGAATGATGCTCTGGATATTGCTGAAGAGGTCACGAAATTCATGCAGACTGATCCTCAAGACCCTCTGTGGATCTCCTTGGTCAATTTCCTAGATTCACCTGATCGGGCGCACATCGTTCGAGCTCTCTGGGCTGTGACTCACTTCTCGACAGAGCTAGAAGATGGGGATGTCAATCGAGCCATTGATAGCATGCCCAAGCCTACCCTTCAACAGATGTATTATCATACGCTATTGGATCTTGATAGAGATATACTGAGTGGCGCACTGGATTTCTGGTATCAATATACATTAAGTCCTGACAACATCGAAACCCTTATGGGTGTGATCAACTTCCCAACCGTTTTCGTCCCTCGCATGATTGCACTCCTCACATACGAGGCACGACCAACGAAGAAGGAAACTGTTCTGCAAGAAGAGAAGGTCGCACCGCCGCCTTCAGATATCCCTCGTGTTCCACACGAGCTTTTGGAGAAGCTTATGGAGTTATCAGAGCCAGAGCGCAGCTCACAATGGCTGCGTTGCTGCTTTGTCGAAGACTCTGAGTGCGAAATTACGCAAATTGCCCTGTGGCAAGCTTACCAGACTCGGTTCGCCACTCCCCAATTCCCGGGCATTGGCGTTCTTCCAGCGGCAGAGTTCATCAAAAACGTCAGCAACACGTTCACGAATGCCCAAGCTCAAGTCATCAATGGACCTGGTACCGCAACCAAGTTTATCATCAAGGGTATCCGGCCGTTGGAGACTGCCTATACATTCGACGGCTTCCCATACCTCTACTGCAAGTGGGCAGACAACTCGAAACCCTCGAAGATGTGCCAACGCGCATTTGTTTCTCCTGCTGACTTACGAACTCATATTTTCGGAGACCATATGAACCTACAGCCTACTGAAACACCTGGCAGGTTCAAAATGGACGCCGCCGAAACGCCCATCCATGCATGCCAATGGGAGAACTGCACCCGTTTCCGTGTTTCAGGACCTAGCGCTAATACTTCCTTGGTTGCTGGTCACATCACTTCTCACCTGCCTGAAGATCGACCAACCGATGCGGAACCTCCAAGCACAAAGCGACCTATCCTCCAAGAACGAATAGTCCGTAAGTGGTACTATATGGACACCCCGATCAATGAGAAGGGTGAGCCTATTGGAGTTGCTTACAAGGCAGCATTGGTTCTGCGCAACATCGCTCGTGGTCTACCTAACCGCGAAGCTACGAAGTATGGCAATGTTTCTTGGAAGAAGGCCTGCTTCGTGAGCCAGCGTGCCAAGATCGTAGAGGTCTGGGACCGCAACCGTGCACTGCGCAAGGAGTTGACGGAGTTGATTATGGTCATGGAGAAGGAAGTTGACTATTGATATAATTCTCTTTGATCTTCCGTTTTGTCTCCACGCGCATCGACCTCTTTTCCATCCGGTGCACCTTTTTTTTTTCTCCGTCTTTTGTACGACTAATACCCTATTTCCCCCAAAATTCCTTGGGGCTCTGTCGCCCGGGAAATCCCTCCGAGAGATATCCTTCCGGGCTGTTTGATATTTTTCTTGAATGACATTCGCCGGTTGAAATGACAAGTCGCGAATGTGCTTATGTGCGAAACAAAAAGTATGACGGAGTTATTCCTGCGGGACCCGGGGTGGCTGTCTTCAACTTTTCTCTTCCGGCGTCTGGTTGAGGAGGATAGAATTCTGACTCACAAGTATCCTGCATGGTGTCCATTATTTTGTATGGTCTTCTTTCTCGGTGTTGACTGTTTTGCTTTTGTTTGACGTCTCTACGATGATGCGTGTACCATAGGGATGGAGTAGGAACAGTGTATTTTTGGGTAATTAAAACCCAAGTAACAATACAATTTATTTCTATTTTTCCTTTATACCTATCGTTTAAACTTCAAGTATACGCTGTGCTGCGTCAAAAGAGCAAAATCCTCGCTCATGAAATCTGTCTAGCACTGCATTTCGCTTGTCAAGAAGGGCGGCAACAAGACATGACAGACGATATCCTAAGTCTGCTGAAAAGTTTTCTTTGAAATATGTTGAATTAGTGAGTGCTTCTTTTTTTCTTTCTTTCTTCACGAATTATCCTGGAACACAAGCAAGGCCCCTGCTTAATTGTCCTCTCAACATTGGGGAAACCGTGGACTGAGCTGAAAACCATCGCCTGCAAAAAATCCATGGACTCAAGCCCAGAAAACCATGGTGAGCCGCTTCGAGTCCCTAATTATCAAAGAAATAAAATATGGGACGTCACTATTTGTTTATGACTCAATTAAATCCTACTTTTATTGTTGTCAGGCTTTACTCCAGCTGCAAGACTACATATCATCTCGATCGACGACTCATGGATCGAAGATTTTGGAAATCTCAAACTATTAAACCTCAATTCTGGGATGAACAACTATATAAGCTCACACCGGGTTATCTTCCCCTCAGATTTGATCGAAGAAGTCAATAGAGCACACAATGAAGATGCCGCAAACCGTGTCATCGATGAGTCTTTCGTTTTTGTTCTTGCTCACGAAAGATCAACTGGCAGTGACGAATCAGAATTCATCATTGAAGGCGTCTTCAGGACTTTAGAGTCGGCCAATGAGAGAACAATGGAATTATTCCGAGACCAATATAACGACTTTCAACCAGCCGACTTCTACGCTCAAGGTACTTGGGAAGGAATTGGAGAGAACTCAGTAGGCTGGTATGTTTCGCGGAATGGAACGTTGGCTCTGGAAATCCACGATCATGCAGGGAATACGTGTCGAATATACGCGGAACTACATGACATCGAGTGATCCCCGAATAGATTGAGGTATTCAAGGAAAGGAAATTGCATTCTAAAGATATTCATGAAATGAAAATGGAATTCGCCTCAATTTGGCTAATAGTCACCAGTGGGTAGACCCATTGTCGGGACATGCTGTCCATGAAATCCAAACCCAACGGCTCCATTAACATGTGCCTGGCCTAATTCTTTGAGATCTCGAGCATCGAGGCAAAGCAGAAAACTGGTACCTTTTACTCCATCCAGAACGACACTCAGAAGCACACCATCATCTTCGTTGGTGCCGTTTGGATCAGCGACAAAGATCGGCTCTCCGGGGGTATGAGCATGACGCGACCATAATTGAGACTGATGTGTATCACAATCCAATTTCATGAGTCCATCAGTGAGGGTTGCTTCCCCGCGAGAGGCAGTAGCATAGACATATCGATGCTTTTTAGTCCCGAGGTTAGGGTTCATTGTCGGCAATTCGGGCGCCCACTCCTTGCATGCAGACCATTCAAGGCTTGCTTTCCTGGGCTTGATGTTTGTCTCTCGTAGGATATTTGGAAGCCGGAACCGCGTGATAGTGGAATTCAAATCATGCCCTCGATTTGCCATATACTCTTTAGCTTTGGGGAGAGATGACTTGATAAATTCATATCCCAATAGATCAATGATTGCAACACTGTCCGTTCTGACTAGGTCCGCAACAATGTCGATCTTAGATGGATCCTCCTTGGAAGGTTCTTGCCAAGCATTTATTGTGTGGAAACAGAAGAAAGTAGGGCTCTCATACGTAGCAACAAGACCTTTATCATGTTTGCGGTCGATAATATACCATGTTGCTGGCTTGGAAGGGTCGGTAGGCATGATTGATTCCTTGAAGACCCCATCAGCGACCTTCAACGGGTCCAAATGAGCGCCCCACAAACAAAGAATAACGAAGTCTTCTGTAATAAGAAGGGAGTGTATATAGACTGGAGTTCCTGGAAATTTGGCAAGTATCTTGGTCTTTCCCGTACTGGCGGAGACTTGGAACACTCGGTATGTAGAAGTTGCGCCGATCTCAAGATTGAAGTTGAAAACATCGCCCGTCACCGGATCAGAACGAGGATGTGAAGCTGTAAGTGGTCCGGCCAGTTCAGGATGGAAGTCCTTTTGTGAAGCCCTGGCTATTGGCTCCAGAGTCACTGGGTCCAATTGCTTGAACTCGTTGTAATCTGTCTTCGCATAGAGATTTCGAATGCTGTTAGAACCGGTCCACCTATCAAGAAAATTTCCATCACTATCATGATCAAGGCCTGGCATGTTTACTGAGAGGGTCACGCCGACGTTTGTAGATGAAGGATCTGTAGAAGGAACAAATTCACTTTGAGCCTTGCTAAATAAAGCCCTGCACGGGTCACGTCCCTGGCCGAACGAGCGTGAAAAATCTCTAGACCCTGCTTTCCGAACATTCTCCATGAGCTGATCGCTCGAAAAGCGAGAGTTATAGAAGACTCGGGTTAATGGTTGGGTGTCATCGGGTGCAATGATTTGAAACCGATGGGTTTCTGTGAATCCATCAAACCAATGCGAGAGCTGGAAAAGATTGCCTTGATCTGTCTGGACTTGACTTTTCCCTGGCCCAGTGCGATACAGTACTCCAGCAGCATATGCAGGGATATTGCCTGTAACACGAAGTTCTACCGGGGTGAGTTGTTCATATTCGGGATCGAACTAGATAGTTCACATGGTCAGTTTTTGTTAGGGCTTAGAATACTGTGAGAAAATAATCATACTCCTTTCTCGTTGGGCCAATTATTCCAATGCTCCTTCACATCCTTTGAGCTGCTTGCAACTGCAGTATTTGTATCACCCACTAAGACAGGCATATCGATAATATACCACTAGTCAAGGCTAGAGATGTGATGTTCCAATGTTGATTTGATACCTGAAAAGTACCGAGTAGTCAATGTGCTTCAATGCGTAAAATTGTTTGCTTCTTGGGTTTTAATTCAGAATATTGAATTAAACAATTGAAAAAAAAAGAGAATTTACCCATTTTTATACATAGTATGATGTCGAACCACGGAGCAATAGCCAGCCTTATTCAATTTAATCGAGCGGATGATGTTCTCGTTTATTTGCAACGCTGTTTGGCTGAGCCAAGCGGGGGAATCGCGCCGGGTCCAAAATTCCAACGATCTGCGAAGTTCCAAACTTTTCCCTTAATCTTCCCGTCGTTGATTCCTGTGATTAGGCTCCAGAATATGAGTGATTCACTCTTTGGTTCTGCATAAATTTGCCCATGCATAAGGAATCCCAAAGATTCACCAAAGACTGCCGTCACGCCTGGAGGCTCGCGACGCGAGTCTTCCAGAACTCATCACGAACCCACCTTTAACCCAAAGAACGTCTCAACTGCTTCGGATCTTCGGATTTCTAATATTGGAGCGAATCAGGAGCTAGTGTTTCGCAATCACGGGCCTCGTGAAGTGCCGACTCGCCTGTCATTTCTCGAAGCGGTTTAGCAACTTTGGCGGACCCCGAGGATGGACGTCTCACCGCAGAAGCAGTGGCACTGTGATCAGTGTCCATCGATCTTTGGGCGCCTGGATCATTTGAAACGACATTCCTTGACTCGTATGTAAACGTTCATTGTTGATTCCAGTAAGCCTTGGCCGTGGCTAAGTTCTCTAGACACGACAGAGAGAAGCCACGCCTGTCAATTCTGCGGGTCTGTTTTTACACGGGGGTATGTAGAATATCGGAGACTCTTGATTTCAATAACTAGGTATCACCGAGGTAGCTACTAACAGTCACCAAGGGATGTCCTTCGACGGCACTGGAAATCGTGCAAAGCTCGTATAGAGAACAACAAGGAGATCCCAGATGGTCATCAGGGTGGGAAACCCAAGCACGCTTGTGATAATTGCGCAAATATCCGCAAGGCCTGCGATGGCGAGATACCTTGTTCGGAGTGTATTCATCGTGCACGGGTTTGTACTTACCAGCGACTTGGCGAAGATGACAGAAACGCTGCTCCGAATACCCAGGCAAAGGCTGATCACCCCCAAGGAGTCTCTGGAAGTCAAGGATTAGACTCGAAAATTAGGACTCCTGACGAGCAAGGGAGATGGGATCTTGGGCTCCAAAATTTCTATCCCTCCTCTCGAGAAACGTCAAGAATTGTTTACTCGCGGAATCGATACGGAACTTAAATGGCTATTGGATGTTTGATTTCCAAGGACGTAATGACCCAACATGAATGAACCACGAAACCTCGAATCACTACTTACCTGGGCACGACTAAAGTGTAGTACCAACCTACTAGATAGGTATAAACGCAATTGTGTCCAACTTCACATGCATGGATAATCATCCCTAGTGATACGCTAAATGATAGTAGGCTCTATCCAATTCGGGACTATCCCTCATTTCAATTCATGATCATTGTACAATTCATTTAACATTTCTATCAACTTCTAGATAACGTCTATACATGTTATTGAACATATCTATCATGATTTGGTAATAGTGAAAGGGCAACTGAAGCTTTGCGCATCGCTCACCCTTCGTGAGATCTATACGCATGACCCAGCTGCTTATGCTTCATGCCCAAATAAGTCACGGGCCGCTCATTCATACATCCAACACGCTTGAAAAGTGAATAACAAAAGCAATCATCTATTCCGAGCATGGAATTTACTCCGGAGAACCGCAGGTGAAAACACCGTGCACTGTACCCTTGTTGTATTTGTCAATCTGTAACGATTGTATTAGCATTGAGAACAAAGTCAATCTCTCCAAGGTCTGCGGATAAACTTACAATATCGGCAATACTGGAGTATGTTCCTCCAACCAGAATAACCATGCCAACCAGGAAGACAGCAAAGTTGACAGTGCTAAGCATAATGTTTTTGGGATCGCGCCAGCTACCCTTCTTAAGCAACAAGAACCACATCATCGGGGGGAAGTAAAAGGTGAATCCCGAAATGAATAGCGAGGAAGAGATGGAAAGCAGATCGTTGAAGAAGGGGATGACCTCAGCAATGATGAAGGCAATGATGGTACCGACTGTGATAACAGCCAACCAAGTCAGCCATCCAGTCTTGGTGTTGATGAATCGAATAGGGGAATTGGCGAACATGCGGCCATGAACGAGACGTCCAAAAACGACGGTGTTAATGGAACCGCTAATGAAAATGACAGGCAAAGCAACACCGAAAGCAATGCGGCTGAGCAGGCTTCCAGCTGACAGCAAAGCAGGACTTCCAACATCCTGGCCAACGAAAGCATAGATCAGAGCACCAGTGAGAGTGTAAATCACGATTTCGATGATACCAAGGGCCCAAATAGACTTAACATAGTCGCGGGGTGTGTGCATCTCGTCCATGAAGGAGAACTGGCAAAGCGCAAAACTATACGCGAAGACAATGTTGGTCACTGAAACGAAGGCTTCGGAGAAAGAGATACCCTCTTTAGGCCAAGCAGACCAGTTCACGGCCGCAAGACCACCAACATCATTACTTGACTCAACACCAGTGGCAATAATGGTGATACCGATAGCGAGAATGATAGAGGCGAAGTCGATATAACCCAAAACAGCCATCTCAGTGAAACTGGGAGGCACCGCAAGTAATAGAAGAATAATGGCAGACACAACACCAAAAATCACCGAGCAGATTTCGCTACCCGTGATATTTCGGAATGCAATAGTACCCGTCAGACAGTGAGAACCGGTAAGGAAGAGCAATTGGATACCCAGCATCACATTGACAAGCTCGAAGCCAAACGCAGGGCATCCCAGACGTGCACCCATCAGACGACCCGCGTCAGCATAATGGGCAACCTCAGGGAAGGCCAATTTGACCTGTCCAATAATATGACTGGTATAAATGGCGATTATACCCAGACCCACGGTGAGCAACACACCAGCTACCATTCCAAGAGTCGCAAAGGAAGAAGGGATAGACAGACTTCCTAAAGCAATGGCCTCGACAATAAGAACGACAGTAAGTCGCTTCCACCCAAGACGGCTAAATTTCTGAATACCACTCTCATAAACATGACGATCCGCCTCATTCATATATCCAACTTTAATATCTCTTTCCCCAAAGTCGTCATTGGGCTGCATCTTCTCCTCATCACGAGCAGGAGTCTCTTCATTGACGGTTGTAGTATTCGCGGGTTGGTCGCGTTGACCATGAATTATCTCGTCGTTTTCCATGACGAAGGGCTTGGTGAGAGAAGGAGAGGTATGGTCGTCGCAGAGAGATTGAAGAGAAAGAGAAAAAGATGCCAGCACAGGGCCAAGCTATTACAAGCAGAAAAAGAAAAGCAAGTTCTGAAGAATCAAACGCTTAAAATCGGAAGACACTCGGAGATTCGCCGTGAAATCGCCGTCTTAACCAAAAATTTTCAAGCGTCTCGGGTTGGGCGCACGCTTTAAACCCTAATCGGAATCCACCCGAAGTAGCTGATCGTCTGATCTGAGCCGCTTTCAAATGTTGAAGCCAAAAAAGAAGCGACGAAGATGGTAACTATAGAAATAGACCAGCTGGAGGGGCGGGGTGAGGAAGTATCTCTGGGGAACACGAGGCTTATTGTACCATGCGAGATCCCCGGGGTTTTTATGTAAAAGAAATTGCAGCATCGTTCAAAAAAGTGGGCGATGACCGCATCTGGAGTCGAAACAGAACGAGCCCTAATATGGATGGTGGATAGACCCACTCTTTCTTGTTTTTTAGGGTTCTCCGAGTGAGCGTTCGGCGAAACGTAATAATCTTGCCGCGATTCTTCTGTTTCTCGGCCCGCTTTTGTCGGCTGGTGGTTGGTTGTTTGTACCTTTTTCTGCCACCACTTTTCAACTCATTCTCGCCCCTTGCCACATTATGGTAAGTTAAAGAGTGGGGAAATATTTGGATTCGGATTCATGATTCGTGCTCCCCACCGAGAGAGAGATCTTCGGATTAGACAAGTTTAAATGGAGTGGATGAGGAGGCGGAAGTTAGGGCATCTCCATATATTCGCGGGCCGAGTCTGGCCGCGCTACCTAGTACAGTTCCAATCAAGACTGCCTCCCGACATCTCCGGAGAGAATAAAGAGGGGAAGAAGGGGAGTTTGTGGAGAGAACATGGAGAAAGAAGCCGGGGAATCTTCGCGATGGCTCTATTTCTCGTACCTAAGAAGGATCCATTGGGCGTCAACTAGTCCGTGTTTTGACATCACCGGCGAGTTTTGTAGGGGTAATAGAAACACATTTTGACTTCTCCGCGTCCAACAAACCCACCTTTTCTCCATAGTCCACCCCATACCCCATCAAATGCCCCAGAATCGACCAGTCCACCTCATTTCCCCGGGGAATTGGATAATTGAATGGGTGTTGCACGACCGTGAGCGAGATTGGTATCTACAGATCGGTTTCGTGGTATGTATAGATATCGGACATGGTTGGATGTGGATGTGGATGAACTTCTAGAAAGCTTCTCTGCTGGGAATCGGCATTGCTCTCGACCACTTATTTCTCGTCAATGGCATGGCACCGATAGTCACCCCCTTTCTTGGTAATGATAGTCTAGTCAATGCTTACACGACGGCTCTTGGGCTTTCATTTGCCAGTATCGCCGTCTCTCCTGTGCCCCCAGCAAAACTATGTGCTGTATGAGACATGGTGGGAGAGAGATTTTCTCTTCTCCGTGCCCATAACCCCACCCAGTTCAAGCCCCGTGTTCCTTTTTTCGGAGCAAAGAAGCATCGGGATAATTCGTGCGAGGTAATTACTTGCATAGTGGTTGGTGAACAGCGGATGTTGTGAATTTCTCCAACTTCTCCAAGTCCCGGTCTCGGCAGAAACAGCTGCAGCCAAGCAAGCTTCTTTCTTGAAGTCAGCTTATTTATGCGCTCGTAAAAACATGTTCATGTGTGGACCGGAAGGCATCCCGCTGTTGTTTCTTTCCCAAGGTTCAAGTTGGACTAACATTTCCTTCCGTCGTGTACATCACCGTATGTTATTGTCAGCTTTGAGTCGATAGGATTTGCTACTACAAAAGATTTCACAAGGATTGGGCTATAGACTTGGTGGATACGAGTACGCTAGTGTAGAATACTAATATCCGGATGTTGCTAAGTAGGGTGAAAGCGGGTATCCGGGCTAATTTGATCTTGCATCGGTCTAGGATTGCTTTCTACCGGGATCCAAGAATCATAGTATATTGAGACCAAGCTATAGTGGCTCCAAAATCTATCTAGTAATTCCTTTCGGCGTTATAGCCAGTCCCGTATGTGACAGCAGTGGAGTGCAGCGAGCATCGTGGCAGCAGCAGCTTACGTGTCTCACAATATCACACCTTCCTACAAGGCACCATTGTCCAAAAGGCCGACGATGGCTCGGAGTAGCTTGATTAATCAGATAACGATACATGAAGATTGAAATTAATACTCGTGGCACCTATTGATTGTGAAATATTATAAAAATGAAGTTCCGTCGCACATTGAATCAGATCGAGTTGATAAAATCGGCAACTCCATTCTGTAACTTGGGTTAGCATCATCCTGCGTTCTTGAGATTCGGTCAATTACATACAGTCAGACAATAGGACTGGCAATTAATGTCATCGCCACATCGCTTGAAACAACTTTCCATTTTCGCTACGCCATGCCCCGTATCTTCGAAAAGAGCAAACGCGCAAGTGGCGCTGAAAAAGGTGAGAATGGCAGCGAGTTGCATTGTTAAGGTAGAAAGATGTGACAGTGAGATTTGGAGGTTTTAAATGGCGGTTTCGTTAGGACACGCGTGGTTGGCGGTTACCAGTGATCAGTCGAGATAGAAGTGGGTTTCCAAACGTGCCATGGGCAGGTGAATAGCCAAAGGCTATATATTTTCCATTAGGAATCTGCCGTCAATACCTTGTCAGTTCTATCCCTTGAGATGGCCGAGATGTCTGGAATGTTCCTCGCTTTCTGGCCCTTCGATTGCCCTGGCTCTTCGTGATCCTGAAATTTCAATCTAAACGAAAGAATCGGGAGAAGAGGAGGAAGTGTTATTGGTAGTTCACATGGCAGAATTAAGATGTTATTCTAATTTACTTATTCCCTGAGATGAGATGAGAGTGACTCCTCGACATGAATGGTAGCGCGTCCACGCTCATTCTTTCTTAACCCCCCTTGCTGACCGTCCAGAAATCCAATCCCAGTAAACACCCACTGCAGTCAATAATCCCATGAAACCCTCGAAAGGAGCAACATCAGTCCATCCTCCACCAGCCCGGTGAAATACAAATGCAGCCAGGAATCTACCAGGGATTGAAGCGATCATCATGGGGATATTATTTTGGTATGAGGCGATAGTGTAAAAAGAGGCTAATGATAGGGAAGTCAGGCTGAGAGTAGGGGTCAGTATTCCCCTGTGTCTACAAGAGTGAAGGGAGCATTGTGCTCATAAATACCTGATTGCCTGTATTGTGCCATTACTTATATCCTTGAGGGGGGAGTTCGGAAGGCTTGCGGCTGCTGATGGGAAGAAAAGGGTGTACACCCCGCTGGCTATGAGGGGGATCGCTTGGATACCGAAGATGTACTGTGAAGGGCTGGGCCCTTTGAAGCTCGATAGGGAGAGAGACAGCATCTTCTGGTTCAGTTGGTAGGTTGAAAAATGCCAATTTAACCCAAGTTATGGACTTATTATGATGACCGCAAGAGTCGGAGCTGGAGTCAGCACGGGTTGTCGGGAGGGTACACTCTCGGGTTAGCCGCATCGGGATTTAATAAAGTTACCTACAGATAGCCGGCGAAACTTAGCCTGATTGCATTGCCATAGTACTAGGTAATCTAATAGTGGATCGAATGGGGAATGGAGATTATTTTAATTATCATTATGGATGTCATAATACATGATCATCGAGATGCGCCCCCGAGCGGTAAATTCGCATAAATCACCGCATCAAGAACATAGAATCCACACTATCATATACATCACCAATGAAGTTCTCATAGTTCGTCCACGCAACATTATCCACCGACCCCTGCAGCCCATTGCCATTGAAATCCATGGAATCCCAAACATTCGGCCAGGGTTCTAGCATGACATTCGGCGGCATAGTAACCGCTGGATCTAACTGACCAGCAGATAGATCAGACGGCATGCCGATATTGTAAGATGATGCGGCGGAAACATTGATTCCTTCAGAGACTGGTTGAAACCGCACGTTGGCGGGTGGAATTGGGTGACGAGAGGATTCACTGGGGGAAGCACTACCGAGCATTTCGCGTTTGTGAGCTCGAGCTTGGTGCATGAGTTTTTCAAGAGGTTTCCAGAGCATGCCGTGCTGCGAGTCGGCAATTGTAAGGCTCGATCGGTGGTATACCTGCTCTAGGACTGGCCAGTGCTTAGCCATCGCCTCGGGGTCTTTGCAAACACATAACTCGGCCAATGCAACGGCTAGTCCATGCCACGGTACCCATAATGACCCGAACCACATCCATTGTGCTGTATTTTGGTCGCTGTATGATTCTTGGACTTTTGCTAAGTTGTCCACTGCTAGACTGAGAAGTACATCGCCTTGTACGGTAGGAGGAGTGAAGTTTCGGCTTCGAGAGATCGGCCGGAGACATCCTAGCTGGAGCCAGCCGTAGATTGTAGCCGCGGTTCGTTTAGTGTAAAGCTGGAAAGGTGACGATTCTGGGCGACATCCACTGAGTAGTTTGGTTACATTCCTCTGAAAGCCGAGTAGGATTTGTTGCCGCAAGCTCATTTCTTTCACAGTCATTTCAATAAAGTCACCGTAGGCAATCATTCTTGCGACTGACTGTGCCGACGCAACGATTAGGGTCAAGGTGAGCTCGGTGAAAGTGCCCTCTGGCGGTTCTCGGATTGGAACGTTCATGTTGAACCAGATATCTTCGTCATTAATGTTCGATGGTGGATGCGAGTCAAGCCAGGCCGATTGCATCATGGGCTCTGAGGCGCGATCTAGCGAAGCTGAGAAATCTAGAAGCCCGATACATTGCCAGCAACGACGTCTCATCTCTTGTTCAAACGGGTTGACCTCAAATGGTGGATCGCGCATATGAAGACATAATGCCTGGCCGACACGAAGGGCCATGGCTGACATTGTCCAAACTCGTCGACTTTGATCTTGGCAGCGGGCAGCAAGCAATGATAGAACATATGCTTGCAAAACCGTCAGTTCATTTGTCGTCACAAAATCCGACCTCTGTAGTGCAGCGTCTGCTTCTGCTTGCAGGCTAGCCGAGGCTGTCTTTTTATCAAGACCAAATAATGATTGGCACTGGGCATCATCAATTGTCACCACAGCAGCGTAGTAGACCGCATATGCCAAAGTCATTGGAGCATGATGATAAGGTTCATAGTCAAGATACGGCTGCTCGTCCCGTAAGAATGCTCGCAGTGATGGTCGATGCAATAATTTAAAGACCGGGTCCACATTGCGTAGATAGATCTCACATAAACTTCGACGAGCCTGGGGGGTAATGCTAATACCTCGAAACGATTGAGGAGAATTGGCCGTACTTTCCGAGCTCTCCGAGCCAACCACCGAAGCACCTGTATTTGATGGGCGTCTATATTCATCCTCCGTCTCGAGACGATCATCTAATACATCACGGAGCTCCGAAGTCTGTTGATATATAGTTAGTGATTAGGACTGGGATTAAAAAGCTTTTCACACCATTTAAGAGCATAGCTGCGAGTGCTTACCTGCTGCATGATATCTTCCCAAAAGGAGCTAGCCATATAAGCAGTTGACTGACGTGGTCGATGTGGTAGGTTCATCGTGAATTCCGCTGTATGTGGTGGTTGTGACGGCTGATGCGGTATACTCGGCTCGGACCCATGTTCTAGACTCACACTGGGCTTGGAACTACTAGGATCCCCAGCTGTGCTGGGCTCTATCGATAGCCCCGTCGTAGTTGATGCGCCATCTCTTTCAGAAGCAACCTGCCTGAGAAGCTGTTCGAGCTTGGCGACTCGATCTGCTAATTCCTTGTCGGTATTGGCTGCACGCTCGGGCGGCTTTCTCGTTCGGCCCCGCGGTAAGCGAGCTCGTTCGACGGGGACGCAAACGAACCCCAGTCGCACGCAGCTAGTGCAGGGACTTAATTTGTCACATTTGACCTTGCGCTGACGGCAGGCTTCACAGCTTAGTCGGACCTTCGGGGCAGAAGTTCGAGACTGGGACGCTGTGCGTTCAGGCTTGGCCGTCAGATCTGCCTGGCCGTCCATTCTGGAATACCCCCGGCATGCGGGGTTCTTAAGGCAGTAAAGGCGTAAATGAAAAAGAGAGGTCGATTCAAGGGATTTAGGATTAATAGTATTTGAAGGGAAGGTCGAGATGGGGGTCTGGCAAGAATTGTATTCTCGCGACAACTTCTGCAGATGTTTAAAAGAGAAAGATTGAAGGACTCCGCGAAGCTTCGTGGCTTGGCGCCATCCCCGCGAACTCATTGGTTCTTCCCTGCCAGTCTACAACATGGAATTATATACTTTTCAAGGCGATTGCTTATTCAAAATGACTTTAGATGAATGCACGATCAGATCATTAGCACAAAGTACATCGTAAGGGATGTAGAAGCTCTCAATATATAACTTTTCACCTCCCCTTCAACTTGGTAATAGTGATACAAATATTCACGCCTTAACCATGAATCCATATAGAGTGTTGGATGCATTGATATCCCCCACACCCATAACCGTGCGATAAACCTGCCTGCAGCTGCCCTGGGTATTAAAGAACTGGACCGTACTAGCCCCACGAGATCCGTGCCAGCTGATCTGCGTGCCTCTCGGGATGAGCACAGCTTGACAGCCCTGTGGAGAAGATCCCGTCCATTTCTGGGATCCAGCACGGAGTTCCCACGCCCCCGAGAATCCGAGTAGGGTGATGAATGAGGCCCAAGTGACCAGTTTCATGTTCGAGTGGGGGGGGGGGGGAACGGGGGGGTCCCTTTTGGAATGTGGTTGGGGAAAAAAAGGGGGGGGTTTTTTCT
>Ga0102593_1001694_pt1 | contig 20141 bp, 20 predicted proteins | sample AraplaCol_mMS_r2_2_FD_76862 | JGI IMG/M metagenome (GOLD analysis project Ga0102593, IMG submission 76862) | Arabidopsis root microbial communities from North Carolina, USA - plate scrape MF_Col_mMS_r2 (SPADES assembly) (version 2) | ecosystem: Host-associated > Plants > Roots > Endosphere...
CACGAGGGCCGAGGCAAAGGTCAGGCCATAGGTGAGAGGGGGACGCATGACAGGACTCCTGAAAAAGACCGAGCGACAGCTGTAGGTCGGTCTGCGTTTAAACATACAGTGCTGTCCAGAAATGTATTTTGACTTCCTGAGGATGTCAATCAATAATGAGCAGTCATGTACAGAAATAATCAGGAGACCCGATGCGAGTCAGAACAGAAGCCAAGCGTGACGCCATCGTCCAGGTGGCGTCGGAGGTCTTCAGGGAACTGGGCTTCGAAGGCGCTTCCATGGTCGAAATCGCCGCCCGCCTGGGCGGCTCTCGCGCCACGCTGTATGGCTACTTCAGTTCCAAGGAAGAGCTGTTCGTGGCCGTGATCCACGGCACGGCCCGGATCTATTTCGAGCCCATCTTCGCGGCGCTGGAGCAGCACCGCGATGACGAAGACCTGGAGCGCGTGCTTCAAGGCTTCGGCGAGAAGTTCGTGGCGGGGGCGTGCTCGCAGGAAGCCATTCAGGCCCGCAGGGCCGTGATCGCCGAATCGGGCCGCAGCGACATCGGAAGGCTCTTCTTCGAGAACGGTCCCAAGAAGGGGATGACCCAGTTGGCGGGGTTCCTTGAGCTGCAGATGCAGAAGGGCCGGCTTCGCCGCGCCGATCCGACGGTCGCAGCGATTCACCTGATGTCGCTTCTGGATTCGGAAACGGTCACTCCCAGTCTTCTCGGCATCCAGGGGCCCTTGTCTCGCAGAGAACTGCGAGACGTGACGCGACGCGCGCTGCAGACCTTTCTCAGAGGCTACGGTCCGGACGACCCCGAGGCGGCATAGCGGCAACACCCGCGCGCCGCGTAGGAGAGTCACCGTCAGCAAGACGCGTCAAAACGGCATGGCGCCGCGGCTCCCCAGCGCTCAACCTGAGGTGCCGGAGGCATTGTGCCGCCGAGACCACAGGAGAAAAAAATGGCCGACGACCTCAAGAAGACAGGACTGGATCGCAAGCTGATCGCAATTGATGAGCCGCACGAGGTGCGCTCATGGACCGAGGCGCTGAAGTGTTCCGAGACGCAGCTGCGAGATGCGGTGAGGGTCGTGGGCAATTCGGCCGACGCGGTTCGCGCGTATCTGGTCGAAATGCGCAGGTGAACCGCCTGGGCGCCATGGAAACCAGGCAAGAACACAAGCAGGGCGACATCGGCCGCCGCTTGATGTGGATCCTGTTGGCCGCCATCGCGGTCATCGTGGTGGGGGTGCTTTTCTTCTACGGCATCAACGATCCATCGGAAGGCCCGGGCAATGTTCCCGCCAGCAGCACCACCGTGCCGCGCCAGGGGAACGGCAACGCTCCCGCGTCCAGATAGGAACAGCAAAGGAACAGGGAGTTGTCATGGCCATATACCTTGCATGGCGGATCTGGGCGAAGGCGAGATGGCATCTTCGGAGATGGCCGCTTTCGTGAGTACCCAAGCGTTTCGCACCTTCATGTTCATGTCGCGAAGCGCCTTCGATACTCCACCAGGCTCACGCCCAGGCGGCGCGCGAATGCGCGCCTGAACCCATCCACGTTGGCATAGCCCACCGCATCGGCGAGCCGTTTTGCCGGCAGATCCGACTCTTCGGCCATTCGGCGGGCGGCGTCGATGCGGGCGTTCTCGACGAACTCCGCGGGCGTGGTGCCCGTCTCCTGCCGAAAGACCCGCGCAAAACTGCGTTCGCTCATGCCGGCGAGGGCGGCCAACGCAGGCACCGACAGATCGTCCTTCAGGTGCGCAAGCACATGGTCCTGCACCTTGCTGACGCTCGAGCGCTCGGCGGTCTGCGCCGCCAAATGAGCGCTGAACTGGCTCTGTCCGCCCGGACGCTTGAGGAACATAACCAGCTCGCGCGCCACGCGCAGCGCGAGTTCGCGGCCATGGTCTTCTTCCACCATCGCAAGCGCGAGGTCCATGCCCGCAGTCACCCCAGCCGAGGTGAAGAGCTTGCCGTCCTTCACATAGATGGCGTCGGGTTCGACGCACGCCAGCGGGTAGGCCATGGCGAGCCGTGCGGTCGAGTTCCAGTGGGTCGCCACGCGCTTGCCGTCCAGCAGACCGGCGGCCGCGAGCACGAATGCCCCGCTGCACACGGAGCCATAGCGCCGCACGGTGCGCGACTGGCGCCGCAGCCAAGTGTGCAGCGCCGTGTCGCCGGCCACTTCGTCGATTACCGGGCTGCCGGCCACGAGCAAGGTGTCGATCGGCCCGCGATGCGCCCTCACCGTGGCATCGACCGCGAGTCGCACGCCGCTGCTGCTCTTGAGCACACCGGCCGCGGTGCCGATCACCTGGACCTGGTAGGCACGCGGCTGGCCGAGCTGGCGAGCCGCCTCGGCGAACACGTCGGCAGGGCCGGCGACATCGAGCAGCTGGACACGCGGAAAGGCGAGGATGGCGACACGCATGGCAGTGAAGGCTCAGGTATTGGCGGAAAACGTCTCGCCGCGCGACTCACGGCAAGGGCAGTTTGGCAGAAACTATCCACATCAGCAAATTCAGCCAATCGAGCCCGACCATGCAAAGCAAATCCCTGGATCCACCCTTCCCGATCTTCCATCCGTCCGACGAAGCTTCGATACGCAACCTGCCCGTCAACCTGTTCGCGTCCGTCATGGGGCTTGCAGGGCTGGCACTGGCCTGGCGGCTGGCCCATGGCAGTTTGGGCGCCCCGGCCCTGATCGGCGAGGCGATCGGCGCCATTGCACTCGGCGTCTTCTTGCTGCTGGCGTTCGGCTATGCCGTGAAGCTGGCCAGGCATCCGCAGGCCGTGCACGCGGAATTCCATCACCCGGTGACCGGCAACTTCTTTGGCACCATCGTGATCTCGATACTGCTGCTGTCATCCGTCATCGCTCCTTACAGCGCATCCGGCGCGCGCGCGGTGTGGACCTTGGGCGCCTTGGCGACCTTCGCCCTCAGCTTCTTCGTCGTCTCGCGCCTGCTCAAGGGACATGTCGACACGTCGCACGCCGTGCCGGCGTGGCTGATCCCGGGCGTTGCGACGCTGGACATTGCGGTAACCGCCGGGCACGAGGGCGCGATGGCATGGACCACGGAGCTCAATCTGCTCGCGGCTGCCGTGGGCGCGGTGCTCGCACTCGTGCTGCTGGTTCTCATCATCGGCCGGCTCGTGCATCAGGCGCCGCTCGCGCCTGCGATGACGCCCTCGCTGATGATCCTGGTCGCACCCTTTGCGGTCGGCTTCCTTGCATACACGAACATCACCGGCGTCGTTGACCGTTTCGCCGCCCTGCTCTTCTACTTCGCGCTTTTCATGTTCGCGGTGCTTGCACCGAAAGTGTTCCGGCGCGGCAACGCGTTCTCGCCCGGCTGGTGGGCGATCAGCTTCCCGATGGCGGCACTGGCCAATGCCGCGCTGAAGTACGCGCAGCTGCGCGCAACGGCGCCGCTCTGGGCCATTGCGATCGGGCTCTTGGGCGCGCTGACCGTGGCGCTGGCAGTGCTCACTGTGCGCACACTGCGCATCGCGCTCAACGGCAAGCTGTTCAGATGAGCCAGGGCATCTTCTGGGGTCTACGCTGAACCCTCATCCGTGCGCCAGCAGCATCTTCATGAACGTGATGCCGTTGCGCTGGCCTTTGTCCTCGTCGCAGTTGTTGAAGATGACGTGCGTGTTGCGCACCTTGTAGGCCAGGCGCACCACCTCCATCATGATCTCGCGCAGCTCGGGGTCCGGATAGTCGTAGTCGAAGCGCTCGGCGGCCGAGGCCGCGCCCTTGATGTTGTAGGTGTCGACATTGCGCCCGTGCAGGCGCACCAGCGCGAAGTTGGCGTTGGTGGTTTCCGCCAGCAGGGGCACGCTGTTGGCAAAGCCTTGCGGACCGTCGACGATGGTGTGCACGGCACCGAGCCTGCGCAGGAACTCGATGGTGCCGCCGCGATGCGCGTCGTCCCACCATGAGCGATGCCGGAACTCGATGCTTACGGTGTGGCCCACCATCTGCTCGACGCAGTGCGCCACATGCGAATGGCCCTCGCGGTTGCAGACGAGCCAGGGCGGGAACTGGAAGTGCACCAGCCCGAGCTTGCCCGCCATCCTGAGCGGCGCAATGGCCTCGCGGAAGCGCCGCCACAGCTCGACGCTGATTTCGGGCGGCATGCCGCGGTAGTAGAGGGTCTTGGTGTTGGTTCCGACCAGGGCTTGCTGGATATCCTTGTGCAGCACCTTGGCATCGGTCTGGTGGCCCGTGAACAGCCGGAAGGCTTTCACGTTGAAGGTGAAGGCCTCGGGTGTGCGCTCGGCCCATAGCTTGGCATTGGCCGGCGCCGGAATGCCGTAGAAGCTGGAGTCGACCTCCACCAGCGGGAATATCGACGCGTAGTAGCGCAAGCGCGCCTCGGCGGTCTTCACTTCCTTGGGGTAGAAGCGCCCGCACGCAAGCAGCGTCTTGTCAGTCCAGGAAGCCGTGCCGACCAGAATGCCCATCAGCGTACGCTACGGGTTGCAGCCACTCGACCGCCGCCTCCGTGGGCGACATTGTGCGTAGGCGAGGATCGCGCCAAAGCTCGCGCGCGACCTCCTCCAGCTCGAGCGGATCGACGGTATGCCACCGCTGCTGCAGCCGGTGCGCGCAAGCGGCGATCCAGAGGGGTGCAGGAATGGAGTCCATGCCCCAGATACTACTGTATTTTTAAACAGTACTAATAAGGTTTTCAAAAACTGTCGAAATACGTCGCCGAAGTGTGTCCTCGGTACTAACATTCACCGTTCGACGTGCGGTTCGGCACGAGGCTGCCGCCGACTATCTGCTCGCTCGTGCAAGGAGAAGACGCGATGACCAGTCCAATGAATGTGAGCAAGCTCCAGACCAAATCCCATGACGAACCGGACGAGGTCCGGGAGCCGGAAAAGACCCGGGTCGAAGTGGTCCGCCTCGAGGGCTACACGCTCGGGCGCTTCAATTTCCAACCCGGATGGCGCTGGTCGAAGTGCATCAAGCCGGTCGTCGGCACGGACAGTTGCCAGGTGGCTCACGTGGGGTATGCGGTTTCCGGCCGCATCACCGTACAGATGAATGACGGCTCCAAGACCGCGATCGAGGAAGGCATGTCGTACACCATTCCTCCAGGCCACGACGCCTGGGTGGAAGGCGACAAGCCCTTCGTTGGCCTGGAGATGATGAGCGCAGAGCAATACGCCAAGCCCAACAGCTGACCGCGACGGAACTGGTCTCCCGCGTTCAACCGCCCTGCTCGCTCGCTTCGGGCACCGGCCCCACGTAGCGCCCGCGCGGGCGGATGACTTGCGCCACGCCCAGCTGCTCCAGGCTGTGCGCGAGGAGCCCCACGCTGCGCGCCGTTGCGAACAAGCCGAAGGCCGCATCGGCGGGAAGCCGGTGGTGGGCGACCAGGGCGGCCAGGGCGACGTCGATGTTGGGCTGCAAGCCGGTCAGCTTCGTCACCTTCGCGATGAAGCGCACGATCGCCTTCGGCGGCTCGAACAGAGCCAGCAAGGCGGCCGCGCGCGGATCGCCGTCGGGATAGAGGTGATGGCCGAAGCCCGCCGGCGACAGCCCGTTGGCGAGGTAGTGCGCCAGCACCTCGTCCTCGCCCAGCCGCTCCACCTCGCTGAACAGCGCGCGCACGCGGCCCGAGGCATCGCCATGCAAGGGGCCCGAGAGCGTGGTCAATCCGGCCAGCAGGCATGCCGGCAGCGAAGCGCCTGTCGACGCCGTGATGCGCGCGACGAAGGCGGAACTGGTCAGCTCGTGATCGGCCAGCAGCACCATGGCCGTTCGCAGCAAATCGGCCACCTTGGCCGATTGTTTCCACCCTTTGGCAAAGCGCAGATGCAGAGGCTCCTGGCCCGGCGAGGCGCCGAACGCATTGGCCACCTGCCCGACCAGCCGCTGGCCTTCGGCATGCAGCACCCGGGTCAGTCGCCCCCCTGTGGAATGGCCGGCGGCCGCCAGGCTGGCCAGCGCGGCGAAGGCCGCATCGCGGCTCGGCTTGGCGGCGCGCATCGACGCCATGCAGGAGAAGTCGACCGCGCGCTCGGCGCCCCATAACAGCTGGGCCGCGTCTTCGAGCGTGGCCGTGCGGGCCATGGCCACGGCATCGCGCCCCCTGTAGTACGGACGCCCGCGGGAGAACGCACACAGAGCCGTCGGAATGCTCGGCTCGGAGCCGAACAGCGTGTTGGCGGCCAGCGTCTCGTGCTTGCGGCCCGCCTGCTTGCGCTTGGCCAGCACGGCCACGTCCTCGGCGCGGTAGAGCCTGCGCCGCGTGTCGGCGGGGTCGGGCGTGACCTCCAGCTTGCCGCGGCTCACGTACGCGTAGAGCGTCTGAGGCTGCACACCCAGGAGGTTGCAGGCCTCGTTCATCGAAATCCAGGAAGCCATGGCGGTGCGGCGTAGAGTCAATTTCTATTGATTATATAGATCAATATTGACCAATATGTCAATCAATCACTAGCATGCGCCCATGCCGTCCAGATCGTCGATGGCACGGCCTTCGCCAATGAACTTCTTCGCCATGCAACCCCAAGTCCTTCAACTGAACCCGATCCTGATTCCCGCCATCAACGACAAGCTCGCATCGCTCTACACGGTGCACAAGCACTTCGAGTTGAGCGATCCCGCGGCCTGGCTGCGTCAACATGGCGCATCGATCGACGCCGTGATCACCGGCGGGCACACCGGCATTTCGCGGGGGATGCTGGAGCAGCTGCCCAGCCTCAAGGTGGTGGCCATCAACGGTGTCGGCACCGACGCGGTGGACCTGGCGTACTGCCGCGAGCGTGCCCTCCCCGTCACCGCCACGCTGGGCGCGCTGACGGAAGACGTGGCCGACCTGGCCATCGGCTTGCTGATCGCGGCGTGCCGCAACCTGTGCGCCGGCGACCGCTTCGTGCGGGAGGGCCAGTGGGAGCTTCACCCGCAGCCCAGCGCTCTTCCGCTCGCCCGGCGGTTCAGCGGCATGCGCATCGGCATCGTCGGAATGGGCCGCGTGGGCCGGGCCGTGGCCATGCGGGCCGCCGCCTTCGGCTGTCCCATCGGCTACACCGATCTGCGCGCCATGGATGGCGTCGCGCATCGGTTCAGGCCGAGCCTGCTGGATCTGGCCCGCGCGTCGGACGCGCTGGTGCTGTGCGCAGCTGCGGACCGGGCCGAAGGCATCGTCGACGCGGCCGTGCTCGATGCGCTGGGACCGCGCGGCTTCCTGGTCAACGTCGCGCGCGGCCGGCTCGTCAATGAAGCCGACCTGACGCAGGCGCTGGCCGCTGGCCGCATCGCGGGCGCCGGCCTCGACGTGTTCGTCGACGAACCGCGCGTTCCGCTGGCGCTGCGCCAGTCCGGCCGAGCGACCTTGCAGGCCCACCGCGCCAGCGCCACTTGGGAGACCCGCACCGTCATGGGCGAGATGGTGTTGGCGAGCATTGCCCAAGCCCTGGCAGGCGAGCGCCCCGCCATGAGCATGACCACCTGAAGGCCTGCGCTCCCCGCGCAGCAACCGCATCCAAAACAAAAGAAGGAGACAGCCTTGTTCACTCGACGCCTTGCGATCCCCCTCGCCCTCTGCGCCCTCCACGCACCTTGCTTCGCGCAGACCTTTCCTTCGCGCCCCGTGACCCTGGTGGTGCCATTCCCGCCCGGCGGCGGGACGGACACCGGCGGCCGCGTCATCGCCGAGCAGTTGAGCCGGCGCTGGAACCAGCCCGTCATCGTGGAGAACAAGGGTGGCGCCGCCGGGCAGATCGGCGCCGACTACGTCGCCAAGTCCAGGCCCGATGGCTACACGCTGCTCCTCGGCAACATCGGCACGCAGGCGATCAATCCCTTGCTGTACCCCAAGCTGCCTTACGACGCCGACAAGGCCTTTGCACCGGTGTCTTTGGTGGCCGAGCTGCCGCTGGCGATGATGGTCCATCCGTTGGTCCCCGCGAAGACCGCGGCCGAGTTCGTGGCGCTGGCCAAGTCGAAGCCGGGCCAGATGAGCTACAGCAGTTCGGGCGCCGGCGGCGCACCGCACCTGGCCGCGGAGATGTTCAAGGACCAGACGGGCTCCTTCATCCTGCATGTGCCCTACCGCGGCGGCGGCCCGGCCATTGCCGATCTGCTCGCGGGCCATGTGCAGCTGTCGTTCATGACGGTGCTGGAGGCCTCCGGCCACATCAAGGCAGGCAAGCTGCGCGCGCTGGCCGTGACCGGCGACAAGCGCGTACCGGCATTTCCAGAGGTGCCCACGCTTGCGGAAACCGTGGCGCCGGGCTTCAACGCGATCTCCTGGATCGGCCTCTTGGCGCCGGCGGGCACGCCGCAAGACGTGGCGGACCGGATCGCGGCCGACCTGCGCGCCGTGCTGTCCGTCGAATCGGTCAAGGCGCGCTTCGTCGGCCTGGGCGGCGTGCCGCGCGCCACCACGCCGCAAGAGTTCGCGCGGCTGATCGCCGACGACAAGAACCGCTATGCCCAGGTCATCCGCAGCCGCAAGATCACCATCGAGTGAGCGCGGCGAGACGGCCTTTCACCCACAACAGACCCGCCCTGAAAAGGAGACATCCATGCAGCTCTCATCCCTGTTCAAGATCCTCGCAGTCTCGGCATCGCTGGTCGCAGTGCCGGCCGTCTCGTCGGCCGAGGCGGCCTACCCGAGCCGCACCCTCAAGATCATCGTGCCCGCTCCGCCGGGCGGAGCGATCGACACCATCGCCCGCGTCGTCGGCGACAAGCTCGCAGTGTCGATGGGCCAGCCGGTGATCGTCGACAACCGGCCCGGCGCATCCAACAACCTGGGCACCGACGTTCTCGCCAAGTCGGCGCCGGACGGCTACACCATCGGCATCGTCGGCGGCAGCCACAACACCAACAAGTTCCTGTTCAAGAATCTAAGCTGGGATCCATTGACGAGCTTCGAGCCCATCGTCTACACCCACGAGGTTCCGCTGGTGTTCGCCATCTACCCGCAGCTGCCCGCGAAGACGCTGCCCGAGTTCGTGACCTGGATGAAGGCCCATCCGGACGAGGCCAAGGTCGCCACCTCCGGCCGCGGCAGTGCGCAGGAGATGGCGGCCGAGATGTTTCGCATGGCAAGCGGTGCGCCGATGCTGCTGGTCCCCTACAAGGGCTCGTCCGCCGCGCATCCGGATCTGCTGGCCGGACGCACCGCGCTCTTCATCGACACCATCACGGCCATCCTGCCGCAGGTGAAAGCCGGTAACGCGCGGGCGGTGGCGGTGTCGACGCGCAAGCGGACCCGCTCGCTGCCCGACGTGCCGACCGCGGACGAACAGGGATTCAAGGGCTACGACGCCAACACGAACGGCGGCTTCCTGGCGCCGGCCGGCACGCCGAAGGCGATCGTCGCCAAGCTCAACGCCGAGATCAACGCGGCGCTGAAGCTGCCCGACGTGCGCACGAAGCTGGAGGCGGCCGGCATCGAGATCCAGGGCGGAACGCCACAGGAATACGCCGCACTGATCAAGTCCGACCTCGCCAAGTGGGGCAAGGTGGTCAAGGAGGCGGGCATCCAGGCGGAGTAGATCCGGAAAGCTGCCCTCAGCGTTGCACCACGCGATCAGCGGTACTCGCGCTGCACCGCATGCGAGAAGGCCGGCGGATCGGCCGCCAGGGACGCATGCAGGAAGGTGGGCCGCAGGTTGACGGATGCAAGCTCGGTGATCGGGAACCAGCGGAACTCCAGGTCCAGGTGGCTCTCGATCCCGCGGTAGATCCGCGCCTTGTCGAGATGGGCCGAGTTCTCGGCCAGCGAGACGAGAAAGTAGAACCCGATCTCGTGGTTCCTCTGCCCCGCCAGGTCGAAAAAGTTCTCGGCGATGTGCAGCAGCGGACCGCATTCCACGTCTTCGCCGAGTTCCTCCTTCATCTCGCGCACGATGGTGGCCGCTGCCGCTTCGCCCACTTCGACGCGGCCGCCGGGCAAGGCCCAGTAGGCGTCGCCCGGGGCCCGGTGCACGAGCAACTGGCCCGCATGAAGAACGATGGCTGCGGCACGCACCTGGAAGCGCTGGCCGTGAAGATGGACTGAGATCATGGTTGGCGATTGTGGGCGGCAAACGCCTTCGAGGCCATGGCGCCGAGTTTGCGCAGGCCGTTCTCGATGCGCGCGTCCCAACCGTGACCGCCGCTCAGGCGCAGGCAGTGGGCGTACTTTCCGCTCGCCGAGAACACGACGCCGGGCGCAAAGCAGATGCCATGCTCCAGCGCCTCTGCAAACAGCAGCCGCGTGTCCGCGGGCTCTGGCAGCTCGACCCACAGCACGAAGTTTCCCGCGGGTCTCGACACCTTGGTGCCTGGAGGAAAGGCCTGCTCGATCACGCGCGTCATGCGCCCGAGGGTGTCGGCAAATTCCCGCCGGATGCGGCGCAGGTGGCGGTCGTAGTCGCCGTTGGACAAAAAGGCGGCAAGCGCCACCTGCGTCAGCACCGGCGTGGCAAGGCTCGTGGCGAACTTGGTTTCGAGCACGCGCGCCATGTGCCGGCCGGTCGCGATCCAGCCGATGCGGTAGCCGGGCGCGAGCGTCTTGGAGAACGAGCCGCAGTAGATGACGTTGTCGTGCCGGTCGAGCGCGCTGAAAGGCAGGGGCCGCTCTTCGCCGAAGTGGACGTCGCCATAGACGTCGTCCTCGATCAGCGGCACGCCGTGTTTGGCAAGCAGGCGCAGCACGGCGCGCTTGTTGTCTTCGGGCATGGTGCAGCCGAGCGGATTGCTGAAGCTCGATGCCAGCACGCAGGCGCGCACCTTGCCAGAGGCCACGGCATGGCCCAGCGCCTGGACGTCCACGCCCGTGACGGCATCGGTCGGCAGCTCGACCACCTTGAGCTTCTTGGCGCGCAGCACCTGCAGCAGCCCGAAGTAGGTGGGCGATTCGATCGCGACCGTGTCGCCCGGCTCCGTGACGGCATCGAGCGCCAGCGCCAGCGCCTCGGTGCAGCCGCAGGTGATGGCGATGTCGTCCGGTGACAGCGCCTGTCCGAAGCGCAGTGCACGCCGCGCGATCTCCAGGCGCAGCGACATTTCGCCGCGCGGCGGCGAGTAGGTGTTGCACTGCGCGCCCTTCACGCGCGCCGTGCGCGCAAGAACGAGGTCGAGCTTCGAAGATGACAGCAGGCGCTGGTTGGGAATCGCGCAGCCCAGCGGCACCAGCGCGTCGTTGGAGGCGTGCTCCAGCAGGTCCAGCATGAGACCCGACAGCTCCACCTTGGCGGGCCGAACCGAATGGCGTGTGGTCGTGGGCACGGGCAACGCGGGCGGCGCCTTGGCAACGTAGTAGCCCGACTGGGGCCGCACTTCGAGAATGCCGCGGTCTTCGAGCAGGCGGTAGGCCTGCACCGCGGTGCTGAGGCTGGTGCGTTGCTGCGTGCTGATCTCGCGCAGCGACGGCGCCCGCGTTCCGGGCCGCAGCGTGCCGCGGCCTGCCAGGCCGGCGACGAAATCGGCGACCTCTTCATAGCGAAACCGGGGAGTTTGCGACACGGATGGCTCCTCTTTGCATGAACGGTACGGCATGCAACTGTACTGCACCTTATTTCGGAAAATTGTGGCTGTTATCGCTGGCCATCAAGCGGCAACATGGATGCCATCACTACATGGATCGAGCAGCAGGACATGGCACGGTTTCCGGACAACGAGATCATCTCCCTGGTCGGCAAGGCGCCCCGTTTCGACCTCGCGGAAAGCGTGGGCCCGAGCGTGCGGCTCGCGGAACTGGTCGACATGGCTTTTGGCGACGGTGCCGACTTCTCGCTGGACTACGGTAGCGCGGCGGGCAACCCGGCGCTTCGCCAGGAAATCGCGAACGACAACGGCGTCGATGCCGATGACGTCGTGGTCACGGTGGGTGGCATGCACGCCCTCTTCCTCATTGCTTTCACGCTCTGTGCTCCAGGCGACGAAGCGATCGTGGCCGAACCGGTGTTTCCGCCGGCGCGCAACGCGCTCACCGCCGTCGGCGCCACCACGCGCGCACTGCCGCTGCGTTTCGACACGGGGTACCGGGTCGACTTGGATGCGCTCCGCAAGCTGCTGTCGCCAAAGACCAAGGTGGTGAGCCTGGCATCGCCGCAGAATCCCTCGGGTGTGGCGATCCCCACGCACACCTTGCGCGAGATCGTGGCGATGCTGGCCGAGCACGCGCCCCAGGCCTGGCTGGTAATCGACGAGACCTACCGCGAGGCGGCCTATGGCGACGACGCGGCCGCACCCAGCGCCGCATGCCTGGGCCCGAGGGTCATTTCGGTGTCCTCGCTTTCGAAGTGCCACGGCTCGGCGGGCCTGCGCATCGGCTGGGCCATCACGCGCGACGCGGCGCTGCGCCAGTCTCTGGTCACGGCCAAGTTCAACACGGTGATCTCGTGCTCGCAGGTCGACGAGGCGCTTGCGCTGACTGTCTTCAGGCAGCGCGACCGGATCATCGGCGAGCGGCGCAAGCTGCTCGCACAGCACCTGCAGTTCACCGAGGACTGGGTGTCGCGCCACGGCGCTCACATCGAATGGGTGCGCCCCGATGCCGGCGCGCTGTGCTGCATGCGGCTCAAGCCCGAAGTCTTCGATGCAGCCGCCGTCGAACGCTTCTACGCGTCGCTGGCGAAATACAGCACGCGCGTGGCGCCCGGCCCGTGGTTCGGCGACGATCCGCTGGTGTTCCGTCTGGGCTTCGGATTGCCGACGCTGACGCAACTGGCCATTGCGCTGGAGTGCGTGTCGGTCGCGCTGACAGAAGCCGTACAGGCCGGCGGCGCATAGGACCGGCGCCGCAGCCTAGGCCACCTTGCGGCGAGCGCCCGAGGCCTTCTTGCGCGGGGCCTTCTTCGCGGCAGCCCCAGTCTTCTTCGCGCTGGCGCTTGTCTTGGAACCTGCAGATTTCTTCGCCGATGTGCCGACCGATTTGGCCGCCTTGCCGCCTTTGAGGCTGCGCGTCAGAAGCTCCGTCAGGTCGATGATCTCGGCGCCCTCGGACGGCGCTTCTTCTTCCGGTTCGATCACCGTTTCGGTGTCGCCGGCCTTGACCTTCTTCTCGACGACCTTCATCACGGCGTGCTTGAACTCATCTTTGAATTCTTCGGGGTTCCACTTGCCGCTCATGTCCTTCACGAGCTGCTCGGCCATCTTCATTTCCGAGGCCGTCACCTTGGCTCCCTTGACGCCCGCCGCGGGCAGGTCCAGCCCCGCGAGCGACTTCACCTCGTCGCCCCAGCGAAGCAGGTTGAGCACGAGCACCTCGCCCGCCGGCACCAATGCGGCCAGGTGCTGCTTGGTGGCGATCACGACCTTGGCCAGGCCCACCTTGCCGGTCTTGACCAGGACCTCGCGCAAGAGCGCGTAGACCTTCTGCCCCTTGTTGATCGGTGAGACGTAATAGGGCCGCTCCAGATAGAGGAACGGGATCCCGTTGGCGTCGATGAAGCGCTGGATCTCGATGGTCTGCGTCGTGCGCGGGTAGATGGCCTCGATCTCGTCGGGCGAGATGACGACGTACTTGCCGTCCTCGTACTCGAAGCCCTTCACGATGTCGTCCTTGTCGATCTCCTTGCCGGTGCGTTTGTTGATGCGCTTGTAGCCCACCGGGTCCATGCTGCGCTTGTCGAGCCAGTCGAAATCGATGCCTTGCTCGATGCTCGCGGTGTGCAGGCCCACGGGAATGTGCACCAGCCCGAACGTGATTGCGCCTTTCCAGAGGGTTCTGCTTGCAGTTGCCAAGATGCTCTCCTTGCGACCTCGAGACGGGTCGATCGGCCGACCCTAGCGCGAAGCGGCCGCGTTCCTCGTAGGAGGAAGCCACCTGCGGCCTACGTCTTGCCCTGAAGACGCCTGAATGCGCTGAAATGCCGGATCGCGAGCTGCTTTTGCCCCAGTTCGGCGTACAGCAGCGCGGCATTCTGGTGGGCATCGGCCAGGTCGGGCTGCAGCTGGAGGGCCTTTTCGTAGCTGGCCAGCGCGTCCCGGATGCGCCCGGCACCCTCCAGCGCCACCGCGTGGTTGTAGTGCATCAGGGGATCGTCGCCGCAGTGCCGTACGCCCAGTTCGTACAGGTCGGCGGCCTCGTCGCACCGGCCGGATTCGCAGAGCATGAAGCCCAGGTTGAGGTAGGCATGGGCATAGCCGGGCTCTTCCTTTAGGATCTGCCGGTAGGTGGCTTCCGCCGCCTGGGGTGCCGTGGCTTCCAGCGCCTCGGCTTGTTCGAAAAGCGCGTCGAGGTCGGCGGCGCTTGCAGACCGGGCCTGTTCGGAGAACAGCAAACTCACGGAGCCCTTGCCCGGCTGCACGCTCAGATCCAGCAGCAGCTGGCCGGTGTCCGGCTCCCAGTGCGCATGGGGCGAGCGCACGGTCACACGGTCGCCCTCGGCCTTGATGCGGATGCCGGCCAGGGGCATCTCCGCGGGCAGCGTGGACCTCAGCTGCCGCAAGGACCGGAGAATCTGCCGCGTGGGGATGCGCGCCGCGCGCAGCTCGTGGGCGGAGCGCAAGAGGACTACGTCCTGGAACGAGAACTGCCAGGTTCCTGCCGGCGTCTTGACCGGCGCGACGAAGCCGAGTTCGATGAGCTTGCTCACGGCGTGCCGCGAGAGGCCCAGCAGCTGGACCACGCCGCGCAGGGTGTAGGGCGACGAGAACCCGTTCGAGGCTTTCACTTCTTCATGCGCGCGCGTGACGGGGCCGGAGCAGCCGCCTTTTCAGGCACCTTGGGCGCGCGCTTGGCCTTGCTCGAGACACTGCGCAAGGGCGCCACGGCGGGTGGACTGGCACTCCCCTTCGCCGCCGCCGTGCGCACCTGCGGGCCCGAGGTCGCGTTGCGCACCAGGCTGGCCTTGAGCATTTCGGCCAGGTCGATCACCTGCCCGCTGGCCGCATCCTCCGGATGCTCCGCGGCCACGATTTCCTCGCCGGCGATCTTCGCGTCGATGGCCGCGAGGATGCGCTTCTTCTCCTCGTCCTCGAACATCGTCGGGTCGTAGCTTTCCTGCGAGATCTGGTCGATCAGCTGCAGCGCGAGCTTGAGCTCGGAGGCGCTCGGCTCCAGCTGTTCGATCTCCAGGTCCTCCAGCGTCCGCACCTCGTCCGCATACAGCAGCTGCTGCAGGATCAGCCCCTCCTCCTTGGCGCGCACCTGCACCACGTACTGCTTCGACTTCCAGGCCCATTTGGCGAGCGCGCAGCGGCCGCTCTCGAGCATGGCCTTCTTCAGCAGGTTGTAGGGCTTGCCGCCGCGCTTGTCGGGCGCAAGGAAGTACGGCTTGTCGTAGTAGATCGGGTCCACCGCGTCCGCCGGAATGAACGCGACGATGTCGATGAGGTGGCTCGCGCCTTCTTCCAGTGCCTTGAGCTCCTCGGGCTTGAAGATCACGAACCGGTCTTTCTCGAACTCGTAGCCCTTGACCATCTCGGCGCGCGGAACCACCTTCGCAGGATCGTTGGCGGAAACGTACTGCTGCTTGACGCGCTCGCCCTCCTTGGACAGCAGGTTGAAATGCACCGTCGCCGAACCTTCGGTGGCCGAGTAGAGCCGAACCGGAATGGAAACCAGACCGAAGCCGAGCGACAGTGAAGCGATAGAACGGGCAGTGGCCATCTGATGCTCCTCGGAACGAGGACACAAGATGCCACTTTTTGAGGTCCGAGAAAAGAGGTGTGTTTCGCCGGATGGGTGTCTGGGGCCGCGCAAGTGGCCTGGCGACGGCCTGGCCACTTGGACTGCCAGCCCCCGTCAGGCCAGCGACCGCAGCGCAACACCCATGTCGCGCCAGTGCTCCGGATGGCAGGTGAACAGCAGCACCTGGTGCCGCTGCGCCGCGTCGAACAGCGCGCGCTTCATCTGCGCGAGGCGGGGCGCATCGCTGTGGACCAGCGCATCGTCGAGGATCAGCAGCGTCGGCCGGCCCGCCTCCTGCAGCAGGTCGGCATAGGCGAAGCGGCTGATGAGCCGCAGCTGCTCGCGCGCGCCGAAGCTCAGCTCCTGCAACTGGCCGCTCTCGGCGGCGCCGCTCCCATTGATGCGCGTGAGCGTGGCGGGCGCAAGGTCCGCATCCATCTGCACGGTGGCGCCGGGCATCAGCAAAGGCAGGTAGTGCTGCATGCGCGATTGCAGGGGCGCCTGCAGCCGGGCCAACGTGGCCTGGCGCTTTTGCTCCAGCTTGTGGCACAGCAGCGCCAGCGCATCGGCGCGGCGCTGCAGCTCGGCGTGGCGGCGCCGTGCCTGCATGAGCTGGCCGGCCAGGGCTTCCTTCTGTTCCTCCAAGCCCTGCGCGCCGGCCTGCTGCAGCGTGTTTTCGAGCAGCAGCAATTGTTCGCGGCGCAGCTGATGGCTGCGCGTGAGCTGCTCGATGCTGCGTTGCAGGCGGTCCATGTCCTGCAGCACGATGTCCGGCCGCGCGGCCTGCACGTCGGCATGGGTCTGGTCGATGCGCGCGGTCAGCGCCTCGGCCTCAGCGCCCACGGCCAGCCATTGCTGGGTGGCCTGGGCGTGGCGCTGCTGCCGGCCCGGGTCCGCGAGCGCAGCCTGTGCCGCCGCGAGTTCGCGCAGCGCCGACGCGCTCGCCTCCTGCGCTGCCGATTGCCGGCGCTGCGCATCGGCGAGGGATTTCTGCGCCGCCTGCTCGGCCGCCGCCGCGGCTTGCTGCGCGGACTCGGCGTCTTCAATCGACAGGGCGGATTCGGCCGCCGCCACAGGCAGGCGCTCGCAGGCGGCTTGCGCGGTGGCGATGCGCGATTGCGCCTGTGCGAGTTCGCCGCGCAGCGCCTCCAGCCCACGCGGTGCGACGATGCCGAGGGCCTGTTGCGCGAGCTTGATCTGCGCATCCAGATCGGCCGAGGCGCCGAGCCGCGAGCGCGCCTGCGCGATGTCGTCCACGCCCAAGGACAGCAGCGCCGCGTGCAACGCATCGCGGGCATCGGCGTGCGACCGTGCGAGCGTCACGAGGTCATCGCCGCCCGGCGTGATGACCAGCTTGCCGCCGCCCGGCAGGCGCAGCGTGGCGGGTGCGTCGATGAGCCGTTCGCCCTGGCCGTGCAGGCCATGGGTCTGGTCGCGCGCCTGCAATTCGAGCGTCTGGCCCTCGGGCAGCACGAACTGCAGCCGCGTGGCCACGGCCTGACGGCGCAGATCGGCATCGTGCTCGGCACGCTCGAGCTTCTGCAATTGTTCGACGTCGCCGGCGCGGATCTTCGGCGCCGCTGCGGCGGCAGCTTGCAACGCTGCGAGGCGCGCGTGGGCCTCCTCTGCACGCGCGAGGCTCTCGGCGCTTCTCGCCGCATCGGCCTGTGCCTGCTGCAGCAGCTGCCCGAGATTGCGGCGCTGCGCCTCCTGGCTGGCGCTGCGCCAGGCGTCGCGTGCGCCGTCGACGCGGCGCTGGGCTTCTGCCGCGTTCTGGCGCGCGTGGGCCACGGCGGCGTCGCTGTCTTGCAGCTGCGTGGCCGCCTCTTGGCACGCACGCTCGCGCGTTTGCGCTTCGGCCTGCTGATGCGCAAGGCCGGCCAGTTCCTTCGCGAGCAGCTCGCGGGTCTCCTGCAGCTGGCGCCATCTCGCGCGGTCGTTGCGCAACTGCTCTTGGCCGGCTTGCAGTGCGCCGTTGCGGCGTTGCGCGGCGAGCAGCTCTTCGCGCAGCGCTTCCCAGGGCTTGGCCATTTCGTCGGCCTGGTGCTGCTGGCGCATCTGCGCGAGCTGGTCGACCTGCTGTCGGTAGGTGGCGACCTGCGCGTCGATGGCGCCGAGCTCCGCCTCCAGGGCCGCCACCTGCGCAATGGCCTCCGCATGGGCGGCGCGCGGCTTGCCGGTCGAGGTCAGGAGCTCGTCGCGCTGGGCGCGCAGGCTGTCGAGGATCGCATCGCCGCCGCTCGCGGCCAATGCCGCGGCCGAGTCGCCGTCAGGGTCGCGCAGGGCGTCGTGCAGATGGTCGCGCGCGTGGCTCACGTCCAGTTCCTGCCCGCGCCCCTGCTCCACCCACAGCAAGCCCGGGATGCCCCAGTTCTCCGGCTTGCTCGCACCTTTGCCGGCAAAGGAGAAACCGAACAGCTGGGCCAGGTGGTCCTCGGCATCGGTGCCATCGAACGCGCGCGCACCGGCGGCCAGGGTGCAGCGCTTCTTGCCCAAGAAGCTTTTCACGAGCCGGTGGTCCTGCCCGTCGAGCAGGAAATCGAGCTCGACCAGCGGCGCCGCGCCACTGCCCTCGCCCCAGGGCCGCAGGTCTTCCACGGCCGTGGAGCGGTGGCGCTCGAAGAAGGCCGCGCGGATGGCGCGCACCAGCGTGCTCTTGCCCGCCTCGTTGGGCGCGGCCAGGATGTTGAGCCCGGGCTCGAAGCCGCCGAGTTCGAGCGGTGCGCGAAAGCGCCGCAGCTGCTCGACGCGCAGTCGGGTGATCTGCAGCTTCATGGCTTGCGCGCCTGTGCAAAGTCCGCAGCCGGTGCGCGCTGCGCGAGCTCGGCCGCCAGCAGCGCCAGCGCATCCTGCGCCACGCGCGCCTCGGGTGAATCGGGGCTGGCCTGCGCATCGCGCAGTTCCTGCACCACCTCGCCAAGGTAGCCGTCGGCTTGCAGGCCGGCGATGTCTTCGTCGGTGGGCACGAGCCGCAGCGCCGACAGGTCGACCTGCAGATGGCGGGACCGGGCCTCGGCGCGGCCGATGGCCGCCTGCAGTCGCTGCAGCCCCGCAACGTCGACCTGGCCCCGCACGTGCAGGTCGGCCACGTCCTGCGAATTCAGGTGCTCCAGTTGCGCGATCAACGCATGCCCATCGCTCGGAACCTGCAGCACCGCGGCGATCGATTGCCAGCGAAAACTGGCGACCGCGAGCGGGGTCACCTGCGGTTCGGCGCCCGGCTCGGCAATGTCGATCAGCAGCGCCTGGCCCGCTCCGTTGTCCTTGAAGCGGTCCGGCTCCGGCGTGCCGGCGTACCAGGTGCGCGCGTCGATGCGCTTGCAGCCGTGCCAGTCGCCGAGCGCAAGATAATCGAGCCGCGCGGTCGATGCGCGGTCGGGGGCAATGGGGTTCGCCGAGTCGATGTCTTCCGCGAGCAGCCCCTGCACGCTGCCGTGCGCCAGGCCGATGCGCAGCATGCCCGCGGGTGTTTCGGCCGCGTCGAACCAGGCCGTGAGGTCGTTGTAGGTGTGGCGCTGCGTGAGCGGGGCGGGCAGCACGGCAAAGCCCTGGGACTCGAACACGCGCACCTCGGGCACCAGCAGCGCATGGACGTTCGGCGGCACCACGCCAAGCCGCTCCGCGCGCGTCCACACGCTTTCTGCCAGCGCGGCGTCGTGATTGCCGGGAATCACGAGCCAGGGGCCCGCGTAGCCCGACAACGCATTGAACAACCGGCGCAGCGTACGCTCGGACACAGTCTGCACGTCGAACACGTCGCCGGCCACGAGCACCGCGTCCACCCGGTGCTCGGTGGCCAGTGCCGCAAGCCGCTCGACCACGGTGATGCGCGCCTCGGCCAGGATCGGCGCGTGCTCCGGATCGAAGGTCGCGAACTGACGGCCGATCTGCCAGTCGGCAGAATGAAGAAAGCGTGTCATGAGGGGTCGGTTAAATTCCGCAGATTCAGACGGCCAGCGGATCCTCGATGTCGAAGTCGAGCCGCAGAACTCTCAGGATCAGAACATGAAAAAATCGGATGCGAGCCCCGGCCTGCCGGCATCGGAACTCATCTCCCAAAGAATTGCCGACCTGGCGGACTGGCGCGGCGAAGCCCTCGGCAGAATGCGCAAGCTCATCAAGGAGGCAGACCCGGAAGTCATCGAGGAATGGAAGTGGATGGGCACGCCGGTCTGGTCGCACGACGGCATCATCTGCACCGGCGAATCCTACAAGGACAAGGTGAAGCTTACCTTCGCCAAGGGCGCGTTCCTCGAGGATCCGGGCGAGCTTTTCAACGCGAGCCTCGACGGCAACATGCGCCGCGCCATCGACATCCATGAAGGCGAGAAGGTCGACGGGCCGGCCTTCAAGGCGCTCGTGCGCGAGGCCATCGCCCACAACACGGCGGGAAAGGCGTCGAAAAAAACTGCCAAGAAGGCGAAGACCTGAGCAGATACCGCCGCCGATGCAGCGGCATTACCAGAAGGCGTCGTCCTTGCGTTCCCTCACCGTGCGTACGCGGTGCTCGGCCATCTTGCGGATCAGCGCTTCGGGCAGCGGCTCGTCA
>Ga0102593_1001698_pt1 | contig 20072 bp, 23 predicted proteins | sample AraplaCol_mMS_r2_2_FD_76862 | JGI IMG/M metagenome (GOLD analysis project Ga0102593, IMG submission 76862) | Arabidopsis root microbial communities from North Carolina, USA - plate scrape MF_Col_mMS_r2 (SPADES assembly) (version 2) | ecosystem: Host-associated > Plants > Roots > Endosphere...
TTGTTTTGGGTTTGTTTTTTTTTTTTTTTTTTTTTTCTTTCTTTCTTTCAATCGAATTCAGCAACTGTTGCTCTGTGAATAATTGCTAATCTTTACTAGCTATGGTACCCGCGAATTTGAAGTCACAACCGAGAGACTCGGCTGCTATCAACCCACCGAACATATTGATAACCCTAAAGGGTATGCGGAGGGCGACGATGCTCGACGCTACGACCGTCGTCTTCGTGGACCCGTTGATGAGCGACGGGAACTCTCCATCGACCCCCGCACCGGACTGAAGAGCTACATTGCCTCTGAGGACATGGGAATTGATACATCCGCCGAGCTTATCCGCCGTGTCCTTGGTCAGTCTATTCAGATGGGCCGTCGTTATTCTCGCTCTCGAAATGATGATGATCTTTACGAGGCACTTCGCTTGCTGGGTACCGGTCTGCACTGTCTGGAGGACTACGCTGCGCATTCAAACTACACAGAATTGAGTCTTCTTGAGCTCGGTGAGAGAGATGTCTTCCCTCATGTCGGTCGTGACACCAAGGTCGAGATTCGCGGTGCTCGTCATCCGGTCTACCCTATCGTGACTGGTACTTTCGGTGGTGTTGATTTCTTCCACTCGGTGCTTGGTGAGCTTTCTGATAAGACCATGCAGTCAGAACTTCAATCCTTGGAAGGCGCCATCTCTGAGTCAGAGGGTGATAGCCCTAGTCTTCTCCAGGATTTGCTCAGCAAGATTCCCAGCGGATTGCTTGGCGACAACGATGATCAGTCTGGTAAGATGGATGATTTCAAGTCGAAGGCGGATGACGCCAGACAAAATAACCAGAACATCAGCCCTCGTGAGCCAGAGGAATGGACCCGTTACCTTGACGATGTCCATAAGCAAATCTACCCCGTTCTACAATGGCACGATGAGCTACTGCAGAAGATCAACCAAGCGATTGAGAAGATTCCCGTGCTCCCAGACCTGATTGAACAGATTCAGGATCAAATCACAGTCTTCGTCTTCTCAGTTATAGCCCCCTACGTTCTCCCCATCATCAAGCAGGTCAAATCGGAGCTCGAGACCGGCTCTTCGGAAGTCATTCAGAGCAGTCGCGAGCAGCAGCACATCGTCTTCAATGACGATTCTTGTTCCGACCCTACCCACTCCATGCTTTCCAAGGATCATTTCTCCAACATTCTCAATGAACCTGCCGGTCGGATTGCATCCAGCGTCGTGAAGTGGGCAGTTCCCCAGCTAATGCAGTGCTGGGATGACGAAAATGCCGACATCGACCAGACCCTGACTAGGATCATTTCAGGTGTCTTCCACCACCCTGCCCTCCGCGAGTATGGAGAAGACGGCGCCGGCGAGATGCGTCAAACCATGTTCTCAACCGTAGAGCAGTGGTGGAGCGAGAAGAGTGACAGAGAGCGTGCCTCTCTTCGTGATCAACTAAGCCGAGACGGCGTTCTAAAGGGCCGAAACCACAAAGAAGGCGTTCAAGACTGCGGACATGGCTGCGGTAAGCCTCTCGCACTGCCTGCTGGAAAACACGGCTCTAGCGGAGGTGGCAGTGGAGGTAGCAGTTATGGCCACGGCCAGAACCGCCCATCCAAGAATGATTCCGGTATAGAGAAGATCGCCTCCGAGGCCGTCGGAGGTGGTGCCCTCGGCGGACTGGTTGGTGGACTCGTGGGTGGAGTAGGCTCAATGATCCTCGACGACGGAAAAGAAGAGCGCAAGACCCCGAAGCCGCGCAGAAACGACAGCGATGACGAAAAGTATGAACGTCGTCACCAAAACAAGCCTCACAAGAATGACTCGGATGATAGTGACGAGGAACGCAAGCGTCGCCAGCGCCGTCAGCCTCAGCACCACCAACGTCCCGAGCATGAGAGTGGCTATCAGCAGCAATCCTATGGCGGAGCATCTCAGTCAGGTTACGGACGCTCTGAATACCAAAGTGAGACCTCATCTTATGGTCAGCCTCCTCGTCGTGATGAGTATTCTTCGGGTCGTTCTCATGGTGGGGATTATCAAAGCGGTTCCCAGTCTTATGGTGGCTCCTACGGTGGTTCTGGCGGAGGAAGTTATGGCAATGATTCGTACGGCGGTGCTTCCGGTGGTGCTTCTTACGGTGCTAGCTCTGGTGGAGCATCCTATGGCGGCTCCAGTGGTGGTTACGGTGCTTCTAGCGGTGGTTACGGCGGCTCCAGCGGCGGTTACGGAGACTCCAGCGCTGGCTATGGAGGCTCCAGTGGTGGTTACGGTGCTTCTAGCGGTGGTTATGGTGGTTCCAGCGGTGGTTACGGCGGCTCCTATGGGGAAGCACCCGTTCGTCGCGACGAATATTCCCAACCATCAGCACCAAACTACCATCGCGAACAGTACCAGCAGTCTGGAAACAGTAGCTACTATCAGGAGGAGCGAAGGGAGACACACGGTGGCCGTACCGAATACCAGCGTACGGAGACGCGCTACGACTACTCCTCTCCCCAATCAACCTACGAGACCGTGCAGCAGAGTTCCTACAGCCGCGGCGGGTACGAACAGTAAGTGTTAAGCATGATTATGAACAATTTGAAATTTGATGTTAATATATAGCACAGAGATTCATCGGCCGGATATGGCGGACAACGCGGCTACAGTGAGTATGAACGACCCGCTCACCGTGCCCCAGAGGGCTATGGACAGCGATATGAAGGTGGCAGTGGAGATGTTGAGTACGTAGAGCGTCGACCTCGACGATCCAGTAACTCTGGCTCTCGCAGTCGCAGTCGCAGTGGCTCTCGCCGTCGTCATCACCACCATCACCGTCGCCGTAGCTCGGGATCAGGATCGGATTAAGAAGATTCTTTCTTCTAGTTGTTACATATCTCGAAATTGAATTTCAAGAATTAAATTACCATTCCTTAACTTCGCCCGGAGCAGGCTGTTCAATTCGAACAACCTTGTCGCAGTTCAACAGGCGGAGAGGATCATATGCCAATTTCAACTAAAATTCCAATGTAAATTAGTCGTGATTTTGTCAGAGATTCCAATATACCAGACTTACCCGACGCATAGCATCAACTGTAGACTCTCCCAACTCATGGGCAAGATAATCGCGTTTAACAAGACCAACGCCATGTTCACCTGTAACAGTACCCTCCATCTCCACGGCCCGTTTCACCATACGATGAACAACGCCCTCCGCAACCTTCTTTTCACCATCATTGAACAAGATGATAGCTGTTATATGATCAGAATCTCACTCGAACGATTTGAATTTGCATAATAACTTACCATGGAAATTACCATCGCCAACATGTCCACAAATACCAGCCAAAAGTCCACTATCGGTCATATCCTTCTTCGTGGCGTCGATGATATCAGGCAATTTGCTCATGGGAACAGCAACATCAGTTGTCCAGACATGATCTTCCGGACTCCGTCGCATAGCCATAACACTCCACAAGGCCTGTTTCCTCGCACTCCACAATTCCTGCATTTCCTCATCGCCACGCGCGAATTCAAAGGATTTGCTCGAGGCCTTGGAAGAAATCTTCTGGACCATGTTGATCTGCTCCTTCACAGCCGCGGGTGTACCAGTGAACTTGAAGAAAATAGTCGGTGACTCCTTCCACTGACGACTAGTACTCTGACTAGCATTAATACACTTCATCTGAACATCGTCCAGGATCTCAACACCAGCCACAGGGATACCAGCCTCAACAACCTTTGTCACACACTCCGCAGCATTCTGAATGTTCGGGAAACTAGCAACAGCAACGTTCGTACTTTGCGGCTTAACAGTCAACTTGAGAGTAGCTTCAGTGACAAGGCCAAGAGTCCCCTCACTCCCAATGAAAAGTCTGGTCAAATCGTAACCGGCACTAGACTTCCGCGGACGCTGACGAGTCTTGATAACCGTCCCATCAGCCAGCACAACCGTCAACGAAAGAACCCACTCGCGCATAGTTCCATATCGATAGGCATTTGTCCCCGAACAACCGGTACCAACCATACCACCAATCATAGCACCGGGTCCCGGGTCCGGAGGGAAAAACAATCCATCCTTGGCCAATTCCTCATTCAAATCCTCCCATCCAAGAGCAGGTTGAACCGTAACATCCAAATCACCACGATGAAGTTCAAGAATGCGATCCATACGTCTAAAATCAATACAAACCCCACCTCTCGTCGAAGCAAAATGTCCCTCCAAACTAGTTCCACCGGAGTACGGAGTCACAGGGATAACGCGTTGATGACAAATTTTCATAATCCGAGAAACTTCCTCCGTAGTCGAAGGGTAAAGAATGAGAAACGGTTTCTCCTCCTCTTTCCTCGAATAAGAAGACCAATCTGATCCAGCATGTGATTCCAAATCTCCCGGCGTCGTCGAAACATTTTCTTTACCGAGGATATCGACGAAATCCGACCAAGCCGCTTGCATATTCGAAGGGGAGACATTATGTTTCGGCGCATCGAGGTCTAAGAGGGTCGTTGTAGAGGATGTGGGGAGCGAAGCTGGTTTCAATGATCCTAAATAATATGCACCAGTCGAGAAAAATACCAGAGCTGATCCCAAGAAAATGATATAGTTAGAACCAAGCTATGCCGATAGCTCAGGGATATTAAGAAATTCCTCACCGAACATCATGGCAGCATAACGACCACCAGGAGATTGAGTCTGCTGATACTGAGCAAAACGTTCTTGCTCAGCTCGCTCGCGCTTCAATCGTTGCTGAGTGCTTTCATAAAGCTGGCTTTTGAAGGAAGGTTGTTGAGATTGCTTGTCATTTGCCAAGCATCGAGTCGAAGCACCGAATAATCTTTGTTGAGAGAGAGTGATACCCGTAGAACGAGCTCGAACATTTCGCAATGCCCCTCTAAGGGCGGGAGTATTTGCGCGAGCCATTGCTTTGTTCGCGTGAATAGAAAAGAGAAGAGAAGAGGAGGAGAGACGAAGAAGAGAAGAAGCGGAGGTGCAACTCCGGGCTTGGCGGGCACGTGCTATTAGGGTAGATGACGCATGAAATTGGGAGGAATTAAAAAAGGTGTGGATTCTTATATATAAAAAGTAGAAAATAAAGAATATAAATAACTAAATTATAGAGTAAATAATAGAATAGAAATCTATAATTAATCATTACAATAATTAATTCTACAGAATTCTCCATCGGCTAAAAAGAGCGGTTAAAATCCCAATTGGATCCACCGAAGGTTGCGGGGAGCTTTCTCGGTTCAATTCACACATTTATAGTCCTTCTTCTTCTTCTTCGCATCTCTCTTTTTTTTCTTTCTATCTATCTATCATCTTCTACTACTATATCGCTAATCCTCATCTATCTTATATCCATCATGACTTCGACTACCACAGCAAAGGTAAGTATTCATCCTCGCTTCCATTCAATTCGTTTCTAGTACCCCACCTCCTCCGCCTTCCCCATATAAAAGACATATCTGTCATTCCAAGCTAATATATCCTTCATATAGAACCTCTCTTTCATCTTAGAGGGTATTCACCAAGTCAAATTCGAAGATCGTCCCATCCCACAACTGAAAAATGAGCACGACGTCCTCATCAACGTTCATTACACCGGTATCTGTGGCAGCGATGTACGTAAAGCGAAAAAGCCCCCGGACAATGACACCAAAGCAATGAATCCAACCCCTAACCAAATCTAACAACCTAATAGGTCCACTACTGGGAGCACGGTTCAATCGGAAGCTTCGTCGTGAAAGACCCAATGGTCCTCGGCCACGAATCCGCAGGAATAATCACAAAGGTTGGATCCGCCGTCCAATCCCTAAAAGTAGGCGATCGAGTCGCAATGGAACCCGGAATCGCCTGTCGACGCTGCGAACCCTGCAAGAGCGGTAAATACAATCTTTGCGTGAACATGGCTTTCGCCGCGACTCCTCCCTACGACGGAACCCTAGCCAAATACTACGTTCTTCCCGAGGATTTCTGTTACAAGTTACCCGAGCAAATCTCTCTTCAGGAGGGTGCTCTTATGGAACCACTCAGTGTTGCAGTTCACATTGTCAAACAAGCATCCGTTAGTCCCGGACAAACAGTCGTTGTATTTGGTGCCGGTCCAGTTGGATTACTGTGTTGTGCAGTGGCGACAGCCTTCGGAGCTTCACAGGTGATTGCCGTTGATATCCAGCAATCGCGATTGGATTTTGCCAAGCAGTATGCTACCACATCTACATTCATGCCTAGCAAGGTATCCTCCCTTGAGAATGCGGAGCGTTTGAAGAAGGAGAATGATTTGGGTGCTGGCGCTGATGTGGCAATTGATGCATCTGGAGCCGAACCCTCTGTTCACACCGGTATTCACGTTCTTCGAAATGGCGGAACTTATGTCCAGGGTGGTATGGGACGAAGCGAGATTCAGTTCCCTATCATGGCGGCTTGCTCTAAGGAGTTGACTTTGAAGGGTAGCTTCCGCTATGGTAGTGGTGATTACAAGTTGGCTGTTGGTCTTGTATCGTCTGGTAAGGTCGATGTTAAGAAGTTGATTACCGGCACTGTCAAGTTCGAGGAAGCCGAGCAGGCTTTCAAGGAGGTGAAGGCTGGTAAGGGTATCAAGACTCTGATTACTGGTATCCATGAGTAAAAGCCATGTTAGCATTTTTCTGGTCATGTCGTTTATGATGAGGGTATGGTACGGTACGGTGTTTGATGAGAATGAAAATGGGAGATTTCAAAAGTTGATATTGGGGAGTTTTGTTCTTAGGGTTGAGACAAATAGATAATGAAGTCATTCAATTGCCCTGGGTTCACCTGCCCTCGGGTGATGAGTATATTTGCAATGATAATCAAATAAAGTAGAAAAAAGGGGTATCGTGCAGGAGATTCAACGAAAGACAAGCCGAAAAGAAGCAGCAGAGACAAAAGAAGAAGAAAAAAAAAAGAAGAAACACAATACTGGAGAATCAGCAACAACCCTGATTCCTCCTCGATCCCAAACGAAACACATCCTCCCACTCTCTCATCCCACCTTTCCAACCCTGTTGACCCCTCCCCCTTCTCCTTGTCCGATGAAGTGGTAAACCCCCATCATCTAAAGTCGCCCGACTCCTAATACTCGAGACATCACTCGTCCCATGACCAAACATGCCCCCATCACCATACTGAATCCCACTCTGGGGATCATCCGGATCAATCTCCCCCAATTCAATCTTAGTCAATATAATCCTCGCCAATCGCTGAAAAACCTCTTCAACCCCATCCCCCGTCAAAGCAGAAACCTCCACCGCAACAGGAATATTCGATTGAGCCGCCCACCTCGCCGTATCCTCACTTGTCACCTCCCTACCCTCCGCAAAAGTCGCCGTTAACCTCGTCCCAGCCCCAATCTGACTAGTCGAGCGTATCGATCCCCCAGCATCAAAGGGCATAGAAGATTGTTTGCTGGAAATACTTGACGGTGTAGGCGGGGGTCGAACATCATCCGGAAACTCCGAGGCATCAGCGAGATCAGCCTTATTACCCGCTAACATGACCGTTAAATTCGGAGAAGCAAGCGCACGAGCATCCATCAGGAAAGTCGGAAGAGCAGCGAAAGAAGCGTAAGATGAAACATCGTAGACGAGAATTGCACCCGCAGCACCGCGATAATATGATCTGGAGACGGAGCGGAATCGTTCGGTTCCAGCAGTATCCCACAGTTGAAGTTTGATTCGTCTTTTTCTAGATCCAGTGCCTAATTTGACTATTCTCGAAGCGAATTCAACACCGATGGTTTGGGAAGAGAGGACGCGCCCTACATTAATCAATATTAGAACCTTGGATTCGACTCGGGGAACGGGGGGAGTCACATGGGGGACAACGTACATTCATTCTTGACGAATCGGTGGAGAACACAGGATCTGCGGAGGAGGGTATTAGAAAGGGTGATATTTTTCGGAGATATTCATATTAGGACTGATTTGTGCGACTTACTTTCCTGCGCCACTGGGACCTAATAGGATGACTTTGGCGAGGTAATCGTACATGCTCCCCAGTTCCTGGGATCGGCAAGGTCAGCATGATGTGGGAAGGGGCAGTTAGGGGAAAGGGGAGGATAATGCAAGATATAGACATACCTGATCTTGATCAGGAACTGAGGATACAGAGGAGGCAGTAGATAAACCTCGAGGACGCATGGCGGAGTGAAGGAGGAACTTGAAGATTGTACGGAGTAAAGCGGAGAGAGACAAGCACGTGGTATTTATTAGTGTACAAGCGCTATATATGGAGGGAAGTCTCCATTGACTATATGAACTTATTGACTCCACTATACTAGTTAATTTATTTATTTAAGCATAGTAGTAATTCAGGAGTAGTATCCTGAAATAAAATTATTATTCGATAGTAATAAAGTGCAGAAGGTGCAGACTAAATGTCATAATGTATAAGTAGAGAACAATTGTAGAACTAATAACTAACTAGTTATTGATGGAGAATGTGCCAGTAGAGGCTGAGATTGTGGCTGTGGCTAATAAGCTTCATGGGGGCCGAAGGCTGCGCCTTGCAAGTAACACAGTACTTGTATATATATTATGGTGATTGGTATTGATGTGTACTGGTAAATGTATATATCTACATATATTGTTCTGTGTTGTATAGTTATTTGTAAATACGAGATACTTTGCTCGTATTCTCGTTCGTATAGCGGATGAGGTCATACTGATGCTGCATTACTTTGCATACTACATAGACTGCATACTAGATACTAGAATATATCTATATCATGAATAATATAATTACTACTATAACCATTAGTATTGCAAGTAATTTAATAATTGATTCATCATGATATAATATAGTTATAACCATAATACTATGTGATATTGTACTGACACTTAGTTACTAGTTATATGGTATACGGTGTAATTGACTAAACGGGACAAGGCAGAGTGCCCCGTTCCCCGATGGGGCTGTGTTTAAACTTTGGACCCTTTCATCGCGTTTTAAAAGAATTGGCTTTTTCTCTTCTTCCACCTCTCCCTTTTTGATATCAAACAGTTTCAAGCTTAGCGACTCGACTGATCAGCATGAAGTTATCCTGGGCAACTTCTCTACTCCTACTCTGTTCCACGGGAGTGTCAGCACTGTCTATTCCTCGTGCAGATCTCATCCTGCACGATCAAATCTCCCAAAATGATCACATTGATCTAGAAAAGCGACGTGGAGGTGGTGGAGGTGGTGGTGGCCGTGGGGGCAGCAGCGGCAGTAGTGGTGGTAGCAGTGGTGGTCGTTCTGGCAGTTCCAGTTCTGGCAGCAGTTCTGGTAGTTCGGGCAGCTCGGGTTCTCGTGGAAGTACCAGTTCTTCCAGCAATCGAGGTGGTTCCAGTAGTGGTGGCTCAGGCGTCGCCCCATCATATGGTGGTGGAAGGTACGGTCCAAATCAACCTTCAAATCAACAGTCTTCCTCCGGTTCTTCTGGCTATTACCCTGGCTACACTTCATCTTCACCTGGTTCCCGTAGTGGGTTATTCCCCCACACACGCAGGGTACTCCTATTCCTGATCGCGCGGACTTGTCCCGACGACGACCCTCTCATCCACTCACTCAAAACGCATTAAGAAAATGAAATTGAAGCTAACAATGACTCCACAGATACTATTCTGGCGGTGCGGTCGCCCCTTATACCGCTGGCCGGGCCTCGCCTTCTGCACGGATCACTCCATTCCTGCTCCCAGTTGCAGCGTTAGCTTTCTTCCCTGGTATCTGGCTGTACGGCGCATATGCGTATCCATACTCGCATCCTTACCACTACCACAATAATACCAGTAACCATAACGATACCCTTCCCGTGGTTTGCCTGTGCGAAGAACACCAAGAGTGTGGATGCGACGACAACAACAACAGTACTTACTACGAGGATCTCTTCAACGGTACCCAGCCTAAGAACACCTCCAACACGCGTGTCGTCAATGTGAATGGTACCGAGAAGATCTATATCAACGGTACTCTTCCTAATGGCACTACTGCAGATGACGGGACCGAGTCTTCCGCCTCACCTGCAGTCATGACCCTTATGCATGCCAGTGGATACTGGGCGACTTTTGCCGTGGTGGCTGCCGCCGTCTCTATGATTTAGACCATCGAGGCTCTTCACATTGCCTACTATCCGTCTTGCCTTGCTAAGTCTTGATTTTCTTGTTTATGGCTTCATGATTGCTCTTGGCGCATTGCCAAGATGGCTTGATTATACGACGACTGGCTGATCTTGATACCCCATGAATATCTGCAGTGATATAAATGTATAGCTACGAATATAATGTACTCAATCGCTCATATTACAATAATTCACTATTTAATTAATTATAATCTAATTAATTGTTACTTAAATACTCCGTAATTAATGAATCCACCAAGTTCTTCGCATTCCGCCCGTCGCGCGGTTACGTCTCAGACTAACCCAATTAGGCCTGCCCCTATCATTTCATTTCCCACTTCCCTTCAATTTCCTCTTTTCTTCTCTCCTCTTCATCACACTCTCTCCTGTCTTTTCGAAGCAGTGCCATTCGTTTCACCCAGACACGGGCTGTCATTCATTCCAACTCAATACACTCTTTACTAAACATCACTTCCAATCTAATTTATTTTACCCTCAATCCTCAATCCCACAACAATATCAATAACAACAACAATCCACTCACCAGCCAACACAATGCACTTCACCAAGTCCATCATCCTGCTCGCCGCAGCCCTGACTCCAGCCTTCGCCGCTGAAGCAGTCTCTTCCCCCGCAGCAGTGACTCAGACCCTCACTCTCGTCCCATCGGGCTGGACTCCACCAACTTCAACTCCAACCCCAACCCCAACCTCAACCGCGACTCCGACCTCCACCCCCGTGCGCAGCACCAGCACTCCCCTCTCCTCAAGTGCTTCTTTCTCTCGCACCCCCATCGCCTCAACCCCCTTGGTCCAGTCCCCCGAGACAACCGGCGCCGCACCCGCCGCTACATCCTCCGTCCCAGCTAGCGGCGCTTCCTCCCGCCAGATCCCCGGCGTGATGGCCGTTGTCGCTGTCGCGGGTATGCTCGTCGTTTAAGACTACCCTGCGCTCTCGCATTTCGATTGCGCCGCGCCCCCGTCGCATTCGCATTCGCATTCGCATCACTCCGTCTAGTGGAACGAAGTGAAATGATCTTGAAGATCAAGCCATTCGGCACCCAAACACCCACCCCATTCCATTGATTCTATTCTATTCACTTCTTTTCTCGAGTGGTCACTTTTATTTATTTCAACATATTACCTTTCTTGACCTCGCGATATAAATATTTCTTCGACATTTCATGACTGGGATTTTCATGTGTTCCGAAACTTTGATGCCAATACCCTGTTTTTTTTTCTCACTTTTATACTTTACTTCTTTATTTCCCCCCTTTTGATACATCCGAGGATTTTTTTTATATAATGGTCTAGTTTAATTGACTGGCCTTTTTTGGCGGTTCGCCGTCTGCTTGGATGAATTTGTTTTTCCTGTGCTATTTATTGTAGGATTTATAGTTGTAGAGGAGGCTGTAAATAAGATACATTAAACTACTGGATGTATCTTTCTCCAACTGCTGATCTCACCGAGTACGTACGTATATGCATGATGCTAATACTAATGTGGAGATTGGATTTTGATAAATCATTTAGCTGATACAGAGACGAATCTATCTACGAAGTATACAAAGTCGGGAAACGTCCAGAAATACTCCAATCAAAACAATATAATACAGAAAATCCCCAGTCACACTGCTCTAGCAGAGTAAGGTAGAGCAGGGTAGGACAGAGCCGAGCAAAGCAACCTACTCCTTGTCACTCATTGCAGCCTCATATCTATAACAGAATTAGTTAACCACCAATCTCTTTCTCACAGGGAATACAGTAAAGTATACTGAGTAGGAACATACCTCTTTCCACGGAATCCCCACAATCCCCAATTTCCACAAGAAATATCATGAGGATCCATATCATTCAAATCCCACCTCAAACTACGGAAGATATTCTCACCCGGTTCAAGCAAAAGATCGAATTCGCCCGCACATTTCTCATTCACCCACTTAATATCCCGCTCCATATCCCACTGCGTATAACCAGTGCAAAGAATAGGAACCTTCGTTTCCAAGAGTTGGGGCAAGGTTTCCTCCCACTCATGCGAACTAGCCGGGTGCCCAAGACCAGGATGGAATAGCATGAAGCAATCAAGGTAAGGGTCGAAGGGCTGGAAATATTGCGCCTTGTACATGGTATGGAAATAGTCGACGTAAGTGGTAATCTTCATTTGACCACCGAGACGATCCTCCACGATACCACCGAATGGGTTCTCCGGTGTCCGTTCTGGGAGGGGGAATTCCGCGTCACGGTTGGACATGCTCTCGGGTCCGATGAAGACTAGATGAATCAGGGAGCGGGGGAACATGTATTGAAGCTGTAGCCAGACGTCGCGTGGGAGTGAAGATTCGGCGCGGGCACCTAGGATGAAGATTCGGACTGGAGGGGCTTTCAGACGGAGACCCTTTAGATCGATATCTTCGCCGGTTCGGGGAGGGTGAAGCGAGTACCGCAGGGCTGGGAATTCAATTAGCATATGCAATATTGTCCGGGTTCATACGTTTAGTAACTTACCAGCTACACTCTTCAAACCTTCCGGAGTCAACCGATTCTTTCCACGGACACTGTACGGACTAAGCTCGTGCAGAACACTAGCAATAGTTTGCGGATACGTGAGCATACGAGTGACCTGACGCATGGACCGATCATCATTAATAGCATCAAATTCCCGAGTATACATCAAAGTATCCCAATTAGTCATGTTAACCACGAAATTATCATCCTGAACACCAGGATAATTAAATTCCGGGAAGAACCGACCAGACTGAAGATCATGATCATCCTCATTAATCTGACGCAAAGTCTCACAAATCTCCAAATGAGCCTCAAAATCATCCATCCAGTGACCCTCAGAACAATAAATCGGCACACCACAGTCCGGACACTCGAAATGCGAATGAGCAGGTGGTTCACTAGCTCCGTCTGTTGTCTTTCGCGTTTCCGGATCATGAGGGGAGACAGGGGCTCGGGTTTGTTGATGATCTGGGTGTGGGCAGAAGGCATTTTGCTTGATAAAAGCAGCTCGTTGACGAATTGCTGGCGAGGGGGAATTCGAGAAGGAGTGGAAGAGATTGTTTGGTTTCAACAGGGCGCGTGTATCGACGGAAGGGCCTGTAGAGGTTGATGCGGAAGCCTTCTGCGTGAAGATGGAAGTCGAGGACTTTCCAGGTACATTTTTCTTGCTTTGTTCCGGAACGGTGCCGTTGAGAGAACGGTTGTTTCGCTCAGAGCCAGAGCCGGAGCCAAAGCTGCGAGTGGCAGTCCAGGATGGAGAGATTGCACATCTTCGGCGGACGTGTGCGAGATTTTGCAGACGTGCTGGGGATTGAGATACCCGGGTACCCTGACGGAGTACCTGAAGGCACTGGGCACAGGTATATCCTGCTGTCATTGCGAATTGGTGGTGATGGGAATAAATGAGGTGGTTGATTGCGCCGATTTTCCTCCAAGCCGCGCACGTGACTATCGTATGTTCCACCTCTACTTGCAGCAAAAAAAATACAATAGAGATCAAAGATAAATAGATCAATAGATAATTCAGTAAATAAATTTATCAATAGACAGAAAGCTATAGAAGTAAATGGCATATACAATAAAGAGCGAAGTGCATGTATTGATTCTCTGACAAGCTGAATTACTGACCGAGCCAGAACTATGTAAACTAACAATAACAAGTGATATCAACAACAGGCATGATCCATCGTGTATGCATGAGCACTGCCAAAAGTCTTGTACATCGCGAAAGTCTAGAGCCAAACGAGCCCACTCGAGGTCCAAAAAAGGGGGTAACACAGACACTCAACAAAACTAGAATATATCCTCAGAGCGACTCCAGTCATGAGCATCTCTGCTGGACCAATATTTACCATTATGAGCCCAGAACTCCTCACCAGTGATAGGACATCTGTCACGAACAAACCACTGGGGCGAATAAGTCTCTCCCTTGGTTTCACGCTCTCTCCTCTTCGCACGCTGCTTCTCCTCAACGCGATGTTTCTCGTCCGCAGCGAGATCATACTCACCATCCTCCATGGCACGCTGATCCGGACGAAGTCGGGTATCAGTCGGAGGGAGGTGTTCTTTCAGAGACTCTGGAAGAGCATTGAGAGTGATAACGAAGGGGGTTAGGTTAAATGGCACGCCTGTAGGACGAGCATGAGCTTGCCACACCAAAAGTGTCTTAGATGACTCTGGGTCCTGGCCAGAGACGGGCGCTTCAAAGCCTGGCGTGTGTCGAGCGTAGATCTTGTCGTTCCAGCGACCACCAATACTCCACTTGGGAGATCCAGTCTGGTCAACAACTTTACCGGCAACTTGGTATGCCGATGATGCTTTCCATCCTCGGGGTTTGAAATCAAGATAGCAGACCTCGCCAGTCGTCCAGTTCTTGATCTCCATTAAACCGTAGTTGTCAACAGTCGGATTACCAGTGATAATACCGATAACGGAAGAAGTGACCTTCTTCCAAGTGTACAGTTCCTCGCCGCCAGTAACGGGGCGTAGCTTCAGGAACCATGTGCCCAGCAGGTTAATGTCGAAAGATTTACCATAGAACTTTGACTTGAGAGAGGACTCGCCCCAATAGTCCCATTTGGGGGACTCAGCCCACGCAGCACCAATTGGTGGGTGATGGCTAACTTGCTCCACGAAGAATCGATAACCCTTGTCAGGACGCACGTACTCAAATGTTTCACCAAGCAGAGGATTGAAAGGCTTTGCGACACGTCCAATAGTCGAGGCATATTCACTTGCAGCATAGGAGGCAACATAAACCAGACGTTCCATTGAATCTGTTCGATCAGCGGCGATATCAAGTAGATCTGTGTACTCCAGGTCTTCCGCAACACGCTGTAGCAAGGAAGTTGGTTCGTTGAAAGACACCGGCAGAGTCATCTTCGTCATGTCCTTGCCAATCATGGACTTCAAAATACCCTATAAGGGAGATGAGCATCGTGCCACGGAGTATATTGGGATGAATTCGGAAATGGTACTTACCCACAGACCGATCTTCGGCCGATTGTCACTATCCATCTTGAGTCTCTGTCGTATCGGCTCCTCATATCCCTTGAAAGAGGGTTTAATGATGGACGCCTTATCACTACGAGCCTGTGTACTCTCATCTTGACCCTCATATTTCTCCGACTCTTCCAGGTCTGCCTGGGTCATATCCTCAACCTCAATTTCCCCGGCATCAATAGCATCGAAGAACTCATCCCCATCAGACTCCGAGTCGTAAAGACTGCTAATCTTCGACAGCGCAGATTGCTTACGGCTAAGAGCCGGACGACCAGCTGGCTGAGCAGGGTCCTCTTTCTCCGCGGTCTCTTCGGCATCTTGAATGACGACTGGACTCTCTTCGGATTGATCCTGGCCAGCAGTGGGTTCACGAGAAGGTGGCGAGCTGAGCGTGCGACTGGCACTTGTAGAATTCTCCAGTGCCTCTTTAAGCGCACGCTTAGTACGTTTCCGTTTCTCTTCCGACTCGCCCATTTTAGACTGAAGCTCTTCGTGCTCTTGAGCGACACGCGCCATACTCTCCTCCCACATTTGACGCAGATGCTCTTCTCGGTTCAAGCGGTATTGCCAATAGGAGTCGCGATCCCGCGAGATCTTGAGAAGATTCTGAACCAAACCCTTCAAGCTGCTGACAGCGCCTTCATAAGCACCGAGAGCTTGTTCGACAGATGCATCACCGATCGAAGTGTCTGGGTTCTTAGCTCGTTCACTCTGCAGAGAAGCAGTCACATTTGAAAGAAGATCTAGTTGCAGTTTCGCGGACTGCGCGGTGATATTAAGTGCGTCTTTATCTTCCGCAGGAGCTTCGTGACTAGAGTCATAGTCGTAGAACTCCTCGTCATCGCCATCGCCATCCGCATCAGGTGCCGTCGTAACATGGCTAATCACCCTGTTGACTTCATTTGGGGCCGTACTCTGGTCTAAAGAGCCATATGCAGAGCTTGCCTCGTCTTCAGGAGTAGTCTCGAGAGTAGTGCGCGAGGCATGAGTGCTCAGTCGAGTCATGCTACTACCAGGAACCCCAAGAGATGACGGAGGAGCAAGGCCCTTAGTGCTGGGTCGATGGCTCAAGCCAGACTCAGAGGGTGTACCGACCGAACGACCTTCACACTGATCCATCTTAGCCTGGCGAAGGGCTTCCGCATTTTGGTTTCGTTGCCGCTCTTCTTCCTTCGCTTCATCCTTGGCCCACTGGATCGCGTTGTTCAAGGACCAGAACCAACGCTTAGCCTCGACTACATGGTTTGCTTTCAAATGATACTTGACAGATGATTTGCCATGTATTTCAAATCGAGTCTTATCCTGGGCATCCATATTGAGTCGAGCAATCTTCATATTGATCGCGCCACGGCACGCGGAGCCAGCATCATCTATTAAAGGTCAGAGACTGCAGCCAAGAAAGAAATTGAGATAGACACAAGATAGGGAGAGAAAATTACCCTGATGTTTATAGTAACTCAGAACGCCGTCCTCCAAAACAAACCACCGCAGTTTATAGCCGCTGGTATAATTGGTCCATTTCTTGAGATATCCTCTCATCTCTCTCGCATCTTTACCAGCGAGAGGAGCCTCAGCGCCGGTTGAAGCTCGAGCAGATAGCCCTTGAGCATTGTTGTTACCGAGAATCGCTCTCTCTTGAATACCACGTTGCGCAATCACAGCCGCCGGGGACTTCTTCAACAGAGCGCGAGTCTTATCATCCTTCGTGACATCCTGCGGCAACTTACCCTTCTTATCACGGCGGAACGGGTCAGCACCATGCGTCAAGAGAATCTGAATCAGCTGGGAGTCTTTATTGCGAGCACCCTCATGCAATAAAGTGCCACCCGATTGAAGGGTGGTGCGATCGGTAACTAGGTCCAAGGTATTGACATCCAGTATGCCCTCTGCACGAGGCTCTTCGAGCAATTTTTCCAGGTTATCGTAGTCCTTATTGGCAATGAGAGCTTGAATCTCTTGTGTCTTGCTATCAATGAAGAGTGAGCGAGCGAGTTGTAGCTGCTGGAAGATCTCCGGAGTCCGAGCCACGTCCAAAGCAGTCTGACCCCGATAATTGACGATCGCATCGTTGACCGATGCTCTATTTAACAATTCCCGGACCAGAGAGACACGACCCAGTTGAGCTGCCAGGTGAAGGGGGGTATTTCCGTCACGGTCCTGCTCGTTGATACCTTGGTCGTCACCGGAGGACAAGACAAACTCCACGACCTGGGGTTCCGCACACTGCAGAGCCAGGTGTAGGATTGTAGTCCCATATAAGGTATTCGCAACCTGAGGATCCTGAGATTCCTTGATAGCTTTTGAAATCGCCGTTGTATCACCACTTCGCAGGATCTCAAAGAGGCGGAAAGTTCGCACCGACTGATCCAGCGACATACTGGCAGTCGGAGTCTCCGTCTGAGCAACCGAGCTTTCTTTTCTCTCTAGAGTTGAACTCTGGTTGGAGGGGATATTTTGGAGGGGCGCACCCGAGGTTGGAGGGGAGGTTGGATCGAAGGAAGGGTTGCGGGGACTGGAAGAGTGACGACTGGTGCTGCGAGCGTGTCTCAGGGAAATACCATTTCCAGAGGAAGTCGAGCCGACCGAGTTTTTGTCGCTTTCATCGGCGGGTTTCTCTTCGCCTTTCGATTTATCACGATGCAGGAGGGAGAGTGCCAGGGCGCTGCGCGAGCGCTTGTGCCTGGGGGGGAGGTTGTGTTAGTGGAGGATAACCATGTGATAAACCAATGCTAGGCATGAAACAGCTAAGCCAAGAATCCCAAGAGGGTCGAGATATCACTCTATCACTCTATCCTCTGAGTCAAAAGCATCTTAGGATAATTCATCCCAAAAGACGTTACTGCAGATTGGACGGTGATTGAGCCACAGTCGTCAGGGACTCTTCACCTCCCCAGGCTGGTAGCTGAACTGGAGGGGAATAATAAACAAAGTGGAATTACTCACCCTTCAGGCCGATCAGACATAATAACAAGATCAGAGATTATTGACCGGGCATGAAGATAAAGGAGGAGAAGAATGAAAGAGAAGTTGAAGAGGAAAAAGTAGAGGAGAGGAGAAGAGAAAGAGAAGAGAAGAGGGACTGTTTGGTCTTCAACGCTGATCGCTCCGTCTTGGCGCACTTTTGGTATAGTCCTTGCATTGAATACCAGTGAATTACAGTGAATTATCAAATATATCTATTAAAATTGGGTTGATATTGGTATATATATATTGTGATATAATTGAAGGTATATATGGTATACATTGATATTGATATTGCTATTCTATACTGTACAAACACTATCATACATACTCACACTTAACGAGTCTCGCCGCTCACCAGAATCACCACACTACCCAACTGACGCTTCAAATCCTCTTTATCAACATCATGAGTATCCTCCACTTCTCCCCACATATCAGTCTGCCACTTTACTTCCAAACTCGAAGCTTCAGCCGCCTCTTCCAGTCCAAACTTCTTCACATCATGCCGTTGAATATGACGGAAGTTCTCACTCCATTCAACAACCAATCGAACGGCAACAAGCAGACTCTTCGACGCCAGAATCCCTCTCTCCAATCCAGCAAGATCATGAGCCGATAATTCCGAAACCCAAGTCCGAATACTCTCCTGTGTAGCCTTAGGCTGAGCAACAGGTAGAATACTCTGCGTGTCCAGGATAGGAACAATCTCCAAACCAGGCCAAACTTTCGTCGACAAGAATCCCATTATATCCTTCGATACCCGGACCTGAATCTCACGCAGACTCTCGATCTTTTCTTCTCCACTCTCCTTGCGTTCTAACGGGTGAGCTTCACGCTCTGGTTCCCAGCAAAGCAAAGTATCAGTTTCCAAATAGCGCATAGCAGTCGTGATGATTTGTTCACGGGTTGTGTTGACACCTTCTGCTTCTTCACGAATGATATCCGCCGCACGTGCCGAGAGCGAAGTTAAAGGGATGAGATGACTTTTCAATGCTTGTTGGGCAGATGTCATGACATCCCATTCGAGAGCAACGGCATGAGCGAGATGAGGTTTTGTCGGTGGGATAGAGAGAATATCTTTATTCGGTGTTCGAACGGGTCGTTTATCCAGTAAGACTTGATATTCTCCTATACCAGGAATCATCAGTAAATAGTCCTCTATATTCCCCTTCCGCGAAGGAACTCGAAGGGAGTATTTGTTGTATTCCTACCGGATTTTCCCTGGACATGAACGTCCTTCCAGAACCGTTTCTTCAAAGCAGCAGATGGCTTTGCTTGCGATTGAACGCCCTCTGCGGAGGTAGACGCTAGATCATTTTTCTGCGACTCCTTGAAGGACTCTGCTGGAGCCGGAGCTTTCGGCGGGGGACCATGAGCTGTAATGGGATGGGCGACAGCGGCTTTCAAGGGGGAAGAATGAAATTGACGAGCGACATTACGTCTGGCTAAATAATTCAGCTGCGACAGTATAGGGCGGGGGAAAGGCATGATGAAAAAGTTGAAATGGAAGGGAGTTGCGGAGGAATTGCGAGCAAGTTTGAAAGTTCGGCCCGATCGGCGCCGAATTTGTACAATGCTAAAATACATAACAAGTAGTTAATTAATATACAGACGGTATACTACAGTATAATTTAGAGGATTATGGAGATATAATACAATAGCAGTCAAATCTCTAGAGCCTCATTATTTTAATCAATTATATCTGCATGGAGTGTGCCTAACCTACATATACTCCGTAGTATGCTGAAATTGTGATGCCCTCGCTAACCGTGGATACGCAGTATTGCATCAGAGCTGAACGCTATGATCGAAGTATATGTACGATGACACAAGCTGAACTTAGACAGCTATTCAGCTATTCAGTTACAAATCTAGCAGATAAAACAGTATAATATCCAAATTAGAAATTATCAACACTACCAAAAGCAGTTGGAGACAAATCATAGAACATGCAGGCCGCACCAGGGGAAGCGGAAGAGCTAGAATACGAGGCGCTCGATGCGACACACAAATAACATACAAAAA
>Ga0102593_1001699_pt1 | contig 20072 bp, 15 predicted proteins | sample AraplaCol_mMS_r2_2_FD_76862 | JGI IMG/M metagenome (GOLD analysis project Ga0102593, IMG submission 76862) | Arabidopsis root microbial communities from North Carolina, USA - plate scrape MF_Col_mMS_r2 (SPADES assembly) (version 2) | ecosystem: Host-associated > Plants > Roots > Endosphere...
CCTACCGGTGGCTGCTTGGTTCCGGCTATGAGGCCAGCAATGTCGTCGTCGTCGGCGAATCCGTCGGCGGAAACCTCGCGATCGAAGCCACGCTCAGGCAGATGCGGGTCAAGGGACCGTTGCCTGCGGCCGTCGTGGCGATGAGCCCCGTTACGGATCTGGCTGCAACAGGCGCATCGCTGACGGCCAACGCCAGCACCGATCCACTGATCGACGCCGCTCAGCTCGATCTCATGCGCAAGGCTTATCTCGGAACACGCTCGCCCACTGATCCGATGGTGTCGCCCCTCTATGGCGACATGACCGGGTTTCCACCATTGCTTGTCCAGGTCGGTTCGGGCGAGGCATTGTTGGACGATACGCTAAGGCTGGCTGAAAAGGCCCGAAAGGTCGGAGTCGACGTCGAGACCGAAATCTGGCCTGGCATGATCCACCAGTGGCAACTCTTCCCGTTCTGGCTCGATGACGCAAGGCAGTCGAACCAGCGTGTTGCGGAATACGCGATCAAGCATTTCGCCGACAAACCGCGGCCATAGTCTTTACGGCATCACGACGTCGATGAGGTGGAGCACATCTTTCAGATCGAGTGCAGAATTCTACGGTTTTGGCCCATGGAAGTGTGCTTGGGTCGATGGCATGAATTTTCATGGCGACCATTGAGAAAAGAACCATCAGCCTGCCGAGCGATCAGGCAGCGTCTATCAACGCGAAGGTGAGCGCGGGCGATTGTGCTTCGGCGAGCGAGTCGATCCTGGCGGGTATCCGTGCGCTGAAAGAACGCAATGAAGGCCGATCCCGCGCGCAGCGTCAGTGTCGATGATGCGTTCGCCAGCGTGCGTGCCCGTCATGCGGAGCGGGTGAAAGACTAGACGTGAAGTGCAGCACGGTCATTCTATCACCGGAAGCTCAGGCCGACTGCAGGGTATTCTCTTCGAGCATTGATTCACGTTTGCGGAAGTCTTACTCGCATGCAAGAAGAAAAACGCAGCCAGAACAACGGGTCCGCAGAAACGACATCAGCAAAGCAGATGTGATGCCCCTCGAGGACAACTAAGACAATTGGAAAATCTGTCGGATTCTCGCGGCAAACGTTGTTGCCTCATTGCCGCGCGCCATCGATCCCGTCGTCTGAAGCCGCTCTGCCTCAAGTCGCCGCGACAGAATAAGGCCCAACTCGTCTGCAAGCGCCGGGCGATCCTGCATGAGCGCGGCAAGCCGTTCCTGCTTGATTTCGTAAGCGACCACGAATGTCAGCGCCTTGACGCATCCCGGCGCTGACGCGCCTGTCAGCATCCCTTCCTCTCCGAAGCAGTCGCCCGGCGAAAGACGCAATAGCTCAACCTCGCGATCGCCCTCCTTCCGGGTGATCGCGACGACACCATTGCGTATCAACATCAGTGACGTGAACTGGGAACCTTGCTCAGCGATGATTGCATCCTTGCGATAGGTCTGACGCGTCATGCTCGCGGCCAGCGTTTCCTTTTCATCTTCAGTCAGCGGTGAAAAAAGCGGTATGGCGTTCAAGAGACGCCATGCGGTGCCAGGGTGCTGCAGATATGCGGGATCCGGCTCCTGGAGGCCGCCGCCCGCAGTTGCCGGCATCGCAAGCGGCAATCCAGCCGCCTTGCAATGGCGGAATACGAGGTCGTAGATCTCGTTGGTCGCGACCGCGACCTGCGCCATGTCTCTCACGCGGCAACTGAGTTCCACGTCGACAGCCTGGCCGTCGATGCCCTTGATCGTTACCGATGGCACGGGTGACTTTAGAATGCTGTTCGAACTGAAAAGAACAGTCCGCATCACATCTTCGACGGTACTGGGTGGTGCAGGCGCGACCCTCACCTTGATCGAGAGGCCGTGGCTCTCGTCGGGACTGCTAAGGTTGGTCAGGTTCGCCTTCGCCAACCGGCTATTCGGGATGGCAATGAGGTCGTTCGTACCGCTGAGCAGATGCGTGGCCCGCCAGTTCGTCTCGATCACACGTCCCTCGACGCCGTCATCAAGCACGATCCAATCGCCGACAGAGTAGGGACGGCCGAGATTCATGGCGATCCCCGAGAAGACGTCGTTCAGCGTGCTTTGCAATGCGAGACCGAGGATGATCGCGAAAACGCCTGACGTGGCAATCAACGTGCCTACAGGAACGCTGAACACATAAGCGATAAGGGAAAGACCGGTTCCCAGATAGATGAGACCGATGACCAGATCCTGAAGGAGGCGCGCTTCCCGTGGCTTGCGTTCAAAGATGAGGAAAAGGCGCACCGAACTGATCAGCACCATCGCCCCGCCGATCCACCAGACGGCCTTGGCGAGCCCGATGAAAATTCGCCGTGATACATCTCCGGCCTGAGTGTCCGGCGCATAGGGCTGGATGCCGTGGTAAAGGAGCAGTGCCGTCAGGGCGATCAGGAATACGATGTGGGCAATCAGCCGCCAGACGGGATGCCCGCGAAGCACCAACCGGCTGAGCAGCAGGCCCAGAACGGCGAGAACGAAAAGCTGGACAATCGGATCGGTCCAAAAGGCGGTATTCATCGCTTCATCGTCCCATGTCGGGCAAGTCCTGGGGGCGGACGCAGTCACGTCGCGTGTTGAGCGCCGTCATGACGCGACCATCGACCGCCTGCTCTGCTTTCGAGCAGGATCGCGATCGCTGCGTAAACGGCCGCCAGCGCCCACAGTATCAAGAAGGGTTGGCGAACATCCGGAATGGAGGCGCCCATCTGCGAGACAGCAACCATCCCGTTTATTGCCGAGGTGCTTGGCAGCAATGTTGCTACGGCATGCAGGAAGGGGGGGATTGCTTCTGTCGGCCAGGAAAAGCCCGCCAGAAACAAGAACGGTATCCCTAAGGCAGCCGACACCAGTTGCACGGTTAGCGGATCGCGAAACAGGCCGGCGAGCACCAGACCCAGGGCGCTGACGGCAAGCGCGAAGGGCAGAGCGAAGACGAATATTGTGAGCGGCGCTCCCAGGCGCGGAATATTGTAGAGGTAGGGGAGCGCGATCAAATAGAATGACATGATGAAGGCTTCGAGGATCAGATAGGCGAGCAGCTTGCCGCCAACGACCGCGGCTGGGCCGGCCGACGCCGAGAGTTCAGCACTGAGTTCATCGTTTCTGTAGGTGCCGAGCAGCCCAACGCCGATCAACAGTGTCTGCTGAAGGATCAGAACGAAGGCGGCGGGGAGAATGTAGGTTGCATAGCCACCCTGAGGGTTAAAAAGCGTAACCGCCGTCAACGGCATTGGGTCGGCGGCGGCTGCAGCAAGCACAGGATCCACCCCGGCGGCAATGAGTCTTGCCGTCTCCACTTCGGCGCCCATGCTACGCGCGACGGCGGTCACGCCGCCGGACAGGCGCTGATAGATCAGGAAGTAGCTGGCATCGGCATAGAGCGCGACTGGTGATTGGCGATGGTGAAGCAAATCCCGCTCGAAAAACTGAGGGATGACAAGCACGCCGTGCAGGTTGCGCCGGTAGATATCTTGCGTTGCGCTGGCCTGATCGGGAAAGACCGCCCGCACCGCGACGTCGGCTGAGGCGTCCACGCGCCGGGCAAGTTCACGGCTGCTATCTGTCCCGTCGAGATCGACGACCGCGATCGGCACATCACGCAATGCTTCCGTGCGGTAAGGCTGAGGATAAAACCCCGCGTAAATGACGGACGCGACGATGAGGACCGCAAAAGCCGGCTTCAGCGAGAAAATACGCGCCACTTCGATACGGCAGACTGTCAGAATCGCCCTCATTCCGAGGCTCCTTCGACTGTCGTCTGCTGGATGGGAAGAGGCCGGCGACGTGCGCGGATGACCTCCAGTCGGAGGGCGGTAAGGCTCGCGAACAGCAGCACCATGAAAACAAGGACGGCAATCGGCGTCCAGGAAAGATAGAGTGGCGTCCCTCTTATGGTTTGATCGATGCGAGCCATCAGATACCAGGTGCCCGGAATCAACTGCCCCCAGTGATAGGCGAAGGCGTTCATGCCGATCCTTGGAAACCCGATCCCCATGAAACCGAAGGCTGGCGCCATCAGCAAAGTACCGATGCTGATGGCGCTGGCCATCGGTCGAAGCAGCAAGGCGAGCAGCACGCCGATGAACTGGTCGGCGAGAATGAAGAGGATGCCAGCCAGGATCAGCAGATAGCGATTGCCGCGCAATGGCATGTCGAGGACGCCGAAGAGGACCCAGTCCGCGATGCCGAGGACGACGAGGAATAGCAATGTATAGGGCAAGATCTTGCCAGCCATCGCCGGCCATAACCCGCCGCCCAAACGCCTCAGTACGCGCAGACGATGGGAGGTCTCGACATCAAGCCCCACAGCATAAGCCATCGTCGTGACGACGATGACCTGCAAAACGCTCGGCAGCAAAGCTGCAAGCAGAAAATGTGCGTAATTGAGCGTCGGGTTGAACAGCGGGTTGACCTGGACAGGGATCGGCGCCAGTGCGGCCTGCGCCGCTTCGAGCGGTTGGCCCTCCGCCGTGCGCAGCGACAGGCGAATGCCTGCAGCAACTGCCGGCACGGCTGAATTGACGCCACGCAATACGAGATTGCCCGATGTCATTGTTTGCGTGTTGTAGAAGAAGACAACTTCCGGCCGGCGACCACCATAGACGTCGCGCTCGAGGTTTCGAGGCAGCATCAACAGACCGCGTACGTCGCCCGACAGGATCAACTGCCGGCCTTCGGCAAGATCGCTCACGCGACGCGTAACGGCCGTATCCGGCGTCGCATCGACCGTGCGGACGATTGTCCTCGAGAGGTCCGTGCCGTCCAGATCGAGTACCGCGATGGGCAGCCGCGTGGCAAGCCCGGCGCTGAAAACGACGGCAAGCACTCCCATCAGCAACAGTGGCAGGACGGTGGTCAGGAACAACAGCAGCCGCCGCCGAGAAAACCGGTCAAATTCCCTTCTGAAAACGACAAGGAAGCCGGGGCGCAGCCGCCCCTTCGCCATCATGTCAATGCCCCGCGGGTGGCCATGACGCGATCGCACTCATGCCTGGACGCAAGCCCGGCACGGGCTTGACCGGGTTCGCCCGCACCTCGAAGGTGCGCAGGTCGAAGTCGCCGGTCGCCCGCGTGGCTCGCCAGGTCGCATACTGGCCCTGTGCATTGATCGTCGTGACCTTGACGGGGATCTTTGCGTCACCCATGGCCGGCACGGTAACGTCGAACCCGTCGCCGACCTTCAGGCCCTTCAACAGGTCCTCGCGCAGATTGAATGTGAACCATGGGTTCTCGAGGTCGATCAGCGAAAATAGCGGAGCGCCCGCAGAGAAATTCTCGCCGAGTTCGGCCACGCGCGTCGTCACCTGGCCGGAGATCGGTGCATGGATCGTCAATTCCGAAATGTCGACCTGCTGCTGCTTGAGCGACGATCTTGCCCGCTCCACCTGGGTTGCCGCAAGCGCCTTTTCCTCCTTGCTGGCTCCCGCGACGGCGAGGTCGAGGTTGGCTTCAGCCGACTCGCGCTTGCGGATGGCGGCTTCGAGGTTGCGCGTCGTTTCGTCCACGCGCGATTGCGAAGAGGCGCCTGTGGTGATCAGCTTTGCCTGACGATCGAAATCCTCCTGGTACAGCGTGACGTCGGCGGCGGCGGCGGCCAGTTCGGCCTTCCGGGCGGCAATTGTTTCGGGCCGGGTGCTGTTAACACGGACAAGGTCCGCTTCGGCGACGGCAAGAGCCGCCTCGGCCATATGCAGCCCCGCCACGAGCTGCGGGCTCTCGAGTACCGCGATGACCGCGCCACGCTGGACATTATCACCGACATCGGCATCGAGTTTTGCAATCCGCCCGGAAACACGCGGGCTGATATCGACCCGATTGGCCGATACTTCACCTTGAACGATAAGTGGCGGCGGTTTCGTCGCAAACCAGAGAAGCGCTGCAAGCCCGATAACAACAGCGATGCCAAACAGAACGCGAGCCAATCGCCACATTCAATCCGTTCTCCCCAAAACCCGGGTGTGCCCGGGCGCTTTTGCCGATGCGTTATCGGGGCGACCCGTCTCCGGTAGTCGTTGCTTCATGCAGCCTAGCAGACGAAAACTACAAATGCACCATGGGGAGATCGCGCCGCCGTAGGACGAGGCACTCGATCGTTCACTGAGTAGAACCGGAATACGCGGGCGTCAGGTTTGACATCAGCAAGCGGAAACCGGACCGCTGCGATGCCGTTCAGGGCGACTTGGCCACACGAGGATCTTCCGCAAGGACACGAGCCTCCAGAATGGAAACGCCATAGGCAGCCATGAGCCACAGACACAAGGCGACACAACGAGGCACAGGCTTCTCTCCAGAGGCAAGCTGGCTTCTGGTTCGTTCGTCAATGCCAAGCAGTTCCTGAATGTCGCTTGCCGACATTCTTGCGACCACCACGGCCGCGCTAAACTCAGACGGTGTCATGTTGCCCCCAGGCGCGATTTCAAACGCGCGAATTCCGGGTTGAGTCTCCTCTCCAATCAGGGGCAGTCTGCCAGCAACCGGGCTTTCGTTTCCAAGATCAGAGCGTTGTTCCAACTCCAAGCGGGCGGCATCGCCTGGCTCGAAAACAACACGCTCGACCTGACGGCCGAGCATCGGGATTTAAAGCCCGTGCCCGGCCAGTGTCGGAAGCCTGTGTTCAGAGCCTCGTGACGATGACCTCCAAATATTCGCTTGGCACGACCACGGTGCCGTCATCGGCACGATTGAAGCGTTCCATGAGCGCCAAAAGGTCGTCGGTCAGTGTATCTCGCGCCGCCGGGTCAAGGGCGGCGAATGTTTTCAGCACTGGACCATAATAGGTCCGGAAGACCTCAAGCCAATGGTCCGGTGACTTGTAGCGGAACACGAACTGCCTGGGCGTTGCCGCGATCGACGCGACGGCGCTCGGGAACAATTCGTCAAGCCGTGCCCGCGAGCCCCAGAGCGCCGGCGAGCGAGCGCCTGACGGAGGCGGCACATGCTTGCCGATCGTCTTGAACATCTGCCCGATGAAACCGTCAGGGGTCCAGTTCGCAAGGCCAACCGAGCCGCCGCGCTTGCAGACCCGAATGAGTTCGGACGCAGCGCGCTCCTGGTCGGGCGTGAACATCACGCCGAAAATCGACAGCACATTGTCGAAGGACTGATCGGCAAACGGCAGGTGTTCTGCATCGGCCTCCTGGAAGACGATCGGCAGCCTATCGGCTTTGGCGCGCTCCTGGCCACGTTCGAGCAGCGCCGGAACGTAGTCGGTTGCCGTGACCTCGCACCAGCGTCGGGCTGCGGCAAGCGCGCCGTTGCCGTTGCCGGCCGCAACGTCAAGTACCTTCGAACCGGCGCGCAGATCGAGCGCTTCGCAGAGGCTTTCCCCGACAATCTGCAAGGTCGTCCCAACGACTGCATAGTCGCCCGAGGACCATGCACTTTGTTGCCTGGCCTTGAGCGCGCTGAAATCGACGGCGGGCTGAGGATTACTGGCGACGGCCGCAGATGTGGACATTGTTTTCTCCTTGGGTCAGATTGATCAGCCTCATGGTGCGTCTATGGCAACCGTGGTTGGGCACGTGTCGTGCCGCGGTCTCTGGCTTAGACAGGGATAGTGGGGGTCGGCGTGGCAGCTGGCGTGGGAATGAGCGTGGAATCGGGCGGCGGGGACGCAGATCAACCCGGAGGCCCGCTCGAGATTCGACTGCTCGGCCCGATGACGATCCGGCGAGAGGGCGCCGATCTGAAGCTTCCCGGCTCCCGGAAGGTGCGATCTCTTCTGGCCTACCTTGCACTTTCACCGAGGCCCTGCGGCAGGGCACAGCTTTGCGATCTGTTGTGGGATATCCCCGACGATCCGCGTGGCGAGTTGCGATGGTGCTTGAGCAAGATTCGCACGCTGATCGGGGAACAACGCGTCATCACGAAGGGCGACACCATCAGACTGGATCTGTCGGACTGCTTTATCGATGCCATCGAGGCGACTGCGGCTTATCAGCATGGATTCAAGACGCAGTCACTCAGCCAGTTACGGTCCCTGGCAGCCCTGTTTGCCGGGGACTTTCACGAAGGATCGAGCGTCGAGCGTAGCCCGGCATTCGAAACATGGCTGCTGTCGCAACGTCGTAGGCTGCGCGACATTCTTACAGCCCTTCTCGAGCATATGGTGCAGCGTTTCCCGCCCGAAGAAGCACAAACCTATCTCGATCGCTGGATCCAGCTTGCGCCCTTCGACCTTCGCCCGCACGAATTGCTATTGATGTCCCTTGCCAAGGCGGGTCGTTTTCGAGAAGGCGAGGAGCATCTGGAAGCGACCGCGAAGCTGTTTGATGCCGAGGGTATCAACGAGCGATCCTTGCGCGACGCCTGGCAGACGGCCAGAACCCAGACAGACGAAACCTTCCGGCAGCAGCGCTCAGGCGCCAGCGCTGTGGCTGCATCGTCTCCACCCGAAACCGAAAGCTTGCTCAAGGAGCCGCGGCGCGCATCGATTGCGATCATGCCGTTCAATGAGCTGTCGGCCGTGGCCGCTCCCGGCGGTCCGTCCGATGCATTGGCATACGACATTATCACACGGCTCGCGAAGCTGCGCTCTTTCCATGTCATCGCGCAGGGCACGATGTTTGCGCTGAGGGACCGGCACCACACGGTTGAAGAGACAGCACGGCTGCTCGGCGTTGACTACGTGGTCGACGGATCGTTTCAGCGCGTCGGCGACCGCATTATCGTTCGCGTCGAATTGACAGAGGCAAGAACAGCGCGCATCGCCTGGACGGAGGTCTTCGAGCGCCGTGTGGCCGATACCTTCCTCCTCCTTGAGGAAATCGGCAGCAGGATCGTCGTCTCGATCGAGCGCGAAGTCGAAACGATCGAGAGCAATCGTGCCCTCCTGAAGACGCCGAACTCTCTCGACGCCTGGGAGGCCCACCACCGGGGGCTCTGGCACATGTATCGCTTCACAAAGAGCGACAACGAGCAAGCCCAGCGCTTCTTCGAAAGGGCGATTGGCCTCGACCCGACGTTTGCCCGTGCGCATGCGGGGCTCTCCTTCACCCATTTCCAGAGTGCCTTCCAGCATTGGGCGGATCGCGACGCCGAGGCCGAGCTTGCCTATCGAGCAGCGAGCCAGAGCATGATGGTCGATGATCGCGACCCGACGGCACATCTCGCCATGGGCCGGGCGCTATGGTTGAGAGCGTTGCACGATCAGTCCGTCAGCGAGCTGCAACAGGCGGTCGAACTGAGCCCCAGTTTCGCGATCGCGCATTACTCCCTCGCTTTCGTTCAATCCCAGTCCGGTGATCCAGGCGCCGCGATCCTGGCGGCCGATCACTCCCGCGCGCTCAGTCCTTTCGACCCGCTGCTGTTCGGCATGCTTGCAAGCCGCGCCCTGGCTCTCGTGCGCCTCGGAAGCTTCGAGGATGCCGCGGACTGGGGCGTCAAGGCCGCCGCCCGTCCGAATGCTCACGCTCACATTCTGGCGATCGCCGCACTTTGCCTGTCGATCGCGGGACGGCTGAGTGAGGGGAAGTCTTACCTCGCCATGATACACGATCGGTATCCCGCCTATCGGCTGAACGATTTCATCTCGGCATTCCATTTGCCGCCCACTGACCAGGCGTTGTTCCGCCAGGGAGCCCAGCGCCTCGGCTTTGAGTAAGCGGCCCCGGGAACCCACCAAATCACCTGCCGCCGCTCAGCATCGACGATGCGTGAGTTTAGGAAAGGGCGCGCCAGGGCGCGCGACATCCCGCGATTCCTAGGCAATGTATCGACCGTATCAAGACAGAGGGGCTGCGATCGAACCGCGTTCAACAAATGGGCACTCGAGCTTGATTTTCTGGGTGGTTCGGTGGGATGAAATACCCTCGTTTTGGTCGAGGAGGACACCAACGGCCCATCGCGCCATTTCGTCATGGGGCAACAGCACCGTTGAAAGTGGTGGCACCATGTAGGAGGCCAGATCCTCGTCGTCGAATCCCACCACGGAGATGTCTTCGGGCACACGCAGGCCGCGGCTTTTGATGGCGTCATATGCGCCGACGGCCATTCGGTCATTGAAGCAGAAGATGGCAGTCGGCGGGTCTTTCCGATCAAGCAATTTGAGGGTCAGTTCGCGGCCGCCATTGACGGTCCATCCTCCCATCAAAACCAGGTCTTCGTCGACGGGCACATCCCATGTGGTCAGCGCTTGCCGGTATCCCTTTTCGCGGTCCCTGGCAGCTTCGATCCAGTCCTCGCCCTTCAGGTGAGCGATCCTTCGATGACCGGCCTTCAGCAACGCCTCGGTCGCCGCATGCCCGCCGGCGATATCGCCGGGAACGACCGAGGGATGACGTCGATGCTTCTCATAGCAATTCACGAGAACTGTGGGGATGTCGTTCAGCCGTTCCGGAACAACGATCTGTCGGGTCGTCAGGGTGGTATAAAGAATGCCGATGACGTTCAATTCCTGAAGCAGATCGAGAGCCGCGCTCTCGATCTTGGGATCGGAGCGCGTGCAGAAGGTTGCGATCAGGATATCCTGCAGGGCGGCTTCATCGCGCGCGCCCTCGATGAAGGGCATGGCAAACGGTGTTGTGCTGACTTCATCGAGCAGCAGCCCGATAACGGGTCGCCGATGCTCGGGAACATTGTGTCGAGGGCCCTTGCGATAACCAAGGGCTTCGGCCGCTTCCACGACGCGCGATCGGGTCACCTCGGAAACGCGGGGATTGCTGACTCCATTCAATACCAGCGACACCGTTGCCTGTGAGACGCCTGCACGCTGTGCAACGTCAACCATGGTTGCACGCTTGGTCAATGCTTTTCCCACTTCATCGATCGGCCCATCCCATTCATCAAATTATAGAAAACCCAGTTTTCCGACAACCGTCCACTGTGGGTTTTGCGGGTCCCGAATTTTCCGGCTTGCCAGTTGGTTATATTCTCTGTACCCATAACTAATAATATAACTAATAACATAATTCGCAAGGGAGAGAGTACATGACCGCCCCTGTCACGCCCGCTTTGCCGCTATCCCAGGACGCGCGCAAGCGAATGACACTCGACGGCCTCTGGCAGTTCAAATTCGAAGGGGATGCCGACTGGCGCTCGATTTCCGTTCCATCCGTTTGGCAATCCGAATTTGCCGATCTTCGCGACGCGTTTGGCACTGCAAGCTACCGTCGACAGTTCTTTCTGCCGCAAGAATGGGCGGAGCGCGACATCTCCCTTCACTTCGGCGCGGTGAACTATTTTGCTGAAGTCCTGGTCAATGGTCAGCCTATCGGCAACCACGAAGGAGGCTACCTTCCGTTCTCGTTGACGATTCCGAACAGCATCCTCAAACCGGAAAATGAGATCGAGGTCTCGGTTACGCTTCCGAGCGCCGACGCGACCAGGTACCCGCAGTTTCCCTTTGCGGAAATTCCGCATGGCAAGCAAAGCTGGTACGGCCCTCTCGGCGGCATATGGCAATCGGTGACGCTGGAGGCGCGTGATACCAGCCACATCAAGCATGCCGAGGTAAGGGCAGACCTTTCCTCGGGTGCCGTTCGCTTCGATCTGGACCTTTCCGCATCCGCGGCAGACGCTGAGGTGCGCGTCGCTGTCTACGGGCCGGACGGAGCCCTGGAGGCCGCGGCAAAGGGATCTGGTCGCACCTTGAGCGTCGTTGTTGGCGAGGTGAAGTCCTGGTCGCCTGATGCACCGCAGCTTTACCGTGCCGACATCAGTCTTTCGGTCGCAGACGCAATCGTCGATGCGACTTCGGTTACATTCGGGTTTCGCACCATCGAGACCAGGGGCGGCCAGCTCTTCCTCAACGGTGCTCCGCTCTACATGCGTGCCGCCCTTGATCAGGACTACTATCCCGAAGGCATCTGCACGCCGCCTTCGCTTGAGTTCCTCGAGGACCAGGCGCGCAAGGCCAAGGCACTTGGGTTGAATACGCTGCGCATTCACATCAAGGTTCCCGACCCGCGCTACTACGATGTGGCGGACCGTATCGGTCTTTTGATCTGGACCGAAATTCCGAACGTCCAGACCTTCAGCGATGCCTCGGCCAGGCGAATGCGCGAGACCATGCAGGGAATCGTCAGGCGCGATGGCCATCACCCGTCGATCATCGCCTGGACGATCATCAATGAGGATTGGGGAACCCGTATCGTCGAGAACGCCGATCATCGCCAGTGGCTCGCTAAGACCTACGACTGGTTGAAGACGCTCGACCCGAGCCGTCTTGTATCGGACAATTCCGCCTGCTTCCCGAACTTCCACGTGAAGTCGGACCTCAATGACTACCACTACTACCGCTCCATTCCGGAACGACGCGAAGAGTGGGACGACATCACCAGGCAATTCGCCGAGGGCGCAGCGTGGACCTATTCTGGCCTTGGCGATGCGCAGTGGCGAGGCGAAGAGCCTCTCATCGTCTCCGAGTTTGGCGTGTGGGGCTTGCCCGATCCCTCGAAACTCCTTCTGCAAGATGGTTCCGAGCCCTTCTGGATGGAAACCGGTGCGACATGGGGTGATGGCGTCGCCTATCCGCATGGCGTTCAAAAGCGCTTCCGCGCGCTCCATCTGGACACCGTCTTCAAGGACTTCGGATCGTTCATCGAGGCCGCGCAATGGTACCAGTTCGCGAACCTCAAATATGAAATCGAGGTGATGCGCGCCCATCCCAAGATCGTCGGCTACGTCATCACCGAATTCACGGATGTTCATTGGGAGGCAAACGGCCTTCTGGACATCAACAGAAATCCGCGTGTCTTCCACGACGACTTCGCGAGCATCAATAGCGACATCGTCGTTATCGCCCGCCCGAATGCCTGGTCTGCCTACGCCGGCGAACTGTTGGAGGTGGATCTCTCGGTGGCGACCGGTGGCGCGTCCATTCCGGATGGCGCAACGATCCGCTGGACCTACGGGCAGGACGGCGAGCGGGCACTGCCAGCAACGGGTGCCAACGCGGTGGCAAGCGTCGGCATAGTGCCGATGCAAATGCCGGAAACCGACGTCAATCGGACGCTGCGCATCGAACTTGAGGTCCTGTCCAGCGGACGGCGGCTTGCGACCAATGTTCTCGATATCGCGCTGTACGCAAAACGCGGCCGAGCCAACCTACCGAGCATCGCTTCGAAGGATCCGGCGCTTCGCGCTTTTGCAGAGACACTGGGCTATCCGGTCTCTGAGCCTGATAAAGCGGAGGTCAATCTGGCGCATGCCCTTGATGCGAGCGACATTGAGGCAATGCGCCACGGGGCACGCTATCTTGTGATCGCCGATGGCAGCATTCCCACGCACCGCAATCTGCGCAAGGACATTCCCGAAGGCGAAAAGCTCTATCGCGAGATGACCATCGATGAACGGGATATGCCTGTTGGTATCGACCAGCAGCTTCCAGGAATCGGACTGATCGCACGTGAAGGTACGCTGTGGCGTGGCGACTGGATTGCCAACTTCAGCTGGATCAGACGTAAAGGTGCGTTTGCTTCATTGCCGGGTGGTCCGTTGCTCGACCTGTCCTTCGAGAAGGTTGTTCCACATCATGTCATGACGGGCTTCCGCACCTTCGAGTATGCCGGACCAGTCCACGGCGGGCTGGTCATCGGTTGGGTTCACAAGCCCGCGGTCACCATCGCTGAACGACGTGTCGGGCGCGGCAATCTCGTTGCAACGACCTTCCGGTTGACGAACGGCCCGGCCGGTACCGATCCGGTCGCTGCCGCCTTGTTCGACGCCATGATCGCGACGGTCAATCAGAGCAAATGAACGACCTGAGGCGGGCGCGGAAAACCGCGCTCGACCTCAAGCGGCAGGCTCTGGAACTCAATCAGCGGAGGAATACGTGGCGCTCATCGAACTGGTGAACATAAGCAAGCAATACGGTGCGGTGCAGGTCATCGACAACCTGTCCCTGACGATCAATTCCAACGAGTTCATGGTCTTCCTCGGCCCATCCGGCTGCGGAAAATCCACCTTGCTGCGAATGATTGCCGGGCTGGAGAGCATCGACGGCGGCGAGATACGCATCGACGGCAAGCGCATCGATCATCTGCCGCCGGGCGAGCGCGGTATCGCCATGGTGTTCCAGCACTATGCGCTCTACCCGCACATGAGCGTGCGCGACAACATGGCCTTCGGCTTGCGAAACATCGGGGTCGACGAAGCGGAAATCGCTCGCCGGGTAACGGAGGCGGCCGAGATTCTAGTTCTCGACAAGCTGCTTGATCGCAAGCCGGGGCAATTGTCCGGCGGTCAGCGTCAGCGCGTGGCCATCGGCCGCGCGATCGTCAAGGAGCCGCAAGCCTTCCTGTTCGACGAGCCCTTGTCGAATCTTGATGCAGCACTTCGTGTCAGAACGCGCGTCGAGCTGGCGCAGCTTCACAACCGCGTCAAATCAACGATGGTTTTCGTGACGCATGACCAGATCGAGGCGATGACGCTCGCACACCGGATCGTGGTCATGAACAATCGCCGCATTGAGCAGGTCGGCACACCAATGGAGATTTATGCACGACCTGCGACACGTTTCGTCGCCGAGTTCGTCGGTTCTCCTGCCATGAACTTCCTGCCCGTGAAACTGGACCGCGATTTTGTTCGCCTAACCGACGGAACGACTGTCCATACGGCGGTTTCAATCAAGGAACTGGCGCCGGCCAGTGACTACACGATGGGTGTCCGCGCTGAAGCCATTTCGATCGGGCGATCCGGCACAGGCGACACGGATGCCGTTGTCGAGGTCATCGAGCGGCTGGGAGATCGCACGCTCGTCTATGCTCGCATCGCAGATAACTCGCTGCTGGTGGCAGAAGCCAAGGGAGACAGCCCGCTCGCGCCAGGCGCTGCCGTGGCCCTGACGTTCGACGGCCGCCGGACCCACCTCTTTGACGCGGCCGGCCGCGGCTATCACACCGCGGAGGCAGCGTGATGAGCCAGGCCATCCACATGAACGAATCCCGATTGCGAAACGGCTTGTTCGTTGCGCCTTTCGTGCTTGTTTTCGTCTGCCTGCTCGTCATTCCGCTCTTTTGGGGCCTCTGGCTTGGCCTGACGAAGGCTGACTTGTTCGGCCCCGGCAAGTTTGTGGGGCTTGCAAACTATACGCGCCTCTTTAGCGACAGGATTTTCCGCGGCGCAGTTCTGAACACGCTCTATTTCGTTGTCTTGACCGTGCCGGTTCTCGCAGTCTTCGGACTTGCACTCGCACTGGCGCTCAATCGCAAGACACGCTTCGCCTCGGTGATGCGCGCCGTCTTCTTTGCCTCGTCCGTGCTGTCGGTTACAGTGGTGACGCTGATATGGCGCATCGTCTTCATTCCCGACATTGGCCTGCTTTCCAATATCTTCGGCTGGTTCGGTCTGCCGCAGGTTACCTTCCTCAGCAATGCGCGTCTTGCGCTTCCGGCCGTTGCGATCGCGACGGTCTGGTGGGGCGTAGGCTTGCCGATGATGCTGTTTCTGGCCGCACTGCAACAGGTGCCGGGCGAGATTTATGAAGCGGCTGCGCTCGACAATGCCGGGCGCTGGAAGACGCTGTGGCGCATTACGCTTCCGTCGATCCGTCGGACATTCCTGCTCGTGCTGATCATTCAAAGCGTGCTTCAGTTCCAGGTATTCGGCCAGGCCCAGCTGATGACGCAGGGCGGCCCCAACAATGCTTCGAGACCGATTGTCCTTTACATCTACGACGTTGCCTTCACCCGCTTCGATGTCGGCATGGGCGCTGCGACCTCGCAGGTCCTGTTCGCGATCATCCTGATGGCCGGCATGCTGCAGTACTTCCTTTCCAACCGGCAGGGAGAAAATCGATGAGCCGCACGAGCTCCGGCATTGTCGGAAAATCCCTGGGAGACCGGATCATCCTTCTCGCCGTCGTGGCAGCCGGCCTGATCATGGTGTTGCCGATCCTTTGGGTCGTCGGGCTGTCGTTCAAGCTCAATGCGGAACTGAAGCTGGATACGAATTCGGTCTTCCACGTTCCGTATACGATCAAGAACTACGCAGACGTGTTTGGCGGATCCAATGTCTTCCGCTGGTTCTTGAACAGTCTCATCGTTTCGTCGGGGATGACGCTGGGTGTGCTGATCCTGTCGTCGCTTGCCGGCTATGGTTTCGCGCGGCTACGGTTTCCGGGGCGCGACATTCTGTTTGTCATCGTTCTGTTCGGCCTTGCCGTGCCGGAGCAGGCAGTGATCGTCGCGCGTCATCAGATCTTCAGCATGCTCCGACTGCACAATACCTATCCTGGCCTGATCCTGCCCGGTTTGGCTGCGCCATTCGGTGTTTTCCTGATGACGCAGTACTTCCGGGAGATTCCCAAGGAACTGGATGAGGCAGCACTGCTCGACAACGCGTCGCGCTTCAAGATCTTCTGGACGGTTCTTCTACCCCTTACCATCCCGGCCCAGGCGACACTCGGTGTGTTCACGTTCCTCGGTGCCTGGAACGACTATCTCTGGCCGCTCATCTCGGCGACCAAGAAGGACATGTACACGATCACGACCGGCATTGCTTCCATGCAGATGAACTTCGCCCAGACTGAGGGCCTCGGCTTCCTGATGGCTCAGGCTGTGTTCGCAGGCCTGCCAACGCTCGCTGTCTACCTGTTCTTCCAGAAATACATCGTCACCGCGGTTTCGGGTTACGCAGTGCGATGACGATCATGATCTGACAATCCGGTTTCAACGCGCATTTTCGCAAGCAATAGGAGGAGATTGCAATGAAGATTGGCATGAGGAATATCTTACTGGCGGCGACGCTGACCATGGCGTCGTGGCCGGCTCTGGCCGCTGATCCGGTCGAAATTACGGTTCAGCGGTTCTTCGGAGCCTGCGACGCCGATTGGGGAACCAACACCGACGTCAGCAAGGCTGTAGGCGAGTGCGGAATCATCACGTCGCAGATCAACAAGTTCGTTGCCGACAATCCCGACATAAAGATCAATGTGAACACCGTCGAATGGCCTGGTTACGACCAGCTGACGGCACAGCTGGCATCGGGCGAGCCGCCAGATGTCGTCACCATCCATCAATCCGTGCTGTCCGACTATCAGTCGAAGGGTCTTCTTGAGCCTCTGGACCCGGTACTAAAGGCTGCCGGCGTGGATTCTTCCACTTTCACCGCGGCGGGCCGGGAAGGGGTGACGAAGGATGGCCAGATATTCGGCCTGCCGATCGATTCCCACACCATGTTGTGGCACATCAACATGAACTATTTCCGCAAGGCGGGTCTGGTGAATGATGACGGAACGCCGGTGCTGCCGAAGACGGCCGATGAACTGCTCGCACAGGCTAAGCAGTTCAAGGAAAAGACCGGCAAGCCCTATCTCGTTCAGAGCATGGCCAACGAAAAGGGTGCGTTCTATCGTGCCCTCTATATCTACCTGACCCAGATGAAGTCCGACTTCTTCGCAGATCCGACCCATGTCAAACTCAACACACCTGAAGCCAAGAAGATCGTCCAGCTGTTCAAAGACATCTACGATCAGGATCTGACCACGAAAGACCAGGACTATGCTGCATCCCTGTCCGGATTTACCAAGGGGGACGGTGGTATTCTTCTTAATGGTACCTGGGTTGTGGGTGACTTCGATGCGCTGTCGAAAGAGGCCGATAACGCGCTCACCAACGGTTATGCGGTCTATCCGTATCCGCCGGTGTTCGGTGGTGAACCCGCCTATTGGTCGGATGGCCACTCCTGGGCGATGACAAAGAAGGATCGTACCCCGGAGCAGGTTGCGGCAATCGGCAAGTTCCTGAAGTTCATGGCCAATCACAATTTCGATTGGGCCCGTACCGGTCACCTGCCGGCTCAGCAGGCGGTCATTGATTCAGCGGAGTTCAAGGCGCTGCCGCATCGCACCACGATCCTCAGCATCGCAAATGTCGCAAAACCCCTGCCTGCACAGGTTCGTCATCAGTTCGCGGTCAACGACATCATTGGAGAAGAGATCGCTTCTGCGATCACTGGGCAAAAGGAGATCGATGCCGCGCTCACAGACGCCGAAACCCGCGTCAACGATCTGCTTGCAAACTAGCCATAAAGGGGCTGTCCGAGCATTCCGGACAGCCCTTTGGCAATTTATGCCTCTGTAGCGGGGAAGCCGGACGCTATAAGCAGATCGGACCTCTGCAAGACCGCGCTCCAAAGCAGGAACAGTCCTTGACAGCTCGCCGCTTAACTCCTGGCCCCCCGGCTAGAATCGCAGCAAACGTCTTGGCGACGTACTTCCTTTCGTTCTCGATCGGTCGCATGGCCATCCTGACGCGTTACTGCTCACCTTCGGTACAGTTTCTGCCCTCTTTCACTAGCCCGCGACGAGGTTCGCGTCCCAGTGGGATTGCGGCTGCTCCTACCCAAGAGTAGGACCAGCGATAAGGGGAAATTCCCGCACTTTCTATTGGTAATTCCACGCCAATCACCAAATGATAACAGCAACTGTAATCGGTTGAAATCATGGACGATTTTCTGCCGCGTCATTTGGAAACGGAACTGAAGCAGGCACTGAGTTCGGCCAAAGTCGTGAACATTGTTGGCGCTCGAGACAACTCTCGTTCGAGACCTCCTGAGGAAAAGAAACTTCAAAACGCTGGACGACGAGAACGTCCTTGCCGCAGCGAAGCGGATCTGACCTCCGCCTTCAACGTCTTGATCGATGCGCCTCGAGTTTGTCATGCATATCGTCGTGGGCGCGGTAACGGCGTCTCTCCGTCCTGCGAGCGCGAGGTGGTCCTCATCGGCCAAAAGGTGATAGCCCGATTTTGCTCGAAAGGCGTACAAGGTATTTCGCGCTTCTTCGGGTATCATTCGACAATCTGCACATTGTTAGATTTTCGCGAGGGGGCATGCCATGCATCGCAAAGCTCTCCGTTGGGCATCTCGCTCAATGTTATTGGATTCGTTGACTCCCCGGTGGCTAGCGGGCCGAAAGGCGAAGCTTCGCAACACCGCCTATAGGGAAGATAACAACTATCAACTCGCGCTGGCCGCACAAACGACCGATGCGATCAAGTCTGGCACTGCCTCCGACAGTCCCGTCAACACCATCGCGGTCAATGAGGATGGCGATCGGCCGATGGGAGTGGTCTGCGACGCTCACGGCCAGGTCAATAACGACACCACACTGCCGTCGTTCTGCGGAGCCGGAGTTCAACGCGGCGACTTTGCAGCATATCAGCCGTTTGCTGTTGACGGTGCTGCGCAGACAGCGTCCGGACCAGGTTCGATTAGTGTAGGGAGCGGGTCCGCTTCCGGCAAAGTCGTCACTCCTGAATCGACCCCGTCAGCGCGGGCGAGTGTTCACGGATCGCACTCATTCTTGGCGTTTGGCATCTGCGGCTACCATACCTCTCCGACGCGAATGCTCGATTGGACGCACGGCGGCGGCATGCTCCAGCGTGATGGCCAACTGCCCGGAACCAAGCTGACCGAGGGATCGGACTATGCGACCGGCAAGGGAACATTTGGCGCGTCTGTCAGCGACCCGCTTCTGAACCGTGACCTTTCGCCCTTGTCAGGTTGGCACGGAACAACAATGTGGACGGACTCAACAGTCTCGAACAGGTCATTGCCAGGCCGTGGAGAGATCGGAGCGGGAAGCGCAACCTCCAAGGGTGTGAATATCCTTTCCAGCTCGGCGACTGAACCGATGGGCACGCAAAGCGCAGCGACGCAGAGTCTGGCGTCGGCGGCCGCCACCACCAATGTGATTGTGGCGGAAAACCAGAAGCAGGGCAATCCGGAGAGCGAATGGGGCATCACGGGATCCGGGAGCTCGAACATCGAGGGGTTCGCCACCGACATCAGCATCAATCGGGGCCAGACCGTCAGCTTCAAGATCAATACCAATTCCAATAACTATCGGATCGACATCTATCGCCTCGGTTATTACGGCGGAATGGGAGCACGCAAGGTTGACACCATTCAGCATACGGGCGTCCAGAACCAGCCTACAGCGTTGCGCGACAGCACCATCGGTTTGGTCGACGCCGGCAACTGGTCGGTTTCAGCGTCCTGGGCAATTCCGGCCGACGCAACGTCGGGAATCTACATCGCGAAGCTCGTGCGTCAGGATGGTACCTTCGGCGAGAACCAAATCCCGTTCATCGTGCGCGACGACAGCAGCCACA
>Ga0102593_1001704_pt1 | contig 20043 bp, 20 predicted proteins | sample AraplaCol_mMS_r2_2_FD_76862 | JGI IMG/M metagenome (GOLD analysis project Ga0102593, IMG submission 76862) | Arabidopsis root microbial communities from North Carolina, USA - plate scrape MF_Col_mMS_r2 (SPADES assembly) (version 2) | ecosystem: Host-associated > Plants > Roots > Endosphere...
CCCGGATGGCCATGATCTTCATCACGCACAACCTCGGCACGGTGGCCGAGATCGCCGATCGCGTGATGGTGATGTATGCAGGCCGGATCGTCGAGCAGGCCGATGTCGTCACGCTGTTCACCGAGCCCCGGCATCCCTATAGCCGCGGCCTGATCAACTCGGTTCCCCGGCTTCATTCGAATCGTGCCCGCAAGACGCCGCTGTTCGCGATTCCGGGGAACGTGCCCGATCCGGCCGCGCACCCGCCCGGCTGCACTTTCGGGCCGCGCTGCAGGCATTTCGAGCCGGGTCGCTGCGATGCCGCGGTGCCCAGCCTGGACAACGCGAAGGCGGGCCATCTGGTGCGATGCGTCCGTTGGCCGGAAATTGAAGGAGCTGCGTGATGCTGCAAAAAAACCTTACTCCCCCTTTGTTGCAAGTCGAGGGATTGCGCAAGTGGTATCCGCTCGGCGGCGGCTGGTTTGGCAAGCCGGCGCAGAACGTCAAGGCAGTCGACGGCGTCAGCTTCGAGATTCGCCGAGGCGAGGTGCTGAGCCTGGTGGGCGAAAGCGGCTCGGGCAAAAGCACGATCGGCCGCGCCATCCTCAACCTGGATCCGCCGACGGCAGGGCAGGTGCACTTCGACGGTGAACCCCTGGTGGGCCTCTCGCGGCGCCAGATGCGGCCGCTACGGCGCGCGATGCAGATGGTGTTCCAGGATCCGTACTCGTCCCTGAACCCGAAGCACACGGTCGAGGAACTGCTCTCGGCGCCGCTGGAGATCCACATGCCCGAGCTGACGGTGCAGGAACGGCGGGATCGCATCGATGCCGTGCTGAAGACGGTGGGGCTCAACCCCGCGCACCGATCGCGCTATCCGCATGAGTTCTCCGGTGGGCAGCGCCAGCTGATCGGCATCGCGCGTGCACTCATGACCGAGCCGCAACTGCTGGTGGCCGATGAGCCGGTGTCTTCCCTTGACGTCTCAGTGCAGGCCCAGGTGATCAACCTGCTGCTGGAGCTGAAGCAGCGGCTCGGCCTCACGATGCTGTTCATCAGCCACGACCTCGCGGTGGTGGGCCATATCTCCGACCGGATAGCCGTGATGTACCTCGGCCGTCTGGTGGAGATCGGCGACGCCGAATCGTTGTTGAACAACCCGCGGCATCCGTATACGCGTGCCCTGATGGCCGCCGTTCCGAACATCGATCCGCGGCAGCGGCGGCCGCGCGAGCTGCTCAAGGGCGACATTCCCAGCCCGCTGTCTCCCCCGTCGGGTTGCGCGTTTCGCACGCGCTGCCCCCACGCCCAGTCGGCGTGCGCAAGCGGGGTGCCCGAGCTCAGGATCGTCGAGCGCAATCACGCGACCGCGTGCATCCGCGACGACATCTGACACGGGCGCATCTCGGTCCGCCTTTCCGCTTCTCGCTTTCGGCGGGTGTCCGCCTGGGCGCTAGCTGAATCTTTTTCTCATTCAACAAAGGATCATTTCTCATGAGCAATCTCACCTTCTTCAAATATGACGATCTGGGCACCGCGCGCGAAGGCGGCCCGCTACCGGAGCGCGTCATCGAAGGCGACGCAAAATTCAAGAATTGGGACGTCAATCAGTCCGCCGACGAAAAGGTGCGCGCCGGCGTCTGGGAAACGACGCCGGGCACCTACAAGTCCATCAAGGGCGGCACCTGGGAGTTCTGTTCCATCCTTTCGGGCGTGTCTGAAATCACCGAAGACGGAAAGCCGCCGGTGCGGGTAAAAGCCGGTGACTCGTTCGTCATGAAGCCAGACTTCACCGGCGTGTGGCGCTGCATCGAAACGACCCGCAAGATCTGGGTCGTCTACCGATAACCTGCATGTCCTTCGTGTACAAGGCAGACCCCGTGCGCGGGGCGGAGTGGGCGCGCCTGTTCGCCGCCCAGGCGCCCGACATTCCGTTCCATATCTGGCCGGACACCGGAGAGGCGGACCGGGTGCGCTATCTTGCCGCGTGGGTGCCACCGCAGGACATAGAACGGCAGTTCCCCAACCTGGAACTGTTCTTCTCCACGGGCGCGGGGATCGACCAGTTCGACCTCGCCGCGCTGCCGCCGGAACTGCCAGTGGTGCGCATGGCGGAGCCCGGCGTCGTCGCGGGCATGGTGGAGTACGCCGCGATGGCCGTGCTCGCGCTTCACCGGGACCTGCCAACGTACATCCAGCAGCAGCGCGAGGGCCGTTGGGCTGCGCACCGCGTCTATCCCGCATCGAAGCGGCGCGTGAGCGTCCTCGGCCTGGGCGTGCTCGGATGCGCTGTGCTGGACCAGCTGCGCACACTCGGCTTCCAGCTTGCCGGATGGAGCCGAACGCGCCGTCAGATCGACGGCGTGGCGTGCTACGCGGGTCGGGAAGAACTGCCGGCGATGCTGGCCAGCACCGACATCCTCGTGTGCCTGCTTCCCCTGACCCAGGAGACGCGCGGCATTCTCGACTCCGAACTGTTTCAGCATCTGCCGCGCGGTGCATCGCTTGTGCATGTCGGCCGAGGAGCGCACCTTGACCACCAGGCGCTGCTCGATGCGCTGGAGAGCGGCGGGCTGTCGAGCGCGGTCGTCGATGTCACCGATCCAGAGCCGCTGCCGGCGGGCCACCCATTCTGGGCGCACCCGAAGATCCTGCTCACTCCGCACATCGCGAGCATGACGCAGCCGGAGACGGCCGTGGAACAGGTGCTTGACAACATCCGCTGCCACCAGGCGGGTGCGCCGCTGATGGGGCTGGTCGATCGTTCGCGGGGATATTGAGACCCCTTCGTCAAGAAATGAAACCCACCATGCTGTACTTGTCCACCCGCGGCCACCCCGACCACAAGCACTTCTGCGAAATTCTGCTGGAAGGCCTGGCGCCCGACGGCGGCTTGTACCTGCCGGCGAAATACCCGCAGGTCACAACCGAGCAGCTTTCCGAGTGGCGCGATCTGCCGTATGCAGAACTCGCCTTTGAAGTCCTTTCGCTCTACATCGACGACATCCCGGCCGAGGACCTGCGCGCAATCTGCCTCAAGACCTATACCGAAGAGGTGTTCGGCACGAAGGCGATCGTGCCGCTCAAGCGGCTAGAAGATGGCGTGTGGCTCGAAGCCCTGTCCAACGGCCCGACGCTGGCCTTCAAGGACATGGCGATGCAGCTGCTGGGCAACCTGTTCGAATACGAGCTCGCCCGCCGCGGCGAAGAGCTCAACATTCTGGGTGCCACTTCGGGTGACACCGGCAGCGCTGCCGAATACGCGATGAAAGGCAAGAAGGGCGTTCGAGTTTTCATGACCTCGCCCAGCGGCCGCATGAGCCCTTTCCAGCAGGCGCAGATGTTCAGCCTGCAGGACGCGAACATCCACAATCTCGCCATCGAAGGCGTGTTCGACGACTGCCAGGACATCGTCAAGGCGGTGTCCAACGATCTGGACTTCAAACGCAAGTACAAGATCGGCACGGTCAACTCCATCAACTGGGCGCGCCTCATGGCCCAGGCGGTGTACTACTTCGCGGGCTATTTCCAGGCCACGAAGTCCAACACCGAAAAGGTGAGCTTCACTGTGCCGTCGGGCAACTTCGGCAACATCTGCGCCGGGCATGTGGCGCGCATGATGGGCTTGCCCATCGACAAGCTCGTGCTCGCCACCAACGAGAACGACGTGCTGGACGAGTTCTTTCGCACCGGCATCTACCGGGTCCGCGGCAGCGCCGACACCCACGAGACTTCCAGTCCATCGATGGACATCTCCAAGGCCAGCAACTTCGAGCGTTTTGTGTTCGACCTGCTGGGCCGCGACGCGGGCACAGTCAAGCGTCTGTTCGGCGAGGAACTCGCGAAGAACGGCCGCTTCGACCTGAGCGTCGACCCGATGTTCGCGCAGGCCCATGCGCGCTACGGCTTCGAGAGCGGCAAGAGCACGCACGCCGACCGCCTGTCGACCATCCGCGACACGCACCTGCGCTTTGGCGTGACGATAGACACCCACACGGCCGACGGGCTGAAGGTGGCGCGCCACTTCGTGCAGCCCGGTGTGCCGATGATCGTGCTGGAGACAGCGCTGCCCATCAAGTTCGCCGCGACGATTGTCGAAGCCCTGGGTCATGAACCCGAGAGGCCCGCGCAGTTCCAGGGCATCGAAGACCTGCCCAAGCGCGTGACGGTGCTCCCGGCGGATGCGGTGCAGGTCAAGGCATTCGTCGCCGCACACCTGACCTGATCGCAGCATGGCCGTCTTCACCGAAGTTCCCTACGACGAGGCTGCCGTCTTCCTGAGCCGGCTGGGCCTTGGCAACCTGCAGGCCATGGCCGCTTGCAATGGCGGCATCGAGAACACCAACTACTTCGTGGACACGGATAGCGGCGAGTACGTGCTGACGCTGTTCGAGCGTCTCGCATGGGAGCAACTACCGTTCTACCTGCACTTGATGCAGCATCTGGCCAGTCGCGGCGTTCCGGTGCCCAAGCCGGCGCCAGATGCCGACGGTCGCATCCTGCACCGTCTCAAGGACAAGCCGGCCGCGGTGGTGGGCAGGTTGCGTGGAAAGAATGAACTGGCGCCCGATGCGAAGCAATGCGGCGCTGTGGGTGAAATGCTGGCGCGAATGCACTTGGCCGGCAGGGACTATGTCCGCCGCCAGCCCAACCTGCGTGGCCTGCCGTGGTGGAAGGAAACCGTGCCGGTTCTACTGCCCTACGTCGGCGACGGCCAACGCACACTGCTGCTGGACGAACTGGGCTTCCAGACACGCATCGCCGCATCGCCCGATTACGCGGTCCTCCCCCGCGGGCCAATTCATGCCGACCTGTTTCGCGACAACGTGATGTTCGAGGGCGGCTGCTTGAGCGGCCTCCTCGATTTCTACTTCGCGGGCTGCGACACCTTCCTGTTCGACATCGGGGTCTGTCTCAACGACTGGGGCGTGCGTCTGGACAGCGGACGCGCCGACGCCGTCCGGCGGGCAGCATTTCTGGCAGCTTACGAGTCGGTGCGCCCGCTCGTGCCGGAGGAACGTCATCTGTTGCCGGCTCTTGAGCGTGCCGCGGCCTTGCGCTTCTGGATATCGCGACTCCGGGACTGCTACATGCCCCGCGAAGCCGCCGCTCTGAACGCTCATGACCCCAGCCACTTCGAACGCGTTCTGCGCCAGCGCGTGAGCGATGCCGCGGGCGCCGACATTTTCTAGAAAGGACTTTGGGCCGACTTGGGCCTGACGATCAACCATGAGAACCACCGCAGATTTTTACGCGTCGCTCCGAACCGAACTCGAGGGAATACAGGCCGCTGGCCTGTTCAAACTCGAACGCACGATCCAATCGCCACAAGGCAGCCAGATCGCCACCGCCGATGGGCGGGAAGTGATCAATCTCTGCGCGAACAACTATCTGGGCCTGTCATCTCATCCTGGCGTCATCGAGGCCGCCCACGGCGCACTGGCTGCGCGCGGGTTCGGCCTGAGTTCCGTCCGCTTCATCTGCGGAACGCAGGACGTCCACAAAACGCTCGAAGCGCGCCTCTCGCAATTTCTCGGCACGGAAGACACCATCCTGTACGGGTCGGCGTTCGATGCCAATGGCGGGCTGTTCGAAACACTGCTGGGCGAGGGCGATGCCGTGATCAGCGACGAGCTCAATCACGCGTCCATCATCGATGGGATCCGCTTGTGCAAAGCCAAACGGTACCGCTACCGACACAACGACGTGATGGATCTGCGCGAGCAACTGAAAGCGGCGGATGAAGCGGGAGCCCGCTACAAGCTGGTGTTTACCGACGGGGTCTTTTCGATGGATGGGACCATTGCCCGCCTGGACGAAATCCGTGATGTCTGCGACGAGTTCGGGGCCTTGTTGGGCGTTGACGACTCACATGCCACCGGTTTTCTCGGCAAGCGCGGACGCGGCACCCATGAATACCGCGGTGTCTTCGGCAAGGTGGACATCATCACCGGCACGCTGGGCAAGGCGCTGGGCGGTGCATCCGGCGGATTCACGGGCGCCAGGGCGGACGTTGTCCAGTTGCTGCGGCAGCGCTCGCGGCCGTATCTGTTCTCGAACAGCCTGACACCGGTGATCGTCGGCGCGACCTTGAAGGTGCTCGACCTGCTGGAGGCCGACACAAAGCTGCGTGACAGCCTGGAGGACAACACGCGGTACTTTCGCGCCGGGCTCGCGGCATGCGGTTTCGAGCTGAAGCCAGGTGAACACCCGATCATCCCGGTGATGCTCCATGACGCGGAGCTTTCCCAGAGACTGGCCCGCCGGCTGCTCGAACTGGGCGTCTACGTGATCGGGTTCTTCTACCCGGTCGTGCCCAAGGGCCAGGCCCGCATCCGCGTCCAGATCAGTGCGCAGCATACCCGCGCGCAATTGGACGCCGCATTGAGCGCCTTCGCGCAGGCCGGCAAAGAACTGGGGGTGATCGCATGATCGGATCGCCTCGCATTCTGGTCATCGGCGCCAACGGCCAGTTGGGCACCGAGCTTTCCCTTGCTTTGGCGGACCGCTACGGCGCGGACAACGTGGTGGGCAGCGACCGTCTGGAGGTGGGCCGGCACGCCAATCTCCGCTATGAGATGCTGGACGCCACGGACTTCGGCCAACTCACGAAGGTGGCCGAGAAGCATCGAATCACCCAGATCTACCATCTCGCGGCGGCCCTGTCGGCAACGGGCGAGTCTGCACCCGACTGGGCGTGGAAACTCAACATGGGCAGCCTGTTGAATGTCATGGAGGTCGCACGGCAACGAAAGCTGGACAAGGTGTTCTGGCCGAGCTCGATCGCCGCCTTTGGTCCGACGACACCCGCCGATGCCACCCCTCAACGAACGGTCATGGAGCCCAGCACGGTCTACGGCATCTCGAAGCTGGCCGGCGAAGGGTGGTGCCGTTGGTACTTCGAGAACCATGGCGTGGATGTTCGCGGCCTGCGCTATCCGGGACTCATCTCCTACAAGGCAAGCCCCGGCGGTGGAACGACTGACTACGCGATCGACATTTTCCACGCGGCCCTCAAGGGAGAGCGCTACACCTGCTTTCTTGCCGAGGATGAACCGCTTCCCATGCTCTACATGGACGACGCGGTGCGCGGGACCCTGGAGTTGATGGAAGCCCCGAGTTCAGCCATCGCCGAGCGCGGCAGCTACAACCTCGCCGGCGTGAGCTTCACACCTCGCGAGATCGCGCAGGAGATACGAAAGCACCTGCCCGACTTCGAGATCGTGTATCGGCCCGATTTCCGCCAGGCGATCGCCAGCGGGTGGCCAGATTCGATCGATGACAGCTGTGCACGGCGCGACTGGGGCTGGGCTCCGAGGTACGACCTTGCGGCCACTGTCCGCGACATGCTGAAGAACCTGTCTCCCATGTCGATGTCAAGCGCGGAGCTCGGCGTGGCAAATGGTGAGCAAGTGGCCGAAAATTGACAACCCCTCAATGACAAACACCATGACACTGACTCTCGAACGCACGGATCTGATGCCCGGACGCCAGTTGATCGGCGCCGAATGGCGCGAGGCGAGCGACGGACGCCGCCTCGACGTGACCGACCCTGCGACCGACGACGTCTTCGCCAGCGTACCCGACGGCAGCGCTGCCGATGCGCGCGCTGCCGTCGATGCCGCCCATGCCGCCTTCCCGGCCTGGCGGGCCGTGCCCGCCAAGCAGCGCGCCCAGATCATCAAGCGCTGGAATGACCTGGTGATGGCGCACCAGGAAGACCTCGGCCGGCTGATCTCGCGCGAGCAGGGCAAGCCGCTGGCCGAGGGTCGGGGCGAGGTGGCCTATGCCGCCAGCTACATCGAATGGTTTGCCGAGGAAGCCACTCGCGCCAACGGCGATGTCATTCCCGCGCCGGTGCCTGGCCGGCGCATGTTCGCGCTGAAGGAGCCGGTCGGCGTGGTAGCCACTATCACGCCGTGGAATTTCCCGGCCGCCATGATCGCCCGCAAGATCGCGCCCGCGCTGGCCGCAGGCTGCACCGTGGTCTGCAAGCCGGCCGAGGACACGCCGCTGACCTCCCTCGCCCTGGTCAAGTTGGCCCAGGAGGCCGGGGTGCCGGCGGGCGTGATCAACATCGTCACCGCCTCGCGCGAACGCACGCCCGAGGTGGTGGACGTGTGGCTGGACGACGCGCGGGTGCGCAAGATCAGCTTCACCGGCTCCACGCCGGTGGGCCAGCACCTCGCGCGCCGTTCGGCCGACACGCTGAAGAAGTTGTCGCTCGAGCTGGGTGGCAACGCGCCCTTCATCGTGTTCGAAGATGCCGACGTCGATGCCGCTGTCGAAGGCCTGATGGCTGCCAAGTTCCGCAACGGCGGCCAGACGTGTGTCTCCCCGAACCGCGTGTTCGTGCAGGCTAAGGTGCACGATGCCTTCGTCGACAAGTTGGCGGCGCGCGTGGGTGCACTCAAGGTCGGCCCGGCCATCGATGCTGGTTCGCAGATCGGTCCGATGATCAATGCGCGGGCGGTCGAGAAGATCGAGCGCCATGTGAAGGACGCGGTCACGGGGGGGGCCAAAGTGCTGACCGGTGGCAAGCGTCTTGTCGATCTGGGCCCGAACTACTACACGCCCACGGTGCTGGTGAACGCCAATGCCACCATGGCCTGCAGCTGCGAGGAAACTTTCGGGCCGGTGGTTCCGATCACGCGCTTCGACAGCGAAGCCGAGGTGATCAAGGCAGCCAACGACACGCCCTTCGGCCTCGCGGCGTACTTCTACTCGACCGATGTTCGCCGGATCTGGCGCGTGGCCGAGGCGCTTGAGGCAGGCATCGTCGGTATCAACGAAGGCGCGCTTGCCGCGGAGGCTGCACCCTTCGGCGGCGTCAAGGCCTCAGGCTACGGACGCGAGGGCTCGGTGCACGGACTCGACGACTACCTGCACACCAAGTACCTGTGCCAGGGGCAGCTGTAGCAGCTCACGGTCAGCGCCCCGCCTCGACGGCGTCGGCCAGTTCGGCCAGCGTGTGGAAGTGGTAGTCGGGTTCGGTGCGCTTCGATTCGATGGTTCCGCCCGAACCTTTCTGCGCGTGGCGGCGCTCGATCCAGCAGGTGGCGATGCCCAGCTGTTTGGAGATGCCGATGTCGTGGTACTGGCTTTGCGCCACATGAAGGTTGTCGGCCTGCTTATAGCCCCATGCGCCTTCGAAGCGGCCGCGCGCATAGGCGAAGTAGCGCGCATCGGGCTTTTCGCACAGCGCGTCGTCGCAGCTCAGCAGCATGTCGAAGGGAGAGCCCAGCGTCTTGTTGAAGTGCGCCAGCGCCCAGTGCTGCGCGTTGGTCATGGTCACCAGCTTGAAGCGCTTCTTCAGCCGCTTCAATGCTTCGACCGAATCCGGAAAGGCCGGCCACTGCGCGACGGAATCGCGCAGGCCTTGTGCAAGCGCATCGCTGTCGGGCAGGCCGAGGGCGAGTGCGATGACGTGCCAGCAGCGCTCCAAGTCGTCGGGGTACCAGCCTGCATTGCCGTCGGCGCGGGCGACGCGGTAGGCGGCCAGAAAGTCGTCGTCGCTCACGGCGGCGTCGGGCACCGCCGAGCGCAGGTAGGCGAGCATGCCGCCTTCGAAGTCGATCAGCGTGCCGACCACGTCGAAGGTGAGGACCTTGAAATCTTGCAGGGACATACGAGGGGAACTCCAGTGAGAAGGGGAGGATGGCGCCGCAGCGGCCACAGGTGAGGAGGTGTCGTGCACTACAAGCATAGAAGCCGCCCCACGCCCGTTCACACCGAATTGGGCTCGCGATCCAGCACAGGATTTCGCAGTCGCGCCAATGTCAGCATCTTCTTTGGCGCGAGGTCTCAGGTTTGAGCATGAGTGCAGTGGTGCACTGTCCCTTTTCGTGACAGGTGCTCTCCGCAGCAGGCGCTTCTGTCGCAGTCTGGCGCAAGAAATTGCCCCGGTCCTCGGGCTGGACCCGACGAATCGCGACCAAGCCCACGTGGCACGGCGCGTGCAATGCAGCACACCAGGGGCTGCGCTGCATGTGGTTTGCGCGGTCACCTTCCACCCCTACTCAACGGAGACGAAAAGACCATGCGATACGCCAGCCCCAACACCCCCGGCGCGAAAGTCGACTTCAAGCCGGCCTACGACAACTTCATCAACGGCAAGTTCGTGCCGCCAGTGAAGGGCCAGTACTTCGACGTGATCACGCCGATCACTGGCAAGCCCTTCACGCGTGCGGCCCGCTCGGGCGCCGAAGACATCGAGCTCGCGCTCGACGCCGCGCACGCGGCCGCGGGCAAGTGGGGCCGCACCTCGCCATCGGAACGCGCGAACGTGCTGCTGAAAATTGCCGACCGCCTCGAGCAGAACCTCGAGCTGCTGGCCTATGCGGAGACGGTGGACAACGGCAAGCCGATTCGCGAAACGCTCAACGCCGACATTCCGCTGACCATCGACCACTTCCGCTACTTTGCCGGCTGCCTGCGCGCGCAGGAAGGCGCATTGAGCGAGATCGACGAGAACACCATCGCTTATCACTTTCATGAACCGCTGGGCGTGGTGGGTCTGATCATTCCGTGGAACTTCCCGATCCTGATGGCCGCATGGAAGCTCGCGCCTGCCATTGCCGCGGGCAACTGCGTGGTGCTCAAGCCGGCCGAATCGACGCCCGTGAGCATTATGGTGATGGCCGAGTTGCTGGCCGACCTGCTGCCACCCGGCGTACTGAACATCGTCAACGGCTACGGCCGCGAAGCCGGCATGGCGTTGGCGGGCAGCAAGCGCATCGCGAAGATCGCATTCACGGGCTCCACTGCCACGGGCCGCGTCATCGCGCAAGCCGCGGCCGGCAACCTGATTCCCGCGACGCTTGAGCTCGGCGGCAAGAGCCCCAACATCTTCTTCGAGGACATCGCGGATGCGGACGACGACTTCTTCGACAAGGCGGTGGAAGGCCTGGTGCTGTTCGCCTTCAACCAAGGCGAGGTCTGCACCTGCCCATCGCGCGCGCTGATCCAGGAATCGATCTATGACAAGTTCATGGCGCGCGCCCTGGAGCGCATCAAGGCCATCAAGCAGGGCGACCCGCTGGACACCGACACCATGATGGGCGCCCAGGCATCGGCGGTGCAGATGGACAAGATCATGAGCTATCTCGCGCTTGGCAAGGAAGAGGGCGCGCAGTGCCTCACCGGCGGCGGCCGCGCGCAACTTGGCGGCGATCTCGCGGGCGGCTACTACATTCAACCGACGCTGTTCAAGGGCCACAACAAGATGCGCATCTTCCAGGAAGAGATCTTCGGCCCGGTGCTCGCCATTGCCACCTTCAAGACCGAGGCCGAGGCGCTGGAGATTGCCAACGACACGCCCTATGGTTTGGGCGCCGGCGTGTGGACGCGCGACGGCAGCACCGCCTACCGCATGGGCCGCGCGATCCAGGCGGGCCGCGTGTGGACCAACTGCTATCACGCCTATCCGGCACATGCCACGTTCGGGGGCTACAAGGAGTCGGGCATCGGCCGCGAAACGCACAAGATGATGCTCGACCACTACCAGCAGACCAAGAACCTGCTGGTGAGCTATTCGCCGAAGAAGCTCGGCTTCTTCTGAGCGCGCAGAGGCCGCGCGGGCACGTTTAGTTGCTGCGCGGCCTGCTGCAGGAAGTCGCCGCTACTTGCCTGTTGCCGTGTGCGGCTTGCGCAGCGAACTGGGCGCGTTCAAGTCGGCGTCCTCGTCGACGCCCACCGCGAGCCGGTCCACCAGTTCACCGCCGAGCCAAGCCGTGACCAGCGCAAGGGCGGCCCCTGCAAAGGCCCAGACCATCTGGCTTGGCACCGGCGCATAGTCCTGGTCCCGCAGCAGGAAGCTCACGGCGAAGAGAAGCAGCACCACTGCGTTGCCGGCGCCGTGCATGGCGCCGATGCGCTTGGCGCGCGTGCCCGCGGGAATGCTCAGCCAATCGATGGTGCCGAAGGGCGCGGCCAAAACACCGCCCACCAGGCCGGCTGCGATCATCCAATAGGACACGGCCGCCATGACCTGGCTCCGCCCGGCGAGATAGATCAAGTCGAAGACCACCGCCGTGGCCAGCAGCCCGAGCGGAAAAACCACGAGCATCTGGTGCACGGAATGGCCGAGGAAACGAGATTTTGCATGCATGGGATTACCTCCATTGCGTGACGGAGCCATCATCTGAGCCAACGCCACCGAGATCCCGCGCGGGCCGTGGCCGCCAGTCGGGGTCGGTACTTTCCTACTAACGCTGCGCCCGACTGGATAGACCTACAGCGTAGACGGAGGCGCTGCCCTGTCTACAATCTGCGGCATGCACCGGGTTCGCCTTTTCGTCCTTTGGATCATGATGTTTGCCGTGCCCTTCCAGGCGTACGCGGCGGCAGCCATGGTCTTTTGCGGACCGGGTCATGAGAGTGCGGTGGCCGCGGCGCCAGCTACGGCGGCGGTGCAGGGCGACGGCCATGCGGATCATGGCCACCACCATGAAGCCGCAGCGCAAGACGCCAAGCAGCCCGCGCATGACAGCGCCAAGGCCAGCGCGCATGCGGGGCCCGATTCCATGCACAAGTGCAGCACCTGCGGCACCTGCGGCGCCTGCCATGCCACGGCGCTGACCAGCACACTGGAACTCGCGGTGTTCCAGGGCCTTCCCCGCGCCGACCTGGCCGAGCCCGCCACCGCCGTAACCACGGCCGTGCCGCGCCTTCTCGACAAACCTCCTCGCGCCTGAAGCGTTCGTGCGCCTGCGTGCAGCCTGGTCACAGGCTGCCGCGAGCGCGCATGCATCGCCTGCGTCATGCCCCGTCGGGCAGCTTCGACGCACTCGTTCATGAACACGCGAGGACGCCATGTTCCATTCATCGCCGGCCGGTTGGCTGGCTCTATTTACCGCTTTGGCGGCATTGTCTGCAGCGGCGCAGCCCGCGCCCACAGTCCTGAACTACAAGTCCGCGCTCGAGGGCTACCGGCCCTACGCTGACGAAAAACCGATCCCGTGGAAGGAGGCCAACGAAACGGTCTACCGCCGCGGCGGCTGGCAGGCCTATGCCAAGGAGCATGCTGAAGGCGCGCCGCCCACGGACGCCGAACCGTCCAAGGGCACAGCAGCGGATGCACCCGCCGCGCACCAGGGCCATGCGGTGCCGATGCCGGCGAAAAAGGAGCAGCCATGAAGCGCGCGTTGCGCCTTTCGGCTGTCGCCGCCACGGCCGCCTTTCTTGCCGGCTGCGCCTCGGTGGGCATCGATGACGCCCTGAAGGACACGAACAGCCAGGCACAGCAGTTCACCGGCGGCAAGCTCGAACTCAGCCGCACGCAAGAGCAGCGGGACCGCCGCGCGGCGCTGACACAGGAACTGCTGTCCAAGCCGCTGTCGCAAGGCGACGCGGTGCAGCTCGCGCTGGCCAACAGCCCGGCGGTGCAGGCCCTGGTTGCGCAGAGCTGGGGCGAGATGGCCACGGCCAACCAGACGGGCCGGATGCCCAACCCGGTCTTCACTTTCGAGCGCATGCGCCTCGGCAGCGAACTCGAGATCGGGCGGCTGCTGTCCTTCGGCCTGGTCGATCTCATCCTGCTGCCGCAGCGCATGTCCGTGTCGCGCAGCCAGTCCATGCAGGCCAAGGTGCAGCTCACCGGCGCCGTGGTGGACCAGGTGACGCAAGTGCGGCAGGCGTGGGTGCGCGCCGTTGCCACGCAGCAGATGCTGCAGTACGCCGAGCAGGTCAACCGCTCGGCGCAGGCCAGCGCGGAACTCGCGCGCCGCATGCAGCAGATCGGCAACTTCAGCAAGCTCCAGCATGCGCGCCAGCAGGTGTTCTATGCGGACGCAACCACGCAGCTGGCATCGGCTCGGCACGCCGCCACCGCCGCGCGCGAGGAGCTGGTGCGTGCGCTGGGCCTGGACGATGCGCAGGCCGCAAAACTGGCCTTGCCCGATCGGCTGCCCGATCTGCCCAAGGCACCCCGAGAGCCCGAGGAAGTGGCCGCCACTGCGACCGAGCAGCGCCTGGACGTGCAGCTGGCGCGTGCGCAACTGGACGTGGCGGGCAAGTCGCAAGGTATCAACTTGCTGTCCACCTTCATCGACGTGGAGGTGGGCGGCCGGCGTGACACGGTGTTCGACAACGCAGAAGGCACCAAGAGCACGCGGCGCGGCTTCGAGCTCGACATCCGGCTGCCGCTGTTCGACTGGGGCTCGGCGCAGCGCGATGCCCTCACCGCGCAGTCACTGGCTGCGGCCAACCGCTACGACGCGGCGGTGCGCGGCGCCTCGTCGCAGCTGCGCGAAGGCTACTCGGCCTACCGCACGGCCTATGACATCGCGCGGCACTACCGCGACGAGATCGTGCCGCTGCGCCAGTCCATGGCCGACGAGAACGTGCTTCGCTACAACGGCATGCTGATCGGCGTGTTCGAGCTCTTGGCCGAAGCGCGCGACCAGATCGCGAGCGTGAGCAACGCCATCAACGCGCAGCAGCAGTTCTGGCTGGCCGATGCCGCATTGGCCGCTTCGGTGATCGGCAAGCCCACGGCCATGGGTGCCTCGACGGCCAGCGCAGGCGGCGAAGCCCCGTCCGCCGGCGCGGCCCACTGACCGCTCCGTCCGGACCACAAAAGACATTCGAAACGACATGACAAACAGACGCAATTTTCTGAGCGGCGCGGGTGCCATCACGGGCGCCCTTGCCGCTGCGAGCGTGAGCAAGGTGGCCATGGCCGCGTTGCCCGAGCCGGTGACCCAGACCACGCCCAACACCATGCCGCCGCTCGTGCCTTCGAGCGGGCGGCCCTACAACCCCGTAGTCACGCTCAACGGCTGGACGCTGCCCTGGCGCATGAACAACGGCGTGAAGGAGTTCCATCTGGTGGCCGAACCCGTGGTGCGCGAAATGGCGCCCGGCTTCAAGGCCAACCTGTGGGGCTACAACGGCCAGTCGCCCGGGCCGACCATCGAGGTGGTGGAAGGCGACAGGGTGCGGATCTTCGTGACCAACAAGCTGCCCGAGCACACCAGCGTGCACTGGCACGGGCAACGTTTGCCCAACGGCATGGACGGTGTCTCGGGCCTCACGCAGCCGCCGATCAAGCCCGGGAAGACCTTTGTCTACGAATTCGTCGCGCGCCGGCCTGGCACGTTCATGTACCACCCGCATGCGGACGAGATGACGCAGATGGCCATGGGCATGATGGGCTTCTGGGTCACGCATCCCAAGGCCGAGCATCCGCTGATCGACAAGGTGGACCGCGATTTCGTGTTCCTGCTCAACGCCTACGACGTGGAGCCCGGCAGCGCCACGCCCAAGATCATGACGATGCTGGACTTCAACCTTTGGTCGTGGAACAGCCGGATTTTTCCGGGCATCGATTCGCTCAACGTCAGGCTGAACGACAAGGTGCGCATCCGCATCGGCAATCTGACGATGACGAACCACCCGATGCACCTGCACGGGCATGAATTCCTCGTCACCGGCACCGACGGCGGGCCGACGCCCAGGAGCACACGGCACTACGAGGTGACCACCGACGTGGCGGTCGGTCAGATGCGCCAGCTGGAGTTCGTGGCCGACGAGGAGGGCGACTGGGCCTTCCACTGCCACAAGAGCCATCACACGATGAACGCGATGGGCCATGACGTGCCCACCCTGATCGGCCTGGACCACAAGGACATGGTGAAGCAAATCACGAACCTCGTGCCCGACTACATGGTGATGGGCGAACGCGGCATGGCCGACATGGGCGAAATGGAAATGCCGATTCCAGACAACACCGCGCGAATGATGACCGGCGAAGGGCCGTTCGGCTCGGTCGAGATGGGCGGCATGTTCAGCGTGGTGAAGGTGCGCAAGAACCAGAAGGCAGGGGACTATTCGAACCCCGGCTGGTTCAAGCACCCCAAGGGCACCGTGGCCTACGAGCTTGACGGACCGCCGCCCGAAACGTCGCGCCAGCGCGATGCCGGCGCGGCCGCGATGCCCGCGCAGAACATGCCCGCCAAGAACATCGAAGTGCAGGTCCGCAAGCCCGGCAGCGGCCACGCGGGGCACTGAGTTCATTGGCCTTTTTTCACAACCTCCAACCCTCAGAAGGAAACCATGAAACACACGTTCCGCAACAGCGCCTTCGCCGCGCTTCTGGCCCTTGCGGCCGCCGGTGCCTCCGCTACCGGCAATCACGCCGGCGGCCATGGCCATGGCGACTCCGATGAAGCCATCGGCAAACCCGGCACGGCCGCCAAGGCCACGCGAACCATCAACGTCGACATGACCGACGGCATGCGCTTCACGCCGGGCGACATCCGCGTGAAGCAGGGCGAGACCGTTCGCTTCGTCGTCAAGAACTCCGGCCAGCTGAAGCACGAGCTCGTGCTCGGCACCGAGAAGGAACTCAAGGAGCACTACGAAGCGATGAAGAAGAACCCCGAGATGGAACATGCCGATCCCAACATGGTGACCTTGGTCGCTGGAAACAGCGGCGAGATCGTGTGGCAGTTCACCAAGGCCGGCAAGGTCGACTTTGCATGCCTGCAGCCGGGCCACTACGACGCCGGCATGAAGGGCGCCGTGACGGTGGCCAAGTAAACCCAGCAAGCTTTCAGGAGATACACACCGATGTCGAAGATTCGCATTTCATTCATGGCGGCAGTGGTCGCTTTGGCCTTTGCCGGCGCCGCCGAGGCGCAATCGTCCAAGGCAGCCGTGCCCGCCGCCACGCAGGCCGCAGCCTCTGATCTCACCGATGGCGAGATCCGCAAGGTCGACAAGGACAACAAGAAGCTCACCATCAAGCACGGTCCGCTGAAGAGCCTGGACATGCCCAGCATGACCATGGTTTTTGCAGTGAGCGACGAATCCGTGCTGGACAAGTTCCAGACCGGCGACAAGGTGCGCTTCGATGCCGGAAAGATGGACGGCAAGATCGTGGTCACGCGCATCGAACCTGCGCGCTGAGCGACTTCGGTAGCAGACAGTCGAGGGAAGGCGCCTTCTTGGACAGCGGTTCTTCGGCATACGAAATCCATCCGCCGTGAAGAATTGCTTGCCCGCGCCTTTCAGCTATCCAGCAACTTGTTCCCTGATGCGCCTTACGGGGTAGGCTCCCCCCGGATCTCAAAATCCAAGGACGACGCTGGCATTGAACCAGCGTCGCAGGCACCATAAAAAATCAGGGAACCCTCATGAAGAAATGCAATGTCCGGCGTGCAGCCGCCGTACTGGCCGCGAGCGCTTGTGCGAGTCTTTGCGCTTATGCCGCAACTCCGTCCAACCCCACAACCGAGGCCTCATGGGAGCTGGTCGTGGCCCCGTTCACGCACCATTGGCACAAGGATGCGGAGCACCGCTCGGTTGTTCTGCTCGGGCTGGAGCGGATTGCACCCGACGGCTCGACGGTGGGCGGCGCGCTCTTCACAAATTCTTTCGGTCAACCTTCGGCCTATGCGTACTACGGCCATGAGTGGAACGATCTGCTGGGCACCGACTCGCTGTATTTCAAGTTGTCCGGCGGCATCATCTACGGCTACCGCGGACGCTTCAAGGACAAGGTGCCACTCAACGTAGGCGGCTTCTCACCGGCCATTATTCCGGCCATTGGTTGGCGCCTGACGCCCAAGGACGCCATCCAGGCCGCGTTTCTTGGCAAGGCGGGCGTGACTTTCTCCTACGACCGACGCTTCTGACGGACTGTGCCCATCGATCGGGCTTTGCAGCCTATTGCGCCAACGCGCGCATTTCGGCAATGAGATCGGCCTTGCCCTCGAAGCCGATGCCCGGCAGCGGCGGCAGCGTGACGTAGCCGTTCTGCACCTTCACGCCGTCGGGGAATCCGCCGTAGGGCTGGAACAGGTCGGGGTAGCTCTCATTGCCGCCAAGCCCCAGCCCTGCGGCAATGGCCAGCGACATCTGGTGGCCGCCGTGCGGAATGCAGCGCGATGGCGACCAGCCGTTGGCCTTCAGCATGTCGAGCGTGCGCAGGTACTCGACGAGGCCGTAGCTCAGCGCGCAGTCGAACTGCAGCCAGTCGCGATCGGGCCGCATGCCGCCGTGGCGGATGAGGTTGCGCGCGTCCTGCATCGAGAACAGGTTCTCGCCGGTGGCCATGGGGCCGGCGTACACCTCGCCGAGCTTGGCCTGCAGTTCGTAGTCGAGCGGGTCGCCGGCTTCCTCGTACCAGAAGAGCGGGTACTGCGAGAGCGCGCGTCCATACTCGATGGCGGTGGGCAGGTCGAAGCGGCCGTTGGCGTCCACGGCCAATTGCTGCCCGGGGCCGAGGATCTTGAGCACCGACTCGATGCGTTCGCAGTCTTCGGCGAGCGTGGCACCGCCGATCTTCATTTTCACAACCGAGTAGCCGCGCTCGAGATAACTGGTCATCTCGCGCTGCAGGCCTTCGACGCCCTTGCCGGGATAGTAGTAGCCGCCCGCGGCATAGACGAACACGCGCGGATCGGGCGTGCCGCTGCCGTAGCGTTCGGCCAGCAGCTGGTACAGCGGCTTGCCGGCGATCTTGGCGGTCGCGTCCCACACGGCCATGTCGATGGTGCCCACCGCCACCGAGCGCTCGCCATGGCCGCCGGGCTTCTCGTTGATCATCATGCGGGCCCAGATCTTGTGCGGATCGAGGTTGTCGCCGGTCTCGTCGAGGAGCGACTCGGGTTCCGCCTCGAGAATGCGCGGCAGGAAGCGCTCCCGGATCAGGCCGCCCTGGCCGTAGCGGCCGTTGGAGTTGAAGCCGTAGCCCACCACGGGCCGGCCATCGCGGATCACGTCGGTGACCACCGCCACGAGGCTCAAGGTCATCTTCGAGAAGTCGATGTAGGCGTTGCGGATGTCCGACTTGATGGGGCGCGTGGACTCAAGGACGTTGACGATTTTCATGGTCGTTTGCAAAAGAAGATGAGTGAAACAATCAGAGGTGCAGCGACGAACCGCCGCAGATGGCGATGTCCTGACCGGTGATAGCCGCTGCCGGCGCAGAGAGCAAAAAGGCGACCAGCGCGGCGATCTCGGCAGGCTCGATGAGCCGGCCGATGGGCGGCAGGCGCGGTGCGCTGCCTGCGCGCGCCGGGTCCTGCAGCATCGCGGTCTGTGTTGCGCCGGGCGACACCACGTTGACGGTGACGCCGCTCGCGGCCACCTCGGCCGCCCAGCTGCGCGCAAGGGCGATCAGCGCCGCCTTGGTCGCTGCATATTGACCGCGGCCCGGCAGGCCTTGTGCCACGCGGCTGCCGATGAACACCACGCGGCCACGGCCGCGCGCGGCCATCGCGGGCACGATCGCATCGGCCAGGCGCGTGGCGGCGTCCACATGCAGGCGCCACATCAGTTCGCCGCCCGCATGGTCGAGCTGGCCGAGCGGGCCCACGCGCAGCACGCCGGCCGCATGCACCAGTGCGTCGGCGACTTGCAGTTCGGCTGCGGCACGCGCGATGGAGTCGGCCTCAGACAGGTCGACCGCCACGTGCGCGAAGCGCTCGTGCGAGAGCGTCGGCGCCGCAAGGTCGAGTCCGCTCACGCGCCAGCCGCCTTCCAGCAAGTGCGATGCGATGGCGCGGCCGATGCCGCCGCTGCTGCCCGTCACGACGGCGAGCGGGGCCGTTTCATTCGACACGGATGTTGCCCTCGACGATGATCTTCTTCGAGCGCTCCATGTCGGCCTGCTGGAACTTGGCGAAGTCTTCGACGCTGCCCGGTGTGAGCAGCAGCCCCTGTGCATTCAGCGTCTCGCGCATGTCGGTGGCCAGCGCCTTGTTCACTTCGGCGTTGAGCCGCTGCGTGATTGCGGCCGGCAGCTTGGCCGGGCCCCACAGGCCGTACCAGCTGTAGAACTCGTAGCCCGGAATGCTCTCGCCTACCGTGGGTACATTCGGCAGGCTGGTGGCACGGGCGGCCGAGGTGACGGCCACCACGCGCAGCATGCCGCTCTTGTGGTACTGCAGCGAGCCCAGGATCGGGTCGATGAAGCCGTCGATCTGTCCGCCGATCAAGTCCTGGAACGCCGGCGCCGTGCCCTTGTACGGCACGATCAGGTAGTCGAGCCCGCCCGCGCGCTTGAGCAACTCGGTCGACAGATGGCCCGCCGAGCCGATCGAGCCGACCGCGAAG
>Ga0102593_1001705_pt1 | contig 20041 bp, 16 predicted proteins | sample AraplaCol_mMS_r2_2_FD_76862 | JGI IMG/M metagenome (GOLD analysis project Ga0102593, IMG submission 76862) | Arabidopsis root microbial communities from North Carolina, USA - plate scrape MF_Col_mMS_r2 (SPADES assembly) (version 2) | ecosystem: Host-associated > Plants > Roots > Endosphere...
CCGCCGAACTTGTTGCTCATCGCCATCAGCAGCGCGCCGCGTGTGCGCGACTGCAGGTTCTCCTCGGTGGTGTCGACATCGCGCCCCGAGAAGGTGTCCGACAACGCATCCAGGAAGCCCTGGAACGGCTTCTCGATCGGGATCGTCAACAGCCTGACGCCCTGCACGCGGCACTGCTCCTCGGCCAGGTCGTTCGACAGCCCGGCCGTATAGCGCGACGGCATGCGCACGGCGGTGACGTTCTCCGCGCCCAGCGCATCCACCGCGATCGCCAGCACCAGCGAGGAATCGATGCCGCCCGACAAGCCCAGCCATGCATGCTTGAAACCGTTCTTGGCGAAGTAGTCGCGCGTGCCGCGCACGACCGCGCGCCAGGCCAGCGCGTCGCGGCTTTCGTCGCCGTCCTCCACCCACTGCACCGGCGAGAAGCGGCGCGAATCGGGATCGAAATCCACCACCAGCCACTGGTCGGCGAACGCCGCCGCGGCCGGGTGCACCGTGCCGTCGCCGTCGGCGACGACCGATCCGCCGTCGAACACCAGCGCATCCTGCCCGCCCACCGCGTTGACGTACACCAGGCCCACGCCGGTTTCCTGCACGCGCTGCGCCATCAGCGCGTCGCGATCGGAATGCTTGTCGCGTTCGAACGGCGACGCATTGGGCACCAGCACCAGCTCGGCGCCCTTGGCTACGGTGCTGGCGAGCGGCTCGGGAAACCACAGATCCTCACAGACCAGCAGACCGACCTGCACGCCGTCCACGTCGAAGACGCAGTCGTCGCGGTCGGGGTCGACATCGAAGTAGCGGCGCTCGTCGAACACCGCGTAGTTGGGCAGTTCGCGCTTGCGGTAGGTGTGCGAGACATGGCCGTCGCGCAGCACGCTGGCCGCGTTGTAGACGACGCTGCCGGCCGCCTGCGGCCAGCCGACCACCGCCACGATGTCGCGCACGCCGGCGGCGATGCGTTCGATCCCGGCCTGGCAATCGGCGAGGAAGCTGGGACGCAGCAGCAGGTCTTCCGGCGGATAGCCGCTGAGCGCGAGCTCGGGAAACAGCACGACGTCGGCACCGTATTCGTCCCGCGCCTGTTCGATCATCGCCGCGATGCGTTCGGCATTGCGCTGGACGGCGCCGACGGGGAAGTCGAACTGGGCAAGGGCGATGCGTAGGGGGTTCGGCATTGCACAACCTTCTGCTTGCGTTGAGCCCGCGCGACACCAGTCGGCCGACTCGCGATGGGGTGTCCATTGTTCCAGATCGCGCGATCCCGGTCCGTGAGCGCGTGGGACCAAAGAAAAAGGCCGCCCGAAGGCGGCCTTTCTCGAACAACGAACGCTGGAGGCGCTTACTTCGCCAGACGCTTGGCGATGGCAGCACCCAGGTCGCCCGGCGACTTCACCGTGGTGACGCCGGCCTTTTCCATCGCGGCGAATTTGCCTTCCGCGGTGCCCGAGCCGCCCGAGGCGATCGCACCGGCGTGGCCCATGCGCTTGCCCTTCGGAGCCGAAGCGCCGGCGATGAAGCCCACGACCGGCTTGGTCACGTGCTTGGCGATGAACTCGGCCGCTTCTTCCTCGGCCGAACCGCCGATCTCGCCGACCATGATGATGCCTTCGGTCTGCGGGTCTTCCTGGAACAGCTTGAGCGCGTCGATGAAGTTCGTGCCGTTGATCGGGTCGCCGCCGATGCCGATGCAGGTCGACTGGCCCAGGCCCACGTCGGTGGTCTGCTTGACCGCTTCATAGGTCAGCGTGCCCGAACGCGACACGATGCCGATCTTGCCCGGCATGTGGATGTGGCCCGGCATGATGCCGATCTTGCACTCGCCCGGCGTGATCACGCCCGGGCAGTTCGGACCGACCAGCACGGTGTCCGCGTAGCCCTTCAGCGCGTTCTTGGCGCGCAGCATGTCCAGCACCGGGATGCCCTCGGTGATGCACACGATGACCTTGATGCCGGCAGCGGCCGCTTCCATGATCGCGTCGGCCGCGAACGGCGGCGGGACGTAGATGACGGACGCGTCGGCGCCGGTGGTCTTCACGGCTTCGGCGACGGTGTTGAACACCGGCAGGCCCAGGTGCTCCGTGCCGCCCTTGCCCGGGGTGACGCCACCGACGACCTTGGTGCCGTACTCGAGCATCTGCTGCGCGTGGAAGGTGCCCTGCGAGCCGGTGAAGCCCTGGACGATCACCTTCGTGTTCTTGTTGATCAATACGCTCATGGTGTCGTCAGTCCTTACTTGCCGGCGACGGCCGCAACCGCCTTCTTCGCGCCGTCGTTGATGTCGTCGGCCGGCGTGATCGCCAGGCCCGAGTTCTTCAGCAGTTCCTTGCCGGCTTCGACGTTGGTGCCTTCCAGGCGAACGATCACCGGGACCTTGACGTCGACTTCCTTCACCGCGGCGATGATGCCCTCGGCGATCATGTCGCAGCGGACGATGCCGCCGAAGATGTTGACGAAGATCGCCTTCACCTTGTCCGACGACAGGATCAGCTTGAACGCCTCGGTCACGCGCGCCTTCGTGGCGCCGCCGCCGACGTCGAGGAAGTTCGCCGGCTCGCCGCCGTTGAGCTTGATGACGTCCATGGTCGCCATCGCGAGGCCCGCGCCGTTGACCATGCAGCCGATGTTGCCGTCCATCGTGACGTAGTTGAGGTCGTGCTGGCTGGCCAGCACCTCGGTCTCGTCTTCCTGGCGGATGTCGCGCATCGCGACCAGTTCCGGATGACGGAACGAAGCGTTGTCGTCGGAATCGACCTTGCCGTCGAGCACGGCGAGGTCGCCGTTGGTGAGGATCGCCAGCGGGTTCAGTTCGACCAGCGCCAGGTCCTTCTCGTTGAACAGCTTGTACAGGCCCAGCATGATCTTGGTCAGCTGGCCGACCTGCTTGGCGTTCAGGCCCATCGCGAAGCCGAGGTCACGGCACTCGTACGGCTGCAGGCCCTGCACGTAGTTCACGTGCAGCGCGTGGATGGCTTCGGGCTTCTCGGCAGCGACCTGCTCGATGTCCATGCCGCCTTCGGCCGACGCGATGAAGGTCACCGACTTGGTCGAACGGTCGACCAGGACCGACAGGTACAGTTCCTTGGCGATGTCGGTGCCTTCGGAGATCAGGACCGCATCGATGGGCAGTTCGACGCCCGCCGTCTGGTAGGTCGCCATCTTCGTGCCGAGCATCGCGGCAGCGTACTGCTTCACCTCATCGAACGACTTGGCCAGCTTCACGCCGCCCGCCTTGCCGCGACCACCCGCGTGGATCTGGGCCTTGACGACCCACAGGTCGCCCGGGATGGTCTTGGCGGCCGCGACGGCCTCGTCCGGAGTGCGCGCGACGCGCCCGGTCGGCACCGCGATGCCGTATTCGGCAAACAGCTGCTTTGCCTGGTATTCGTGAAAATTCATGCGTCCACCGAGGGGAGTGAAAAGAATCCCCGCGGCCAGCGCCGGTCCGGTTGTCCTTGAAGCCTCAGGACATCCGCAGCGGTCGAGCGCGAGGGGGCGGTATTGTCGCCCATCCACGCGGTCCGGGCAAAACCGCCCGGCGGTGAAGGCCCCGTGGTGGCGGTTCGACGGCCGCGCCAGCCATACTGGGCACATCGTTTTCGCACGGAAGGAATGCCGCTTGCCGATCGCCTCCGCCCGGCCCCCGATCGCCGCCGACGCCGACAGCGCGCTTCGCCGCGAACTGTATTTCTTCACGCTCTACCGCCTGTTCGAGGCGGCGCTGCTGGTGTTCTTCCTGTTCGGGCCGGCCACGGGGCTGGTGGAACCGCTGCGAAACGCGCTGGGCGCCCGCTCGATCGCCCTGTCCTACCTCTTCATCGCCGCCCTGCTGTTCGCCTTCGGCCGGCGCGGCGAACTGCGCGCGCAGACGCTGACCGGCATCGCCGCGGACCTGTTCTTCGGCCTGCTGGCGATGCACGCGATGCCCGCCGCCGGCACCGGCATCGCGCTGATGCTGCTGTTCAACGTCGGCGCCGCCTCGCTGCTGCTGCCGGCGCGCTACGGCCTGGGCGCGGCCGTGGTGGCGGTGATCGGCCTGTTCGGCGAATTCGCCTGGAGCCGCTTCGGCGCCGAGGGCAGCGAGCGCACGCTGGCCGAGCCGATGATGTTCGCCGTGGGCTACATGGCGATCGCCACGCTGACCAGCATCCTCGGCCGGCAGATGCGCGAGAGCTACGACCTGGCCGAACGCCGCGGCGCCGAGGCCGCGCACCTGGGCGAGATCAACGAGCTGATCATCCGCCGCCTGCGCACGGGCGTGCTGCTGGTCGATCGCGGCGATCGCATCCGCCTGGCGAACGAGGCGGCGATGCTGCTGCTGGGCGACGCCGGCGAAAGCACGGACCTGCACGGCCAGCGCAGCCTCGCCGTCGCCGCGCCGGAACTGGCGCGACGCCTGGAACGCTGGCGCCAGGACGGCACGCACAACGACAGTCCGCTGCAACTGGCGCCGGACCTTCCCGAAGTGGTGCCGCGCTTCACCCGGCTGCTGGCCGGCAGCGAGCAGGTGCTGATCTTCCTCGACGACACTTCGCTGCTCTCGCGCCACGCCGAATCGATGACGCTGGCGACGCTGGGCCGCTTCTCGGCGAGCCTGGCGCACGAGATCCGCAACCCGCTGGCGGCGATCAACTACGCCGTGCAGCTGCTGGAGGAGTCCGACGACATCCCCACCGCCGAGCGCCGCCTGCTGGAAATCATCCGCCAGCAGGGCATCCGCATGAACGGCATCGTCGAGAACGTGCTGGGCATGGCGCGCCGCGAGCCGGCCAAGCCGGAGCACGTCGAGCTGGTCGCGTTCGCCAGGCTTTTCGTCGAGGAATACCTGGCCAGCCATCCGCTGGACCTGGATACGTTGCGCTCCACCTCGCAGGTCGCGCGCCTGCCGGTGCTGATCGATCCGCGCCACCTGCACCAGGTGCTGACGGTGCTGGTGTCGAACGCGCTGAGCTACGGCCGCATGCCGGGCGAACCGGCGCGGGTGACGGTGAGCGTGTATCCGGACGATGCCGGCCTGCCGTGCATCGACGTGCTCGATCGCGGCCCGGGCATTCCCGAGTCGGTGGCCTCGCGCCTGTTCCGGCCCTTCTTCACCACCTCCAGCCACGGCACGGGCCTTGGCCTCTATATCGCGCGCGAACTGTGCCGGGCGAACCAGGCCACGCTGGACTACGTCGCCATGCCGGGCGGCGGCGGGTGCTTCCGCGTGCGCTTGATCGGCAGCCACACCTTGCTGTCGTCGTGAAGTTGCTTGCTGAACAGGGCAGTTCCGCATGTCCGCGCTTGGCGCCTCACATGACCTTAAGTTATCGTGAAGGCCGGAGGAAAAATGGCCGAAACACGTAGTGCATTGGTGGTCGACGACGAACGCGACATCCGCGAACTGCTCGTCATGACCCTGGGCCGTATGGGCCTTCGATGCGACACCGCCTCCACGCTCGGCGAAGCCCGCGGCCAGATCGCGCGCAATCGCTATGACCTGTGCCTGACGGACATGCGCCTGCCGGACGGCTCGGGCATGGACCTGGTGGCCGAGATCAGCCAGAAGCATCCGGAAACCCCGGTCGCGATGATCACCGCCTTCGGTAACGTCGAGGCCGCGGTGGAAGCGCTGAAGGCCGGCGCGTTCGACTTCGTCGCCAAACCCGTGGACCTGGCCGTGCTGCGCGACCTCGTGCGGCATGCGCTGGACCTCAACGAACGCCGCAAGAGCGCGCCGCCGGCCGACGCCGTGGCCGCGCGCCTGTACGGTCAGTCGCCGGCGATGGCGCAGCTTCGCCAGACCATCGGCAAGGTCGCCCGCAGCCAGGCGCCGGTGTACATCGTCGGCGAATCGGGCGTGGGCAAGGAGCTGGTCGCCCGCACCATCCACGCCGAAGGCGCGCGTTCGACCGGCCCGTTCGTGCCGGTGAACTGCGGCGCGATCCCGGCCGAGCTGATGGAAAGCGAGTTCTTCGGCCACAAGAAGGGCAGCTTCACCGGCGCCCACGCCGACAAGCCCGGCCTGTTCCAGAGCGCCGACGGCGGCACGCTGTTCCTGGACGAAATCGCCGAGCTTCCGCTGGCGATGCAGGTCAAGCTGCTGCGCGCGATCCAGGAAAAATCGATCCGCTCCGTCGGCGCGAACGCCGAAGTGCCGGTCGATGTGCGCATTCTCTCGGCCACGCACAAGGACCTGGCCGGCCTTGTCGCCGACGGCCGCTTCCGCCAGGACCTTTACTACCGCATCAACGTCATCGAACTGCGCGTGCCGCCGCTGCGCGAGCGCCAGGACGATCTGGCCGGCCTGGCCGAGAAGGTGCTGCAGCGCCTCTCGCTCCAGCAGGGCCGCGTGTTCCCGCCGACGCTCAGCGCCGACGCGCTCGACACGCTGCGCGCGTACGCCTTCCCGGGCAACGTGCGCGAACTGGAGAACATCCTCGAGCGCGCGCTCGCCCTGGCCGAAGGCGACAGCCTGACCGCCGAGGACCTGCGCCTGCCGAAGCCGGCGAACGCCGCGCCTGCGGCTCCGGCGGCGAATGCTCCGGCCGCTGCGGCTGCACCGGGCAATCCCGCTGCGCCGTCGCTGATGGTGCCCGGCCAGGCGGCGCAGGCGATCGATCCGCGCACGCTCAACCCGCGCGATACGGCGAGCAGCCCCCTGCCCTCGTACATCGAGGAAATCGAACGCGCCGCGATCCAGCAGGCGTTGCAGGAGAACCGCTACAACAAGACGCGCACCGCGGCGGCGCTGGGCATCACCTTCCGCGCGCTGCGCTACAAGCTCAAGAAGCTGGGAATCGACTGAGGCCCTGACGGCCTCAAAGCCGCGCCACGCCCACCCAGCCCGCGCTCAGCATCGGCGTGGCGAACTCCAGCGCATTGACCACGCGCTGGAATCCGCCAACCGCCATCCGCGCGATGCCGCGCGATTGCTCGCGCATCTCGTCGAAGCGCACGTGATAGGGAGCCAGCGATTGCAGCGGCATCCCGGCGCGGTCGAACAACGTGCGCAACGTCTTGTACGAATAGACCTGGAGGTGGTCGCGATGCATGGATTCGCGCCCCGCCATTCCCACCGCCACGTTATGCCAGCTGCAGGCGTTGGGCGTGGAAAAGACGAATTCGACGCCGGCAAGTTCCTGGCAGTCTTTCATGCATCGCAGGAAATGCGAGGTGTCGGGCAGGTGTTCGATCAGTTCGCCCGCGAACACCACGTCCGGCCGACCGTATCGCGCCACCAGCACGCCAAGGTCGAAGATGTCGGCGTTGACGATGCGTCCATTCGGACGCGTCGCAAGTCCTCCGGCGGGCACGAGCGGCGAGTTGTCCACGCCGATCACCTCGTTGGCGACCTCGCACATGCGGGCATGCAACCAGCGGCCGTTGTCGAGCTTGGATTCGTACGCCGTTTCGTCCAGCGCCCCCAGGTCGAACACCTTGCGTCCCCGCGCGTGCGCCAGCAGCAGTTCGAGGCGGTCGGCCGGCCGCGGGACGCGAACCGGTTCCAAGGCCGTGTATGCCAGTGCTTCCATCGTCATCTCAACTGTCACGCAACAACGGGTGGAGGGTTCGGCGAGGGACCGACGCAATGTCGTAGGCGAGGAATCCCAGCAGCAACTGGATGCCGACGATGATCGGCAACGCCACCAGCATCACGCTGCCGGCGCCTGTCATCACGCCCGTCTGGAAGGAATGGAACCAGAATCCCAGCCCCAGCGCGGTGCCGCCGAGGACGAAGAGCATTCCGATCGCCAGCTCGACCGACGCCAGCGACAGGTCGCGCAGGAAATAGTTGTAGAAGATCCGCTTGCCCACGTTGCGCACGTGCTTTGCAAGGAAATCGACCACCACGCGGGAGACCCGCAGGTTGCTCACCTCCTCGCCATAGCGCGCATCCATCGGCACGTCGACCACGACGGCGCGGATCGTGTTGAGGCGGAACAGCATGTCGGTCTCGAAGAAGAAGCGCTTGCTGATCTTTCCCAGCGGCAGGCGCGCGATCACTTTTGCATGGATCGCGGTGTAGCCATTGGTAGGATCGAAGATATCCCAGTAACCCGACGAAAGCTTGGTCATGAACGACAGCACCGCGTTGCCGAAGATCCGCAACGGCGGCATGCGCCCGACCTCAGCCAGATCGTAGAAGCGATTTCCCTTCGCATAGTCGGCCTCGCCACGCACGATCGGACCGATCAGCTGCGCCATGGCGCCGTTGTCCATCTGGTCGTCGCCATCCATCTTGACGACGATATCCATGCCGTCTGCCGCCGCACGCACGTAGCCCGCCATCACGGCGCCGCCCACGCCAAGGTTGGTCTCGTTGCGCATCACCACCACGCGTGCGTCCTGGCACTGCTCCTGGACGAATTGCCCGGACGCTTCAGGGCAGCAGTCGTCGACGACGTAGATCCGCTCGACAAAGTCCGGAATGCCCGCCAGTACCTTCAGGATGTGCGCGCGCACACGATGACTTGGCACGACGACCGCTACGCGGCACGGGCCGACCGGGGCGCCGGCGGACCATAGCGGCGCGTGCAGTTGGAGAGGCTGGGCGGTCTGGCTCATCGTCAGGTGCCGTTGGAATAGGACAGTGCGTACAGGCGTGCCAACGCGCGCGCCATCGGGTCGGGCCATACGCGGCGAAACATCATCAGATCCTCCTCGGCGCGAACTCCGTCGCGGATGGCCGATTCGGTCTCGCTGCCATCGTGCAGGCGATGCAGCATCAGCGCGCTGCGCACGTATACGAAGGCGCCGTCCTGCTGCGCGATGCGCAACCATGCGTCCCAGTCGAGGTTGACCTTCAGGTCCTCGCGGAATCTGAAGGCGCCCTGCCCGCGCAAGGTGACGGACGGACACGGAACCGGACAGCCGAAGGCGAGCACGCGCTGCTTGGCGGCGCGTCCCGAGATCGTGCGGCGACCAAGGAAACCAAGTTCCAGCAGCGCGCGCTTGAGCCACAACATCGGCGTCATCGGCCGCTGCCGTTCGCCGGCGATCTCGCGATAATCGGTGAACACGAACGATGCCGTTGGGGAATGGCGAACGGCCTCCAGCGTGCGTTGCGCGAACCCGGGGAGATACACGTCGTCCTGGTGCGCCAGCGTGACCCACTGCGCGTCAGCGGCGGCGGCCATCGCGGCGTTCCAGTCGCGCCCGATCGAGCCTCCCTGGTCGTGCACGTGCAACGTGGCGCCGTGCGCTTCCACCATTTCGCGCATGCCTTCGAACGGCGTGGACGTCGCGACCACGATGCGCGAACGCCTCGTCTGCGCGGCAAGCGAACGCAGGCACTGTTCCAGGTGCGGCGACCGACCGTACGCGGGCACGGCGAACGCGTGCGATGCGTCAGTGCTCATGTTCGCCATCAGCCAGCCGTCCGTTCGAACAGGGTCAGAAGCACCACACCGCAAGAAATCATCGCCAGGCCGCACCACTGGAGGGCCGAGAGCCGTTCGCAATAGAACCACCAGCCGATGATCGACATGAGGACATACAGGAAGGCACCGGAAATACCGAATGCCACGCCGAGCTTCACGCGGCTGATCACCACCACCCAGACAAGAAATCCGATGCCCTGGATCGCCACCGCGGCGATGACCGCCGGCGACGTAATCGCCGCGAAAAGCCACGAGAGGCCGGAGACGCCGGGCGACTGCTGCGCGATCCGGGTGACGCCGTGTTTGATCAGGAACTGACCGCTCAGCGTTGAGCACGTCACGAAGAGGATCAACAGGATTTCGCGGAACATCAGGAACGGTCTCGACGACAGGCGCGGCCCGCGGAGATTAGTACGAAAAAGGCTCGCTTACCTGCCGCCGTGGCAGAGTGTGCTCGCCTACGCATTTCGGTAGATCAACCGTCGGGTGCCGGGCGGCCCCTGTCAGCGCAGCCCCTATTGGATCGCCAAAAGTGACGCAATCGGTCACAAGCGGGGCGCGACTGACAATGTTTGTCACTCACCCCGGCTGCAGTTGGCCTTCATTCAGTGACCCGACTTCCAATTTGGAGATTCCCCCCCGGGAAAACTGGAGTTGGCACGCGATGTGCGTATTCTCCACTGCACGTGCAGCTCGCACGGCAAGCCCAAGGACCCGGTACGCCGGACCTGCGGCACGTGAAAGTAAATATCACTCCTAGGGGAAACGTATGAAGAAGCAGCAGGGCTTTACGCTGATCGAACTGATGATCGTGGTCGCGATCATCGCTATCCTGGCCGCCATCGCGCTGCCGGCTTACCAGGACTACACCACCCGCGCCAAGGTGTCGGAAGCCATCGTGATGGCCGCTCCGGCCAAGCTGGCCGTGGCTGAGACCGCCTCGTCGCTGGGTTCGCTCGGTGGTATCACCGCCACGAACAACGGCTACTCGTTCCCGGGCGCCACCAAGTACGTCAGCGGCATCACCATCGCTGCCACCACGGGCGTCGTGACCGTGGTCTCGACCGTTCCGAACGCTACGGGCAGCCTCACGCTGACCCCGACGGCCGTCAACGGTTCGGCCCAGCTGACCTGGGTCTGCCGCGGCACGGGCATCGACTCGAAGTACCTGCCGGCCGAATGCCGTCCGTAATCGACGTCGCTTGAGCTGCATCCCAAACCCCGGTTCACGCCGGGGTTTGTTTTTTCTGAAGTGGATCGATCCATGAAGACCCCTTACCGCACCGGCTCCCTGCTCGTCCTCGTCGCCCTCCTCGCCACATTCGCCATCTACTGGCTGGGCCTGAAAGGACCATTCATCTTCGATGACAGCTATGCCTTGGAGCCGGTAGTGACATGGGCCAGCGGCGACAGCTCCTGGCGCGACGCGGTCTTCGGCGATGGCCCCCTGCTCTTCTCGCGCGCCGTTGCGATGGCCAGCTTCCTGCTGACGACCTGGATCGGTGGGCCTGACAGCTTTTCCTTCAAGCTGGGCAACCTGGTCGTCCATCTTGCTTGCGGCATCCTGGTCTGGCGCATCGGGCGCCGGGCGTTCGCGCTGGATTCGCGGCTGCAACGCCACGCCGAGCTGCTAGCCGCGATCTTGACGGCCCTCTGGCTTCTCCATCCTTTGCATGTCAGCACTGTCTTGTATGCCGTGCAGCGCATGGCGCAACTCAGCACGCTGTTCACGCTGGCCGCTGTGCTTGTTTATTTGAACGGCCGTCAGAGCCTTGCTTCGGGCGCGGTTCGCAGCGCGTGGGGCAAGCTTTTCATTGCCTTCCCGCTGATGGTGATCGCTGGCCTGCTGAGCAAGCAGAACGCTGCTGTGGCGCCATTGCTTTGCCTCGCTCTGGAAATCGGCTACTTCAACGACTGGAGTAACCGTCGCGGAACATTGACTACGTTCTTCGGAGTCTTCCTGCTCGTTCCCACGGCACTGGGCGCAGCTGTACTTCTGTTGTATCCGAATAAAATTCTCGCGGGCTACCAGGAGTGGGACTTCACGCTCGGACAGAGGCTCCTTACCCAGCCTCGCGCGCTGATGGACTACGTCGGCATGCTGCTTTTTCCGCGGGGTCCACGCATGGGCCTGTACACGGACGACTTCGTCGTTTCGACCGGCCTGAACTCGCCGGCGACTACATGGATGGCGATTGCAGCCCTCGTTCTCATTAGTGCTGCCGCAGTCGCTTTGCGAAAGCGCGCACCGAGTGTGTTCGTCGGCTGGTTCTTCTTCCTCGGCGCACACGTCGTGGAGTCGAGCTTCCTGCCGATTGAGATGTACTACGAGCATCGCAACTACCTGCCCTCAGTGGGACTTCTCATGGGCCTGATCGGGTGCGCTGCACTGATACCAAGGAACCTCGAGTTCAATGTCCTCACCCCGCGTCAGCTGGCAACAGGCGCTGCGACCGGCTTTATTCTGGTTTTGGCCGCGGCGACATTTGGACGGGTGCTGGTCTGGCAAAGCATGGACGGAATCCTCACCCAGGCCTTGCGTTTCCATCCCAACTCCCTGCGCGCCAGCTTCGATGCGGCAGACTTGGCTGCGAGCCGGGGCGACTACGCCACCCATCACGCGCTGATGCTCCCCTTCACCAAGAGCCATGACCCCCGACATCGCCAGATGGCGCGGTTCGAACTCGTTTCGGCCAACTGCCGGATCGGCGCCACCGGCAACGCTGAGCTGATGAAAGAGGCGGCTGCGGAGGGCCTGCCCCGCCTGACGGTGGTGGAAAACTACGGAATCATGCGCATATCCAGCTCCAGTCGAAGCGCTGGTTGCGGCGATCTTGACCGTTACGCGCTCGCGCAATACGTGGATCAGATCGTTGAGGCAGCGGCACCCCAGCCGGAATCCGCGCGGACGAAATGGATGACCCGCTACCTGCTCGCGGAGATGTACGGCAGTTCGGGCCATTGGGCCGATGCGGTACGGCAGGCCGAAATCGCCTGGAAGGGTGGCAACGATCGCAAGGTCGGCGTCTACCTCGCCCGCGCCTATGCAAGTGACGGCCGCATCGCGGACGCCACGCGGATGCTCGCCCTCATGGAGGCCCAAATCCCGGTACACGACCTTCCGGGCCAGAAGGCATTAACCGCGCTACGAGCGCTGATCGCCGAACGCGCCGGCGAAGCGACAACGGCCATCCTCCCCGGTTCAGCCTGATGCCTGACCGGCGCGGCCGGAGGGGGATGCGTTTAGAGCGACGCCCGTCCGGTCTTGCGCGTCCAGAATGCGGTACATTCCGGCCGGGGAAGCAAAAATTGTTCTAGGGGAAAGCATGAATACCGTGGCTACCGCCAATCTGGTGGGAATCACTGGCATCGCCCGACGCCTGGTGCTCGACGGCGCGCTCGAGGATGTGGTCGCACGACAGGCGCAGGGTGCCGCGACGGCTGCCAAGCAGCCGATCGGCGCGTACCTGGCCGAGAAGCGCCTCGTCTCGTCAACGCAACTGGCCGCCGCGAACTCGGTCGAGTTCGGCGTGCCGTTGTTCGATGTAGCCGCATTCGACGTCGGGCAGTCCGCGATCAAGCTGGTCAACGAGGCACTGGTGCGCAAGCACCAGATCCTGCCGCTGTACCGTCGCGGCAACCGCCTTTTCATCGGCATCAGCGATCCGACCAATACCCAGGCACTGGACGAGATCAAGTTCCAGACAAACCTGGCCGTCGAGCCGATCCTGGTGGACAGCGAGCGCCTGCAGCGCACCATCGACCTCTGGCTTGAAGCCAGCGACTCGCTTTCCGACGCCGTCGGAAGCGACGAGGGCCTGGAGACGCTGGACGTCTCCGGCGGCGACGATGTCTCCAACGAAACCGGTGTGGACGTCAAGACCGACGACACCCCGGTGGTGAAGTTCGTCAACAAGGTGCTGGTCGACGCGATCCGCCGTGGCGCTTCGGACATCCACTTCGAACCATACGAAACCGACTACCGCGTGCGCCTTCGCATCGACGGCCTGCTCAAGCAGGTCAGCAAGGTGCCGCCGAACCTGTCGGCACGCATCGCCGCGCGCCTGAAGGTGATGGCGCAGCTCGACATCGCCGAGAAGCGCGTGCCGCAGGACGGTCGCATCAAGCTCAACATTTCCAAGACCAAGCAGATCGACTTCCGTGTCAGCACGCTGCCGACGCTGTTCGGCGAGAAGGTGGTGCTGCGTATCCTCGACGGCAGCGCGGCCAAGCTCGGCATCGACAAGCTCGGCTACGAGGACGACCAGCGCGCGTTGTACGAAGCCGCACTGGCCAAGCCGTACGGCATGGTGCTGGTCACCGGCCCGACCGGTTCCGGTAAGACGGTCTCGCTGTATACCGGCCTGAACATCCTCAACGAGGAAGAGCGCAACATCTCCACGGTCGAGGACCCGGTCGAAATCCGCGTGCCCGGCATCAACCAGGTGCAGATGAACGTCAAGCGCGGCATGACCTTCGCCGCCGCGCTGCGCAGCTTCCTGCGACAGGACCCGGACGTGGTGATGGTCGGCGAAATCCGCGACCTGGAAACGGCGGAGATCGCGGTCAAGGCAGCCCAGACCGGCCACCTTGTGCTCTCCACGCTGCACACCAACGATGCCCCGCAGACGGTTTCGCGACTGATGAACATGGGCATCGCGCCCTACAACATCACCTCATCGGTGACGTTGATCATCGCGCAGCGACTTGCCCGACGCCTGCACGACTGCAAGCGCGAAGTGCAATTGCCGGAGCATGCATTGCTTGCTGAAGGGTTCTCACACGAAGAAGTCGAAGCCGGCATGAAGATCTACGAAGCCGTCGGCTGCCCCGATTGCACCGAAGGCTACAAAGGTCGAACCGGCATCTACCAGGTCATGCCGATGACCGAGAAGATCCAGGCGATCGTCCTGGAGGGCGGTAATGCCCTGGACATCGCCGGAGCCTCGCTGCAGTCGGGCGTGCGCGACCTGCGCCAGTCGGCGTTGCTGAAAGTAAAGAACGGCGTGACGAGCCTCGCCGAAATCAACCGCGTAACCAAGGACTAACCCATGTCCGCGAACCGTACCGCAGCCAAGCCGGCCGCAACTGCCGCCCGCCGTCCGAATCCGATGAGCACGTTTGTCTGGCAAGGCACGGACAAGCGCGGCAAGGTGATGAAGGGCGAGCAGGAGGCGAAGAACCCCAACGCACTTCGCGCCGAACTGCGCAAGATGGGCATAACCCCGCGCACGGTGAAGGCCAAAGGAAAGCCGCTGTTCGGCGGCGCCGGCAAGACGATCAGCCCACTCGAGATCGCGGTGTTCAGCCGTCAGCTGGCGACGATGATGAAGTCGGGCGTTCCGATCGTCAGTTCGCTGGAGATCGTGGCCAATGGCCACAAGAATCCGCGCATGGCGACGATGCTCAACACCGTGCGTTCGGACATCGAGGGCGGTTCCTCGCTCTACGAAGCGCTGAGCAAGCATCCGGTCCAGTTCGACGAGCTCTACCGCAACCTGGTCAAGGCAGGCGAAACGGCGGGCGTGCTGGAAACCGTGCTCGATACGATCGCGACCTACAAGGAAAACATCGAAGCACTGAAGGGCAAGATCAAGAAGGCCATGTTCTACCCGGCGATGGTCGTCGCCGTGGCGCTCATCGTCAGCGCGATCCTGCTGGTATTCGTGGTTCCGCAGTTCGAAAGCGTGTTCCAGAGCTTCGGCGCGGACCTGCCGGCGTTCACCAAGCTCATCATCCGCATGAGCGACTTCATGGTCGCCTACTGGTGGATGGTGCTGTTCATGGTCGTAGGCGCGGGCGCGGCCTTCATCATGGCCAAGAAGCGCTCCGTGGCGTTCTCGCGCTTCCTTGACCGCGCGATCCTGAAGCTGCCGGTGATCGGTCAGATCATGCACAACTCGGCGATCGCGCGTTTCTCGCGCACCCTCGGCGTGACCTTCCGTGCGGGTGTCCCGCTGGTGGAAGCGCTGGATATCGTCGCCGGCGCCACCGGCAACAGCCTCTACGAAGACGCGGTGCGCAACATCCGCGACGACGTGTCGGTCGGTTACTCGGTCAACATGGCGATGAAGCAGGTCAACATCTTCCCGCACATGGTGGTGCAGATGACCGCCATCGGCGAAGAGGCGGGTGCGCTGGATACGATGCTGTTCAAGGTCGCCGAGTTCTACGAGCAGGAAGTGAACAACGCGGTCGATGCGCTTTCGAGCCTGCTCGAACCCCTCATCATGGTGTTCCTGGGCGTCATCGTCGGCGGCATGGTCATCGCGATGTACCTGCCGATCTTCAAGCTCGGCGCGGTCGTGGGCTAAGCGCCCGCGATCACGCCGCAAGAACTTCGGGCACAATCGGTCGCATGGCATTCCTCGATCAAAACCCCGCCATCGGATTTCCGCTGGCGGCCGGACTCGGCCTGCTGGTCGGCAGCTTCCTCAACGTGGTGATCCTGCGCCTGCCCAAGCGGCTGGAGTGGCAGTGGCGCCGCGACAGCCGCGAGGTGCTCGGCGAACCCGACACCTACGATCCGCCGCCACCGGGGATCGTGATCGAACGCTCGCACTGTCCGCACTGCAAGCACCAGCTGTCGTGGTACGAGAACATTCCGGTGTTCAGCTACCTCGCGCTGCGCGGGAAGTGCCGCAACTGCAAGGCGCCGATCTCGCCGCAGTACCCGCTGGTCGAGCTGCTGACGATGATCCTGGTCGTCGCCAGCGTGTGGCGTTTCGGCTTCGGCTGGCAGGGCTTCGGGGCGATCGTCTTCACCTGCTTCCTGATCGTGCTGTCGGGCATCGACCTGCGCACGCAGCTGTTGCCCGACCAGCTCACCTTGCCCTTGATGTGGCTGGGCCTGATCGCCGCATCGGACAACCTGTATTTCCCGGCCAAACCGGCGCTGCTGGGCGCGGTCGCGGGCTATCTCAGTCTTTGGATCGTGTGGTGGCTGTTCAAGCAGCTCACCGGCAAGGAAGGCATGGGCCACGGCGACTTCAAGCTGCTGGCCGCCATCGGCGCGTGGACGGGCCTGAAGGGCATCCTGCCGACGATCCTGCTGTCGTCCGTGGTCGGCGCGGTGATCGGTTCGATCTGGCTCGCCATGAAGGGGCGCGATCGCGCGACGCCGATTCCATTCGGCCCGTATCTGGCCATCGCCGGCTGGATCACCTTCTTCTGGGGCGGGCAGATGGTCGACGCCTACATGCAGTTCTCCGGCCTGAAGTAAGCGCCCGCCGGCCGCAGCGGTTTACCCTAGCCGCTGCTGGGCGGCGTACAGGTCCATGAGCGGATTCATCATCGGCGTCACCGGAGGCATCGCCTCCGGCAAGAGCGAAGTCACGCGCCGGTTCGAGGCGCTGGGCGTGTTCGTGGCCGACGCCGACGTGGCGGCGCGTGTCGCGGTCGCGGCCGGCTCGGACGGACTGGCCGAGGTGGTTGCGAGCTTCAGCGCGGACGTACTCGCGCCCGATGGCAGCCTGGATCGCGCCGCAATGCGTCGCCACGTATTCGGCGATGAGGCCGCGCGACGCCGCCTGGAAGCCATCATCCATCCGCGCGTGCGGGCGAGCCTGCGCCATGCCTGCGAAACGGCCCCTGGGCCGTATGCGATCGCCGCGATTCCCCTGCTGGCCGAAGGCGGCGGGCGCGAGGCGTATCCGTGGCTGTCGCGCATCCTCGTCGTCGACGTGCCGGTCGATGTGCAGCGTGCGCGGGTGATGGCGCGCGACCGCGTCGATGCGGAGCTGGCGCAGCGGATGATCGCGGCGCAGGCCACGCGCGATGCGCGGCTGGCGATCGCCGACGATGTCATCGTGAACGACGGAGCGGTCGAGCTGCTTGCCTCGCAGGTGGAAGCGCTGGATCGGCGCTACCGGGCGCTGGCGGCGGCCTGCGCCTGATCGGTCGTAGTCAGGCCGGCGGCCAGAAACCGCGGATCCCGGCGATGCCCTGCGCACCGTGCGACCGCGCTTCCTCGACATCCGCCGGACCCAGCCCGCCGATGGCGTAGATCGGCAGCGACACGCGTTCGCGCATGGCGGCGAAGCCGTCCCAGCCGATGCCTTCCACGCCCGGGTGGCTCGGCGTCGGTTTCAGCGTGCCGAGCACGGCGAAATCGCAGCCCAGCGCTTCTGCGGCGAGCAGGTCCTCCACGCTGTGGCAGGAGGCGGCCAATAGTTTTTCCTGTGCGATCGGGCGCTGCGACAGGCCCTGCAGCATGCGCGAAGGCAGATGCAGCCCCAGCCCGAACTCGATCGCCAGCGCGGCGTCGCCGTTCACCAGCGCTTCGGCGCCAACCTGGCGACAGCGCTGCGCGGCCTGCGCGACGAGCGAACGCCACCGCCCCGCATCGAGCCCCGGCGCACGCAGCTGCACGCGACGCACGCCGTTGGCCAGGGCCTGCTCGAGCTGCGCCAGCCAGAGGGCGTCGTCGCCGTCAGGAAGCGGCGTCACCGCATAGTGCGACGGCTGCAGGAGCGCCGCGACGACGGGCCGGTCCGCCGGCGGCATCGCATAGCTCGCCAGCTTCTGCGGTGGCACCCAGACCAGCGCCTGCCCCTCCAGCCCGCGCGCATGGCCGCGCCACGCGGCGATGCCGCGAACGTCCAGGCGCAGGCGTTTGTCGGGGTAGCGCTGGGGAACGTTGATCAGCGGTGCGCCGATCTCCACGTCGATGCCGAGTTCTTCATGCAGTTCGCGCGCGAGCGCCGCTTCGGCCGATTCGCCGGGCTCGTGCTTGCCGCCGGGGAATTCCCACAGACCGGCGAGATCGCGGCCTTCCGTGCGGCGGGCGAGCAAGACACGGCCGCGCGCATCGCGAATAACGCCGGCGACCACTTCGACATGACGCAGCGCGCCGTCGGCGGAAGCCGCCGCGGTGCCCGCGACAATCGCGGACGGCGCGTCCTTCGTGGAGGCGATGCTCATCGGTTTACCGGAAGCCGGTCGGCGTTCCGGTGACCGCCCTCCCCCGCTCGCGGGAGAGGGCGTCTGGAGCGGCTGCCGTCAGGCGATCTGCCCATGGCAATGCTTGTACTTCTTGCCGCTGCCGCAGGGGCAGGGATCGTTGCGGCCGACGTTGGCGAACACATCGCCACCGGCTGCGGCAGCCTGCGCCTGCTGCGCTTCCTCGTCGGCGCCGTAGCCACCGGAGGACGCGTGCTGGAACTGCATCTGGCTGGCCTGCGCTTCGGCGGCGGCGCGCTCCTGCGCTTCCATCGCGGCGACTTCCTCTTCGCTGCGGATGCGCACGCGGGCCAGCAGCGTCACCACTTCGCGCTTCACCTTCTCCAGCATTTCGGAGAACAGCTCGAACGCTTCCTTCTTGTATTCCTGCTTCGGCTGCTTCTGCGCGTAGCCGCGCAGGTGGATGCCCTGGCGCAGGTAGTCCATGCGCGCCAGGTGTTCCTTCCAGTTCTGGTCGAGCACGTTGAGCATGATGTGCTTTTCCAGCAGGCGCATCGTCTCGGCGCCCAGCTGCGTCTCGCGCTGAGCGAAGTGGCCGTCGGCGGCCTCCTGCACCAGGCGCTCGATCGTCTCGGCGTCGACTTCCTCGCTCTTGCCGACGAACTCGTTCAGCGACATCTGCAGGCCGAACTCGGAGGCGAGCGTCGCTTCCAGGCCCGGCAGGTCCCACTGGTCGTCCACCGAATTGGGCGGAACGAAACGGGCGACGGTGTCGGCCACGACGTCGCCGCGGATGCCGTCGACGTTCTCCTGCACGGTCTCTGCTTCCAGCAGTTCGTCGCGCTGGCTGTAGATGACCTTGCGCTGGTCGTTGTTGACGTCGTCGAAGTCCAGCAGGTTCTTGCGGATGTCGAAGTTGTGGGCCTCGACCTTGCGCTGCGCGTTGGCGATCTGCTTGGTCACCAGCGGGCTTTCGATGATGTCGTCTTCCTTCAGGCCCATGCGCGCCATCACGCGCTGCACCCAGTCGGCCGCGAAGATGCGCATCAGGTTGTCTTCGAGCGACAGGTAGAAGCGCGAGGAACCCGGGTCGCCCTGGCGACCGGCGCGGCCGCGCAGCTGGTTGTCGATGCGGCGGCTTTCGTGACGCTCGGTACCGACGATGTGCAGGCCGCCGGCGGCCTTCACCGCTTCATGGCGCGCCTGCCATTCGGACTTCAGGCGGGCCTTGGTGACGTCGTCGATGTGGCCTTCGTTCCTGGCCTCGTGTTCGCTGATCTCGTTCTCCAGCGAACCGCCCAGCACGATGTCGGTACCGCGACCGGCCATGTTGGTGGCGATGGTGATCGCGCCCGGGCGGCCGGCCTGCGCGACGATCTGCGCCTCGCGCTCGTGCTGCTTGGCGTTGAGCACTTCGTGGTGGATGCCGGCCTGGCGCAGCTGCTCGCTGAGCATTTCCGACACTTCGATCGAGGTCGTACCGACCAGCACCGGCTGCTTGCGGGCGTTGGCGTCCTTGATCTCGTTGAGCACCGCGCGGTACTTGCCGTTGCGGTTGAGGAACACCGCGTCCGGGTGGTCCTTGCGCTGGATCGGCTTGTGGGTCGGGATCACGATGACTTCCAGGCCGTAGATGCTCTGGAACTCGTAAGCCTCGGTATCGGCCGTACCGGTCATGCCGGACAGCTTCTTGTACATGCGGAACAGGTTCTGGAAGGTGATGCTCGCCAGCGTCTGGTTCTCGCGCTGGACCGGCACGCCTTCCTTCGCCTACA
>Ga0102593_1001707_pt1 | contig 19988 bp, 16 predicted proteins | sample AraplaCol_mMS_r2_2_FD_76862 | JGI IMG/M metagenome (GOLD analysis project Ga0102593, IMG submission 76862) | Arabidopsis root microbial communities from North Carolina, USA - plate scrape MF_Col_mMS_r2 (SPADES assembly) (version 2) | ecosystem: Host-associated > Plants > Roots > Endosphere...
GGCCCACGGTCCATGTCGTGTCTGAACTGATTGTCTTGCCCTCTACCAGAATCGCGGGCGGCGACGCCTGGTTGTAGACCTGCACGTTGATGGAGTGCTTGCCCGTGGCAAGGCGCACGTGCTTCTGGTCGCCCTGTACGAATTTTCCATCGACCTGGATGCTGTATTTTCCCTCGGCGGTTACGGTGATTTCCTCCGGCGCGGCGAGTTCGAACTGCTTGCTGAAGTTGATCTGCGGCTGGTGGCTGTAAAAGCGCCAGAACGGCATGAACGGCGCGTCGCGTTCAACGCGCCTCACCTGCACCTGGTTGCTTAGCCAGATTTCGAAGTCGCCCGGATACCAGATCCAGCTTGCCGGACTCGCGCCGCTGGCCGATGCGCTGGCCGCGAAAAGCAAGCCGGCCAGTGCCGTGGCGAGTGAGCGCATGGTCATTGCTCCTCTACGACAGCCACGCCCCATGGCGCCAGCTTGAGCACTTCGCCCTTGCCTACGGATTTGCCCGACAGGAGTTCCAGGCCTGCCGCGTAGTCATACTTCATTTGCTGCGGCTTGGCGGAGTAGTTGAGCAGGTAGCGCACCTGGCGCCCATTTTGCAGCGTGCCCCCACGCATGACGAACGGATAGCGAACCATTGGCAAGGTGACGCCGGCGCGCTTTACCTGGTCCTCCATGATCCTGTCGATGACCGCATCGGTCGGCATGAAGCCAACGTAGGTCACTTCCCCGCTGCCGTAAGCATTGCGGGTCACGGCGGCGTATGCCGGCCATGACGGATGCTTGTAGCGGGCCAGCACCTGCGCCGTGGTCGGCTTGACGAACTCCATCCACCAGCGCACGCGGTTGTCCTGCTTGCCGACGTGGAAAGGGGCACCGTCGAGCGTCACGTTTTCGGGATTGGTGAACTGGCGATACTCGATACCGGCCGCTTCGGCAATCGCGCCGGGCTGGGTGGCGTAGCGCACCCTGGTGTTTTCGTCCGAGAAGCCGCTGCGGCAGGTGTAGAGCACCCGGCCGCCGCCTTTGGCGAAGGCGTTGAGCCTCGCGATTTCGGCATCGCTGGCAGCGTACAGCGACGGCACCACGATCAGCTTGTAGTCCGAAAGATTGGCTGTGGAAGAGGGGGACAGGATGTCCACGCCAACGTTCATGCGGTACAAAGCATCGTAATAGGGCCGCATGGCCTCGTTGTAGCCGATGGTCTTCCCTTCGGCATGCACCTTGAACGCGTCGAAGCCTGCTTGGGCGGTGTTGCTGACGTAGAGCGCAACCTCGTTCTTCTTGCGCAGGTTGACCAGCTTTGGGCCGAGCCGCTTCAAGTCGGCGCCGATGGACTTGGCCTCGGCGTAGACCTCATTCGGCTGGTAGTCCTGTGACAGCACGCCGCGCCAATAGGTTTCGACCGCATTCGCAGTAGTGGCCCAGTGCCAGTACGACACCATGTTCGCGCCGGACGCCAGATGGCTGAACGCCTGCAGGCGCAACTGGCCCGGATACGGCGTCCAGTGCGGGAAGCCTTGCGCCTGCGTTTCCATGAGCAGGTAATTCTGGCCGTTGCGCAAGGAGCGTGTCAGGTCGCCACCAAAGGCGATCTCTGCGCCGGTGAGCTTGTCCTGGCTTGGGTGGTAGATGTCGATGCCCGCGACGTCGAGCGCCTTGGCCGCCTCCCAATGATCGACCTCCGGCTGCACGCCGTAGGAATGGTCTTTCCAGCCCAGGTCGAAATTCTGGGTGATGAACTGGTCGTTACGTGCGCGGGACCGGACCAGGCCGGCCTGCCAGGCAAGGTAGTCGGTGACCAGTTCGCGCTGGAAGGCAGCGAAGGCGTTGGACAGGCTGGCGTTGATGGAGCCGTTCACGGAAGGGAAATCTTCCCAGCTATTGATCCTGTTGCTCCAGTAATCGAGTCCGAACGCCTTGTTCAACTGTTTCAGGTCGGGGAATTTTTTGCGCATCGATGCGACGAAGGCCGCCTGCACATTCGGACCGCTGGCGCCATAGGCCTTGGTCTCGTTGTCGACCTGGTAGCCGATGACCGCGGGATGGTCCTTGACGTGGTCGACCAGGGCCACGATCACACGTTCGGCCGCGCGCCGGAAATCGGGATCGGTGATGTCCATGTTCTGGCGCGGCCCGTATTCGGCGCGGCCTTTCGGCGTCACCACCAGCACGTTGGGGCGCTTGCGCGCCAGCCAGGTCGGAACCGCATAGGTCGGGGTGCCGACGATGACCTTGATGCCGCCCTTGTGGAAAGCCGACAGCATGCGGTCCACATGCGTGAAGTCGAACACGCCTTCGCTGCGTTCCAGCGTGCCCCAGGTCGATTCGGCGATCCGCACGACGCTGATGCCGGCCTGCTTCATCAGGCGCACGTCTTCGTCCAGGCGGTCTACCGGCGTGTACTCGTCGTAATAGGCAACGCCGAACAGTATTGTGTCCGGCAACTTCGGCGCAGCCATGGCTGCCCCCTGCAGCATGGCGAGCGCCAGGCCCGTAGCCAGCAAATGTCTCATCTCCACCACCCCATATCGATATTGTTAGCGCAACCATGGTATCGATACCGGGGCGTGGGTTCAATGCATTTGATGCGGGCGGGCCAAAATTTCAGGAAAACGAAGGAAAGGCACGAATTTGGTTATCGCATCAGGCTAATCCCAGCGATTTGCGCAGGCTCGCGTCGACCGGGCCGGCCGGCATGAAGCGGCGCAATTTGCTCAGGAGGGATGCCTGCCCAGCCGGCGTGCGGCGCATGCGCCAGGTGCCGAGTGCCGCTTCCACTATTGTGTTCGCGACACTATCCGGGCCGGGCGCGTTGTTGATGCTGTTGAGGACGGAGCGGGCTGCAGTATCTCGCTCATGGTCATATTCGCCGATCCGCAGCGCGGTTTGCGGCGAGTTTGCATCCAGGCTGGTCTTGGTGTACGACGGCTGGACCAGGCTGACGCGGATGCCGAACTGGCGCACCTCATGGTCCAGCGATTCGGACAGGCCCTCGACCGCGTGCTTCGAAGCCGAATACAGTCCCATGTACGGCGCCGGGAGGAAGCCAAGCACAGAGCTGACATTCACGATCCGGCCGCGGCGCTGCTTGCGCATGTGCGGCAGCACTGCGCGCACCATGCGCAGCACGCCGAACACGTTAGTGTCGAACAAGGCGGCGGCCTCTGTGACCGATGTTTCCTCCACCGCGCCGACCATACTCATACCTGCGTTGTTGACCAGGATATCGATCCGGCCCGCGCGCTCGATCACGGCCTGGACGCCAAGCTCCACGGACGCGTCATCGCGAATGTCCATCTCGATCAGTTCGACGCCCGACAGCGGCGACGTTTTGGCGATGCTGCGTACTGTGCCAAAGACGCGGCATCCCTTCGCGGCGAACGTCTCCGCTGCGGTGCGTCCGATGCCGGACGAGACACCGGTAACCAATACAATCGGCGATTCCTTCATATTTTTTCTCCAGGGGTCAGAAGCGATAAGCCAGCGAGACAGCGAAGATATCGCTCGCCAGCTTGTAATTGCCGTGCAAGGTGCTGCCGGTCGCCGAACGCATGGCGACAGCGGCATCATCGAGGAACAGGTGGGTATAGCCGGCGCTCCATTCGACGCTTTGGCTGGCGCGCCAGGTGGCGCCGAGGGACAGCCACTTGCGGTCCACGTCCGGCACCCGGACGTCGCGGGAAGCTGCCCGGACCGGCGTCTGGTCGTAAGCCACGCCTGCGCGCAGGGTCAGGTCCGGATTGAGCGTGTATTCGGCGCCCAGCGCGCCGAACAGGGTGTTGCGATAGTCGAAGGTGATCGCCTGCGTTGCCTGCGGCGAATCGAAGTCGAGCACTACATCCTTGAACCGGCTCCATTTGGTTCGGTGCACGTCGGCCATGACGGACCAGCGTTCGTTGAGCTGGTGCGTCACGCTGATCGTCCAAGAGGAAGGCATGCGCAGTTCGGTCGAGGCGTTGGTGTCGGTGAACCAGCCAGGGCGCGTGGCCGCGAGTATCGCCTTTGGCCCTTGCGGCACGTCGAAGGTGATCGATGCATCGCTCAGCTTATGGTTGACGCCGGAGCGGTAGGCTGCACCGATGTGGGTTTGCCTGGTCGGGCTATACAACAGGCCGAGCGTGAAGCCGAAGGCGTTGTCGCTGCCGTCGAGCGCGATGCGGCCGTCGGCGCTGGTGGGAGCGTAGCCCGGCACGCGCGAGGCCGCCATGATGGCGCCAAAGTCCAGTGCAGTCGTCAAGTTCGCTGTCGCATGCTCGAAGAAGAGCGAACCGCCCAACGAAAACTGCTCGTTCAAGTCATAAGACAATGCGAGTCCCAGGTTGACCGCTTTGAGCTCGGTCTTCTGGCCCTGGTATCGGCCCTTCCATTGCGCGTCGTAGTCGGTGGTGAAACCGAATGGCGCCGTCAGCGACAGGCCGAGGTGGGCGCGCTCGCCCAATGGCGTGTGGAAGTACATCGCTGGAATCGGCTTGGTCGCTCCCGCCTCTCCGCCGTTGTTGCCCGATAAAGGCCGGCCGAGCGCATCCTCGCCATCGCCATTGAACTTGACCGAATAATCGACCGTGGTCAAGTCGGCCTGGAAGACCCTGCCATCCAGGCCGCGCATCGCGGCCGGATTCTCGGCGATGGCCGACGCGTCTCCGGGAGCGCTGATCGATCCTGCCGTGGCCCGGCCCTGTGCCTTGGCGCTTTTCTCCTTCAGTTCAAATGCGGCGCCATGGCTCTGGCCGGCCAGCAGCATGCCTGCCGCTGCTGCCAGCAGGGACTTCGAATACTTATGCTTCGACATCAACTTCTCCTCTTTTATGAATTCAACTACCAGTCATCAGCTGCGGGCCCGCCGATTCACCCGCGTGCGAAGCCGGCTGGGCATCGCCGGGCCGGATCTTGAACCAGATCGAGTACATCGCAGGCAGGAACACGAGGGTCAGGACGGTGCCGGCAAGGGTGCCGCCGATCAGCGTATAAGCCAGCGTGCCCCAGAACACCGAATGGGTCAGCGGCATGAAGGCGAAGATCGCTGCCAGCGCTGTCAGGATGACCGGGCGCGCGCGCTGCACTGTGGCTTCGACCACCGCTTTGAACGGATCCATGCCCGCTTCCTTGTTATGGTGGATCTGGCCGATCAGGATCAGCGTGTTGCGCATCAGGATGCCGGACAGGGCGATCAGGCCGACCAGGGCATTGATGCCGAAAGGCTGCCGGAACAGGATCAGGGTCGGGACCACGCCGATCAGGCCCAGGGGACTGGTCAGGAATACCATCACCATTGCCGAAATCGAACGCACCTGGAAGATGATGATCAGCAGGGTGATCGCCAGCATGATCGGGAACAGCGGCAGCATGGCCTTGGTCGCCTTGCCCGATTCCTCAATGGAGCCTGCTTCCTCAATGGCATAGCCAGTCGGCAGCTTGGCGATCAGCGGCTGCAGTTGCTTTGTGATGGCTGCCGAAACATCCGGCGGCTGCAGGTTGTCGGCAATGTCGCCGCGCACGGTGATGGTCGGCATGCGGTCGCGGCGGCGTTCGATGGGTTCTTCCATCCGCACTTCGATCTTGCCCACTTGCGACAGCGGGATGCGCTGTCCGTTGGCGCCGGCCAGCGTGAAGTCGCCGATCCGGGCTGGATCGAGGCGGATGTCGCCAGCAGCGCGCGCCACTACCTGCACGGTGCGGATGTCTTCGCGCACGGCCGTCACGGGTACGCCATTCAGCAGGAACTGCAATTGCTGCGCCACGGCGTTGGAGGACAGACCCACTGCCTGCAGCCGGTCTTGCTGCAAAGTGAAATGCATCGTAGGTGCACGGGTGCCCCAGTCGGCATTCACGGTCCGCATCATCGTGCTGTTCTCCATGAGCTGGCGTACGTCCGCTGCAATGCTGCGCAGCTTTTCCGGATCGGGACCGCTGACGCGGTAGGCAACCGGGAATGGCGAGTAGGGGCCGAACACCAGCTGGGTGACGCGGACGCGTGCTTCGGAAGCCAGGCCGCCGCCGATTGCTTCACGCAAGCGCTGCTTCAGCACATCGCGCTCGTCCTGGCTGTCGGTGCGGACCACGATCTTGGCAAACGATGGATCGGGCAATTCCGGTCCCATGGCCAGGTAGAAGCGCGGCGCGCCCTGGCCGATGTAGGCCGTGACGATCTTTGCTTCCTTTTGTTCGGCCAGCCAAGCTTCAACCTTCGCGGTAGCAGCGCTGGTCTGGTTGATCGAGGTGCCATAAGGCATTTGCACCTCGACCAGTACTTCCGGGCGGTCCGAGATCGGGAAGAACTGCTTCTTGACGACGGCCATGCCCAATACCGACAGCACGAACAGGCCCACGACCGAGCCGGCCACCAGCCATTTGCGGTCGATGACGCGTCCCAGCAGGTCGCGGAAGCGGTTATAGCGCGGGGTGTCGTAGATGGCTTCGTGGCCACCCTCGACCTTTTTGAAATCGGGCAGCAGCTTGACGCCCATATACGGGGTGAACACCACCGCCACCACCCAGGACGCGATCAGGGCAATGCCGACAATCCAGAACATATTGCTGGTGTATTCGCCGGCACTCGAACGGGCAAAACCGTTTGGCATGAAGCCGACGGCCGTCACCAGGGTACCGGACAGCATCGGTGCGGCCGTATGGCTCCAGGCGTAGGCCGACGCGGCGATGCGGTCGTAGCCTTCTTCCATCTTCACCACCATCATTTCGATGGCGATAATGGCGTCGTCCACCAGCAGGCCCAATGCCAGGATCAGCGAACCCAGGGTAATGCGGTCGAAGTTCTTGCCGGTTGCCGCCATCACGATAAAGACCATGGCCAGCGTCAACGGAACGGCAGCGGCAACCACCACGCCGACGCGCCAGCCCATGCTGATAAAGCTCACCAGCATCACCACCACCAGGGCGGCGAAGAACTTGAGCATGAATTCGTCGACTGAGGAGCTGATGTTGACTGCCTGGTCGGTCACCTTGGCCAAGTTCATGCCCAGCGGCAGGCTGGCGTTGATGGCGCCCACTTCGCTGTCCAGCGACTTGCCGAGGTCAAGACCGTTCCAGCCGTCGCGCATCACAATGCCCAGCAGGAGCGCAGGTTCGCCGCCATTGCGGATCATGAAGGTCGACGGATCCTCGTAGCCACGTTCGACCTTGGCGATGTCGGACAGCTTCAACGTGCGCCCTTGGGCCACCACGGGTGTCTCGCGGATTTTCTGCAGCGTGTCAAAAGCGCCGTCCAGGCGGATGAACACTTGCGGACCCTTGGTCTCGACGGAGCCAGCAGCGGCCAAAGCGTTCTGGCTGTTCAGCGCAGCGAACACTTCCTGCGGGCCGATGCCGAGCGTCGCCAGGCGTTCATGGGAGAATTCGATGTAGATGCGTTCCTGCTGCTCGCCGACGATGTTGACCTTCTTCACGCCCGGCACGTGCAACAGGCGCTGGCGCAGCGATTCGGCGTCGCGCACCAGCAAGCGCTGTTGCTCGCCCTTGGCCTTCAGCGCATACAGGGCAAAGGTGACGTCGGCGTATTCGTCGTTGACCATGGGCCCGATCACGCCAGGCGGCAGGTTGCCGACCTCGTCGCCGACCTTCTTGCGCGCCTGGTAGAACTCTTCCTTCACTTCCGACGGTGGGGTGCTGTCGAGCAGGGTCAGGGTGGTGAAGGCCAGGCCGGGCCGGGTATAAGTTTCGCTGCGGTCGTACCAGCGCAGTTCCTGCAAGCGCTTTTCAATCTTTTCCGCCACCTGGTCCTGCATTTCCTGCGCGGTGGCGCCGGGCCAGGCGGTGACGATGGTCATGACCTTGACCGTGAACGCCGGGTCTTCGGCCCGGCCCAGTTTGAAGAAAGAGATCACCCCTGCCAGCGAAATCAGGCAAATCAGGAACAGGGTGACTGAGCGCTCGCGTACCGCGAGGGCGGACAGGTTGAAGCGGCTGGTTTTCACGGACGTGCTCCTTCGGCTGTGGCGCCGGCGCCCTGGGTGTCGACCCGCACGCTGGCGCCTTCGCGCAACAGGTGCGCGCCGAGCGCCACGATGCGGTCGCCTTGCTTGACCTGGCCGTCGATGCTGGCGCGGTCGTCTTCAAGACGCTGCACCGAGACCGGGCGCCAGGAAACCTTGGCCGGATTGCCGTCGATAATCCACACTCCAGGGCCCTTGCCGGCGTCGAACAGGGCGCCGATCGGCACCTGCAATCCGCCCTGGGCGGCCGGCTGGCCGTCGGCCACCTGGATGGTTACCGTGCTGCCCAAGGGAGCGTTAGCCAGTTCGCCTTCCAGCACATAACGTGCCTCGAAAGTACGGGTGAGACGGTCGGCCGCATCCGACAACTGCCGCAACTTGGCGGGAACGCGCACACCGTCCTTGCCGAACAACGTAGCCTGGGCGACGGAACCAACGGCCGGGCGCACCGTTTCCGGCAGCTGGATCACCGCCTCGCGGCGTCCGGCATGGGCCAGGCGCACCACCACTTGGCCGGCATTGACCACTTGGCCGGGTTCGGCCAGCGTTTCCGTCACGACGCCGTCGCCATCCGCCACCAGTTCGGTATAGCGGCTTGCGTTCAGGGCGACATCGGCCTGGGCTTCGGCCGCACTGAGCTGGGCGCGGGCGGCATCGGCAGCGGCTTTGGCCTGGTCATAAGCGGAGGCGGAAACAGCGCCGCTCGGACGCAGGTCGCGATAGCGGGCCTCGTCGTCGGCCGCCTGTTTTGCCCGGGCGCGCGCCGCGGCGACGGCTTCCTGTTGGGCGTGAGCTGCCAGTTTCAGGTCGACCGGATCGATACGCATCAGCGGCTGGCCGCGCTTGACGGTTTGGCCAACGTCGACCAGGCGCTCCAGCACTTTGCCGGGAACACGGAAGCCGAGGTCGCTCTGCACCCGGGCGGCGACAACGCCGGTGTAGGAGCGGGAAAGGGGCGCTACCCCCTGTACGACCGCGGCGCGCACCAGCGGCGCCTCGGTACGGGGATCGGTTGGATGTTTCTCGCCGCAAGCCACCACCGCAAACGGCAGCACGGCAGCGAAGACTGCAGACGGAGTTGAGCGAAGCAGGCGCATGAAAGTCCCATGGATAGAGTGATCGGGACTTTCATTATGGTTCTGGTGACTAATTTAGTCAATGGTCACAAACTATTTTTTTATGGCGACAGGCTCCTGAGCACCAGGCTGGACAGATGCGCCGGGGCATCTTCCGTGTAATCAAAGCTATGTTGCAGCAGCAGTGGGTTGAGGTAAGGGCGCATCACCAGGTAGATCGCCATCACAGTCTCGTCGAGGGGAGTCTTGCGCTCGAAGTCGCCCGACTGGCGGCCCTCCTGCAGCACCTCGCGCAGCAGCTTCTGGATGCGCACTTCATAGTCGAGCACGACCTGCCAGCGATCCGTTGCGGCTGTCGCTGCAATTTCGTAAAGCTTGCGCTCATTGAACAGCAGGCGAAGGCTGGCTTCAGTAAAGGCCTTGAACATGCGGCGCAGCTTTTCAGGCGAGGAACTGGCTTCGGCAATTGCCGCGCTGACCTCGGTTTCGATCTGCTGCATGCAATTGGCGCAGATCACTTCACCGATGGCCTGCTTCGACTCGAAGAACTTGTAGATATACGCTTTTGAGAAGCCAATCGACTTGGCCAGGTCGGACACGGTGGTCTTCGCATAGCCGTAGTGGCTGAAATGTTCAACCGCTGCGGCAACGATCTGGTCGCGCACTTCGTGGTCGGCCGGGCCCCTGGCCGGAGCGGGGGAGGTAAGTGGATTTTTCATGCGCTCAAGTTTAAGCCAAACAGAAAGATTGGACAACTTGTGACCATTTGGTATTATGGTCACCATCAATTCTTCGTGAGGGATGTCCGATGCTAAGCAAACAAACCCTGGCGGCGCTCGTCGTTGCCACCCTGTCAACGGGCTGCGCCGTCGGCCCCGATTACGCCCGGCCGGAACCGGTTTTGGCGCAACAATTCCACGGCCAGGCCGCTGTCGAGCAGCGCCAGGCCGCCTCCAGCGCCGACCTGGCCCAGTGGTGGACCGGATTTGACGATCCACAACTGAGCCGCTTCGTGGCACTGGCACTGGAACAGAACCTCGACCTCGCACAGGCGGCAGCACGCGTGACCCAGGCGCGCGCCGGCCTGGGCGCAGCCAATGCTGCCTTGCTGCCTTCAGGGAATATCAGCGGGCAAGCAGCCAGGGCTTATCAGTCCGTCGAAACCCCGCTGGGGCGAGTACTCAATTCCGCGCCGGGCTTCGACCGTCACGGCAATGCCTATGAAGTCAATCTCGGAGCGAACTGGGAGCTCGACCTGTTTGGCGGCTTGCGCCGGGGCCGCGAGGCAGCGCTGGCCGAATACCAGGCTTCGGAAGCCGGGGCAGCGGCGGCTCGGCTGGCGGTGGCAGCACAAACCGCCGACATCTACATTACCGTCCGCGGCCTGCAGGCACGCCTCGATGTCGCCCGCAAGCAAGTGAAGACGCAACAGGATCTCGTCGCGACCATCAATCTCTTATATGCGAAAGGCCTGGCGGCGGAACTCCAGCTCAGGCAGGCCGAAGGTGCATTGGCCCAGGTGCAGGCATCCATCCCGGTGCTGGAGTCCGGCCTGGAAACTGCCCTGAATGCGCTGGATGTAATGCTTGCGTCGCCACCCGGCACGCATCACGCCGAGCTGGCTGAAACGGCCGGCATCCCGCTTGCGCCGCAGATTGCCGCCAGCGGCTCGCCGCGTGAACTGCTGCGGCGCCGTCCCGACCTGATCGTGGCCGAGCGCCGCCTGGCCGCTTCCAATGCTCGGATCGGCGTCGCCATTGCCGAGTATTACCCCAAGTTCTCCCTGAGCGGGCTGCTTGGCAGCGCCAGCTCGGTATCCGGCGGCAACCTGTTTACCAGTGGCGCCAACCAGGCGGCCGGCATCCTGGGCTTGCGCTGGCGCCTGTTCGATTTCGCCCGGGTCGATGCGCAGATCGCGCAAGCGAAAGGACAGGAGGCGGAAATGCTGGCCGCTTACAGGCTGGCGGCTTTGCACGCGAGTGAGGATGTCGAAAATGCATTCTCTGCATTGGTGAAGCGCGAGGAGCAGGCAGCCGTGCTGGAGCAAGGCGTCAGCTCGCTCGGCCGGGCGCGCGAAGCGTCGTTCGCGGCCTACCAGAAAGGCGTCGTCAGCCTGGTCGAAGTCCTGCAGGCGGACGAAAACCTGCTGCGTGCTTCCGACGCCCGGGTGCAGGCACAGACGGAATCGGCACGTGCCGCAGTTGCGGCCTTCCGTGCGCTGGGCGGCGGCTGGCAGGCTCCGGAGGCTGGAACAGTGGCGATGCGATAGCCTGCGCTGTGGCTGGCGCAGGCTTTTCCCGGTACTTCCTTACGCGGTAACGACGTTCAGCACCACGTCGATGTTGCCGCGTACTGCTTTCGAGTACGGACAAATGGCGTCGGCCAGATGGGCGACCTCGGTCACGGCTGCGTGGTCGGCGCCAGGAGCGAACACGGTCAGGCGCGCCTGGAGGAAGTATTCACCGCGGCCCTGGCCAAGGTCGACTTCGATCTCGACATGGGTCCCTTCCGGCAGGGCCACTTTCTTTTCCTTGGCCGCCAGGCCAACAGCGCCCGAGTAGCAAGCCGACCAGGCGCCCGCGAACAACTGCTCGGCGAGGGGGTGCGGCTGGCTCGCCTGGATATCGATCACGCGGCCGGCCGGATTGCCTGGCGTCGTCAGTTGGAAATCCAGGAAGCCTTCCGGATTGCCGGAATAAATGGCGGAATCGACAGGGGTAGTGCGGGTTTTGCCGGTGGCCAGGACTTTGGTGATCTTGCTCATGTGTAACTCCATTCAGTTCAGTTAATTTGAATCGCATACGATGCAGTCGCATTCGATGAACAGGAGTATAGCGGAGCTTTTTGCGATGTCAAGCGGATTCGATTACATCGCATACGATAAATAATTCGGGCCGGATTCGGCCGTCTTGTTGCTACGGCCGACACAATGCTATTTGGACAATGACCTGGCCAGGTTGTTGCGTAGCTTGAGTACGGCGTCGCGCGTCTCGGCGAACTCATCGCCGGTCAAGCCGCAAGCGTCCGACAGGTCTGCGCTGAAGGCACGCTCGCGCAATGCGCGGCCTTCCTCGGTCAGGCTGACCAGCACCTGCCGCTCATCGGCAGCGCTGCGCTGGCGGGTTACGTAACCCATGGCCTCCAGTTTTTTCAGGATAGGTGTCAGCGTATTTGACTCGAGGAACAGCTTCTCACCGAGCTCACTCACCATCTGCCCGGATTCCTCGTACAGCGCGATGACGGTGATGTACTGGGTGTAGGTCAGGCCCAGCATGTCCAGGATTGGCTTGTAGGCCTTGCCGAAGGTGAGGTTGGCCGAATAGATGGCGAAGCACAGGAAGTCCGCAAGTTTCAGGTCTTGCGGCTTGGGTGCCGGCTTAGCTTTGCTCATGGTAAGTAGTGGCGTTGATTCAACGCCGCTACTTTACCATGTGATCCGATTCAATCGGACCGGAGGCATCACAGGAAGCCGAGATCGCGCGTGGCGTAGTTGGACAGGTTCGGCAGCAGCTCCAGCAGTTGGCTGTCGCTGGCGCCCAGCCATTTGCCCATGGTGGCTGCGTACTGGTCGACCGAGGTGCTTGGCAGCAGGCGGCCCTGGCCAACGTCGTCGGGACCGTTGTTGGCGACCACCGGCGCGGTGCCGTAGAAACGCTTGCCCTTGACGGCGCCGCCCATCATGAAGTGCATGCTGCCCCAGCCATGGTCGGAACCGTCGTTATTGGCGACCAGCGTGCGGCCGAAGTCGGAAGCGGTGAACGTGGTCACCTTGTCGGCAACGCCCAGTTCAACCGTCGCCTGGTAGAAAGCCGCCATGGCGTCGCCCAGCTTGGCCATCAGGCCCGGGTGGACGGTGGCCAGGTTGTCGTGGGTGTCGAAGCCGCCCATCGAGACAAAGAACACCTGGCGTTTGGCGCCCAGGCTGCCGCTGGCGGAGATCATGCGCGCGACCATCTTCAACTGGTCGCCCAGGGAATTCGATGCCGGGAATACCGTCTGCAGTGCTGGCGCGCTGGCCAGGGCGGTGGTGAGCGCTGCGTTCGCATCCACCGAGCGGCGGGTGACGCGGTTGTACTCGTTCTCCAGCGCGTGCGTGCGCTGCTGGGTAATCAAGGTGCGCAGGGCTTCGGTGGCGGTGGCGGAGCCGAACAGCGGCGACTTCAGGCCGTTGAACTGCATCGAGCCGTTGGCCGATACCTGGTACTGCACCGCCGTCTTGCCGGCCATGTAGACCGCGTTGCCGGAGACGTTGACGCAGGTGAAGGTGGCATTGCCGTTGGCCGATTCGAACAGGTCGCCCAGGCGGCCGCCCCAGCCCGTACGCGAGCCTTCGGGCGCGGACGATTGCCAGATCGATTGCTGGTCGTTATGAGAGAACAGCTTTGGCGGCAGCGGCACTGACTTGGCCTGGTACTGCGCCTTCGTGGTCGGCTGTACCAGCGGGCCGACGTTCAGCATGACGCCAAGCTGGCCGTTGTTGAAGATCGGGACCAGGGGCGCGAGCGCCGGCGCCAGTGCGAACTCGCGTGCCGCACCGGTCGAATCCAGCACAGGGGCGGATGGCGCCAGGGCTGTTGCGGCCAGTGCCTCGCGGGCGTAGGCGATGGTTGGGCGCAGTCCCTGGTACAGCGTGTAGTTGGTGCTGTCGTACGGGATGACGGTGTTCGCATAGTCGTTGCCGCCATACAGGAAGACGCAGACCAGCGCCTTGTAGTCGCTTGCGGTGGCTGCCGCCGCCTCGGCGATCGACATCAGGTTGATGGCCCAGGGCGCCGCCACGCCTGCCACGCCGAGTGCCGATGCGCGCTTGAGGAAGGCGCGGCGCGAAGCTTGATTAGTCATGGTGGTGGCCTTTACTTCTGTACGATGAATTCAGGGGATGCCATGACCAGCGTGAGCGCCGCATAGACGCGGTTGGCGCGCGCGGCGTCGGTGCCGGTCGCCATGCTGGTGACAGCGTTGCGGATCAGGGTCACGGTATCCGCGCTCAACTGGCCGGCGGCCAGTACCAGGTTGATCTCGTCGACCAGGCCCGGCACGTTGTCGGCCAGCGGCAGCAGGGTCGAATAATCGGCCTTGACGTCGCCGATGCCTTTGCTGATCGCGGTTTGCATGTAGTTGGCGTAGCCGACCACGCTGGTTTCGTTCACGATCTGGAACTCGGGTGCAACCACGCCCAGCGCCGGCGGCACGTAGCCGGGACGGAAGAAGTTGAAGACGCTCGGCGAACGCAGTGGGCTTTGTCCGAGGCGGGACGAGGGCTCGCTGGTATTGCCGATAGCCCAGGCATCGCTCGGCGAGGTGGCGTTGTAGGCGCGCGCCCACGCAGTGAAACGCAGGATTGGTTCGCGTACCTTGCCGAAGCCTGCGTTCGTCAGGTTCGAGGCGGAGCGTGCTTCCGGGTCCAGCAGGATCGCTTTGATGACCGCTTTCAGGTCGCCCTTGACGCCGCTGCCGTTGTTGTTGAACACGGCGGCCACACGCGCCACGTATTCTTTCGCGGGGTTGCTGGTCACCAGGCGCTGGATCAGCTGCTTCGATACGAATGGCGCCACGTTCGGGTGCGCAAAAATCGCGTCGAGCGCCTTGTTCAAGGCCGTAGCGGCGTCGATGCCACTGTTGATCGTGGTGCCGAGGAAGGTCTTCTCGCCCGGCTCATATTTGGTTCCAACCTGGACCATCGGGCGCTTGCGGTAATCCGGCGTGTCGTTGGTGCCGCCCGCCAGGTCCGAGTCCCAGCCGGTGAACACACGAGCCAGGCCCGAAATATCGGCTTGAGTATAGGTTTCCTGTTCGGTCGCGGTGCCGTCCGGGTTCAGTTTCAGCAGGCCGATGGTGAAGAGCTGCAGGATCTCGCGGGCATAGTTCTCGTCCGGCATGGAGCCGGTTTTCGGATTGGCCTTGGCGTTGCCGCGGTAGGTCAGGTATTCGCCCATGGAGGTCGACAGCGTGACCTGCTGCAGCAAAGTGCGATAGTTGCCGAAGGCGTTGGCCTCCAGGATGTCCATGTAGGCGGCGCCGGTGAAGGCGCGCCAGGCACCGGTGAAGCCGTCCAGCGAAGCCACGACGATCTCGGACAGTGCCAGCGTTACGCGCTGGCGCAGGGTATCCGGGGACGCGATCAGCTTGACCCACAGTGCCGCATCGATGCCGGCCTGGCTGTTCTTGTTCTCAATGGCGTTGAAGCCTTTCGCCATCAGCCAATCCCAGCGCGATTGCGAAGCCGGCATGGCCATTTGCTCGTCCAGCCACTTGCTGTAGCCGAGCGCCTGGACCCGGGACATCTGTTCATGCGTTGCGCCCATCGAAGCCTGGGCGAGGAAACGTGCGGCCTGGGCGCCTGCAATCGATTCGACCTGGGTCGGTGGAACCGGCGAGGTGGTGCCGCCTTCGCTGCCCGTGCTTTCACTGCCGCCGCCGCCACAGGCAGTCAGCAGGGTTGCCGCGGCCAGGGTCGCTGAGAGCTTCAGCGCGCCCTCATTACTCTCGATTGTGTCGTCCATTGTTGCCCCTCGGAAATTTCCTTGAGGGTGCAGTATAGCTAGAAATGGATGAGCAAAACCTATTGTGCGCGGGTTTGTCGGTTTTCTTTAACCCTTTGGTGAGTGAAGTCGGGCGTGACTTTTTGAATGAAAGCGTCCGTGCCGATGCGGAAGTTCTCTGTCGAGGCTGCGAGGCCAAAATAGTCGGCTCCCAGGCTTGCCGACTCTTCCAGCGTCATGTTCAGGCCGCGGTGCAGTGCCTCCCACGTCAGGCGCACTGCATCCGGCGACTGGCCGAGGATGTCATAAAGCAGGGAGCGCGCAGCATCCAACAATTCGTCGGCAGCGGTCACTTGCTGCACCAGGCCGACCCGCAGCGCTTCTTCCGCATTGATGGCGCGGCCCCGCAGCAGCATTTCCGCGGCGCGGCCTTTCCCCACCAGCCGCGCCAGGCGCGTGGTGCCGCCAAAGCCGGCAACGGCGCCGATCCGCACCTCAGGATGGCCAAGTTTTGCATGGCTGGCTGCGATGCGGATCATGCATGCTTCGGCCAACTCCAGCCCGCCGCCCAAGGCGTGCCCGTTCAGGGCTGCCACCACGACCTTGCCCAGGTTCTCGATGCGGTGGGTGATGCGGACCGCAACGCGGGCGAACTCGCGCACTTCCAGCGGGGTGGCCTGGCCCAGGTACTTGATGTCGGCGCCGGCACAGAAGGCTCTGGAGCCGGTGCCCGTCAGGATCACGGCGCCGGCTGCGGTGCTGTCGGCTGCCATCTCCAGCAGTTCCTCCAGGCGCTGCAAGGTCGGGAGGTCAAGGGCGTTCAGCGCTTCGGGGCGATTCAATGCGATTACGGCGATGCCGGCGGATTCTCCATACAGGACGGTCATGGCTTGGCTCCGGAAGTTGAGATTGGAGTTAGTATAGGTTTCCAGATTTGGACGTAGTTTTACGATTTCAGAAAACGGTTTTCCGATAATGAAAAATCTTTCCTTTGACTGGAATGAGTTGAAATTCTTCTTCGCGGTCGCACGTAGCGGCGGCCTTAGCGGCGCTGCCGCGGTACTCGGCACCAGTGCATCCACGGTCTCGCGCCACATCGATGCGCTGGAGCGCCGCATCGGCCGAAAGCTGTTCTTGCGCCAGCAAAACGGTTATGCGCTGACCGATGAGGGCAATGAATTGCTGGCGCAGGCCGGGCAGGTGGAGCAGGCCATGGCTGTCGCGGCGCATGCTGCGCACCGGCCGGCGCAGCAGGAAGTGTCCGGGGTGGTGCGGCTGGCGACCACTGAAATGCTGGCGCAATACCTGGTGGCGCCCAGGCTTGCGGCACTACGTACCCTGCATCCGGCGCTGAGGGTGGAGCTTGACATCGCCATGGGTGCGGTCAACCTGTCGCGGCGCGAAGCCGACCTGGCGCTGCGCATGGCGGCTCCGGACGATGGCGCCGGCGACTACATCGCAAAGCGTATCGGCAAGGTCGATTTCGCGCTTTACAGTGCAGCCGCGGTTCCGCATGACCGCGACGACTACATAAGCTGGGACGGTGCCTGGGACGGCCTGCCGATGGCGGCTTCGCTGCGTGCTGCGTTCGACGGCGTACCGCCGGTCCTGGCGTGCAATAGCCTGCCCACGCAGATCGCCGCGGCCCGCGCCGGCGTGGGCGCCGCCATGCTCCCATGTTTCATCGGCGATGCCGAACCAGCGCTCCTGCGCACGCAGCGACAGACCGCACCAGTGTCGCGCGACCTGTGGCTGGTCTGTCACCGCGACCTGAAAGCGAGCCTGCGCGTACAGGCAATGGCCGCCTTCCTGACCGAGGTGGCAGGCGTTTGCCACGCGAGAGTTCTTTAATGTACTATTCGGCAATTGGGTGCGCGCGTCCTGTCCTGGATGCGCGTTAAACGGGAAACCGGTGACGCTGCCATGTGCAGCCATTCCGGTGCAGCCCCCGCTGCTGTAAGCCTGACGAATCCGGAAACACGCCACTGCGCAGCGCGCGGGAAGGCCCGGAGGAGGATGAAGGCGAGCCAGAATACCGGCCCGATGCTGCCAGCACTATTCTCCGGGGTGAAGGGAAGCCGCTGTCGACCGGCTTCCTGCGTCTTGTCCGCCTGCCCCCTGTCGACCGTCTCCCGATTCTCCCCTGGTGGTGCTCCCATTGACCATTCGACGGGAGGTTTCGAATGCACATCATGGAAGGTTTCCTGCCGCCCGCGCACGCGCTGGGCTGGGCAGCCGTATCCATTCCTTTCCTGGCCTGGGGCTTGCGCAGCATGGCGCGCGGCTTGCAGGCGCACCCCGAGCGGCGCATGCTGCTTGGCGTTGCGTCGGCCTTTGCTTTCCTCCTGTCTGCGCTGAAGCTGCCGTCCGTAACCGGCAGCTGCTCGCATCCGACCGGCGTCGGGCTTGGCGCCCTGCTGTTTGGTCCTGCAGCAATGGTGCCAGTGGGCTTTGTCGTGCTGCTGTTCCAGGCCTTGCTGCTGGCGCACGGCGGCGTAACTACGCTTGGCGCCAATGTATTTTCCATGGCGGTCGTCGGCCCGTTTGTTTCGTATGGCGTGTTTCGTGCGCTGGCCGCACTTGGCCTGTCGCGCTCCGCGGCGGTGTTCATGGCGGCTTGCCTCGGCGACCTGGCGACTTACCTGACCACTTCCGCACAGCTGGCCTGGGCATTTCCCGACCCGGTTGGCGGCTTCAGTGCTTCATTCTCCAAGTTCGCCGGCATTTTCGCGCTGACGCAACTGCCGATCGCTGTCAGCGAAGGCTTGCTGACCGTTCTGGTGGTGAATGCGATGGCGCGCTTCAATACGCACGAGCTGCGCTTGCTGCCAGTGATGGCGCTGGCGAAAGGGAAAGCAGCATGAAGGCGCGCACCGGTTTGACATGGGCAGCCATCATCCTGCTGACCGTGCTGCCGCTTTGGTTTGCGGCTGCACCGCCGGCGGAGCCGGGCAGCGCGGCGCCTGCGGCATTCAGTGGCGCAGACGCGCACGCGCAACAGGCGATCGGCACGATCGCACCGAACTACAAGCCGTGGTTTGCCCCGCTGTTCGAGCCGCCCAGCGGAGAAATCGCGTCGCTGCTGTTCGCGCTGCAGGCGGCGCTTGGCGCCGGCGTGATCGGCTTCTGGCTCGGCATGTCGGTGGCGCGCGAGCGCGAACGCAAGCATGCGCCCGAACGGGATGCCAATGCGGATTGATGCTGCCACCTACAAGTGCCGCTGGCATGCCGTGGCGCCAGGCGCCAAGGCCTTATTTGCCCTGAGCGGCATCGCCGCTGCCTGGCTTGCCAGCAGCGCGGATACGCTGGCCGGGCTCACGCTACTGTCCACGTTCGCCACGTTGGCCGGCGCGCGCGTGCCGGTACAGACCTATCTGGCGCTGGCCGTCGCACCGCTTGGCTTCCTTCTGCTGTCCTGCCTGACGATGCTGGTCACGCCCTCCAGCGCTGGCGGCTGGCAGTGGTCACCCGAGATGCTTCCCGATGTCACACACATCGCTCTACGCTCGTTCGCCACGCTGGCAGCGGTACTCGGCCTCGTGCTGACCACGCCCATGCCCGACCTGCTGGCGTTGATGCGCCGTCTGCGCGTACCCGAGCTGCTGCTCGACCTGATGGCGCTGTGCTACCGCATGTTGTTCGTCCTGCGCCAGGCATGGGATGAAGGCAGCACTGCACAGGCCGCGCGGCTCGGTCATCGCGGCTTGCGCGCGCGCTGGCGCTCAACAGGCCTTCTTGCGGGACAGATGGCGATACAGGTGTGGCAGCGTCGGCGCCCCGGACGAGCGCCGCTTCAGCGGAGCCGAAATCCTGGCGCTGCGGGGCACGAAAGTCAGCTACCTCTCGCTGCTGATCGTCAAGCACGGACAGCGCATTCGCGGTGAACGCATCAAGGGCTGCCTCAAGAAGGCCGGCCCTCAACCATTAACCCTGGAGACTGCATGAGCAGCTTATCAATTGTCGACACAGCGGCGCCGCGCTTATGCCTGGTAGCCATCACGAAGCACGGCGCGGCGCAGGCTGCACGCCTGGCCGCCGACCTGCCCGGCGCCGACATCTGCACTTCCGCCAAGTTCGCGGCGCAATTTTCAGGCCTGCCGAATGCGGTACGCGCCTACGACGGCGCGCTGCGCGATGAAATCGGCCCCTTGTTTGAAGGCTACGACCAGATCGTGTTCTTCGTGTCGCTGGGCGCCGTTGTGCGCCTGATCGCCCCTCACCTGCGCAGCAAGGATGAAGACCCCGGCGTGATCGTGGTGGACGACGCCGGCCAGTATGTGATCCCGGTGCTGTCCGGCCACGTCGGCGGCGCCAACGAATGGAGCGAACGCGTAGCCGACTTGCTGGGCGCAGTGCCGGTGCTGACCACAGCGTCGGACGTCGGACGCACCATTCCCGTCGATATCCTTGGCCGGCACCTCGGCTGGCGCGTGGAAGCGCCCAAGATCAACATCACGCGAGTCTCGGCACATGTCGTGAACGGCGA